>Ga0209480_10001851_pt1 | contig 15055 bp, 14 predicted proteins | sample JI61114C2DNA_FD_187501 | JGI IMG/M metagenome (GOLD analysis project Ga0209480, IMG submission 187501) | Wastewater effluent complex algal communities from Wisconsin, to seasonally profile nutrient transformation and Carbon sequestration -... | ecosystem: Engineered > WWTP > Effluent > Algae...
ATCGGGCAGCCGCAGTTGTTTCCATGGTGCCCAGCCGCAACACGCCTTGTGGCGAACTGGATGCGCGCACCGCAGCCGTTGCCTCGTCGGCCAGTGCCAGCAAGCGATCGGCATAGTCGGCGAGCAGTTGCCCGGCCGGAGTGATGACGAGGCGGCGATTGATGCGGTCGAACAAGGGCGTTTCGAGTTCTTCCTCCAGTTGGCGAATCCGCGTCGTGACATTCGATTGAACGGTATTCAGGCGTTCGGCGGCGCGCGTGACGAGGCCTTCGTCGACGACGGCGCGGAAGATACGCAGGGCAGCAAGGTCCATGACTTTATATCTATTTAGAAGAATAGATTGATCATAATAAATCATTTTTAGTGATTGTTTGTCTGACGTATTGTCGACGCCAATCACCAACCGTCCTCGGCATATATTCCATGAACACTCGCGACCACATAGCTGCAGCCCAGACTTCCTTGCCCGAGGGCAGGACAATCCGCCGCGAGGTATCGCCTGCCGTTTTTGCTGCGTCAGGGATGCTCGCACTGTTGTTGGCCATGGGGATTGGTCGTTTCGCTTTTACCGCGCTGCTGCCGCAGATGCGCGAGGAAGGCCTGCTGACAATAGGCCACGGCGCCATTCTGGCCGCAGCGAATTACCTCGGCTATCTTGCCGGCGCGTTATGGACGGCCTTCAGCCAAGGCGCGAATCCGGTGCGCCGACTGCTCGGCGGCCTGCTGGCGAGCGTTGCCACAACCTTGCTGATGAGCCTCGATCTCGGGCTTGTGGCGTGGTGCGGCGTGCGCTTTGTGGCCGGGATAGCCAGCGCGGCCGTCTATGTCTATGCGACCGGAATCGTCCTGCGTCGCCTGATGGCGGTGGGGGCGCCGGGGTGGAGCGGCCTGCATTACCTTGGTGTCGGCTGCGGCATTACCGTTTCGGCGCTATTCGGCCAGGCGATGCTGGATCATGGCAGCGCTGCCGGCGGCTGGTTTGGCCTCGGCATGATCGCCGCATTGGCGGCCGTTTGTGCGGCGACCGGCCTTGTACCGGTTGGCCGAAGTGCACTGTCGGCGGCCGAGAGCGCGGCGGTCCACGCCGAGTCGTCGACACCGAAGCCGCTGGGTTGGCTGGCGGCGGCTTACGGCCTGGCCGGGTTTGGCTACATCGTGAATATGACCTTTTTGCCGATGATGCTGCGCGGTGATGCCGGGACGACGAATGCCGCCCTGACCGGTTGGCTGGTTGTCGGCATTGCTGCGTTGCCGGCAACGGCGTTCTGGGTGCGGATTGCGCTACGCTGGGGAACCTATCCGACACTGATTTGCTGCACGCTGATCCAGGCCATTGGTGTCGCTCTGCCGGTGCTGGTGCCCGGCATCGCTTCGGCGATGATCGGCGCCGCGCTACTGGGCGGAACCTTCATGGGTATCGCCGGACTGGCGCAATGGCTGGCGCGCGTTCCCGACCCGGCAAGCAGTGCCCGCCGGATTGGCTATATCACGGCTTTTTATGGGGTTGGACAGATCGCCGGTCCCGGCCTGGTCGCCATTCTGGATCGCGGCAGGGATTTCACCTTGCCGGTTCTGCTCGCTGCGGCCGCGCTGCTGCTTAGCGCCGTGCTCCTCGAAGTTTCACGACGCATCGAAAAACTGAACTGATTCAATCCCAAGGAAATAAACATGCCGTATGTGAATATCAAGATTACCCGCGAAGGCGCAACGCCCGACCATAAGGCGCAATTGATCGAAGGCGTCACCGCGCTATTGCGCGATGTGCTCGGCAAAAATCCCGCAACGACTGTGGTTGTCATCGATGAGGTCGATACCGATAACTGGGGAATCGGCGGCGAGTCGGTCACTGTCCGCCGGGCCCGCGGTGGCTAGCTGATTCGGGAGTCCGGTCGCTGCGGGCGCGGAGAATGTCGCGTATTCATCGTTGGCGGCTGCTAAATCCTGAGCGCTTCAGACCAGCCATCATGGGATAATCCGCGATTTTTTCGGGGCAGGCATGGCACTCAAAGCGACTATTTTCAAGGCGGATTTACAGGTTGCTGACCTTGATCGCGGGCATTTTGCCGATTACGTCCTGACCATTGCCCGTCATCCTTCGGAAACCGATGAACGAATGATGGTGCGCCTGCTGGCTTTTGCCCTCTATGCCAGCGAGGATCTGAGTTTCGGCAAGGGAATTTCGACCGACGACGAGGCGGCGCTTTGGGAAATCGATCCGTCCGGCGTCATTCGACTATGGATCGAGCTGGGCCTGCCCGACGAAACGCGCCTTCGCAAGGCTTGCCACAAGGCGGATCGGGCCGCCCTGATCACCTACGGCGGGCGTGGCGTCGATGTGTGGTGGCGAACCAATGCCGAGGCGCTGAAGCGCTTTGAAAATCTGGAAGTCTGGCAAATCAATCCGGAGGAAGGCGCGGCGCTGGCTGGCCTGGCCGAACGGAAAATGAAATTTTCCTGCACGCTGCAAGAAGGTACTGTTTATTTCGAAGGGCTGGAGTTACACCCGGTTCGGCTTCAGTGAGTAATTTTCCACAACATTTCGACGCCTGAAACGATCAGGTCGCCAATATCCATGGCTTCCAGAGAGTTGGCTTTATTTGCCCGTTGCCCGCGTGAGTGTTCCTTTTCGCGCATGACGATAGCGTCGGCCAGGGCTTCCATGTTGGGGGTTTTGCGTTTCACTTCGGCCTGCTGGTAGCGGGCCAGCGCCTGCTCGACGGCTTCCGGGTCGAGGATGGCAATTGGCGATCGGCAATGGCTGCAGGCATGGTCGCGGCGAATATCGATCGGGGCACCGCAACCGGTGCAATGCACGACACCAATGCGAACACTCAGTTCGCTGATCTCGGCTGCGGTCAACTGCCGAATAAAGCCTTTTTCGATCATGAACTGGGCGAAGGTGGTGAATCGGCCGTGCTTCTGCAAACAGCGATGGTAATTAAATCGCCCACCAGCCTTGGCCAAATCCAGTCCATGCAGCAATTTTTCGTTGCAGCGCGGGCAGTTCAGCGGATCGCGCAGCGGTAGACGCTGATCGTCGCGATGTTCGTGGATCAGCTTGAAGAGTTCGATGATGCCGCCCGGCGTGATCTGGGCACTCTCAAAATCGTCGAACCAGATGCTGTGGCAGGAAAAGCAGAGGTCGAGTTCGACTTCGCCATGCGTCTGGCGCGCGAAGGTCTTCTGGACCATCGGCTGACGGCAAGAGGGGCAGGCGGTCGGCTTTTTCACAAGGGGCGGATGGTGCCGAGGTTGAGAGTGACGCCCTTCTTCATCTTGCCGATCACGTGCATTTCACAGGCCTTGCAGTCGAATTTCAGGATCAGTTTCTCGCTGCCATTGACCAGCGTCATCGGGTCCGGCTTCAGGTGCTTGACCTCTTTCGGGCACAGATTGAAGCTGAAGCGCAGACAATGGCGCGTGATCATCAGCGAAACCATGCCCTTTTCCTCATTGGCTTCGTAGGCATCGGCAATCAGCTTGACGCCATGCTTTTCGTAAAACTGGCGAGCCTTGGCGTTGAAAACGTTGCCGAGATAAGTCAGTTCTTCCTGCGGATACGGCACCGGATTGGCCGCCGGTTCGGCGCGGGGCGGGCGCTGATAGGCGGCGAGGCGGGCCAGTTCCAGCTTTTCGGTGGCTTCACGGCGCAGCGCGTTGATCGTGCCGGTGGGCAGGAACCAGGCTTGTGAGAGCTGTAACTCGGCGGGTTGTGCCGCGAACATGGTGTTGCCGAATTTGCCCAGTTGTTCGATCAGCGTGGCGGTGGCCCGCTCGGCATTCTTGGCGATTTCCTTGCCTGAATTTTCGCTATTTTTCAGGTTGACCGTAGCACTGATGCCGTCCTCGTCGGTCAGCGTCAGGGCAAAGCCGTCAGGTGTTTCGGCGAAGAGAGGCTTGATTGACACCAAGCGCTCGGCCGATTCCTTCTCCAGCGCCCGTTCAAAGGCCTGGTCGTGATTGCGGAACAGCGTCGCGCCTTCGGTCAGGCCTTCCGGGATGGCGACCGGGAAGAGCTTCTTGCCTTCGGCGCGGTTGATGCGAAAGCCGACGACCTCAGCGTGAGCGTCGTAAAAGCAGACACCATCCCCGTTATTGAAGTCGCTTTCCGCGTTGACCATAAAATAGTTGGGGCCGATTTCCGTGACTTCGCCAATCGCTTCACCGACAAAACCGGCCGCATCAAAGGCGCCGATATCATCCTGCCGGTCGTTGGCAAAATAGTCCGTATAGCCCCGGTTGTAGGTTTTTTCCGGTTGCGGCGTGAAAGTGTAGGTGCTGTGGCCGGCCGAGGCGCGGTGGAATTCCGGGTGCCCGGTCAACACTTCGTCGAGCAAGGTGCGGTAATGCGCCGTGATGTTCTTGACGTAGGAAAGGTCTTTGTAGCGGCCTTCAATCTTGAAGGAGCTGACCCCGGCCTGAGCCAGCGCCAGCACGTTGTTGCTCTGGTTGTTGTCCTTCATCGACAGCAGATGCTGATTTTCAGTGATGGTCTTGCCCTTGTCGTCCACCAGCGTGTAGGGCAGCCGGCAAGCCTGCGAGCATTCGCCGCGATTGGCGCTGCGCCCGGTGTGGGCGTGGCTGATGAAGCATTGGCCGCTGAAGGCGACGCAGAGCGCGCCGTGAACGAAATATTCGAGCGCGACATTGGTCTGCGCTGCAATCTCCGCCACTTCCTTCATCGACAATTCGCGGGCCAGCACCACCTGCGAGAAACCGGCATCCTCCAGAAACTTTACCTTGGCCGGATTGCGATTGTCGGTCTGCGTGCTGGCGTGCAACTGAATCGGTGGCAGATCCATTTCGAGCAGGCCCATGTCCTGAACGATCAGCGCATCGGCGCCCGACTCGTAAGCCTGCCAGGCCATCTGGCGGGCTTCGTCGAGTTCGTCATCGCGCAGGATGGTGTTCAGCGCGACGAAAACCTTGGCGTTGAAACGATGGGCGTGCCGGCTCAGGCGTTCGATATCGGCCAGCGTATTGCCGGCATTGGCGCGCGCCCCGAAGGCCGGGCCGCCGATATAGACGGCGTCGGCGCCATGATTGATGGCGGCGATGCCGAAATCGGCATTTTTGGCCGGAGCGAGGAGTTCGAGCGGGTGATTGGGGCGGGTCATTTCGATTCAGTAGGCAAAGCGGGGGGCAAGTTCTTCAATATTGAATTCGCGCAAAATGGCTTCAGCGCGCTCGCGGGCATTCTTCCGCGGTCGACCGCTATGGGAAGCAATAATCAGTTCGTTTTTCATCGAATGCTCCCAGCCGATCAGTTCGGTCACCGTCACCTCGTAACCATGCGCTTCCAGCAACAGGCAGCGCAGCACGTTGGTCAGGTGGCTGCCCAGTTCGCGCGTGTGAATCGGATGACGCCAGAGTTCGGAAAGCGCTGTCTTGCCGAGTGATTCGTTTTTTCGCGAACGCATCGTCGCGGCGACTTCGGCCTGGCAACAAGGCACCAGCACGATGTGTTTGGCCTGCTTGGTCAGGGCGAAACGAATGGCATCGTCGGTGGCTGTATTGCAGGCATGCAGCGCGGTGACGACATCGATTTGCTCGGGCAGGGCGCTGGAGTGAGTCGATTCCTCGACGGTAACGTCGAGAAAACTCATCCGTTCAAAGCCGAGGCGCGTGGCCAGTTCACGTGATTTCTCGACCAGTTCCTTGCGGCTTTCGATGCCGTAAATATGCCCTGTCGCTTTTTCCTTGAAAAACAGGTCATAAAGGATGAAGCCGAGATAGGACTTGCCGGCGCCGTGATCGGCCAGGCTGTGCGCCCCGGCCAGCAGCGGTTCGATGAACTGATAGAGGTGATAGACCTGTTTCAGCTTGCGCCGGGTGTCCTGATTCAGCTTGCCGTCGCGGGTCAGAATATGCAGTTCCTTGAGCAGTTCGATCGACTGCCCGGGACGGATTTCGGAAATGGCGACAGCGGGATTTGGCTTTTTCATAGGGGACGAATTATCGCATTGTGCCAACAAAACCGGGGTCGCTGGCGGCGGTGTGGCGACGAGCATTCATACAATTTACGGACAATTTTCCAAATATCTGTCGCCAGTTTGCGACAAATAACTAAAAATACAAATTATTAAAAAGTGTAAGTCAATGAATTTAAATCGATATTTTTGTCTTGGCACGGCATTCGCGTAGTGCTGATCAGATTCATCAAAAAACGTGTCAACCGATCGGTAATTGTGGCGTTATTCGGAACATGGTGATCCAACACCGCACTTCATACGGAGAGACAAATGGGCAGTTTAAGCAACGAATCCTTTGATCAGTTTTTGGATTCACTAAAGAATGCTGGCATCACGATTTCCAACGAAGCCGAACTGCGCGAGCGCCTGGCTGAAGCTCAACGGTGGCGTTTCGCCTTCCAGACCCTCGCCGCAAACGGCAAGGTCATCGGCATCAGCTTCGAAGATCATTCCGAAGGCCGCAACGAAGCCGAAATCAATCGCGCTTTCAACGATTTCCAGTTTTCTGAAAACAGCAAGGCAGTTTTCTCTGCCAGCCTGAAGCACTAAGCGATTTGCCGTACTCCGCTTTGGCGGGGTAACAAAAAAGAACGGGCGCCTTTGTGGTGCCCGTTTTGCATGCAACTTTTTTCGCTGGCCGTTATCTGATTCGCTCTGTGCATCGTCGGCAGGTCTTCCCAAGACAAGCGCGGCGAGCTGAACGTCACTTCACTGATTGCCCGGATTGTTTCGCTGAATCTGCGAACATTCAACGAACGGTGGGGTGTCCTGTGCCGTGATTGGGCGTGACCCCCCCGCTTAGTCGATGCAAAATACAACCTCTCCCAACGCCGAATTCACCGATGCCTCATAAAAAACTAAAAGTCTCCGCCCGTGGCATGCTTGAAGCCTACGAGGCCCTGCTGGCGACCCGCGGCTACGTTGCGGATATTGCCCAAATGACGGCAGCGACTGCTTTACAGAATCTCTACACCAGTTTGCTGTATTTCAAGGTGGGGCGGAACAACACCTTCAAGCGTTTGCTCGCGCCGCCCAAACCGCCGCAAGGTATTTATTTCTGGGGCGGCGTTGGCCGGGGCAAGAGCTTCCTGATGGATTGTTTCTACGATTCCGTGCCCTATCGCCGCAAAAAGCGCATTCACTTTCATGCCTTCATGCAGCAGATCCATCGTGATCTGGACAAATACAAAGGCGAGCCTGACCCGATGCTCAGGGTTGCCGAACAAATCGCGCGCGACGTTCGCCTGCTGTGCTTTGACGAATTCCACGTTTCCGATATCGCCGATGCAATGATTCTGGGTCGTCTGCTCGATGGCTTGTTCGCCAAGGGGGTCATTCTGGTGATGACTTCCAACTATCCGCCGAGCATGCTCTACCCGAACGGTTTGCATCGTGAAAGCTTCCTGCCGACCATTGCGCTACTGGAAAAGCATCTTGATGTCTTTGAAGTGGAAGCCGGGGTCGATTACCGTTTGCGGACGCTGGAACAAGTCGAGATCTACCACTATCCGGCAGATGACGCGGCCGAAAAAAAGATGCGCGACTATTTCAAGATGGTGGCGGGCGGCGATGGTAAGAAGGGTGGTTCGGTTGAGGTGCTGGGCCGGCAAATCGATACGGTGCGGCGCGGCAATGGCGTCATCTGGTTCGACTTCAAGGCACTTTGTGGCGGCCCGCGTTCGCAGAACGACTATCTGGAAATCGCCCGCACTTACCACACGGTGCTGCTCTCGCACATTCCCAAAATGACGGCCAGCCAGTCGTCCGAGGCGCGGCGCTTTACTTGGCTGATTGATGTTTTTTACGATCACAAGGTCAAGCTGATTTCGACCGCTGATTGCGCCCCTGAACTGTTGTACACCGAAGGCACCCAGGCCAGTGAATTTGCTCGCCCGGTCAGTCGCTTGACCGAAATGCACTCGCGGGAATACCTTGCCCTGCCGCATATCGTGGCGCTTTGAGGGGAAATGATGAAAACTGCGCTAAAAACGCTGTTCACCGCAGCAATCGTTTTGTGGATCGGTCTGGTTGGCGCGCAGCAGCTGGAAGTCATCGAACTGAAGAGCAAGAGCGTCGAGGATGTTTTGCCGGTCCTGTTGCCGCTGGTTGAGCCGGGCGGCACGCTGACCGGCATGAACAATCAACTCTTTCTCCGTGCTTCGCCGCGTAACCGGGCCGACATCAAGAAAGCCCTGGCGGCGATGGATATGCCGACGCGGCGCCTGATTATCCGGATCAGCCAGAACCGGCAAAGCGAAGACAATGCACGCGGTGTCGAGGCGAGCGGGCAGGTGGTGCTCGGCAGTTCGCGCCGTTCCAACGCGCAGGCGCAGGTTTGGGATACGAAGAGCGTGCGTGGCGAAAGCGCCGGGCAAATGGTGCAGACCGTTGAGGGGGGCCAGGCGTTTATCCAGATCGGCCGCTCATTGCCGATTCCGATGCGCCAGGTGGTGATTGGCCCCGGCGGTGCCGTGATCAATGAAACGGTGGTTTACAAGGATGTCGGACGCGGCTTTTATGTCGCGCCGCGCCTCAATGGCGAACGGGTAACGCTGGATATCAGCCAGCAGGCAGACAGCGTGGGCGGCAATGGCCGCGGTAATATCAACACCCAGCGTTTGTCGACCACGGTTTCCGGTCGGCTGGGTGAATGGATCGAACTGGGTGGCGGCGGTCGTCAGTCCAGTAACAACCAGAGCGGAACGCTCAGTCTCTCAACGAGTGACGCGAGAGATAACCGTGCGGTCTGGCTTATGGTAGAGGAAGTTGAGTGAGTAATTTGAAGCGTCACATCGGGCAAAAAATTGCATTTGCCGCATCGGTCATCTGCGTGGTTACTTCCGTGCCTTTATTCGGTACTTTTATTTGGTTGCTGAACGAAAAAGGCATGGATGATACGTGGACGCCCAGCGCTCTGACGACGGTGTTTTTCCTTTTGTTCTGTGCGGTCGTGCTTTACGTGGTGAGCCGGCCCCAGCCGCCCTTGCCGCCGCCGGATGCCGCCCACTAAAGGGATTTCCTGCGGCTGCGGTCGACCGCTATAAACCGGCAAAATCCAAAAACAAAACCCGGCGTGAGCCGGGTTTTGTTTTTTGGTGCAATAAAAATCAGGCAGCTTTCAGTGCCTGATCCAGATCGGCGATCAAGTCGTCGATATGTTCAATACCGATCGACAAGCGAATCATCTCTTCCGAGACACCGGCCTTGGCCATTTCGGCCGCGGACAACTGGCGGTGCGTGGTCGACGCCGGGTGGCAGGCCAATGTTTTGCAGTCGCCAATATTGACCAGTCGGGTGACCAGTTGCAGCGCATCCTGGAACTTGCCGCCAGCTTCGCTACCGCTGCAGTTTGTGCCCTTGACGCCAAAACTGAGAATCCCGGAGGCGCGGCCGCCCATGTATTTCTGCACCAGCGCGTGGTCCTTGTGGTCGGGCAGGCCGCCGTAATTGACCCAGCTGACTTTCGGATGGCTCTTCAGGAAATTGGCGATCTTCAGCGCGTTTTCGCAAATGCGGTCCATGCGCAAGGCCAGCGTTTCAATGCCTTGCAGGATCAGGAAGGCGTTGAACGGCGAAATTGCCGCGCCCATGTTGCGCAGCGGTACGGTGCGGGCGCGGCCGATGTAGGCGGCAGGGCCAAGCGCTTCGGTGTAAATCACGCCGTGGTAGGACACATCCGGCTCGTTGAGGCGCTTGAACTTGGCCTTGTGCTCGGCCCAGGGAAATTTGCCGCTATCGACGATGATGCCGCCGAGGCTGTTGCCGTGGCCGCCGAGGTATTTGGTCAGCGAATGCACCACGATGTCGGCGCCGTGCTCGAACGGGCGGCACAGGTAAGGCGAGGGTACGGTGTTGTCGACAATGACCGGTACGCCGTGCTTGTGGGCGATTTCGGCGAGCTTTTCAAAGTCGGTGATATTGCCCAGCGGATTGCCGACTGATTCGCAGAAGACCGCCTTGGTCTTGCTGTCGATCAGCTTTTCAAAGGCTTCCGGATCATTGAAATTGGCGAAGTGGACATCAATGCCGTATTGCGGCAAGGTATGCGCGAACAGGTTGTAGGTGCCGCCGTAGAGCGTGCTCGACGAGATGATGTTGTCGCCGGCTTCGGCAATCGTCTGGATCGATGCGGTAATCGCCGCCATGCCGGAGGCCATGGCCAGCCCGGCAATGCCGCCTTCCATCGCGGCAACGCGCTTTTCCAGCACGTCCTGCGTCGGGTTCATGATGCGGGTGTAGATGTTGCCGGCGACCTTCAGGTCGAACAGATCGGCGCCATGCTGGGTGTTGTCGAAGGCGTAGGAACTGGTCTGGTAAATCGGCACGGCGACCGCCTTGGTGGTCGGGTCCGGACTGTAGCCGCCATGAACGGCAAGGGTTTCGATCTTCATGTGAGTGTCTCTCTTTGATTTGTGGTGAGTAAAAAATGAAGTCTGGCAGGCGTTGACCGCAATGGAATTGATTAGAACCCCTGAAACAACAAATCCAGAGCAGCAGTAATTTCGTTGCGGGAAAACTCCAGGCTGCTTTCAGGCGATTTGAGCAGTGATGCCGGAATGGCTGCCATGAACTGCGTCACCATCACCAGGGAAGTGCCTGCGATACTGAATACGGGATTCAGTGTTTTTGCCGGCGTGGGAGCTGATGATAGCGGCAACAGGGGCACGACTAGGCGCGTGTTCAGGTGGTCGAGAATATTGGCCTGAACATCCAGCAGATAGCCAGCGCCGTCGGGGTTGCGGTAGACCGAAAAGCGCGCCATCAAAATGCCCGGTATTGGGCCAGGGGCAGGCCGTTCTGCTCGACATAGCTATTCGAGCTTTCAAGCGCCGCACGATTTTCCGCCAGCCATAGCGCGCTGCGCTTTTCAGCCAGGGCAATGACCAGCCCTGCCTCGGCAGCCTTTGAAACGTTTATTTTCAGGGCCTTGGCTTCAGAAAGCAGGGCTTCGTTGATTGAAACATTGGTTGCCTTTCGGGCGATGTTTGACATGGCCTGCTCCAGAGTTGTGATGATTTATAGTGTATTTTATGCGCAGGTTAGTCAATATTTTATTTGTTGTTTCCGCCCATGCAGTCACCGGAAAGCAGAGCTTCCGGTTTGCTGTGGCTAACGGGGATGCCTGGTGCTGTGACCGGTTGATTATTGGCAAGACGTTGGGCGACTTGGGTGTTCAGATTGAGCAGTTGTTCGAGCAGGTCTTTTTTGGCGGTGAAACCATAGGCGGCGAGGACGGCTTTGTCGAGGGCGGCATGGGCATCGCGTAGCGGGTTTTTGCCGGGTAGGTCGAGCGTGCGGTAGAGGGCGCGCAGGCCGCCAGTCAGGTTGGCGAGGGCTTCGCTGCGGATGCGGCGAATTTCACGACCGGCGGCGGCGATGGCGTCGATTTGCTTTTCGCTGGGGGCTTGTGGCCAGGGGAAGGTGTCGAAGACGGATTCGGGGGTGTAGCGGAAATCGGATTTCATTTTCGAGCATTTGGCGATAAACCATTGCCAGTGGGTAGCCGATTGCAGGATGCCGAAGCTGTAGTCGTCGGCGAAGGCGAATATCTGTAAAGAATCGCCAGGACGTACAGAACTGTTGATAAAAGCAAAAATTGGACGTTTTGTAATGCGAGAGCACACGACGTAGCGTGTTAAATCGTCAATTGATTGCACGGTATCTGGAACGCAGCGACGTAATTGCCACCAGTTATCAGTTCTTGCTACAAGCTGTCGGGAATTGACCCGACTAAGAAGGTCACCTTCTGCCTTTCCGCTGGCGATGTCGTTCATTTGGGAAAGTACGGTCTTTTTCAAATGTTCAAAGGCACCTTTGAAACGCATAGAGTCCAACACATCTCGACGCTGAAAATCTATTAGGGCACGAGATGGTGTGCCAATCGACATCATTTCGTCACCAGTCAGATAGGGCTTGATGACTTGCTTTAGCGTGACGTCGGATTCGGTAAGCTGTTGAGCGTCAGCTATGGTGAGTAAAAACCCCATGTTGCCTGGTTCAAGGCCACGGAAAGCTCTTTGCGGCTTACGATTGCATTCCAAAACCACCGCTTTTCCGAGGTCGACCGTATCAGACAGCGCCGAATTGATCTGTTCCACCTCCCGGCAATCCAGATCGTAATCCTTGGCTCCGCGTTGCGCAGTTTTAAACCATAGCCGCCGGGTTTTGGGCAGTAAGGCGGCTTCCTGCGTTTTCATCCAGTTGGCAATCGAGACGTGCACGTTGGCTTCGCCGCTCCATGGCTGGTTGTCGACGGCTTCAATGATGGTGCCGTCGACGCAGATGGCGTCCAGCCCACCAATCCGCGAGGCGTTGTTGCGGATGTTCTGGGTGCCGACCAGTCCGGCACGGCCAGCCACCGGGTCTTGTGCGGTGCACGGCGGCAGGTGGTCATGGGCGCGGCGCAGCCAGTGCACGCAGTAGTCGGCCATGCCGGGCACTTCCGGGTAGGCGCGACGGATGGCTTTGACGGTGTCGGTGCCGAGCAACGGCTTGAGTAGTTTTGCCCCGATAAAGGGCGGGTTGCCGATGATGACGTCGACTTTCGGCCATTTCGAACGCGAGCCGTCCGCCTGAATCAAGGCATCGCCGATGATGAAATTGGCGTCGAGGTTGTCGAGCGGCAGGGCGTTTTCGGTGACGTGGAGTTCGTCAATTGCCAGCTTGTGAGCCAGCATCATGGTCACTTTGGCGAGTTCAACGGCGAAGGGTTGAATGTCCATACCGTAGAAATTTTTGCTACTGACAAAACCAAACGGGCGCTGGGCGGCGTTGCGGCTGGCGAATTCGCCGATGCGTTCGTAAATACGCGCTTCGAGCCGTTTGAGTTCGCGGTAGGCGATGTAGAGGAAGTTGCCGGAGCCGCAGGCGGGGTCGAGGACGCGGAAGTTTTCCATGCGCGCCAGCAGTTCTTCAAGGCGCTTGAGGGTCTTGGCGCTTTCGATTTGTTCGCGCCAGGGTTCGACAATGGTGGGCCCGACGATTTTCATGATGTCGACCGGGCTGGTGAAGTGGGCACCGAAGGCGTGGCGCTGGGTGCTGCCGAGTGAGTGTTCGAAAATGGTGCCGAAGATTTCCGGGCGGACAAAACGCCAGTCGGCGCAGGCGGCATTTTTGAGCAGGTCGAGTTCTTCGGCATCGAGTTCAATGCGTGCCGGTTCGCGGAACAGGCCGCCGTTGAAGTAGTCGACGCCTTTGAAGCGACCGCCACCGGTTTTGCCTGGGGTGTTCATTTCTACGAAGAGGCCGCCGATCAGGTCGAAGCTTTGTTCGGGCGTGGCGCAGTCGTCGAGCAGGCGGGCGAAGAAATATTTTTCGAGCAGGCCAATGTCTTCAGCAAAAAGGCACATCAGGCATTGCAGGACGAAGCGTTGGGTGAGAGCGGGTTCGATCCCGCGTTCGGTGAGGTGGTTGTAGAGCGTGGCGAGCAAGTCGGCGGCAGCGCGGGTGACTTGTTCGTGGTTGAACTGAAAAACTGGCGTTTCCGGTTTGGCAAAGAGAAAGGCGAGCGGCCCCCAACGTTGCGGCAATTCAGTCAGTTTTAGCTGGTCGACCGGGGAATCCATCTGGGTTTCAAAGTCGAAGACCCAGAATTCGTCGAAATTGCACAGGATGACGTAGCGGGGGCGGCCGGGGACGAGGCGCGTCCAGTATTCAAAGGCTTGACGGTAGTGCTTGGAGAGATCGACACCGCGCTTTTTCATTTCGACGAGGACGACGGGTTTCCAGACCAGATCGGCAAAGGCGGTGCCGCCGCCGTCTTTTTTGACGCGGTTCTCGCAGGTGGCTCCCGCTTCTTTGAGGCCGGCATGACCGAAGGCACGAAACAGGTGGTCGAGGAAAATTTGCGCCTCGCCTTTTTCGTCGCCGGAAATGTGGGTAGCACACCAGTCGACGAAGGTTTTCAGTTGGATTTCGCGAGGGGTCATGGGTGGGCTTTGTCTCTGAAGGCGGTGTGAGTTGGGCTGGATTTTAGCTTGTGCGGAGCAGTGATCTGTCATTCGTTCTTCAGGTTTAACAGCGCCCTGTCTTGATCAAAAAGCGCCCTGGATCAAGCGCGTCGGCCAGATCGTTTTCCAGCGGCAGCGGTTCGCCTTCGAGTTGGCTTAACAGCAAGTCAGCCATCAGCGCCGACCAGACGAGGCCGCGGGCGCCGAAGCCCTGGACGCACCACAGGCCGGGTTGGCGGGGCAGGTCGTGGAGGCGGCTGTTGTTGCCGGCGGGGAGCGGCTCGGGCACCGGGCCGACGATGGGCAGGCGGTCGGGCGACATCGGGCGGAAACCGACGCGGCCTTCGAGGCTGGCGGGGTCGATCGCGGCGGCAAAGCCGGGAAGGATCAGATTGAGGCGAGCCAGGTTGTCGCGGTGATCGACTAGCCGCGTCTTTGGATCGGTGTCGCCGAGCAGATGGCTGGCGCCGACCAGACGGATGCCGTCGATATCGGGCACGGCGTAGCCGAGTTTGGTCACGACGATATCCAGCGCTGGCGTAGCGCTACTCGGCAAATGGCTGACCTGGCCGCGGGCAGAGGTTTGCGGCAGCCAGGAAAACTGTTCAAAGCCCGTCGCCGCCACACCACTGGCCATGATCAGATGCGGCGCTTCGGCGATCACGGTGCCGCCGGCATCCAGTGCTTGCCACCCGCTTTTTGTACGTTTTATCTGGTTGACCGCAGCATTGAAGATGGTTGTGATTTTTTCCGGATACGCCGCCAGCGCGGCGCGGCAGAGTGAGGCCGGCTGCACCCAGCCGGCCTTGGGAAACCACCAGCCACCGGTGTCGACCGGCCAGTTCAGTTTGCGGCTGGCTTCATCCTTGTCGACGAATTGAATGACCTCGGGCGGCAAGCCAAGTGCTGCAACGGTGCGCGCTTGCTGTGCTTCGTGTTCGGCTTCCCGGCCAAGGTGCATCACGCCACAGGCTGACCAGCGGACATCGGGCAATTCGGCCAACAGGGCGCGGGTGGCCAGGTAGCCGGCGCGGGTCAGGCGCGAGAGGCGGTTGTCGTCGGCGCTGGGCAACGGGCGCAGCATGCCGGCCAGATTGCTTGAGGCGCCGCTCGCGGCTTCGGCAGCCTGTTCCA
>Ga0209480_10001852_pt1 | contig 15050 bp, 9 predicted proteins | sample JI61114C2DNA_FD_187501 | JGI IMG/M metagenome (GOLD analysis project Ga0209480, IMG submission 187501) | Wastewater effluent complex algal communities from Wisconsin, to seasonally profile nutrient transformation and Carbon sequestration -... | ecosystem: Engineered > WWTP > Effluent > Algae...
GGCCCTGGGTATCAACTGTCACATCTTCGGGCCTGTCATTGCCGGTGCTGCCCATGCTGCCCGCCCACACAAATTCTCCATTGACATCGAGCACAGAAATGTAAATATCAAAAAAGTTGACTGAGGCTGGTTCCAACTCAAAGACACTAGCACCGGGATCAAAATCACACGTTCCATCAAAACCACCCACGGTATACACTGTGCCCGCAGCATCGACAGCGATAGAGGTGGGAAATTCATTGTCGTCACCACCCAAGCCTTTTGCCCAAACGAAAGCACCTGCTGCAGTTAGCTTCCAAACGAAGGTGTCGTGATCGCTGGTGGAAGCTGATGTGAGGTTAGAAACATCAGGCCCCGGATCGAAGTCTATCGTGTGAATAAAATTGCCCGATACGTGCACATTGTCATCACTGTCTGTATCAACAGCGAAGGCTGTATCAGCACTGCCATTGCCCATACCTGCAGCCCACAAAAAATCGCCATTCGCATCCAGCTTGCAGACATAAATATCTGTGCTACCCGCGGAGGTAAGTTCGAATGCGCCTGCACCCATATTGAAATCGACCGTGCCACTAAATGACCCGGCGAGTAAAATGTTGTCATTACTATCCAGCGCCATATCCCAGCAATTTACATTACTGTCTGTCGCACCTTCTATATGTCGCACCCACATAAAGGTACCATCCGCTTGTAGTTTCACCACAAAGGCAGAACCTTCAGCAGTAGTGATGATGCTCTCACCTGCATTGGGATCAAAATCACATGAATTGCCGAAAAAACCACCGATGACAATGTTGCCTGCTGCATCTATGGCCACTGCACCACTGTATTGAAAACCTGGACCGCCCATGGCCCCTGCCCATATCAAGTTGCCAGCTTCGTCCAAAATGGCTGCAAACATGTCGCTACCATCCACGGCAGTCAGGTTGAACACTTCATCACTGGGATCAACATCTATCGTCTCAGAAAAATTGCCGGTTACTACACAGTTACCATCACTGTTGATAGCTATAGCTTCACCATTTGCGGAGGTAGTACCACCCATATTTACCGCCCACAGGAAGTTGCCATCAGCATCGAGCTTGGATACGAAGATGTCTGTACTGCCCAATGCTGTAAGTTCATACACTCCATCTCCGGGATCGAAGTCGACAGTCAATCTGAAACTGCCTGTGGTATAGACGTTGCCATCTGCATCCGTAGTAACAGCATACGCGATATCGCTATAGGCTGCACCCATGGACCTGGCCCATACAAGCGATTGAGAACGGGTAGATTGTTGCAAGGCAACCATCAGTAGAAATAGTGTAGCGATGTTTTTCATTTTGGTCTTTTTAGTAGTGTAATTATACAACTCTGAGGCTATGCTTTTTCACATGTCGGCGCACGCATCAAGTTTGCAACTCCATAGCTCATCTCACTCTTTTACTAACTTCACTACTTGCTCTTCCACTTGCAAAAAGTAAACTCCGTTTTCAATCGACGATAAATCCACGGTGGTCATTTTGCCTGATGTGTTTCCGGTAAGAATGATGCTTCCTTTTATGTTAGTAATGGCGAAAGGATTATGGGTTCAATTGGTTGGTCAAAAATAGAGGGTTCATGCGTTCGGGGTGAGATCTTTTGAGAGCGCAAGCAAACATCACGCTTGTTGTTGTTGGAATTGACGACGGCGCTTGTCAATTTGAAAAGCAAATCATTTTTAATCGCAAGGGTCACGCAAATAACATTGCGGAACTCCGCTTGGGAATCAAGAAAATTTTCGGGCATGCATTCTCTAAATGCGTCATGCCCATATTGATGAAAAGACTTGTTGAAGTTTCTGTACAGTAAAACGTGTTGCCTGTATTCGAAACAACAAGCTCACAAAGCCAATTCGAGATAGCCTTTGAAATCCAGTTGAAGTTCCCAGAATTCATGATCGCTGCCGACATTGAAGAATGGTTTAGTGCAAAAAATTCCTGTCAAGCCAACACACAAGCTATAAATTAAAATGGGTGTTGTCCGCCAAGTCAAGCCATTGGCTAAAATTCCTGCCGAGAAAATCAGTCCAAACGCTAAAAAGCCGAATTGCATTATTAATTTTCTGTCATAACCCTGTGAACCCAGGTCGCTGATCGTATTTTTTGTCCAATCGTAATTGTTAGTTGAAAAAACATGAGCAACTACAATTGTCAACACAAAAAGCGCTGTTGATATATTGTTGTAATTGCTCTTTATGTAGTCCATTTTTTGCTGGCAGTCTTTATGATGTGGTTCGGTCATAGGGGTGACGGATAACGTCGGGCTCCCGAGCAGTTGGGGCTTGTGCGAAAATACTTCTCTTTAGGTATTTATAACTTTGTTCTTATTTGTTGAAAATCATTTTGGTTATTATGCTATGTGCATTTTTTGAGAGATTTGACAAATAATGAACTCTGCAGGACGAATCGGGGCTAAACCAATTTGTATGATCATTCTTCCTTCGAGGATATCTAAGGAAGACATTGTTTGACCTAAACCTACCATGACGAAAAAGGCATGCTCTGGTTTTGTACCAGCGATGGCGCCATTTCTCCATAGTTTGATTAAAAAGTCTTCGATCATGGCTTTAATACGTATCCATGTATTGGCATGATTAGGCTCAAATACAAATTGAGATGTTGCTTTTTGAATAGATTCTTCTACCATAATAAATAAACGTCTTACCGGAATATATTTCCACTCGTTATCGTTTCCCGCTAAAGTTCTTGAGTCCCAAACCAAGGTCCCCTTACCCGTAAAGTGTCGGATGGCATTGATTGATTTTCCTGCAACTGGATCTATGCTCAATCCATTTTGATATTCATTGGTGATTTTTACTGTTGGTTTGAGGACATAGTTTAAGCTAACATTCGCCGGTGCTTTCCATATACCTCTATAAGAATCTACTCTAGCATATATTCCGGCCATAGCTGAGCTTGGAGGAAGCTTAACTGATAGGCGAGCTAATTTCACTTTGATTTTTGTGTATAAAGCTTTATTGGTTGTCTTTAATGTATCAAGCTTAAAAGTAATTGAGGTTGGCGCTGTGCTTGACAAGGTTATGGCGCCACTCGAGATTACAACATCAATTTTACTTTCGTCGTAAGAATATTCTAAAGTGGTTTCTAAAAACGGGAAATAGACAGCTCCATATTTTAAATGATTTTTGTCGAATGAAATGCCTGAACGCAAAGAAGCTATTGGGTCTTCTCCATCATATTCAGCATCTCTATAGGTATCGATGATCGTAAATCGATCTTTTAAATCATGACATTGTATCAATGCATTATTGAAAATACGGTAGAAATCATTGTCACTTGCCAATGAGGTGGCATCAGGAAAAACGAGTAAAGTAGGTTCGTCTTCTTTTGCTATTTCCTTCAACCCGTTGTCAAGATGAATAAAGGTTACGTTTGAAGCTGGCGACAACGTGGCATCATATTGACCAACCGATACAATATAACATGGCCCCCCGCCATTTGCAAAAAACATTTGCATTGAATAATACATTAAGAAGGGAGATTTTGTAAATTTATCTGGCGGAGCGGCTAGAATTACATCATCAATGACTGATACCCCGATTGTGGTTTCTTGTTGCGCACTACCAAAATATTTTTCATATTCATCCAAAGTAGATATTCTGGTTGGTTTTAAGTTTAAATCACCCTCTTGACTTTTTGTAGCTTTTTGGGTATAGCCAATAAAGGCGGGAATTGCGGTTTCTACTTGAGCTACCAACGGAGGAAGATTGGAGTTTTCCTCAATGTAAACGCCTGGTGTTTTGTACGTTTTGGCCATAATTTAATTGTTTTAAATTCTAGTCAATCTATTTTAAGACGATTCAATATTTAACCAAGATCATGCAGTTGGGATAGTGATGAAGCGTTCAAAGCCAAAAATGACGAGTGCTCCCGCAAGGTTTTTATTTGAAGGCGTATCATTCATGCGGCGAAGATATAAATCGAGGCTCGTCCCGAGAGGAACGATTTTGGGAAGTGCTGGTCATTGAAGGATTTCAGAGCTGTAATAGATTGCGACGGCATGATCTGGGTTTATCGCAAGCGGCGTTGGATACAACTAATGGAATTAATTTTGAACCCGGCCTACAACTATTTACATTTGATTTGAGTCTTTCCTTTTGCAACCTTGAGATGAGAACTGCAAATGACCATTTCTAGTGCAACGGAATTCCTGCTTAGTATCAAAACTTAACAACCACTTTTATGAAACCACTTTTTACCTTTTTGATTTCTTCTGTTTTTGTATTGGGGTCTTACGCCCAAGAAAGTTGTATCAACGCACTTCCCGCTTTTATCGGAACAAACGATGCTGGTTTAATCTCCGGATCGGATGCGCCGATGCCCACCAATTGTATGTTCCTGCAAGGGGATGAATTTTTCAGATGGTATTATTTTACTGCGGAAGTAGATACAGGTTATACCATTTCGACCGACCTACCCATCAACGTTAATCTTGACACACGCATTGGCATTTATGAAGGAACATGCGGTGCGCTAACTTGTGTTGGTTCTGATGATGATGGAGGCTCCGGGTTTTTGTCCGTGGCCACATTCGCAGCGGAAGCAGGTACTACGTATTACATCGTGTTCGACTCCTATTGGGGAACACCACAGACTTCAAGTCCAATACAATTTTCAATTTCTGAGTACTACGTTCCCGAAACGCCACAAGGTCTTATCACTTTCGAAACAGGTACTATCCCGGGTTCCGGTTACACCGATTGTGTTGTGGATATGAATGGTGATTTCCTCGATGATGTGGTTTATGTAAGCGGCAGCACACTCACCATTGCGTATCAACAGACGGATGGCTCTTTCGAAACAAGCAGTTATAACACTGGATATGTGCAGAATGCGCCCTCATGGAGTATTGCTGCAGGTGACCTCGATGGCAATGGCTTCAATGATCTTGTTTACGGCGGCGGCGGCGGAGCTAGTTTTATCTGGGCCAATGATGATGGCACGGGTTACACCGAAACACATGACAACATGTATATTTTTTCGCAACGAACAAATATGATTGACATCAACAATGATGGACATCTGGACGCTTTTGTGTGTCATGATATTGATGCAAACGTTTATTATCTAAATGATGGTAACGGCGGTCTGATGTGGAATCAGGGCGGACTTGGTGAGAACGGCGGTAACTACGGTTCTGTTTGGATTGATTATGACAATGACTGCGACATGGACATGTTCATTGCTAAATGCGGTAGCGACAATATCGACCAACTGCACAGAAACAATGGTGACGGCACATTCACAAGCGTAGGTCCTCAGGCTGGTGTCAATGACCCGACACAATCATGGTCGTCCGCCTGGGCAGATTACGACAATGATGGTGACATGGATGTATTTATTGGCGCAAGCAGCATGGGAAGCGGCGCACACAAACTGTATAGCAACAATGGCGACGGCACTTTTACAAACGTAACTGCTGGTTCTGGCTTTGATTTACAAATGGGAACAAGCATCGAGAACATGCCGTGCGACCTGAACAACGATGGTTGGGTAGACGTCTTTGGTGCGGGAGGAATTTTTATGTTAAACAACGGCGATATGACTTTTACGCCGAGCATCAGCCCAACTTATTTTGCCCCAGCTGGCGATTTGAACAATGATGGCTATCTCGATTTTGTTTCAGGAAACACCGTGTATTACAACACCACAGAAGGCAACAACTATCTTACAATAAATACAATTGGAACTATAAGCAACAAAAACGGCATTGGCGCCCGAATCCGTTTGCATAGTGCCATGGGTACTCAGATGCGTGATGTGCGAAGCGCTGAATCTTTCAGCACGATGCAAACACTCAATACCCATTTTGGAATTGGAACAGATACAGAGATAGAAATGATTGAGATATGTTGGCCATCGGGTATCGAAGAGGTGATTTACAATCCGCAGATCAATACGACTTTAACAGTGATTGAAGGCCAGAATGTGCGTGTGGATGAAGTAGAATTGGATGTGTTCACGGTGTATCCGAATCCAACAAACAATCTTCTTCGCCTACAGTCCACAAAATTGAATAGCACATCTGTGTTTACGATTTATGATATGGCTGGCTCCAAAGTGATGACAGGCAAAGCAAACGCATCATCCATCAATGTGGCTGCTATCAACGCCGGTTATTATATCATTGAAATAGTAACCAACGCTGAAATTCAAAGAACAAGCTTCTCGAAATTTTAATATCAGCGGAAATACACTTTTACTTTTACAATGAAAGAATGGAATGGCCCAAAAGGCCATTCTTTTTTTGTGCCTTTGTTTGAGAAAGACTATTGGTCGCGCTTTCTCCTTGGATCAACTAATTTCTTTGGACCTGTTTTCTGAACAACTGGTTTCTCAGCCACAACGGGCTTCTCCGGAGCCGGTCCGCGCAAATGAATAATCAGTCCATTGAGGAAGTTGCGCAAAAGTTGATCGCCACATTCTTTGTAGTTGGGGTGATCGGGATTTCGGAAAATCGCTCCCAATTCGGAAGCAGTTACTTCAAAGTCAACTAGCTTAAGAATTAATATAATATCTGTATCGCGAAGCTTTAAAGCAACGCGAAGCTTCTTCATGATGTCATTGTTATCCATTCAAGGCTGAATTATGTGGCAAAGTAACACGGAAAGGTGTTTTGGATCAATGTTGTTTTTCCATTACAATAAAAATCAGTCGCAGATGAACATTTAAATTTGTGGACTGTATTCAGCACTTTCAAACAACAACCCGAGCAATGAAAACGCCTTTTATAATTTTTCTTTTATCTGTATTTGTTAGCACACACGCCCAGGAATGGGCGTTGATGTCGCCATTGAAGACGGGTTCCGATGTGCGCGGTGTATCCTTCTTAAATGAGCTACATGGAATGGCCGTTCTTGGAGTGCCGGGAGATATTCTTGAAACGCGCGACGGTGGAGAAACATGGAGACGCCCATGGATTCCAACGATCAGTGGAAATCTATACGACATCGAGTTTGTCACAGAAGACACTCTTTTTACCTGCGGTAGCAACGGTGGTTTATGGCGATCTATTGATGGAGGTAACTCATGGACAGACCAAAACGCGCCAACTGTTGAGTGGTTATACCAATTGCATTTTATCAATAACCTTGTTGGTTTTGCTACCGGTTTTAATGGTGTAATTCTGCGCACTGAGAATGGCGGAAACAGTTGGCAAGTTATTCCCTCGGGCACTACGAATAGACTTTACGGAATTGAATTCGTGAATGATACGCTCGGCTTCATTTCAGGATGGAACAATACTATTCTTAAAACTGTCGACGCGGGACAGTCATGGGAAACGCTCACACAGACAACGACGGTGTCTTTTCAATGCACTTCGTTTATCAATGACCAAATTGGCTGGGTGTGTGGCAATAGCGGAACTGTTATGAAAACAATAAATGGAGGCGCGACATGGACAACACAGGTAACTGGCGGAACTCCGGCGCTTTATTATATTCATTTTAGGAATGCACAGATAGGTTTTGCGGTTGGATCATTGGGAGCCCTTTACACAACCAGCAATGGAGGCAGCACGTGGAATACTTCACAGACACTTGGCAATGAAGACATGTATTGCGGTGATGCGGACAATGGATCCACTGTCTACGTTATGGGAAAACACCGGATGTACAAAAGCGTGAACAGTGGAGATAATTGGGAGTTAATTAAAAGCCATGTCACGCTTTCGAGCTTTAAAGATATTTGGTTTCAAAACGATCTTGTAGGCACCGCTGTTGGCGCTGTTGGCGTAATCGGGGAAGGCAGCAACCAAAGTGGTATTGTGCAAACGACGGATGGCGGAAAAACATGGACAATCAGAAATCAGGGTTCGAGTGGTGGTTGGTATGGCGTGCATTTTCCAACGCCATCAACTGGTTATGTTGTTGGTGGATTGAGTTTGGGCAAGACGACAAACGGGGGTACGAACTGGACTTATTCCACGCCATTTACAGCCTCATGCCAGGCAGTGAATTTTTGGGACGCACAAAACGGTTCTGTGGGTGGAAGTGCTGGTATGAGTGGAATTTGTTCAACAACAAATGGAGGAACAAGTTTTACATGTGCGGATAACACCTTGGCCAACGCGATTCAATATGTCAGCGCCGATATGGCATATGCTGTGCATCCGGGCTCGGCCACCACTTTTTTGAAAACCATTGATGGCGGTGATACGTGGGAAATCATTTATGGAATGCAGGGGAGCAATAGCTCTCTTCATTTTCTGAATGAAACAGAAGGATGGGTTGGAAGTATAGGTTCAGTCTGGCATACCATCGATGGCGGGGAGAGCTGGACGGAATATTATGCCGGTGGCGCAGGACTGATCGTAGGAATTCATTTCTACTCTCCTACATTGGGCTTCATTGTGGACCAGGGTAACAATCTGTTTAAAACAACAGATGGCGGTCAGACATGGGAGTATTTGCTCGGCACGTATGTGACCATGGGCGGTTGTTACAAAGGGTTTTTTACGGAAAACTATTGTTATATTGCGAGTTATCAAGGAGAGATTTATAGAACTGAGCTGGGTTGTGGCTCCTTCAGCGCAGGGAATATTGTTGGTGATTCGGAATGGTGCGAAAACCAAACAGGAACACTTTTTACTCCTCAAACTTTGGGAGGAATGAACTATGTGTGGACACTCCCGCCGGGATGGACAGGAGCCACCAATAGTTCAAGTATTCAGCCCATAGCTAGCGAGCAATCTGGGGAAGTTTCAGTGACGGTCACAAATCAATGTGGATTGCAGTCTACTGTTTATTATGATGTTTTTGTTATGCCTTTAGTCACCACACCAACAAGCATTGATGGCCCTTCATCAATCTGCAATGAAGGAACGTATGAATATAGTATTCAGGTCGACCCGGCCGCCACAGAATATCTCTGGCAAACAGGATCGCAATTGACTTACACTACAAATGAAAATGTTTTAACTGTCACCGGAGCAACTGGCAATAGTTTGATTAATGTGCGTACTTCGAATGAATGTGGCGTTTCTGATTATGCTAGTATGAATATATTTATTTCTGCACCACCTGTGGTAACTCTTGAATTAAACGTGGACAGTGTTTGTGCATCGAATGTGGTAGCTCTTTCCGGCGGTGAACCATCAGGTGGATTTTTCAGTGGTGAAGGTGTCACAAGTAACACGCTGGATGCTTCTCAAGTAGTTGGTGAGGAAGTGATAATAACGTATTCGTATTCTGAAAGCAATGGCTGCGCAGGCTCAGCTACTCAGACAATAGATATTTATCAGTCATACGCAAGCCCATCAAACTTCAATGACGACTGTGGAGTCAATGTGGAAGACCTTGATTTATTCATGAGTTCTTTTGGCTGCATTAATAATTGCGGTGAAATGGATTTGAATGGAGATGGTGTTGTGGGTTCAGCAGATCTCATGTTGCTGATGGGAATGTTGACAGAGTGATAGATGCACAAGCGTTATGTATCCATACATAATTCTGTACCTTTCGTTTTTATTTTTCTAAATCTATTACCGAATGAAAATCGCAGTTCTCTTTTCAGCATTTCTGCTATTGTTGTTGGGTTGTGATCCGTCACAACGTGCGCTCATAGATAATCTTAAAGACGATGATCAGGATGGTTGGTTCGACCTTGAGCGCAATGAAAGTCTGGAGTTAATTGTTACGTTTTTGCAAGTGGATCGATTTGATACCCGCTTCACACGTCCTTTTTCCATGGTGGTGGATGATGTTTTCCTTGCGGATAACTCAACCAGCATTCAAAATTCAAAAGTGTTGACGAGACGCGCCTTGGGAAAATGGAAACTGGAGCAAGATGAATTGAGGCAATGGTATAATTCTGAGGTGGAGTTTTTTGCGCCAGGAACTTCTTTTGACATAAATAATCCCCTCAAGACAAACATTGCCTGGAATAACCTGGATAGCACGCGGCAAATAGTTATTCGTGCAGAAGAGATGACGTTTTTTTTCGAAATTAAAGTGGTGAGGACTTTTTTTGCTGATGTGCGATTAACCGCTCAAGCTGATTTTGACGCGGATGGAATCACCGATATCAAAGAAGCTTATCTTGCGAAACAGAACAAAAGAGTAGGGCACCTTCAGCACAAAGACATTGTATTGCTCGCGGCGCATACACACCCGGATTGGAAAATTACGAATAACTCGAGGTATCTTTTAACTGATCGGTTTAGGGAGCATGGATTCAATCTTTTTATTATACATCGAGATGGACAATTAAATGGTGCGGCTCCCCGTGAGATTGTGGCCAACGAAAACCTCCCTATGCCTTTTGGTTCACGTTTATTCCACCCCACTGACGCGCATGTTGGTTTTGCGAAAAGGCAATGTGTTTCGGATACCACGCTAATGCCTGTTTTGCGGACATGTTTGTTAGCCGATGATTTGGATGAGTTGTTTTTGTTTGGCAAAGCCATCGGTATACCAGGTCGCGATTTTCGCGTGCAAAGTCACCTTCCTTTTCCGCTGGGTCCTGATTTCAAAAATTATCAGGCTGGATTAATTATGCACGAGTTGGGCCACACCATTGGCTTGTGTCATCCTGTGTCCGGCACAGGTTTCCCGAGTTGTCCATCACTGCCCGCTGAAGAGGCCCGAAATGATGCTTCAATTATGGGTGCGCCTGTCGAGTCTGCTGGCCCAATTGAAGCTGTATTTGAAACGTTGGATAGACCAATTGATTATTCGCCAACGCAATGGACGAGTATCGACTTATCGGGAATTCGCACCCTTCCTTTTTAATAGACACGTTGAAGCCACAGGATTGGTTTATCGGTGTATTGCGCTGCTAGCTTGTTTCACTCCATTGCGCAGACCAAAAAGAATAAGATACTTTTGTGCCACATGATGAACTGGAAAGAACTAAATAATGAAGATCAGCTTGATGGCCTTGTCGCAGCATCGTTTGAAAAACCGCAAGCTATTTTCAAACACAGCACACGTTGTTATATAAGTAAAACGGTATTAAGAAAACTGGAAATGGAATGGGCATTTTCTGTGGATCAGCTGGATGCGCATTTTCTCGATCTGATAGCGCACAGAAATATTTCAAACAAGATCGCAACATTATTTTCTGTAGAACATGAAAGCCCGCAGTTGATTGTTATATCGAAAGGTGTGGTTATTTACCACGACTCGCACCAAGCTATAGATCTCGGCGAAGTGAATCGGACGCTTGACATTTCTGTTGTGTAGTCATGCACTGAGTGCCTCAATGGCGCGGGTTTAGTGCAGCGTAACCCGTGCCGAAACTTTGCAGTGCTTGCAGCCGTGATTTCCATGCTTTATATGGCCTGCGGGCTGGAAGCCCGCTCCATTTCCGGCACGGGTTACGCTGCGCTAAACCCGCGCCATTACGTAACTCCGCTCGACTCTGCGTGCCACTATGTGGCGGTTTAAAAAATCCTACTTCGTAATCCCCAACAAATCAAACATAAACGCATATTCCAACGCTACTTCCTTGAGTGACTCGAAGCGGCCACTCTTACCTCCGTGACCCGCGTCCATGTTGCACCAGAAAAGTAGTTTGTTATTGTCCGTTTTCATTTCGCGCAACTTGGCTACATATTTTGCAGGTTCCCAATATTGAACCTGGCTGTCCCAATATCCCGATGTCACTAATATATTCGGGTAATTTTTTGCTTCGAGATTATCATAAGGCGAATATGATTTCATATAATCATAATACTCTTTGTTTTTCGGATTTCCCCATTCATCAAACTCAAAGGTGGTCAATGGTATGGTCTCGTCCAACATTGTTGTTACCACATCTACAAAAGGAACTGCGCTGACAACTCCTTTCCATAAATCCGGACGCATATTCGTGACTGCTCCCATCAACAATCCGCCAGCGCTGCCGCCCATAGCAAACAGTTTATCGTTGGATGTATATTTCTGTGCAATCAGATAATCTGCGCAATCAATAAAATCGGTGAATGTATTTTTCTTCTTTAAAAGTTTGCCGTCTTCATACCAATAACGACCCATTTCCTGACCACCACGGATATGTGCAATGGCATATATGAATCCGCGATTCAAAAGGGTAAGACGCGTAGAAGAGAAACCGGCATCCATGGTTGCGCCATATGATCCGTACGCATAAAGCAAAAATGGCGATGTGCCATCTAGCTTCGTTCCTTTCTTATACACCAAGGAAATCGGCACCATCGTTCCATCCACTGCTTTTGCATACAAGCGCTCGCTTGTATAGTCTTCCGGATTATGTCCACCAACGACTTCTTGTTGTTTTTTGAGCTCGCGTTCTTTGGTGCTCATGTTATAGTCATACGTGCTTGCAGGTGTTGTCATACTGCTGTAGCCGTAGCGAAGAATGTCTGTGTTAAAATCTGGATTTGCACCAACTCCTACTGTGTAAGCCGGATCAGCGAAGTCAAGATAATATTCGCTTTTGTCTGACCAACGAATAACACGTACATGACCCAATCCGTTTTTGCGTTCCTCAACAACAAGAAAGTCGCGGAACAATTCCGTTCCCTCTAAAAAAACATCGTCACGATGTGCTATGACTTCTTTCCAGTTTTCTTTTGTTGTAGCATTCACTGAAGTTTCCATCAAACGGAAATTTTTCGCCTCCCAGTTTGTTGTAATATAAAATTTATCGTTATAATGATCAATGCTATATTCATGGTTTCGCTCTCTCGGCTGAATGACTTTGAATTCGCCCTCTGGTTGTTTTGCATCCAGGACCATGTACTCTGAACTTAAAGTCTGGTACGTGCCAATAACCATGTATTGATCGCTCTTGGTGCGGGAAACACCGCAATGAAACTCTTCGTCTTTTTCTTCAAAGACAAGAACGTCTTTGTCCTGACTTGTGCCCAATACGTGGCGCCAGACTTGAAATTCGCGCAATGTTGTAGGGTCCTTTTTTACATAAAAAACAGTGCGATTGTCGCCCGCCCAAACTGGACTTCCGGCAAGGCCCTCAAGCTTGTCGGCAAGCACTTCGCCTGTTGCAAGATTTCTAAATGACGCATTATAAATACGACGACTTACAACATCTTCACTGTAACACATCAGCTCATTATTGTCGCTGATATCCATGCCGCCAAGTGCCCAATAGTCATGTCCGGCCGCCATCTCCGGCCCATTGATCAATACCTCTTCAGTACCCGATTCCATGCTATCCTTTTTTCTGCATTGGAAAGCATAGTCTTTGCCCGACTCATAGCGTGTATAATAAAAATAACCTTTGTCTTTTACGGGCACACTTTGATCATCCTCTTTAATTCGCCCTTTCATCTCTTCAAAAAGTTCTTTTTGAAACGCATCAGTATGACCTAACACTTTTTTGGTATAATCGTTTTCTGAGTTTAGATATTCCAATACATCTTTAGTCTGCTGATCGCGATTGGCTTCCGGGGCATTCTTTTGTTCATCGCTCAGGCGCATCCAGTAATAATTATCGACGCGCGTGTCGCCATGTTCTGTAAGATTGTAAGCGATTTTTTTTGCCTTAGGAGCTGGTGGTAATGATGAGTTCATAGCATTTTTTTGTTCTCCCGGGTTGCCGCAACTAACTAGTAGAATAACAACAAATGCGGAAGCGAAAGTTTTAATCAAGTTCATTTTTTAGAAGAGCTTTTTTAGTGCGGGCGAAAGTAATCGGTTTTTACACGCATCGTGTAAGCAATTACCTTTGCGCGCTCACTTACCGCTTTATTTATACCCACACACAAAAAGATGGCCCGCATTCTTACAGGAATTCAAAGCACCGGAACACCTCATTTGGGAAACATTCTTGGCGCAATTATGCCGGCCATTGCAGCCAGCAATCAGCCAGAGAATGATTCCTTTTTGTTCATCGCCAACATGCATACGCTTACTCAGATTAAGGATGCTACATTGATGAAGGAATACACGTATTCTGTGGCTGCAGCATGGCTTGCCTTTGGATTAAACCCGCTGAAGTCCACTTTTTATCGCCAGAGTGACGTGCCAGAAGTGACGGAGCTCACATGGTATCTGCAATGTTTTACGCCTTTTCCCATGCTGGCAAATGCGCATAGTTTTAAGGATAAAAGTGACCGACTCAGCGATGTGAACTCGGGACTTTTTTCCTATCCCGTGCTGATGGCCGCGGATATTTTGTTGTATGATGCGCACCAGGTTCCGGTTGGAAAGGACCAGTTGCAACACCTGGAAATCACCCGCGACATTGCGGAAACATTCAACCGTAAAATGGGTGATGTTCTTGTTGTTCCAGAAGCTACCGTGAACAAACAGACCATGTACGTGCCAGGAACCGACGGTCAAAAAATGAGCAAGAGCTACGGAAATTTCATCAATATTTTTTTACCGGAAAAGGAATTGAAAGACGTGATCAATAAAAAGATCATCACGGACGCTACAGCGCTTGAAGACCCGAAGGACGCAGAGAATAGTGTTGTTTATCAGCTTTACAAACTGATCATGCCGGAAAGCGAATCACTTGAAATGAAAAGAAAACTGGAGGCCGGCGGCTATGGTTGGGGGCATGCGAAAAAGGATTTGCTGCAAGGCGTCCTGGAACAATTTAGCTCCCAGCGCGATGTATACAACCGTTTCATGAATGACACACCAGAGTTAGACAATCAACTGCGCATAGGATCAGATAAAGCGAGGGGTGTCGCATCAGCCACGCTAGGCCGTGTGCGGTCGGTACTTGGCTACTAAAATCAGAGAAGCATCCCTTCTGAGTTTTGGCCGTCCGTGTAAAGGAATTCCGCTCAGTGTGTTATTTACACTTTTATGGTGTTTGTTCGCACGGACTGTGATAATTTTGTGGAATCATACGCTTAACAAGTTTTACTTTCTTCGGCGGCACTACACGTCGATAATTAACCTTTTCATACTTCAATACATGAAGAAATTTTGTTCGCTTCAAGCCCGTTTAGTTGCGGTAACTATTTTGTTTTTATCAAGCCAAACTATTTTTTCCCAAACGCTTTTCGATTCTTTTGGTGACGGAAATTTTTCATCCTCTCCTACATGGGGAGGAAGCACGGGCAATTGG
>Ga0209480_10001854_pt1 | contig 15033 bp, 9 predicted proteins | sample JI61114C2DNA_FD_187501 | JGI IMG/M metagenome (GOLD analysis project Ga0209480, IMG submission 187501) | Wastewater effluent complex algal communities from Wisconsin, to seasonally profile nutrient transformation and Carbon sequestration -... | ecosystem: Engineered > WWTP > Effluent > Algae...
TATGTGCGCATGGAAATGATGAACCTTGGAAATGGTGCTCCTTATTTGTTGAGTGCCGATCTTTCGACCGAGCTAATGATGATTGATGAAAATGGTCAATATATCATTGGGCCTTTCCCTTGCGGTGAAGATGTGGTCATCAATCTGAATTCTGCCCAACTTGGAATGATGGAATACATGGTTTCGGATCCATTGTCTGGAGATTGTGCTATTGTAGCGAGTGTGGACGAAGTGAATGTGAGTACTCTGGCGGTTTATCCAAATCCTACAGAAGGCGACTTGACATTGTCCGGTCTTCAAAGTGGTAATGTTGAAGTCGAAATTTTCGACATGACAGGCCGCACCGTATTCAGTAAAAAGCAGTCACTTGGCTCTTCTAGTTTGAACTTTGTATTGACTGATCTTCAAGTGGGAGCACATGTTTTAAAAGTAAACAACAATGGTATAGTTAGCTCAGAGCAGCTAATGATCGTACGATAAGTTGATTCATTTTATAAAGAATGAAAGCCCCGCCAATTTTTGGTGGGGCTTTTTTTAATTAAGACACCCCAAACTCATCACTTGAAACCATATTCAATTTCAATAGGCTATCACTTTGTCATGAAGACAAACTAAAAAGCCACCCAGAAGGTGGCATCGTTATTATTCGCTAAGTACAAAATTATTGCGCCCAGAAGTAAATGATCAGAATCGCAATTGTAACGCATACAAGAGCAAACAATACTGGTCCCGCAATTTCATTTTGCTGCGCTTCTTGATGGCCATGTCCGTGATCGTCGTGTGAATGTGACATATTTGTTCGAATTTGTGGGTGCTAAAATAGTTGTACTTCTTGACTTCATCTAACTCGATTTCAGTTTTTTTTGACATGCGTCGAATAATTCACTTTTTAAATGGAGACATTCAGTACTTCCTTACGCAGTTACCATCACTTTAAATGCAATTTGGTTGATCAAAGTGGTCGATTATTTTTTGTGTGCCATTCTTAGTCCCACACAGAAAATTTCACGTCGGAGTGCGTACATTTGCCAGGCCTTGTTACAATGATCTGATAAGGCGTAACTCATTCATTATTAATTAAAATAACAAACAAAACATGTCTCAAACTGTTCTGGCTTCTGACACTTACAGCAATGAACTGAAGGTGTATGTGAATCAAGAGAAAGCTGCTGTGGATTTGATTAGCAGCGTAGGTAAATTGCTTTTTGATAAAAGCATTGAACTGGTGTTGTTTCGCAACCATATGGTGGATGTGAGCGCATCTGAAATTATGCGTCTTCATAAGTATGCTGCTGAAGTGGTTGGTAAACCAATCAGCATTTTCGACACAGCTGATTTGGCTCGCGGACTTTATGCCATGGAATTGGCTCCTGCAAAAATCGACATCGGAAAACTCGCCAGCGAATGGCTTGCAGAGCGTGATCACTATAAAACTCAATCTGAATTTTTGGAAGCTAAACTGCGTAACTTCATGAAAGAAGAAGGCGCAGATATTGAACCACGCGATGTGGTGTTGTTTGGTTTTGGCCGTATCGGCCGTCTTGCTGCACGCGAATTGGTGAGACAAGCGGGCAAAGGTCAGCAGTTGCGTTTGCGGGCGATCGTGACACGTGAAGATGATGATTTGTCTTTGAAAAAACGCGCAGCTCTTTTTGAAAATGATTCCGTGCATGGCCGTTTTAAAGGAACTGTGGACATCGATTATGAAAACAAATGTCTGATCGTGAATGGTCAGCGTATTTACATGATTGCAGCAAAAGATCCCGGAGCTGTAGATTACACCGCCTATGGCATCAACAATGCCTTGCTTGTCGATAACACTGGCGTATTCAAAGATCGCGCGGCACTCAGCATACACCTCAAAGCAAATGGAGTGGAGAAGGTGATTCTCACTGCGCCAGGCAAAGAAGTGCCTAACATAGTCTACGGAATCAATCACCGTGACTTGGACATTGAAAACGAAACAATTTTCTCTGCTGCGAGCTGCACTACGAATGCAATTTGCCCAATTTTGAAAAGTGTGAATGATGCTTTCAAAATTGACAAAGGCCACATTGAAACGGTTCACGCATACACGAACGACCAGAATCTGCTTGACAACATGCATAAAAAAAGTCGTCGTGGAAGAAGCGCTGCTATCAATATGGTAATTACTGAAACTGGCGCTGGAAAAGCAGTAACGAAAGTGATTCCAGAATTAAAGGATAAACTTACTGCGAATGCTGTTCGTGTACCAACTCCAAATGGTTCTTTGGCTATCATACATGCATATGTAGATAAGGCTACTACGCGCGATGAAGTGAATGCTGTTGTACGTAAAAGTGCTTTGGAAGGTGATCTTGTAAATCAGATTTACTTCAGCATCAGTGAAGAATTGGTGAGTTCGGATATTGTCGGCAATGATTGCTGTTCTGTATTCGATTCACAAGCAACAATTGTATCCCCTGATGGAAAAGGTGTTGTATTGTATGTATGGTATGACAATGAATTTGGCTATACCAAACAGGTAATCCGACTTGCGAAGTATGTCGCAAAAGTTCGTCGAAATATTTATTACTAAAGATAATTTTTAAAGTGAATAAAAAATGGCTGCCTTTGGTGGCCTTTTTTTGTTTTGAAAGTGCAAGTTGCGATTATGCAATTGTCGTTTTTGAAGAAAAATGCAGTAAATATTTTAGATCACAGTTCCATAATTCAGGTTCTGCAACATTCCTGAATGGACAGGCTGATTTTCCATGCCCTAAACGAAATGAACCAGCGAGCTTCTTAATGCAGTTTATTGGATGTTCACTTGTGATTGGAAATGAAAGCAGATTTTATCAAAATATCAATCCCGAATTTCACAGAGCTATTCTTGCGAAATTTGCATCATGCAATTCAAATTAACATCGGACTATACCCCAAGTGGCGATCAACCTACCGCCATAAAAGAGTTGACAGAAGGCGTAGAGCGTGGAGACAAATTCCAGACTTTGCTTGGAGTTACCGGATCTGGTAAGACATTCACCATTGCGAATGTCCTTGCCCAGACTCAAAGACCTGCGCTGATTCTGAGTCACAACAAAACTCTTGCTGCTCAATTGTATTCCGAGTTCAAACAGTTTTTTCCTGAAAATTTAGTAGAGTACTTTGTGAGTTACTATGACTACTACCAACCGGAAGCTTTTTTGCCATCCACTGGGGTTTATATCGAAAAGGATCTTCAGATCAATGATGAGATTGAAAAGTTGCGACTGGCTGCAACAAGTGCTTTGTTGAGTGGTCGCCGGGATGTGATTGTTATTGCTAGTATATCTTGCATTTATGGAATTGGCAATCCCGCGGAGTTTCATAAAAGTGTGATTTCCCTCAAAAAGGGTGAGGCGATGAGTCGACAAGGATTTTTACATCGTCTTGTTGAGTCTTTGTACAGCCGCACTCGAAATGAATTTACACGCGGAACTTTTCGAGTGCAGGGCGATACTGTCGATGTCTATCTGGCATATGCGGATTATGCAATCCGTGTCACCTTTTTCGGTAACGAAGTTGAACGTATCGAATCTGTAATGCCTGATAGCGGCAAAAAGATGATGTCATTTGAAACGATTTCTATCTATCCTGCTAACTTATTTGTTACCTCCAAAGCGACTATGAATGAAGCAATTTGGGAGATTCAACAAGAAATGGTCAAACAAGTAAAAGGATTTGAAGAAACAGGAAAATTTATTGAAGCAAAGAGACTTGAAGAGCGAGTGAATTACGATGTGGAGATGATGAAGGAGTTAGGATATTGTTCAGGTATTGAGAATTATTCGCGCTACTTCGATCGACGTCAACCAGGACAAAGACCTTTCTGTCTGCTCGATTATTTTCCGGATGATTATCTTATGATCATTGATGAAAGTCACGTTACCGTTTCTCAGGTAGGCGCAATGTATGGTGGCGACCGATCACGCAAAGTAAATCTTGTAGATTATGGTTTTCGCCTGGTGAGCGCAATGGACAACAGACCACTCACTTTTGATGAGTGGGAGGGAATGCAGCGTCAGGTAATCTATGTCAGTGCAACTCCTGCAGATTACGAATTGAAAAAATGTGAAGGTGTTTTGGTTGAACAATTGGTGCGTCCAACAGGTCTATTGGATCCGCCAATCGAAGTGCGTCCTTCATTGAATCAAATAGACGATTTGATAAGTGAAATTAGGATTACTATTGATCGTGGAGAACGGATCCTGGTGACCACTTTGACTAAACGGATGGCCGAAGAATTGGCCAAATATCTCGATAAGTTGAGCATTGCTTGCCGATACATACACAGTGAAGTTCAGACGCTGGATCGCGTGGAAATATTGCGAGACTTGCGTGAAGGGAAATTTGATGTTTTGGTTGGAGTGAATCTGCTGCGAGAAGGATTGGATTTGCCGGAAGTATCACTCGTGGCAATAATGGATGCCGACAAGGAAGGTTTTTTGCGCAGTAATCGATCGCTGACGCAGACTGCGGGAAGGGCAGCTCGAAACATCAATGGCCGGGTGATTATGTATGCCGATAAGGTTACTGATAGCATGCGACAGACGATAGAGGAGACAGGTCGTCGTCGAGAGAAGCAGATTAAATATAATGAAGAGCACGGTATTGTTCCGATGCAGATCAAGAAGGGCAAAGCGACTATATTCGAGCAAAGCGGTATGATTGATCAGCGCAAAAAATACTACAACGAAGAAGAGCATCAAGCAGGAGTTGCGGCCGATCCGGTGATGCAGTATTTATCGAAGCCACAGTTATCCAAAGCAATCGAGGATACGAAGAAAAAGATGGAAAAGGCAGCACGTGACATGGACTTTATGGAGGCAGCGCGCCTTCGTGATGAGATGTTTGCGATGAAAAAGATGTTGGAAGAGAAGGAGTAAAATTCAACGTGTTTTAATACTGTTGCGTCTGGAAATAAACGATTACTCTCTGCAAATACTTCTTGAAAATGGTTCTTATTATTGTCATAGTGATGATACTGTGAAAAGTGTAATTCTTTAGCCTAAGAGTATAAAATTGCATTCAGGTGATAGTTGGAAATTTGTTCACTTCGCAATATTTCGAGGACTTATAGATTAAGCCGATTATCCAATTTTTGGTTGGGTAACACTCTCTTTTTTGAGGTACTCATTTATTCGCTGAGTAGATTTGGCTGCTTTTACTGTTGGCCATTTTGCAGAATAAACATTACAAAAATGAATAAATTAATACTCGTAATAATATATGGTTTACTCTTGGTTTTTTGCGGTATATTTTTAATGGTGGGCAATAGCTTCACATTTCAAGTTCTAAGGTCAACTCTGGGCGTAATGATATCTCTGAGTTCCTTATTGGCATTCATTGCTGCGTTATCACAAAAAAAGAAACAAGTTCAGTTCGCCTATCACGGAATGCATGCTTTGGCTTTGATGGTATACTCAATACTTTTAATCGTATACTGCAATACCATTGATAAATTCATTATTATTTCTATCTTTTTGTTTTTCTTCTATGCATTCTCTGAAATTATTTTTTGTATTTGGTTATTCAATTTGTCACAATACGTAGTAATGAAGATTGTAGTTTTAAGATCCTTTCTGGGATTGATTGTTGGTGTCGGGACCATAGTTGCTATGAATAATCAATTTTTAAAACTGCCCTTGTTCGGGTTGTTATTTTTGGTGGTTGGAGTGAATATTATGTTGTATGTTCCAGTTATGAAAAAATCAAATGTATTGGTAGTATAAAATTAGTAGTGCATTTATACAAGGTATTAAAACTGTTCAAATCCATTCTTCGCTGAATCGGAGTGAATTTCTAAGTTTTGCCTTGATGATATTTTTATGTTGAGTCTTTGACAGCGACTTTGAACTTCTATCACTTTTTGATAGCTTTATTTTCTGGTTTTTTGTTCGTGAATCAGCCCATTCTTTAATGCGGTGAACTTGGTGATTCGATGCGAACGCTAAATTGTATTATGTTAGTGGGAGATTTTGTTTTGTTATGCTTGCAAATAAATTTGATATTAAAGGTCTGACCACTGAAGAAGTGCTTCATTCGAGGGAGAATTTCGGACGGAACAAATTCGACTACAAGAATGAGAGTGGTTTTATGAGTGCGATCAAGCGCATAGCTGTTGATCCTATGATGATTATTTTGTTTGTTGCTTCTTCTATTTACTTCATCAGCGGGAAATTTGGAGATGGAATTTTTTTGACCTGTGCCATTGTCTTTCAGACATCAATTTCATTGTTCCAATATTCAAGAAGCAAAAATGCGTTGGAGAAACTAAAGGACTTTACTCAACCAAAATCCAAAGTGATTCGAAATGGAAAGGTGGAGGAGATAGTCAGTGAAGATGTGGTTGTTGGTGATAGTCTGCTGGTAGAAGAGGGCGCAGCCATTTCCGCGGATGGCAGAATAGTTCAGTCCAATGATTTTTCCGTTAACGAGTCTATACTCACTGGTGAGTCAATGTCGGTTTCGAAAGACAAAACAACCGCTGACAATTTTATTTATAGCGGAACGACAGTTGCAAGTGGATTGGCTGTGGCGACTATTGTTTCTGTTGGCAATAAAACCAAACTGGGCTTAATTGGAAAAAGCCTGGAAACAATCAGCGAAGAAAAAACGCCTTTGGAAATTCAGATCGCCAATTTTGTCAAGAAGATGGCAATTGCAGGAGTAATTGTTTTTGTTATAGTTTGGGTAATCAATTATAGTCATTCCAAAGATTTACTCGCTAGTCTGCTACAATCGTTGACTTTGGCCATGAGCATTTTGCCTGAAGAAATTCCTGTGGCATTTACAACGTTTATGGCGTTAGGAGCATGGCGCTTGATGAAATTGGGAATTGTTGTAAAACAGATGAAGACAGTTGAAACATTAGGCAGCGCCACTGTCATTTGTACTGATAAAACAGGAACAATTACTGAGAACAAAATGAGTTTGGCAAAACTTTTTTTGTTATCCTCCAATAAATTAATTGAGCTAGATGAACAGTTGACGGTTGAAGATGTGCAGCTAATCGAGTTTGCTATGTGGGCAAGTGAACCAATTCCATTTGATGCTATGGAAATCGCAATTCACAAGGCATACAAGGATAAAGTGCCTGATGATGCTCGAGGGCAATTCAAACTTGTTCATGAATATCCATTAGAAGGAAAGCCTCCGATGATGACTCACGTATTTGCAAATTCTGAGGATACAAGAGTAATTGCAGCGAAAGGTGCCCCAGAGGCATTGATAAGTGTTTCCAATTTGAATGAATCAGAAAAGATAAAAATTGCAGACGCAATAAAACTTTTGGCAGGAGATGGTTACCGTTTGTTAGCTGTTGCTCAATCCAATTTTTCCGAAAAGAGTTATCCATTGCTTCAAATTGATTTGCCTTTTCAATTCATTGGAATTGTGGCCTTTTATGATCCTCCTAAACAAAATATTCGTTCTGTTTTGAATGGTTTTTATCAAGCAGGGATTGCAGTGAAGATAATAACTGGTGATAATACTGAAACTACATCCGCAATTGCAAAACAGATCGGATTTAATGGTTACGAAAAGGTTATAACGGGCGAAGAGCTTATGAAACTCGATGATGCGGCCCTGAAAGTTTGTGTTCAAAACACAACCATTTTCACACGTATGTTTCCAGAAGCCAAACTCAAAATAATTAATGCTTTAAAGTTGAACAATGAAATTGTGGCCATGACGGGTGATGGAGTGAATGATGGCCCGGCGTTGAAGGCAGCACACATAGGAATCGCAATGGGCAAAAAGGGAACAGAAATAGCCAAACAGGCTGCCTCGTTGATTTTATTGGAAGATGATTTGTCAAAAATGGTTGAGGCAATTGCAATGGGAAGAAAGATTTACGCCAATCTTAAAAAGGCAATTCAATATATAATTTCTATTCACATTCCAATTATTCTAACTGTTTTTGTTCCATTGGCACTTGGATGGATCTACCCAAATATTTTTTCGCCAGTGCATGTCATTTTCCTAGAGATTATTATGGGACCTACATGCTCAATCATCTATGAAAATGAACCTATGGAAAAGAATACGATGTTACAGAAGCCAAAAGCAATGACGGTCACTTTCTTTAATTGGAGAGAATTGTCTACGAGCATAATTCAGGGATTAATAATAACATTGGGAACTTTATTTGTCTATAGATACGCAGTGAACCTGGGCTATAGTGAGGCAATTACGAGAACCATGACTTTTACCGTATTGATCTCTTCGAACATATTTCTTACATTAATTAATCGTTCATTTTATTATTCGATCTTGACAACCTTGAGATATAAGAACAACATGGTTTGGATTATCATTCTTATTACAATGACAATCATGGGTCTTATGCTTTACGTGAAGCCATTAACTCGATTTTTTGATTTTGAAAAATTAAGTTTTACTCAACTGTTGATTTGCATTTCAATTGGTTTTGTTGTTGTCATTTGGTTTGAAATAAGCAAATTCATTAGAAGGAAAAGAATGCCAGAATTAAGTTGATTTTGAATTTTGAAAGCCCCAAATCGTCAGTATATGTAATGTATGAACAGGGGATAGAATTTAAGATGATAGTTGAGCGTGACTAAACTTTGCAAGATTTATCGAACTAGCCATTAGAAAGCTTATAAGCAGGCACGAAACAATTTGTATACTTCTGAATACACTCTTACTTCCGTTTTTAGATCAAGTTCTGATTGCGAGATGAACATTCTTTTGTCGATCTTTGTTCTAGTCTAGGTAATGATTATTACATATGAAGTACAAGTTTATAATTCTCATATTGATTCTATTCTACTCATCCAATTTCATTGGCCAAAGTTAGGCTCGAGTAAAATCCATCGAAAACATTCGGGAAGGAGACAACTATTTGAGAATGGGAAATTGGACTGACGCATTATCTTCATTCAATAATGCGGTAATTGCAGATCCTGGTTTTGCTGATGCTTACATGAAAAGAGCTATGTTGAATAGACGAATTGGCGCAAACATAGATGCTGATTTAGATTGTAATAGAGCGATTTCTCTTAATCCATCTTCGATCTACATCTATGATCAACGATTTAAGATTGAACTTTTGGCGATTGAGTATTATGTTGTCGAAAATCAGAAAGAGGGTTCTTCGAATTTATCTCCTATTCAAATGGATCATGAAGCTGATTACTTCATCAATATTGGTGAATATGAAAAGGCTTTAAGTTTAACAGATAGTCTGATAAGGATGGGTTTTGAAAGGGAATTTGAGTTTGACAAAAAGGCGCTATTGTTTTTACTTCAAGGGGATTATGAAAATTGCGAACTTTATGCTGATAGCGCTTTGATGATTTCGAATGATTCAGCTTTACCTCATGATCTTAAGGGGTTGAGTCAGGTTAATCGAGGTCAATTCGAAAACGCAATTAGTTCTTTTTCAAAAGCTATAGAAGTCGATCCTGGTTTTGCCGTTTCTTACCTGAATAGAGCCATGGCCCATTTGCGAATGGGAAAGCAAGAAGCTGCTTTGAATGATCTTCAAACATCTATTCAAATGAGTCAACAGATGGCGTCTGCGTATTATTTGCAAGGAGTGCTCCTTGCTCAGAAGGGCGAAATGAGCCGTTCTTTAGACAGTTATGATGCTGCTTTGAAATTGGATAACACACATACGCATGCTTTGGTGTTATCACTGTTAGAGATTTTTTGGAAAATTATAAAAGGAGTAGTTTGGAGTTGAAACAAATTATTCAAGAACCTATATTCATCGCCGAGGGTTCTCCAGCGTTTAAAATTCTCAATCTGTTTAAAACAAGAAAACAATACATTGCCGTAGTGGTTGATGAGTACGGTTCTACAAAGGGAATATTGACTTTGCATGATCTTACTGAAGCCATTGTTGGTGATCTTCCTGATGAGGATGAATCGGACGAATTAAACATTTTCAAGCGTAGTGATATCAGCTATTTGATTGACGGTAAAACGTTGATTTATGAATTGAATCAATATTTTCAGCGAGAACTCATTGAGGATAATATCTCTGAATATGCGACTATTTCCGGATTTATTTTGGCTCAATTGAGGTCCATCCCAGCCATTGGCGAAAAATTGTCTTACAACAATTTTGTTTTAGAAATTGTTGATATGGATGGAATAAGAATAGATAAGGTACTTCTAACAATTGAAGAGTAGCCATTCTCTGAATTCACTGTTTAATCGCTCTAACTGCTCCTTTAATTTCCTTTTATTGAAGAGAATTTGAATTGTCTTGATTTCGTTTTCAGCGTCTAGTCACAATAAATAACTTTTTACAGCGTATACCATCTATAAATCCTTAATCCTCTAATTATTGCGTCAAACAATTACACAATTTCAATCTTACCTTAAAAATTATTTCAATGAGAAAAATTGTTATGATGTCTGCCATGGTGCTGATTTTTTCGCATGCCTATTGCCAAACATCTGAATCTAACAAAAAGATAAACTGGGGTTTTAATTTAGGTCTGAACTATGCCAACATGCAAGTTCGCGATGTTGCCATCGGCACGCAGCACAAGAACGCATACGGATTCAGAATGGGGATTTTGATGGACATGAAACTGACCAAACATCTTTCTTTTGTGCCGAAAAGTGAGTTATCCTTCAGTGATGCCAAAATCATTGAAAATGCAAGTTCCGATAATAGGGAAGTGTATCAAGTCTATCCGCATGTATTGGATTTTTCTTCACATTTTACATATCGATTTAAAGACAGCGAAACCTCCCATTACTTCTTGTTCGGACCGACTTTTCGATTGCCGGTGAAGAGTGATGAAGACGTGCAATATGCCACTTTGAAATCAGATATTGCCATCGATTTTGGAATTGGATTAGATAAAAAGCTACCATATTTCAAAGTAGCTCCAGAAATCAGGTATTCATTTGGTCTTACCAATCTGAGTGGATTCAATACGATTGGCAAGCTGAATTTTCATACCATGTCTTTGGTTATGAATCTCAGAGGCTGATGTTTGTTTCAATCAATATGGCTACCGATGTTGTCCGGAATGTGCTAAGCGGAAGCAGGTTATTTTGCGAAACATGAAGCTATACATTACTTTTTTTCTCCAAGATTATCGCTTTGACCTCTGAAAGTCGTCTTCGGGATACTGGCACATGAGTTCCGTCATTCATGATAATTTCACCTTCCGTAGTTAATAGATCAACATATGGAAGGTGCACCAGATGGGTTTTATGAACTCGTAGGAACGTATCAGGACTCAACATGGTACTTATGTCGCTTAATGTCCGAGATGCGATAAATTTTTTCTTGTTTCGCAAATAAATGAGGGTATAGTTCGAATCCGCTTCGCAGCGCACAATGTCGTGCACTGCAAAATGATGTTCACCTTGTTTGGTTGCGATAACAAGTTGAAATTCCTTTTCAGTTTTAGCTTTCAGATTGTGACGCAAATTTTCGAGTCGCGTTTGCATTAGCGCTTTATCGGTGATGGATCTAAATCGTTCAATTGATGTGCGCAATTCATCTGGATTGATTGGTTTGAGCAAATAATCTAAAGCACTATATCGAATGGCTTGAATAGCATATTGATTGAATGATGTGATAAAAATAACTTCAAAGGATACATCACCTATGGAATCAAGCAATTCAAATCCACTCATATATGGCATTTGAATGTCAAGGAAAACCAATTGCGGTTTGATCTCCTTCAATGATTTTGCAGCCTCCGTTGCATTTCCGAACATTCCAACAATTTCAATTTCATTTACAAAGTGACTTTCCAGTTCTTTTTGAAGTGTGGAACGAATAAATGGATCGTCATCAATAATGCATGTTCGGATTTTCATACTTGGTTGTTTAGAATAGTGGCTAATTGATGCTTTAAAGCGTTAATGAGGCTATCCGCTTCTAGCCAAAATTGTGATTCAGGCAAATTTGAATTCTCCAAGTGTTCGCAGAGCAAGGCGAGGTCAGTACTTCCACAATGAATCAACAATGGTCTGGCGGTATGAGCGGCACCTCGTATTTGTTCTGTAGATTTATTTTCTTGCGCTTTGATGAATTCTGCAATCATGGCTGGTGCGAATTGCAGAAAGAGCGCATTAACATCAACATCATCATTTCTTATTGTGGCTTCATTCGCTTGCTGGAATAGTTTGTTGAGCGTTGAGATCAATTCAGCATCTTTAAATGGCTTGAGTACGAAATCATTCATCCCAGACTCAAAACACTTTTCAATTTCTACTTGTGTGACACTGGCTGTCAGAGCAATGATCGGAATGGATTGGTCTCGTGATCGAATTTTTTTTGTGGCATCATAACCATTCATTTCTGGCATTTGAACATCCATCAAAATGAGGTCGAAATCATCTTCCTCGAGAATTTCAAGCACTTCACGACCATTTTTAGCTCTATATAATTCAACACCCGGATAATATTTCAACATGACATCCCGAATCACCATAAAATTGTAATCATTGTCTTCCGCTATGATGATATGTTTGGATGTGAGTCGAGAATCAGGCAACAATTGTGATGTCAATTTTTCTTGAGGATCTGCCTCTTCATACATGATGGAAAAGCTGAATTCAGTGCCCATTCCAACGGTGCTTTTAACTTGAAGTTTACCACCCATCCGTTCTGTAAGATTTCGTGCAATCGTTAGCCCGAGTCCTGTGCCATCCGTTCTATAAGCATCGCTAGTCCGAATTTGCACAAAACTTTCAAAAATGTGAGGCAACTGCTTTGCATCAATACCAACGCCGGTATCAACGACTTCCACCAACAAAATACTATCTGTGCCAGCCTTTGTTAGTTTCATTTCTACACCACCATTCGACGTAAATTTGATAGCATTGGATATCAAATTGCTCCAGATTTGAGAAAGCCTGGCAGCATCTGCTTTGATATTGATTGGTAATGTGGGGTCTAGAGTTAAACGCAGAAATAGGCCTTTGCTTTCGGCTCGTTCATTAAAAATGCGCACAACATTCTCTGCTTCCTTGCGCAACTCAAATACAAAGGGATGAATCAGAAATTTTCCCGCTTCAAGTTTGGAAAGATCGAGAATGTCATTGAGAATTGTTTGCATATTCTCGCCTGAATGACTGATGGCTTGCAGGTATTCACGAGTCTGTGAGTCATGCTGTTTATCAAGCAACAATCGGGAAAGCCCGTTGATTGCATTCATAGGAGTGCGTATTTCATGACTCATATTCGCTAAAAACTGCTGCTTCAACTTTTCGCTACGCTCTGCTCGTTCTTTTTCAATTTCAATGATTTTATTTTTCTCTTCAAGTTCGCGTGTGGTTCTTTTTTTAATTTGAAATCGATTGATCAAAACCAAGGCAATCAGCGCAAAAACAATGGCACCTGTGAGGAATACATACTTCTGAAAAGTTTGTTTTTCTGCTCGTTCTCTTTCTCTGTCGCGATTGGCACGCTCCACTTCCAATTGTTGGTCCTTTTTATCAGATTCGAAACGGGTGGTTAATTCAGCAAGTGTAGTCTTTTGATCTTCTTCGTTCAGCGAATCTTTGAGCGACACAAACTTGCTTAGGTAATCAAAGGCTAAATCTGTTCGTCCTTGCTTTTTGTAAATATTCGAAAGTCGATCATATACTTCTTTTCTTTCGTAAGGAGTGTTATGCAAATAGGTCAAAGGAAGCACATTCACCAAGATTGTTTCTGCTTCATTTAATCGGTTGGATTCATTTAGCATGGTGCCAATAAGCAAGGATTCGTAGATGACATCGCTTGGTCGATCGAGTTTGACGAATATATCAAGAGCCTTTTGGCAAAATGCGACAGATTGTAGTTGGTCACCCATGTCGAAAAGCAATTGTCCTAGATTTTCGTATACATAAGCGAGCGCGTATTCATTTCCTAAGCTTTCATTAATACTCATAGATCGTTTGTAAAACACTTCGGCTTCTTTCAAATTATTCATGCCTCGGAGTGCATTCGCTTTACCTAGTGTCGAAACCGCAAGCTTCGCACTGTCCTTTTTTATTTCGTCTATTTCAATGGCCTGATCAAAGTATGATGTTGCCTTGTTATAGTCTTGCATTCGATTGTATGCCGCACCGATGTTATAATAGGTCGTGGATTTCCAGCCTCGGGAGTCACATGCTCTATCCAGTTTTTCTGCTTCGAGAAAGCATTCAAGTCCTTTCACATCTTCATGATGGTTCAGGTAGTTCCATCCCCAATTTCCCAATACAACCGTCGTATTGCATGGGTCATTTAGTGTTTGGAAATGCTTCAATGCATTTGCATAATGGACATTCGCTGAATCATAAAGTCCTGCTGATGCCAGACTGAAAGCCCATATATTTTCACTGTCACCAAATCCTTTCACGAACTTGATGCGCTTCGACAACTCGTAGGATTTTTTTGCATAAAAAATGCCTGAATCAGGATCGGACTGACTAAAGTTAAATCCGATGCGCCATAAGAATTCAACACGCATTGAATCGTTTAAAGCTTGCCTTAGCGAATCTTTGTAAGAAGGAATTGTTCCTGCGTCCTGAGCATGTATTTCTTTTACAAGCAATAGGAATATTGCGATGAAACAATTCTTCAATATTCTCTCTGTCATCGCTACAAATAAAAGTGAATTCCGTCCAAATGAAATACCTTTTACTCAAAATAAAATCCGATCGCTCAAGAAGTACAGTATGATGTATTCCTTGTTTGGACATTTGACTTCTATAAAGTGCAATTTTGTCTAGTCGATTCAATCCGAATAAATCTCATTTTCTGCTTTTGCTGGAAATTGCAGTCGTCCTCGTGTTATTCATTGTCTGTGTTTTTGGATGGCTTTTGAGCTCATAGCTTTCTATTTGTCAGACCGTATTGCGATTTAGCCATTTGGAATACTTGGTGGGATCTCAAGAAGTGAAAAAAGGAATCGCACATGTGATTTTCAGGTTAGACCATTCTTTGATTGAAACTAAACGGGGCTTTCTTATTTGGAAGGAGCAGTTTTTTCAGAAGAATGTTGTTTCTTCAGAACTAGGTTCTTTTGAGCATATTACCGATAACTCATTATCGTTATC
>Ga0209480_10001855_pt1 | contig 15029 bp, 5 predicted proteins | sample JI61114C2DNA_FD_187501 | JGI IMG/M metagenome (GOLD analysis project Ga0209480, IMG submission 187501) | Wastewater effluent complex algal communities from Wisconsin, to seasonally profile nutrient transformation and Carbon sequestration -... | ecosystem: Engineered > WWTP > Effluent > Algae...
CGTAGAAGATTTCGGTGTGCTTCGCGAAAGCGGCGAGGAAAGGTTCCATCACCGAGGCATGCACCAAGGCGTGGTCGGTGGCGATGCAGGTTTGGCCGGCGTTGAAGAATTTGCTCCAAGCGATGCGCTTCGCCGCTTGGTCGATGTTCGCCTTCCGGTCCACGATGGCGGGACTTTTTCCACCGAGCTCCAAGGTGACAGGCGTGAGTTGCGGGGCGGCCTGTGCCAAGATTTTCCGGCCTATATTGGTGCTTCCGGTGAAGAAGATATGATCGAAATTGAACGCGTCGATCAAGGGCGGGACCACGGCGCTGCCAGATCCCTGCACGACAAGCACATGTTCTTTCCGGAACGCTTCCGCGATGACCTGCTCCAGCACTTCCGCTGTTCGCGGAGCTTCGTTACCGGGCTTCACCACCGCGCAGTTCCCGGCTGCAATGGCACCCACCAAAGGCGAAAGCGCGAGCACTACGGGATAGTTCCACGGAGAAATAATGAGCACCACGCCCAACGGCTGCGGATGCACGGAACTGCTCGCAGGCCACAGGCTTATCGGCGTGGACACGTCCGCGCGTTGCATCCATTCGCTCAGGTTTTCCAGTGCATCGTTGATCTCCGCATACACGATCCCGACGTCCGCCATGTAAGCTTCGAAGCGCGGCTTGCGCATGTCGGCGTGCATGGCTTCGAGCAACGCTTCTTCGTACTTTTTCAATGCGCGCTTCAAGGCCCGCAACGCTTCGCGACGTGCCTTGTAAGGCCGTGTGGCGGCGCTGTCGAAATGGCTGCGCAGCGCTTTCAGCGGCACGGTATCAACGGGAAGTACGGTCTTGTTTTCCATCGGATTCATTCATTCACCAGTTCAGCCAAACGCACACGGTTGAACTCCGGAGAACAGTCGAACAATTGTTTCAAAATGCCCATGTGGCCTGCGCCGAAAAGCACCAGAATGCGATCGTCCGGCGAAGTGGTGATGTCCTGGATGTTACGGAAGATGCGCAGGTTGCGGTCGTACCAATTGATCGCGTTGATGTCCGCGCCGCGGTGCCCGCCGGTCGTGAACGAGCCGGTGAGGTACGCGCCGTATCCGCGGTCCAGCACATGGTCGTCGTTCATGTGCAGGAACAGCTCCAGTAGCGTGTTTTCGTTCTTGGCTTTGTCTTCCGCCGTGTACCAATCGGAGTAGCGTTTAGACAATTCACTGTCGTCGGAATAGCTCCAACCCTCGAACAAGCTATCAAGCCACGGGCGGTGGGTCAGGCTGTCTTTGCCCATGTACAGCTCGTCTACGATGGAACCCGCGTCCACGGCGTAAACGGTGTCCAATTGCGCGCGGTCCATCACACGGAAACCGATCTGGTAGTACTCATTGCGTCCCATTGGTTTTCCATCTTTCTGATGTTCGCGGTATTTGAGCATCAACCAATTTCCGTCGGTTTCTAGACACAGTTTATTCGGTTTGAAACGCATCACCACATCGAGCAATTCCTGCAATTCCTGCTGCCTTTCCGGGGAAAGCACATCTACGCGTTCGTCCTTGGCGGTGACGTGCGCATCGAGGTCCGGATAGTCGAAGTGGAAGGTGCCGAGCAGCAGCACGTGCGGTAGCGGGTCGCCCGCGATGAGGATAGAGTCGGGACTTGGCAGCGTGCCTTGCGCAGTTGCGTTTAGTGCAGCGCCAGCCAATGTGAGGCTGGTGAGAAAGATGAAGGTAGAACGCATGGTATTGGTTTGGTGCAAGGTAGGGTCGGTGGGAAATCGCATCGAACAATCGACATTTCGGTCCAGCGAGCAGCTTGCCGAAGGCGAGAGTAAATCCTGTAATCCTGTCAAAAAAACGTGTCCCGCCCAGCGCTATTCCCGGCCGGCTTGTCGGTGGAGCCTGGTGAACCTTATGCCGCCAAAACAAAATCCGCTCCCTCCACCAGTCCCCGCGAAGCCAAGAACTCCGCAATGCGATCACCGGTACCGCGCTGCGAAATAAAGGAGACGATGAACGCTTCACCGGAAGCCGGAAGCTCGCCGTGAGGAATGAATGCGTAGCCCGGAACAAGACGCGGTTTCACATCGGTGAATGCATGAACCGCGATGCCTTCCGCCTCCAACATGCGGGCGCGAGATCGGCACATCATGCTGGTGCCGGCGATGATGACGGGACGGTCGTTCAACTTCCGTTGCAACGGCTTGGCCAACCACTTCGCCTTTGTGGTGAAGAAAGCATCCACGCTGTAGTTGGCGTGCGTGCGGCTGAGGCGATGCGCATGGTCGTTCCACGTGAGCAGTTCTTCGGGCAGTTTCGCGAAGCGTACTCCTGCATCCATCCAGCGTAACCATAGCTCGTGATCCTCCGGCAGCGGGCCTGTATCGTAACCGCCATGTTGCTCCACGAGTTCGCGACGGAACATTACCGTGGGGTGTGCGAGCGGTGCGTCCACGAAGCGTTTTACATAGTGGTCGTGCGGTTTGAGTATCGCGTTTTGCCACTGCGTGAACCAGCGCATGCCGATGCTCTTTGCCACGGAAGTGGTGAACGTTGTTTGCGTTCCCAGCACGCCGATCTCCGGATGTTTTTCCAGGAATTCGACCTGCTTCGCGAAGCGCTCGGGATGGCTAATGTCATCGGCATCCATGCGGGCGATGTATCTGCCTTGGGTGTGTGCCAGTCCGGTGTTCAGCGCGCGCGCTACGCCGATGTTCGGTTCTTCGATCAGCCGGATGCGATCATCCTTTGCTGCCCAATGTTTGGCGAACGCTGTGCTTTCGTCCGTGGACGCATTGTTTATCAGCAGTAGCTCCCAGTCGGTATGGGTTTGTGCAGCTATACTGTTGATGGCGGCATCGAGGGTCGGGGCCGCGTTGTGGTAGGGGAGCAGGACGGAGATGCGGGGCATGGCTTTAGTGGAAGCAAAGGTGCTTCAACAACGATCATCGCACGATGCAATGATCATAAACGAAAGCGCTGCCCCGCTAATGCGGGGCAGCGCTTTTCTTCAACGCAACTCAAGCAGGTTAATGCACCACCAGGGATCCGACGAATTCCTGGTCGCCAACAAAAATCTTGACCAGATATGGACCTGGAGAGATGCTTGATGGTAAGTCAACATTGCCCTGCAATGAACCGTCCTCCAACTGGATCCGTGTGGAAACTGCAACACGTCCAAGGACATCATACATCTTCCACTCCACCTCGCCCAAGTCCGCAATATCCAATCCGTTGAGGCGGAAATTCACACGATGGTCGCTGTTCGGGTTCGGCCAAAGTTGCAAGCCCGTTTCTTGGGTTACGATAGAGCCAGAGTTGCTTCCCTGAGCCATTCCCGCACCGGGTATTGTAACGGTGCAAATATCTCCCCAATTGTCATCCGAGATGCACCAGGTAACGCCATTGTCCTTGCTGACCCGGACCTGAACATCGTAAGTGTTACCGGGCTGAAGTGCAGTGGGTCCTGTCCAGTTCAACTGGCAGATGTAGGTGGTGAGGGTTCGGATCACCTCGAAACTCGTACCGGGTAACCTGAAACGGAACTGGTACTTGTTCGCCCCTGGAACCGGTTGGGCATAAACCCTGCTCCCTGATCCATTGCCTAGCGTCCTCACAACACCACAGCTATAATACTGCTGCGCCGGGTCGTCTATCAAATGGGTCAACGGACAAGCGGCTCGCTCTGGATCGATCTTGAATCTGAACGCAGGCCCCCATTCGCCGTTAACACCATTGATACGGGTCCTAACCCGGATGTTCATCAGGGTATAGGGCGGAATGTGATTTGCAGTTGCCCATCCATTGGCTCCATTAACACGAAGGTGGCATGCCCGCGTAGCGCCTGTTCCATAACCATCACTGGTGGAGTGGTTGCGGAAACGCTTGTAACTGTAGGTACCGTTCGGGTCATAGAACCAGACTTCATATCCGGTTGTTGCGCTTTGCTGGGCGTTTGTTCCACCGGGTACCCAAGCCGCACTCACAGCTGGGTCAGCAGTGATCACAAGGAATTGCCCATTGACCCAATCCAGTTTATCCTGACTGGAGAACAAGGGCGCCATGGTGCTGATCGGCAAGCAGAACCCTTGGTTTCCCGAAATCGCACTGACCGCCCCGGTGCTGAAATTGTTGCGATCATCGATCAGCCGGTTCTGGCCGTCCTGTATGCGAAGGATATAGCCACCCGCATTCCCCATGGACATCCCATTACCTGAGGCATCCAACACCCGCAACCTGTAGCATCCGTCGTTCAAACAGCACGTATTGTCGGTGATCACGGTTGAATTCGGGTATCCACTTCCGCTGCATACCACGGTGCTGTTGGCCTGATCAAGGATTTCCCATGAGGTTTCCGCGGCGTTTGCGTCCGTTTGAAGGACCATCTCCAAGGGGATCTCACAAGGGCAGTCGTTGATGATGGAAATGGTTTGTTCTTCTGCACAACCCAGATCGAACGACCAAGCATTCAGGACATAGTCGCCGGGTGCAAGCCCAGTCAATTGCGGACCGGTTGCCGAGAATCCATCCGGTCCGGACCAATCCAAGGTGTGTGGCTGGTCAGTGTTGAAGAACAGGTCAAGGGAAATGGAACCACCATTTGCCCCGCAAGCATTTGTGCTGGTCACGTTGTACAGCGGCCGGGCCTGCTCGCTGATGTAATACTTGTACGTTACATGGCAGCCGTTGGCATCGATGATCTTGCCCCAGCTTTCCTCATTTAGCGGAAGGTGGCAATGCAGTTCATCCGGGGCAGTAATAGCAGGTGTGCCGCCCGGATAGATGCTTTGCCACCACCACTCTACATGATATGGCGATGTTCCACCAGTAACGTTGATCGCCGCCACGCATGCATCATAAGTGGTGCAGGCCGTGTTTGGGAAATCCACGATACCGGACAATGGTTCGATGCCATTCTCCAACACGATGCCGGTTACGCTTGTAGAACAACCAGAGCCCCATGTTACTGTGGCATGGTAGGTGTCGTTGCACAGGCCGCCAATGGTGACAGCGCTTTGTGGGTAGGACGCACTTACAACATCCGCGACTGTGCCGTCGGAGTGGTATAGGGTTATGGAATACGTGTTCCCTACCGTTGCAACCCAATTCAAAATGAGCGACCCGTTACAGGCACTGAAGTAGTGTGACCAATCAAAGTCGCAAAACAGTGTGCCACAAATTTGTCCCGCGATCGCTGCCCCCCCATTGTTTCCAGCAGCAAGGAAAGAGAACCCAACCGCATTTTCATTCGGGTGCGAAGGACAAGCCCCGAATCCAGTTTGGAAACCGTATTCGCCGGAAGGCCCCGGGGTGCCATTGTTACCGGCAGAAATGGTGTACACGGCCCCGACATTCGAACCTGCACCCACGAATTGGCTGGGCCAGGAAGGGTTGGAGCTTACATGATAGATGGACCAATCCGCGCCGACCGGAGGAGTTCCCAATATGGCTCCGCCCCAAGCGTTCAGGGCTGTGGGTGCCTCGAAGTAGAGCTGCACCCAATAACGGTCTGAAGTGGTCTGTATGTTTTCGATCTCACCCGTCAGTGTCCACACTTGCCCGCTGTTGTATTGCACAAAGGCACCGGCAACATCGCGGAAGAAATAGTTGTTCCCATTGAACTGAATGGGCACATTGCCACCCACCCCGCAAAGCACATGGGAGTTTGCCCATGGACCATTGCAAAGCGACGGAGTCGGGTCGGTGGAGATGTTCAGGTCACAGATTTCGCCGCTCACCTCAACGGAGACCGTGCCCGTTGCGCCGCCCAATGGCAGGTTGCAGCAAGCCGTTGTGGCCGATGCTGTAATGGGGTAGGTAGCCTGAACGCATGAAACTGGTGCTAGTTGAACAGATAGCGTGCATGGCGCCAGTGGCATAGGCCCGGTAAAATGCCAGACAACCGTGCTGCCGGTGACATCCACCGACGTGGCGCAACCCGTTGCCGGGGACGATGCAACACCTAGTCCGCTCGGAAGCTGCAGCGTAACGGCGACATCGGAAATTGTTTGGCCGGAGGGTGTGATCACGAGATCCACCGCAGACCCAACTGCGCAGTCGGTTATCGTTGGAGAAGAAAGAGATGCTACGATATCCACCGCTGGTGCAACGGTTGTTGCTATAACTGTGCTTTGGACTTGGCAGAGTACTCCGCATGCTGAAGATCGTGCCCAAACCTGCACTGGCGCTGTCATCGCGGCGCAATTGGGGGAGTCGCGAGTTATTTCAAAGGTGACATAAGCCTTGGCGCACGGGTTCCCTGTTGGGCACAGGCCATCGGTAAGAAGAGTCTGAAGCGCTGGGCTACAGGAAATGCAAGATGCTGGTGTGAGGGACCAGTACATTTGATCGGTTCCGGTTACGCATCCAGTGGATGAAGCAATCGGTTCCGCCAAATTCACCCCTGCGGTACCGAGTAAGAGTTGCGTGTTGTCAAGCAATTGCGCAGTGCCGGGCACATAGGTCCACCCTGCACCAGCGGACATCGCCACGTTGGCTCCAACCTCTAGTCCTGTAACGGGTCCAGTTCCTGTGCTTTTCACCTCCATGGTCAACCTGTAGCGGTCGCAGGATACCGGCACCACCGTTACGGAAGGGACTTGGAGCTGAGGTGTATTCGGCACATAGCGCAAAATCTCTTTCGCACTGCAATCACTGGTCAATGGCCCTGATGGCGCTCCACAAGACCAACCGGTGTATAAGTCCACTTCGGCATCGCCTTCGGGTGCATCCCCGGGAGCCGAACCTTGGTTGTGGTCTTGGTTCAACGGAACAATGCAAGGCACGGTGGCACAAACTTTTATACGGACCTGGTCCGAAGAAAGGACAGCTACCGGTATTGGATATTTAACGCCCGACTGGACGTTCAACGACAAGGGTGCATAGGCGTTACTATTGTGCTTGTAGTAAATCGATTCCACGTCCATGCCGTCCAGTAGTGGTGCACCCGGGTTCTCGTCGATGCCCACCCACAAACTGTTGGCGGAAAACGTACTATGAGCCGGATTGGTGGCGTCCGTGGTGTTATGCCCAAGCACGATGTTGTCCCAGCAAGTAGTCGGCGAATTGATGTTCAGGTTTGACGCCAAGGACAATACTGGGCGGTGGTATGATAGCGACAATCCCGGAGTGTTCCCGATAACTCCAGGCAGGGGACCGCTGGCACCCCAACCGAATTGAACGTCCCTTCCGTGAGCGTAATCGTAGTGGTTGGGGTTGAAGTAAGTCAGTTGAGCCGGCCCACTGGGAGTGTTGCAGTTTGCTTCGTAGATGAATTCAACCTGCAGCGAATAACCATCGTCTGGTAAGAACAACTTGTTCGTTGCGGTATCGGCCACTGTGCCGTTGGTGTAGTTCAACGGCTGGGACAGGTTGGAAATGACCTGAGCCCTTGGCGTGCCACCGATCGATAATTGCGGTGCATAGGTGATGCCTTGTCCATTGGCCAGAGTAAGCCTCCTGTCTCCTGCCAAGTGCCCTGGTCGGATCCCTCCACGGGTATTCTCAGCAAGCCCCAATCTACCATTGGCCCAACCCGCTGGGCTTATTGCGTCAAACCAACCGGACGCGCCGCTCAGGCGCATCCAATTGCGGAATTCGTTCGGGAAGGCATTTGTAGGTGTACCGCCACCCCAGCCGTTCAGCGGAGCACCTATCGAAAAGCGGTACGTGTAGGCTGGCCCATAAGCACAGGTGCCGCGGAAAGATGCTGCATTCGTGTTCACATTAAACACATACCCGGTCAGTTCGAAACCCGCGCCTTTTTTGGTGCAGTAGTATTGGTAATCATCGCAATTGACACCCGGAGCACTGCAATCAAACGTGATGAAATTCACGGATGGGTCCGGGAATTCATTTTCAACGTTTGCCAACGGACCTGCGTGTGTGTGTGCTGTCAGGAAAATTTGGTTGTTGACAGAAACCGGTTCACTGGTGGGGCCGATATTGCAAACGATCTTAAAGCGCGTCTCCACGCGGATGCGCATGTTATGGTGTGCGTTGAACGTAAAGCCGGGACCGTACAGTGCCGGAGTGCTTATTTGCACAAAGGGCCGACCGGTCAGGGAAGTTGGGCTGAGGTCGAAAACGGTCTTTCCGCCGGTGCGCGCGAAAACGAAGCCGGCGCCGTTCTGGTCAGGGTCCAGTATATCGGGCGTACCATCGTTGTCCGTATCCAAAACACCGTCCATCGTTACGGTAAACGCAATGCTGTTATCCGGGTTTGTGAACGTCATTTTCAGGTCCACCAAGTCGGTTATTTGGTTTTGCGGACACAAGGCACCGGCTACCATGCCCATCATCGTTTGATAGTACAGGTGGGTCAGGTTTACTGCTGGCAAGCCGTCTACACATGGTCCATATCCGTTGCAGTTCATCTTAATGGTCGTCTCCAATTCTCCCTTCACAATATCACCATACATGGCCCGGTGTTGATTCACTTGCGGATGTTGGCCGGCCATTACTTCTTCGTATGTGATCTGGTGCAGGTCGGCATCTGCAAAGCCGTCGTCGTTCACATCCGCTAAGCCATAGCTATACCGGTTGAACGCAAAAGACTCGCTGTGTATGCCAAGACGTGTGCATCCTGGACATTGGATGTTGAAGGTTTGTGTCAAGCAGCTCAAGGGCAACACGGGAACACTGCACTGACCAGAGGAGTTGCACGGCGCATTCATGTCCGGGATCTGCAGCAGGCGGATCCTGAGGTCTTTGGGAGCTGCTGCTGGAGCCGTGCTTGGGTCGGCGGCGAATGTGCATCCAGGAACGTAAGCCAAACACTTTGCGTCATTCACGTCACCAGCTTCATCGGGGCAATGCATTCGCAATGGAACTTTGATCACGGCATTTTCAAATTTGGCCATGTCTCTTAAGCGACAACCAGCGCAGGTCGTTACCCAATTGGTTGAGGCGCCGTTGAACGCATCCACCAAGAGCACTACCCTTTGCAATTCGCTCCAACCATCCGCACCTTGATAGGTGCTTGGGCAATCCAGATCAGTGCAGAAATTGACAGACCCGTTTCCCGGAGTGGGGTCCAATATGGAGAGCCTTAGAGCAGCAGGGGTATTTGCTGCTGTGGAAAAAACATCTCCGGCCGTCGTTGTGATCGTGAGCGGGTGATCCCCCAAAAGATCAGCGGCATTCAAAAAGAGGTATGGCTCCATGAGCACCTCGAGAGCAAGTTTTTCGTTGCTTGCAGGCACACCGGTGGGTAGCGGCCACAGGCTCACCTTGTCCTGCAACTTGAATCGGACATCCCAATTCATTTGCGGATCTTCCTGCGGGTCAAAATCCGCATCGGGTGTCAAGAAGCACGCGCCGATCAAGTTGAAGGTGTTACCTATGTACTGTGTGCGGGAAAGCTGGAGTCTGGGGTTGTACGTATAGGTGTAACTGGGGCACGAACCCGGAACGAACAAGCCTGCACGCACTTGCTGGGAAGTTAAACGGTAACAAGCATGGTCAACAGCGACACCGACGCTTAATGGTGTAATGGCATAATCGAAGGCGTTGTCGCATTCCAATTGGGCAATACCTTCATTTGGGTCGCAGACGGCGAAACGGTATCGGAATTCGATGGCTTGGCCGGGAGCAAGGTCATTAAAGAAAACACTGTTGTCGTTGTACATGATAAAGGCTTCACCTTGTTCCCCGCAATTCTTTGGGGAATACGTGATCGTGCCAACTGGCCCGGATGAAATCCCGGAAATCGTTAGCAGATTGCTGGACCAGTCAGGGCTTCCGCCCGAATAAGCGAAAGGTTGGGTGAATTCCACTGGAGCATCCGGGCTTACCACTAAATGGGAAGCGGCTTCTGTGTTTGCCGCCATTTGACCAGTGGTGGTGCCGGCAAAGGCGATTACAAAACGCCGGATGCTTCCGGGTTGTGTCCCGGTGTTTCTAATGCGCAGCGTGGTTACACCGTAGCCCGTTCCGGAATAGTAACAAGCGGGAAGAGCAGTCGTCGTCGTCGTGCTGACAATGCCAAGGCAAGGTACCCCGGTATCGCGGGTTAGCATGATGTTGTTGCGCACGGATTCATTGCAGAACATGGCATCCGGTTCGTTGCCGCAGGCCCACCCTAAATGAATTGCGGAACGCATCCCTTCAGAAGTTGCTTCCGCCTGACAGAAGCCGGCCACGTTTATTACCTCTTGTACGATAGCCCCGGAACCGGTGAAAATGGCTTGGTAGAGGGCTTGAACACCGGGATTTGACGAAGCCTGGTCGATACGGAACCGGTCCCTTCCGGGCGAACTGGAAGGAGCAGGTTCGCGGGGTATGACGATCCAGTTGTTATTGTAGAAATACCGAATGCCCGTAACTGTGGCGGGATCCACCCCGCCTCCGGTCAAGGCATGTACATCCTCGACCAGAACTACGCCGCTAACCGGCTGGATCCCGTCAGTACCCTTGAGCGCAATTTCTCGGTAGATCTCCGTTGAGTTAAAAGGTATCATCATGTTTGCGGGCAAAACCGGAAATATCAGGCGTGGTCCGTTCAAGGTGAACGGGACACTCGTGCTGCTTGCCAATAAAGTGTTTGATCCATTGAACACTTTATACACATTAATGAACTCGTTGTCCGCCCCTTGGTCTTGCGTATTTCCGTTCACGAATGAGAAAGCGCATTTGGGTTGAACCTGAAAGGAAATGGTGTGCACCCCCGCCGTAAGTGGCGACAAGATCTTCAGTGCGGTGTGAGTCCCTTGGTAGGCTTCCTCCCATGCCGAGTTGAGCGTCGAGCTGACAGAAGCGTCCGTGTGCTCCAGGAAAGGCCCATGGAGGATAGCCGCTCCTGCCAGATCGACACCGAGGTCGAGCTGAATATAGAATGGCGCGGGAACCGGGGTTGCTTCCGTGTTCGTTATGGTCAACGTGACAATGTTGGCCGAGATTCCCGGACAGGGGGTATAAACGGAAGGGCCACTGCCGGAAATGTAGATCTGCGCCAAAACGGATTTGGGAAGGGCGCAGGCGGCTAAAAGAAGCAGGCAAACGAGCAGGTTTTTTGCGGTGGCCATGGTGATCTGGTTTTGTTGGGGAGCAGAGCGAAAGGATCTCGTTCTCTGTTCTCGATGTCTCGGAACAGGTTCGTGAACACCACAAATCACAGCTGATAAATGCAGCGGTACAATCCCCCGAACTGATGATTTACCGCTTTGCTACTTCCCGCCTTTTCCTCCGGCTTTGTTCAGCATCTCCACGCGGCTTTGCACATGAAGCTTTTCGTAGATGTGCCGGATGTGGGTGCGCACGGTGTTCGCACTTACAAAGAGCTGCTCTCCGATCTCCTTTGCCGTCATGCCGGTGCTTAGCAATTCCAACACTTGTTGCTCACGGTCGCTAAGTGGATTGGGGTCGTGGACTTTCGTTGGCCTGAAACTGCTTACCACGCGGCGGGCAATGGCCGGGCTCATGGGCGACCCGCCTTGCAGCACTTGCCGTATGGCCTCCATCAACTCCTCGACCGGCGCACGTTTCAACAGATAGCCCGCAGCACCTGCACGCAGTGCATCGAAGATCTTCTCATCATCCTCATGCACGGTACAGATCAGCACCTGTACGCCGGGGTATTTGCTCCGGATCAACGCCGTGCATTGAATGCCGTCCATGCCGGGCAGGCGAATGTCCATCACCACCACATCGGGTAAACTGTATTCCAAATGGCGCATGGCGGACTCCGCATCCGGAAATGCGTTGCATGCAATGCGGCCCGTACTGTTGAGGAAGAACTCCAAGCTTTGACGGAATTCATCGTGGTCCTCGATGATCACCACTTTCACGGAATGGTCGATGTGCTCCCACGCTGACATGCGCCCAAGATGGTGTGATCAGTACGAACGGACATCATCCGATCGGATGATTTATTGTATGGGCCAAATTAGGCTCACCCGCGTCCCTTCCTCGATTTTCGAAGTGATACTAAATCTTCCGCCAAGGTTTTTGGCACGTTCACCCATGTTGCCGAGTCCGTTTCTTCTTTGTCCTTGGGTTACGGGATCAAACCCGATTCCGTCGTCCTCAACGGCCAGGTGCAGGGTGTTGTTTTCCAAGGACCAATCGACCCTGACGCCTTTTGCTTTTGCATGTTTCACCGCGTTCCTGGTGGCTTCGCGCACAAAGAGCATTAAGTCCCGTCGTTGCTTTGCGGATAGCTGGACCTGTTTTTGCGGCAAGTCCATAAGCGTTCGGAAAGCCAGATTATTTGCCATGCAAAGCTCCCTTGTCTGTTGCTCTATGAATTGTGCGGTTCCAAGTAAAGTATCGCGCCTTGGATCCAACGACCAAATGATCTCATCGATCTTTTCCATAGAGCCTTTAATCCCTTGAGTAAGGAGTTGTCCATCATTGGACCCTCCCTCTTGCTGCCGGGCTAACATGAGCAATCGGCTCAGGTCCGCCCCAAGGTCGTCGTGAACATCCGTTGCGATGCGTTGTCGCTCGAGATTCAATGAAGCTTGTGCGCGGACCCATGCCAATTTATGGCGGACCCCTTTTTGAGTCCAGTAGTACAAGCCGAAGAACAAGGCCGAAGCGCTCAAGAGGGAGACCAGCAAAATTGTCGCCCGTGAATTCCACCAATAAGGATTGACCACTATTGGCAGATGAAGCGGCGCGGACCATTCACCTGAACCTCGGCGCGAGCGTATCTCCACATGTTGTACCCCTTGCGGAAGCCGGTCCAGCAGGATCCGGCCATTCTGGGCAGTATGCCATTGCTCCTCACTGTTCAACGAATAGGCATATTGAATTTGGGGACCATTTCCGAACAGCAAGGTTCTGGCCACGATCTCACACCGGTCATCGGTTCGGAGCAACACACGGGGTTCAGCGGTGGACTGGGGCAGGTCGTTGATGATGAGATGGGCCAGATGGGGCCGCAGCAAAGCCGAGGTATCTTCACGGGGCTTAGGTGAAACAACGCATAACCCTGCCTCGGAAGCGATCAACAGGTGACCCCGATCGGGTAACAGGTCATGTATGTCATCCGTTGGCAGTCCTTCAGCGGTAGTCCACTGCCAATGTTCGCGCACCTGATTTCCTTGCACCCTTAGTCCGGATACGCCCTTGGCGGTAACACACCAAAGTGTATCCCCGAAGCGGTGCAAGCGTCGAACGATATCGGAACACAGCCCATTCGTGGAGGTTATCGAGCCAACGACCTGTGCCTTGGACCATATCAGGATGCCCATGCCCGCCGTAGCAATGGCCAGGCTATCCCTTCCGTATGCGATGAGGTCGTTGATGCGGATGCTCGCATAGGGTTCGGGCAGCCTGTACTCCGTGCCGGCCTCATTGTCCCAAGCGATCAAACTCCCGTTTCCCTCAGTCCAGAGTATCCCGTGGGCATCTTCGGTAATGCAATACGTTTTTTGCCAGCCTTGAGTCCATTGGTTGCCGAGCAGGGTGGCCGTTGGGTTCGGCCCGGGCAGCATTCTGGTGATTCCGTTACCGACGGTAAACACTTTCCCATCGCCGCTTATGCACAGGGATTTGGCCATGGTGAAAACCGAAGAACTTCTTGCGCCGACCAGCTTGGACGGATTCTCCGGTGACCATTTGAAAACCCCAAAATCCCCTGCAAACCAAATGGAGTTGTCCGGGTGTTCGCGGATGCGCATGATCCTTCCCACGGGCCCGGCAAATCCGGAAGGGAACTCAGGTTTTAGGGTGTTGTTCCTGAAGGAAAGGATGTTTCCCTTTTGAGAGCCGATCCATACCCGGTCTTTGCCTTTGACCAAGGCAAGAAAGCCATCATGCCCTTCGCCTCCCTCGGATCGATAGATCACTCCATCTTCGCCGTTGCCTTGAACCCGAAAGACGCCTTTGGTCGGTGTACAGAACCAATGGTCGCCTCGCCGATCTTCATAAACCGAGTTGACTTTGTCCTTGGCGAACCAGCGGCTTATCGGGCCAAACCCGTTACCGCGTTTGGGCCAATTATCAATACCTGCATCCCTTCGGAACAGCCAGATATTTCCTTGTGAATCCCGTGTGCATCCGCTATGCAGTAACGGGTCCACGTTTCCTTCGGGACAAGGTAGTTCCAACGGGCCGTTGCATTGCAGTTCATAGATCGCATTTTTCCCAAGGACCAATGGCGCCTTGCCCCCTCTTCCCATTTGGGTTACCAAGCTGGTGATGAAAGGTGTGGAAGGAATGGTGTAAAGTCGGGCCAGATTTGCTCCATTGAAACGCTCCACCACATCGCCGGAATAACACATGATGCTGCCGTGCTGGTCGCGGAATACGTTGTGGATCCGACTATTGCCCGGCAGGAAAAGCCCACTGTCCCCGGCCATGTCCAGCCTGAAAACATCACCGTTGAGGTTAGCGAACCAAAGTCGGCCGTTCAGGTCCTCGCAGACGGATGTCAACGCCGATCCCCCTGTGATCAGCTCCAGCTTTTCGGTTTTGCGTGAATTAATGATCTCGCCTCGATACCAATAGCTGAGCCGACCGTTCAGGGTTAGAAACCAGATCCGGAATTCCGAATCCTCGTACAGGCCGATCACCTCATTGTCCGTTAAGCCATCGGCCACTGAAAACACGTTGAATTCCACACCATCGTAACGGGCCACCCCCGCATCCGTGCCAAACCATAAAAACCCTTCATGGTCTTCCAGTGCGCAATAGACCTGGTTGCTGGGTAGTCCATCGGCAAGGGTGAGATTCGTATGAAAGGGATCTTGCGCCAAACAGACAAACAGGGCAATGAAAAAGCAAAACGTTACGGCCAAGCGAAAACCCAAAGCGAAGAATGTCTCGGTCGTGCTACTTCGATCCATTGGCCCGGAAGAGGTACGTGTCATCGAAAATAAAAAGCCGGGCCAGACAGAGGTCAACCAAACAGCATGCAGCTCTCTGGACAGAAGCGCATCAATGGCGCGTATCGCCTTGTTTGCCGGAAGAGGCATTTGCTGTGTAGGAAAAGCTCCAAGTTCAGTTGTTCCGGTTCAAGAACCGGGCTAGCCATGAAGGAGCAAATTACAGATACGGGCGATACCCGGTTCAGAATAATCCGATCAAGGCAACACCGCCATCC
>Ga0209480_10001856_pt1 | contig 15027 bp, 17 predicted proteins | sample JI61114C2DNA_FD_187501 | JGI IMG/M metagenome (GOLD analysis project Ga0209480, IMG submission 187501) | Wastewater effluent complex algal communities from Wisconsin, to seasonally profile nutrient transformation and Carbon sequestration -... | ecosystem: Engineered > WWTP > Effluent > Algae...
CGGAGCGTTTCGATCTGATGCGTGAGATCAGCCTGCCGGTCCGGGCCTCCGAAGACGCTCGGGAGGGTGCTCGCGCCTTCACCGAGAAACGCCCCCCGGTCTGGCGCGGCATCTGAGCCACATTCGTCCACTCAGGTGAGTGAAACCGACGTCCTGACGTCGGTTTCACTCACCTGAAGGGTCTGGGCGCTCGCTGCCAAGGTGCTTACGGCAGTCCGCCTCGGCTTCCCGGAGTGTTGGCCACACTCTGGTGTGGCCAACACTCCGGGAACCACTAGGCCCCGAGCGGCGGGACTGGCCCGACGTTGAATCGCGTCCTCACGGGACTGAAACCGACGTTCTGGTGGCGGTCTTGCTCACCCGAGGGCGACTGAGCAGGACCAAGACCGGGCTGCGCCCATCTCGCGATACAGCGCCCGGGGGAACTCGCCAGCGAGCTCCAACTCACAAATCTGCGGACGGACGCGCGCGAGGCCTTAGTTTCTGACTGCGGCAGCCATCTCATCAGCGGTATCGTCACCAGTTGGTGCCACTCGCGACAATTCAGACATTGCGGTGCACCTCCTCAGCAGCCATCTGGCGCGCCCTCGGCCCTTTGCTGTTAATGTTTACCATTGTTCTGCAGAGAGGCATGAGATGGCCAGCACCACTCCCTCGCGGCCGGCGGCACCGGCCCGGCCCCCGAAGGCCGCCATGATGGTCGCCCAGCGCATCGTCCGCGACAGCCTGCGTGACGGACTCAAGCCCGGCGACCTCATGTCGCCCGAGCGCACCATGCTTGAGAAGTACCAGACCGGCCGTGGCACGCTGCGAGAAGCGTTGCGGTTGTTGGAGTTTCAGGGAGTCATCGCCCTCAAGCCGGGCCCCCGTGGCGGGCCGGTCCTGCAGAACCCCGACGCCTCTCACCTGGCCAGCACCGTCGTTCTGCTCATGCAGATCAACGAGGCGCCGTTCCGCACGATCGTCGAGGTCCGCTCCGCGATGGAACCGATGATCAGCTCGCTCGCCGCCGTGCGGATGAACGAGGACGACCTGGCCGACCTCGCCGCGACGATCGACCAGATGCGCACCGACATGGACGACCAATTCTCGTTCCTCGAGGCCAACAAGCGGTTCCACGACGTCATCGCCTGGTCGTCGGGCAACGTGCTCTTCGGTTACATCGTCGACTCGCTGCTCGGAATCATGGACGGCACGGTCATCGGCATCCACTACCCGACGCACCGGCGCCAGGCGATCCTCGTGGCCCACCAGGAGATCTACGAGGCTCTCAAGTCCCGCGACCCGGCGGCGTCGCAGGCTCGGATGCAGGAGCACATCGACGCCTACGTGAAGTATGCCGAGCGGAAGTACCCACAGTTGCTGCAGGAGACGACTCCCTGGGACCAGCGCTACTTCAGCTGACCGGCTGGGGTGGGCGCTGCCCGCCCCAGCGCCGATGACTCTGCGGCTTGCTGATCCACTGCCGCGGCGCGTGGCCGGGCAGGTCAGGTCAGGTCAGGTCAGGGTCACGCGCCCGACTCGCCGGCCAACGCCGCCTCGCCGAGGAAGGCCCGCAGCACCGAGGCGTTCGCCCGAGCCGCTTCGGCAGGGCCGGCAAAGACGACCTCACCACGAGCAACGGCGATGACGTGGTCGGCGACCTCCAGGCCCGCCTCCGCGTTCTGCTCCACCATGAGGATCCCGATGCCCGAGTTGGCCATCGTGCGCACGTTCGCGAGGATCCGGTCGGTGACCGCCGGCGCCAGCCCCATGGACGGCTCGTCCAGAAGCATGATCTTGGGCTGGGACATCAGCGCACGACCGAAGGCGAGCATCTGCTGCTCCCCGCCGGAGAGCAGCCCGGCGGCGCCGTTGCTGCGGTCGGCGAGGATGGGGAACATCGCGTTCACCTCGGCAAGCGTGCGCGCGTATGCCGCCTTGTCGGCTGTGTAGGCGCCGAGCCGAAGGTTCTCCAAGACCGTCATGGGCGCGAGGACCCGACGGCCTTCGGGCACCAGCGAGACCCCGTGTCGCACCATCTTGTGCGCGGGCTGGCCGGTGACGTCGACCCCGTTGAGCACGACGGTGCCCGACGTGGGCGGGTGCAGGCCGGCGACGGTCCGCAGGGTGGTCGACTTGCCGGCGCCGTTGGCCCCCAGCAGCAGGGTGACCCGGCCCGGGTCGACGCTCAGGCTCAAGCCACGCACGGCCTCGATCTGGCCGTAGCCGGCATACAGGTCGGTGATCTCAAGCATGGCGGAACTTCTTCCCGAGGTAGGCCTCTTGGACCTGCGGGTCGCGGACGACGTCCTCCGGCCGGCCCTGGGCGATGACGGTGCCGAGGTTCATCGCGAAGACGTAGTCGCACGTGTCGACCATCATCTGCACGTCGTGTTCGACGAGCAGCTGGGTGAGGCCCTCGTCGCGCAGTTCCTTCAGCAGGGTGGAGATCTCGCCGCGCTCCCGCTGGTTCATGCCGGCGGTGGGCTCGTCGAGCAGCAAGAGGCGGGGGTCCAGGGCCAGGGCGCGGGCGATCTCCACCCGGCGCTGGGTGCCGTAAGACATCTCCGCTGGGCGGTAGTCCTCGAAGCCGCCGAGCCGGGTGCGGGCGATGGCCGAGGCGACCGCGGGGGAGGTGTGGGTGCCGAAGTTGCGAGCCCACCAGCCGCGGCGTTCGTCGACATCGCCGCGGGCCGCGTCGGCGCCGAGCTGGATGTTGTCGCGGACGCTGACGTCCGGGAGCAGCCGCACCGTCTGGAAGGTCCGGGCGATCCGCTTGGCCGCGATCTGCGAGGCGTGGACCGTGTGGAACGGCTCGCCGTCGAAGAGGATCTCCCCCGAGGTCAGCGGCGTCAGCCGGGTGACGGCGCCCAGGAGGGTGCTCTTGCCCGAGCCGTTCGGTCCGATGATCCCGTAGATGCGACCCTCGTCCAGGCGCATCGACAACCGGTCGACGGCCTTGACTCCGCCGAAGTGGACCGCGAGGTCGCGGATCTCCAGGACCGGCCGGGTGGCCGTCGCGTCTGCCGCGCTCATGCCGACCTCCCTGCGTCGCCGTTGGGGACCGAGATGGCCAGGGCTTGTTCGTGAGCCGGTGCCTCGCGCTGCGGCGTCTTTCGCTTGGCGCGGGTGCGCCGGTAACGGGCCTCGCTGTAGATGCCGTAGAGCCCGCCAGGCACGAAGATCGCCGCGGTCGCCACGATGACGCCATAGACGACGTGCTGCAACTGGCCGAAGCCCGCCAGCAACGGCGGCAACCAGGTGAAGATGACGGCCCCGAGGACGGCGCCCTTCCACGACTGGGCGCCTCCGACGATGATCATCGTCAGGGCCAGGACGATGAGGCTGAAGCCGATGTCCGAGGGGGAGATGGTGCTGCGGACCAGCGAGTTGAGGGAGCCGGCCACCGAGCCGAGGAGCCCGCTGACGACGAAGGCCGCCAACCGGTAGCGCCGCACGCTGATGCCGACCGACTGCGCCAACTCCGGGTCGTCGCGGACCGCGTCGACCCGTCGGCCCACCCGGCCGCGCTCGGTGAGGGCGACCCCGACGATGCCCAGCAGGGCCAGGCCGATCAGGTGGAAGATCGTCACGTCGGAGAGCACTCCGAACAGGCCGGTGACGCCGCCGGTGAGGTCGCCACCATTGATCGCGAGGACCGAGACGATGAGGTCAAAGGACACCGTCGCCATGGCGAGGTAGAGCCCACCGAGGTGGGCCACCAGCAGCCCGAGCAGGAGGCCGACCACCATCGCGACGATGCCGGACATGAGGATGGCGAGCAGGGACGGCATACCCGTTTTGAGAACGAGGATGGCCGAGACGTAGGCGCCAATGCCGTAGGACCCTGCGCCGGCAAAGGAGAAGACTCCCGCGCGCATGGGGACCTGGACGCTGACCGCGAGCAGTATGCCGATGAAGGTCGACTGGATGAGGACGAGGTTGGCCGCGTAGAAGTCGCTCATGTGCGACGCACCTCCTTGCGGCCGAACAGTCCAGATGGCTTGACGAGCAGGACGAGGAAGATGAGGCCGAAGGCCACCGCTTCGACCCAGAGGCCGCTCGTGCGGGTGAGGACGACCGTCTCGGTGACGGCCAGCAGGACCGAGCCGAGGACGACGCCGCCGGTCGAGCCGACGCCGCCGAGGATGATGCAGGCGAAGGCCTTGATGAGCAGCGTGTCGCCGCTCTCGGGGGTGATCGCGCCGAGGGTGTAGGTGAACAGGCAGGCGGCCAGACCGGCCAAGCCTCCAGACACGGCCATGGTGACGATTGCCAGCCGACGGCGGTCCACCCCCATCATCGCCGAGACTTCCGAGTCGACGCCGATGGAGCGCAGGGCCAGCCCGTGGCGCGACCGGCGCAGCCACATCGCGGTGCCGACGGCCAGGGCCGCAGCTGCGGTGAGGGTGATGAGAAGGATGTTGGTGCCGCGCAGCCCCATGAAGGTCCAGGTCGTCACCTCGAACCCTGAGTCGATGAACCCGAACGGGTTGCTCTTGGTGACCTCCTGCGCGATGGCCAGCGGGATGATCGCCACGCCGATGCCACCGATGAGGATCTGTCGCTCGGCCGTGTTGCGGTTGCGGGCGCGTTTGATGATCTGTTCAAAGGCGACCACTTGGACCAGGAGCGACATCAGGGCGCCCACGACGATGCAGACGAGCGCAACCCCGACGAAGCCCATGGGCACGTAGGGGATGAGTAGGTGGGCCGTGAACGCGGAGAACATGAAGATCGAGCCGTGGGAGAAGTTGAGGATGTCGATCGTGCCCCACGTGAGGCTCATGCCGAGGGCGAAGAGCAGATAGATAGACGCCAACCCCAGCGCGCCGAGCAGGTCTTGGAGCACGGCACCGTCCTTTCGTCCCGAAGGGACGGGCGGCCGCGGGGGATGCCCCGCGACCGCCCGTGTGGATCCTTAGCTGGCGGAGCCTTCGTAGAGAAGGACGTCGCCGGTGCCATCCCAGCGGATCATGACGCCGGGGACCACGATGTCGCGATCCTTCCAGGTCAGCCCGTTGCCGAGGGCGCCGTCGAACTTCTCGCTGGCCACCGTGGCCATGGCGGTTTTGATCTTGGCACGGTCGGCGCTGCCGGCGGCCTTGATCGACTTGGCGAGGAACCAGGCGGCGTCGTAGGCCTCGGCCGCGTAGTTGAGCGGGTTCTCGCCGGAGTTCGCCGCCTGGTAGGCCTTGACGAACTTCTGCGAGGCCTCGGCCTTCTGCTGGAAGTTGAAGTCCACCGGCCAAACCATCCCCGCACCGTCCGCACCGGCCGGCTTGAGGTTGCCCGCGCTGGCGCCCGAGTTGCCCAGGACGTCACCGGTGTATCCGGCCTGACGCAACTGCTTCATCGCCGTGGGGTTCTGGGCCCCGACAAGGAGGATGGCCACGCCATCGGGCTTGCTGGCGAGGACCTGCGAGATCGGGGCTGCGAAGTCCTGCGTGGTGCCCTGCACGGCAACGGTGGTCGTCACCGTCATGCCGAGCTCCGTGGCGATGGCCGGCAGGGCCTTGGTGCCGATGTCGACCAGGGTGGGGGCGGCGGCCGTGTGGATGATGCCCACGGACTTCCAACCCTTCTCCTGGACGTACTTCTTCACCAGTGAGTAGTACGTGCGCATCAGGGGGGTGGCGCGGTAGGTCGCGTCACCGACGACGACGCCGTCGCTGCCGGCCTGGGTGTAGATGGTCGGCAGGCCGGCCTGTTGCACGAGCGGCGACATGGCGATCGCCTCCTGGCTCGACACCGAGCCGAAGATCGCGCTGACGTTCTTGTCGGCGATCGCCGTTGATGCGGAGCTGGCAGCGGTCTTGATGTCGCCCTTGGTGTCGACCTTGCTGAGGGTCAGCGTGGTGCTGCCCAAGAACTTGCTGTCGTTGATCTCCTTGATGGCCAGGTCGTAACCCTTGTTGGCGGCCAGTCCCGCGAAGGCCGCCGGGCCGGTCTGCGGGTTGATCGAGACGACGTTGATCGTGGCCGGGAGGCCACCGCCCGCCGCTGCTGAAGTCGAGCTCGTCCCCGAAGAGCTCGAACAGGCCGACATGCCCAGAGCCGCGGCAGCGACTACTGCTACGGCTCCCCGTCGGCCGAGACGCACAGCCGTCCAGTCCATCGCGTCCTCCTTTAGAAGATGGTAATCATGCACATGATCCGCACGATGCGCTGACTCTACGTCCCGATGACCGACCTGTAAAGGAGTTGCCGTCAATCTGCGCCGTTCCGTGATCCGGGCGGCATCCTGCCGAGTGTGGGTCGCAGCCCGCCGAACTGGTCACCGCAGACTGGCCCAGCCGGTGTCCGCGGTGAGGGCGGCCCGCATGACGGCATCGAGCTCGGCCCGGAACCGCACGGAGACACCAGCATTCGGCGCGAAGAGATCGAAGCCGTGGACGGCACCGGCATACACATGCAGCTCGGTGGGCACCCCGGCGGCGAGCAGGCGCGCGGCATACTCAAGGTCCTCGTCGCGGAACAGATCGAGGGCGCCGGTGGCCAGCCAGGTGGGCGGCAGGCCGGTGAGGTCCGTGGCGCGGGCGGGCGCGGCATGCCCGGGGATGGGTCGGGACCACCCCGAGAGGTATGCCGCCCACGCGCGGCTGTTGCTCTCGTCGTTCCAGACGCGGGGGTCGGTGCACGTGCGGGCCGAGGGCGTGTCGCCGCGGTCGTCGAGCATCGGATAGATGAGGACCTGGGCGCGCAGGGGTGGGTCGCCCTCGTCTCGGCAACGCAGAGCGGCGCCCGCGGCCAGTCCGCCGCCGGAGCTCGCGCCAGCGACGACGACGCGGGCCGGGTCGATGTCCAGGTCGTCAGCGCCGGCGAGGCACCAGCGCAACGCGGCGCAAGCGTCGTCCAGCGCTGCGGGATAAGGGTGTTCGGGTGCCCAGCGCCAGTCGACGGCGACGACGACTGCGCCGGTGTCGAGGGCCCAGCGGCACAACCGCGGGTCGTCCTGCCAGACCGTGCCCATGACGTGGCCACCGCCATGCAGCCAGACGAGCGCGGGCCGGGTCGGGTGGTCGGTGGGGTCGGTGGGGTGGGACGGCGCGAGGGTGGGCGTGACGACGCGGACCCGGGGCCGCGAGCCGGCGGGCACCTGCCGTTCGGAGATCTCGACGCCCTCGGGCGGCTGCCACCCGGCCTGCCCGGCGCGTGCGAGGTGGATGCGCTCGGTGCGGGCGCGCTGCAGGTCACGCAGGTCGAGCCGGGGGATGGCGTTGAGCACCGCCCCGACCTCAGGGTCGAGGGGGCCCGGCAGCAGGGGGTGCTCCGTGGGTTGGTCCCAGTCGCTCAGTCGCCAGCCACTCAGCCGGTCGCTCAGCCGTCGGCGACGGGTCGCTTGAGCATGAGGCCGGCGCGGTGGGCGATGTGGACGATCTCGCCGCGCTGGTTGATGCCGCGGTGCTCGAAGAAGACGATGCCCGAGTCGGTGCGGCTCTTGGACTCGCGCTTGTCCAGGATGGTCGTCTCGGCGCGGATCGTGTCGCCGTGGAAGACCGGCTTGGGGAAGTCGAACTTCGTGTAGCCGAGGTTCCCCAGCGTCGTGCCCAGGGTGAGTTCGTTGACGATCATTCCGCCGACCAGGCCGCCGGTGTAGAGGCTGGGGACGAGCCGCTGGCCGTGGATCGTCGTCTCCATGTAGTGCGCGTCGAGGTGGATCGGCGCGGGGTTCATGGTGAGCCCGCAATAGAGGATCGTGTCAGTCTCGGTGACCGTCCGTGACCACGGGTGGACGTATTCCTTGCCGATCTCGAAGTCCTCGAAGTAGAGGCCCGCCATGATGGATCTCCTTGCTGCTCTGGGGGTTTGACGCTAGGGGTTTAGGCGCTGGGGGTTTGACGTTAGGGGTGGGTCAGGCGGACGGGAGGCCGCCGTTGAGGGAGGCGAGGGTGTCGACCCGCGCCAGCCACTCGGTGGCCTTGTCGGCGTGCGCCTTGTCGACGTGGACCTCGCCGTACATCACGGCGCCGTCGCCGCGCGCGGCCGCGGCCTCGTAGGTCTCCAGCAGCCCGCGATAGAACGCGATCTGCTCGGCATCCGGGGTGTAGACCGCGTTGACGACCGGCACATGACTGGGGTGCAGGACGATCTGCCCGCGGAAGCCCATTCGCCGGCTGCGGATGCTGAAGTCGCGCAGCCCGTCGAGATCATGGATGCGCTCCCACAGCGCAGTGAGCGGATGCCGGTCGACCGCGCGCGTGGCCAGCAGGATCTTGGTGCGGTGCACCATCGACTCCAGCCCCTCGGGCGTCCACTCGAAGCCGACCGCCTTGGCGATGTCAGCGTGCTCGGCGGTGGGGCCGATCATCGCCCCGACCCGCTCTGAGGCCGCCGCGATCTCCTCGCAGTTCTGGATCCCGTGGATGGTCTCCACGGGGATGATGTATTCCAGCCCGGTCACCCCGGCGCGCGCCTCGAAGTGGTCCAGCAGCGCGTCGTAGCGCACGACGTCGAGCGCCGAGTCGACCTTGGGGGCGAACACCCCCGTTAGCCCGGGGACGACCGCCGCCTCGAGGTCCAGCCCGGTCAGCCGGGTGCCCAGCGAGTTGGGTCGCACGAACAGTCCCAGTGCGGGATGGGACTGGGAGTATGCCGCGACCGCCTCCGCCACCTGCTCCCGGGCGCCGGCCTTGAGGTGCTCGGGGACCGAGTCCTCCAGGTCGAAGCACACGGCATCGGGCCCCGCGTCGATCGCCTTGGCGAACCACGACGTCTTGTGGGCCGGAACGAACAGGACGGAACGGTAGGGCTGCACGGTCGTGGTCTCCTTCGACTGCCGCGAGGGGCAGATCAGTAACTGCGCGGCAGCCCGAGGACGTGCTCGCTGAGGTAATTGAGCACCATTTCCTGGCTGATCGGGGCGATCCGCTTGAGCCGGGCCTCGCGGAAGTAGCGCTCGACGTGGAACTCCTTGCCATAGCCGAACCCGCCATGCGTCTGCAGGGCCCGGTCGGCGGCGAAGAAGGCCGCGTCGGCGGCGAGGAACTTGCCCATGTTGGCCTCGGGCCCGCACTCGTACCCGTTGTCCAGCAACCAGGCCGCCTTGTAGACCATCAGCTCGGCGGCATCCAGGCGCATCTGCGCCTCGGCGAGGGGGTGGGCGATCGCCTGGTTCTGCCCGATCGGCCGTCCGAAGACCTCGCGTTCGTTCGCGTATGCCGTCGCGCGGCGCACGGCCGCACGCCCGATGCCGAGGGCGGCGTTGGCGGCGACGATCCGCTCGGCGTTGAGCCCGGTGAGCAGCGTCCGGAAGCCCTTGCCGACCTCGCCGACGACGTCCTCGTCGGCGACGAAAAGGTCGTCGATGAAGACCTCGTTGGTGTTGACGGCGTTGCGGCCCATCTTGGGGATCTCGCGGACCTGCACGTGGTTGGGGTCCATCTCGGCGAACAACAACGTCATGCCGTCGGTGCGCTTGACGCAGTCCTCGCGCTTGGTCGTGCGGACCAGCACGAGCATCCGCTCGGCCTCCTGCGCCTTGGTGATCCACACCTTCTTGCCGCTCACCCGGAAGCCACCGTCGACCTTCTTGGCGAAGGTGGTGATGCCCGTGGTGTCGGTGCCGGCGTCCGGCTCGGTGACCGCGAAGGAGATGTGTAGGTCGCCGGTCGGCACGCGGGGGAGGAAGCGCTGCTTTAACTGCTCGGAGCCGTGCCGGATGATCGGGTCGAAGCCGAAGATGCCGATGTGCACGGCGCTGCAGGCGTTCATCCCGCCGCCGGAGGCCGAGATCTCGTATTCGACGATCGATGCCTCGGTGACGCCCAGGCCGCCGCCGCCGTATTCCTCGGGGATGGTGATGCCGAGCCAGCCCGCCTTGGCGACTGCGTTGTAGAACTCCCACGGGAAGGCGTGGTCGACGTCGTGTTCCATCCAGTACTGGTCGTCGAAGGGCTCCATCATCTCCCGGACGGCCTTGCGGATGTCCTCGTGCAGAGGGTTGGGCGTGTAGTCGGCCATGACGTCCTTCGCGGTGGTGGGCGGGTCAGCGTGGGTCTGGGGGGAGCTCGCCCTGGTCCAGGCGGAAGTCCGGGCGGCGCTTCTCGAGGAAGGCCGTGGCGCCCTCGACCATGTCGGGGCTGCCGATCGCCTGCACGAGCATGCCGATGCCCTGGGCGAAGCTGTCGCGCGCGGAGTTCCACCAGATGTTCGAGCTGACCTTGGTGATCTCCAGGTAGCGGGGGCTGAGCGTCGCGATGTGCTCGCACCACTCCTGCACCGTCGCCTCAAGATCGGCGTCGGGGACGACCGCGTTGATCAGCCCGAGGTCCAGCGCCTGCGCCGCGGTGTAACGCCGGCACAGCATCGCCATCTCCTTGGCGCGCTTCTCGCCGATCTGCACGCCGAGCACGTTCGTCGCCCCGGTGACCGGCGCCGAGCCGACGCGTGGCCCGGTCTGGCCGAAGGTCGCGCTCTCGGCCGCGATCGCCAGGTCGCAGGCGATAACCAACTCGTTGCCTCCACCGGCCGCGGCACCGTTAACGGCCGCGATGACCGGGCGCGGGCACTGCCGCACGGCGTCGAAGAGCCGCAGCGACGACCGATAGAGCTCACGCATCCCGTGTTGGGTCGGCGCGCTGAGCCCGGCGAGCATGCCGCCGGCACAGAACGCGCCCGGCGAGCCGGTCATGACGACGGAGCGGACGTCGGTCGAGGCTTCGATCACCTCGGCGAGACGGGTCGCCATCTCCTGGTCGTAGGCGTTGCGCGCGGCAGGGTTGTCGATGACCACCCATCGGCTTCCGCCCCGATCGGAGACCCGGATACTTCCCGTCGACTGCGTCACGGTCTCATAATAATCATATGCAGCAATATGGCCAAGGGGTGCGGGCTCCCGACTTCGTCGTCGAGGCATCAAGCGCCCTCGGCGAAGGCCCCTGCTGGGACCCTCGCGACGGCTCTCTCGGCTGGGTCGACGTTCGCGGTCGGGCAGTCCACACGTGGTGGCCGGACACCGGCCGCCGCGAGCGCCGAGTGCTCCCCGACGAGGTGAGCCTGGCCCTCCCGCGCGTGTCGGGGGGCCGCGTGGTCACCCAGGTGGACACGATCGCCGTTGCGGACGGCATACACCTGCGGGAGGTATGCCGTGTGCCCGCCGACCGCGTCCACACTCGCCTTAACGACGGGTGCGTTGACCGCGATGGTGCGCTGTGGGTGGGGACCTATTCGCTTCGTGGCGAGGCGGAAGCCGTTCTCCTGCACGTCGATCCGTCGTCGGGCGAGGTGACGGTGGTGGTCGACGGGCTGGTGGCGAGCAACGGGCTGGCCTGGTCGGCCGATGGTGAGCGGCTGTTCGCGGTCGACACCGGGCGGGGACGGCTGGATGACTATGACCGGGTCGACGGGGCGCGGCCGGCGCTGCGGCACCGTCGGTTGCTCGTCGATTTCGGCGGTGACGCGGGGCGGCCGGACGGGATCGCGCTCGACGCCGACGGTGGGGTGTGGGTGGCGATGTGGGGCGGCGGCGAGGTCCGGCGGTATACCCCGGGCGGGGACCTCGATGTCGTGATCCGGGTGCCGGTCACCTATCCGACATCGGTGGCCTTCGGCGGCGCCGACCTGGCGACCCTGTTCGTCACCACCTCCCGGATCCACGTCGCGCTCGACGCCGTTGAGCCGCTCGCCGGCCACGTCCTGGCCTACGAATCAGGCGCACACGGCATACCCCTGCCGGCCTTTGCGGGATGACGGGCGACCGATGCGACGTCAGCGGGAGCGGAAACCGGGGGCGGCGAAACGCCAGCCGAGGTTGGTGGCGATGTCGTCGAGCGCGGCCATGATGGCTGGCGCGGTCAACGGGGCGGAATCGCGCGCCCGCAGCGGGAGTTTGGGCGCGGAGGGCTCGAACAGCACCGTCGTTGCGTGGCCGGTCATCGTCGATTGCACCCACAGCCCATCCAGGCGATGGGCGTCGAGGATGCCGCACGCCCAATTGCGGCACGTCGACCTGGGGCCGTGCATCAACGAGTGGGACGCGTCGTGGTTCAGCAGCCACGTGGCGTCCTGGGAGTAGAGGCGCAACAGCCGCAGGGGTCGCCGCGGGATGAACGTCGTCACATGGGGGTCGCCGGTGAATGGGTCGATGCGACGGGTCGATTGGAAGACCTCGGCCACCGCGGTGCGCAGATCAGTCGAGGCACAAAGAACCCCCCGACCAGGATGTATGCCGGTCGGCTGGGGGTGGGGGTCCCACCGCGTCGTGGGCAGCGGACCGTAGGTGCGGAAATCGTTCCAGGCGGCGGGATGTTGCCCGGAGGTTCGGTGGATGCGCCACAGCAGTTCGGTGGTGGGCCGGATGTCTGCGTCGGTGATCGTGAGGCTCGGAGGCGGGTGGGTCGGGTTCTTGGGCTTGCTCAGAAGGACAACCCTTCGAGCAGGCGCGCGACGAGCACCGGGTTGCCGCCGGTGACCAGGAAGTCCACCGGGGTGCGGCCGTCGAGGTCGTCGGAGCGTGACGTCATCATGGTGGCGATGTCCAGCGGGTGTTCGTCGCCGGTCAGATGGTCGGCCAGGATTCCTAGCCCGGGGACGATGTGTCCCTCGCTGAACTGCCAGCGGTAGTAGCGACGATGCCTGCCGACCAACGCGGTGAGCAGCGGGACGGACTTGGTCTTGTGGGACAGCCGCGAGCGGCTGATGCTGAGCAGCTCCGCGGTCTGGGACGCCGAGTAGGTCGCCGCCAGCAAGTCGCTGAGCATGGTCGATTGCACGGCCACCCGCAGGTCTCGGTCGTCGCGTTGGCTCCACGTGCTCAGCCGGGCCGGGTCGGTGAGCCCGCCCGACTCCTGCAGGTCGGTCAGCAGCCGCGCCGACACGTCTGTGGGTGCCGGGGCGTCAGCCAGCGAGCGGGCCAACTCCCGGGCGAAGTCGCTCTCGCTGAGCTCCAGGTCGTACCGGTCGAACACTTCTGCGATGCTCAACATCGTCTACCTCCGACCCCTAGTTTACACCCGAGTTGCGCTTAGTTGCGGGTCTGGGATCGCGGTGGGCGGGCGGCATACCCCTGCCTGCCTTCGCCGGCTGAGAGGCGACCGGCGGGGCGTCAGCGTTTGTCTGCGCGGCGCAAGGCGAGGCCAACAAAGACGGGGACGAAGAGGAAGTAGCCGGACAGCCCTGCCCAGACGGTGGGTCCCCAGGAGTTGTTGGTCAGGGCACCGATGATCAGGACGCCTGCAATGGCTACGAGGGTGACGAGGGCGGCAACGATCCAGCGTCCGCCCTCGCTGGTCGCGTGCGGCCGGGTTCCGGCCAGGGCAAACGTCAGGCCGGTGAGGGCGACCGTGCCCAGGATCGGCGGCTCCATCCCTGCCCGGATGGGGTCGTGCCAGGCTCGGTAAAACTGAAATGGCACCTGAACCAACGTCAGAAAGACGGCTCCTGCAAGCCAGGGGAGGATGGCGGCGCGGGCCACGTCGGAAGCGTTCACCCTTCGACGTTCGAGGCCATAGGCAAGTCTCGCACCGCCTCGATCAGCGGGGGAGGCGGCCGTCGCCGTAGGTGGCGGTGATCTCGCTGACGATGATCTGGTAGCCGTCGTACCAGCGGGTGACCTGGCTCTTGGCCTCCTGGTGTTGCGGGAAGCGGGCGAGCTCGCGGACCGATTGGAGGTCGGCGAAATAGTAGACGGCGTTGACGACGCTGCGGTCCTCGGAGAACCAGGTCTCGACGCGATCGAATCCGGGCAGTGCGCGCGCGAATTCGTCGATCTGCCCGTCGAGGCGATCGAAGTCCTCGTCGTAGGTCCCAGGCTTGAAAATGAATTGGCAGCAGATCATCGCGGGCTCCCTGCGCCGATCAAGCGAGTGGTGGCGGCGGCGTCGGGGGCGTGCCGGGTGAGGGCGTCGATGAGTGCGGCGCCGGCGGCTTCGAGGCGGTCGGTGCCGACGGGGTCGAGGCCGTCGAGGATGAACAGGACGTTGGTGGTGGACGGGTCCAGGCGGGTGCGGACGCATTGCCGCCAGTTCCAGCGGCGGCAGGTGACCCCGAGGTCGTCGCGCCACACCACCTCTCCGGGGTCGACCGTCACAGTGGTGGGTATGCCGTCCGCGACCGTTTCGAAGGTCTCGTCACCGTCGGCGCGGACCAGGCGGGGCGGGCCGACGTAGCGGTCGAGGTTCTCGCCGCCGAGGGGGATGAGGTGCTCGATCGAGATGGCGTTGTAGAGGTCGGTGAGGCGGTCGATGCGGGGGAGCCCGGTGTCGACGCGGCGAAGGAGGGCTTCGACGCTGCTGCGGGCTTGGCGGGGTTTGACCCCGAAGCCGAGGAACGCGTCGCGCCAGGCGGCGATCTCGGGGAGCGACTCGGGGGGCGCGCCGTTGAGGCGGGCCTTGGCGAGGGTCTCGGCGCGGGTGAGGGCCTCGTCGCTCGCGGCGTCGCTGGGGCCGCCGCGCACGCCGGTGGCGACGATGAGCAGCGCGCGGTAATCGGGGCGCAGGTTTGCGACTCTCTCGTCCAGGAGCGCGCCGTCGAGGTAGGTGCCGGTGAGGACGGCGTGGAGGTGCGCGCCGTCGTTGGCGGCGTGCAAGGGGGTGGTCATCCGTGCTCCTTGGAGAGGTTGGGCTCAAAGACGGCGAGCGTGAATCGTGCCGGCCTGGTGGCGGAGGCGTTGCGGTGGGCGTGGGGGGTGGCGCCGTCGAAGGTCGCCGAGTCGCCGGTCTTGAGCCGTTGCTCGGTGTCGCCGACCTGCAGATCAACCGTGCCGGAGAGGACGAGGAGCAGTTCTCGGGTGCCGGCGCGGTGGGCCTCGCTGGTGTGAGCGTCGCCGGGGCCCAGTCGCCAGTCCCATAGCTCGCAGATGTCGGGCGGGGCGGTGCCGGCGACCATGGTGGCCGAGCCGCCGTTGGTGCTCGTCCACACGGGGGTTTGGTCTGCGGCGCGGCGCACGGTGACGGGGGCGCTCGGGTCGCCGCTGGTGTCGACCAGTGCTGGGAGGCCGATGCCGAGCGCGTCCGAGAGACGCAGAAGGGTGCCGATCGTGGGGTTGGTGCTGCCCTGCTCAACGTTGACGAGCAGCCTGCGGCTGACGCCGGCCCGTTGGGCGAG
>Ga0209480_10001859_pt1 | contig 15018 bp, 15 predicted proteins | sample JI61114C2DNA_FD_187501 | JGI IMG/M metagenome (GOLD analysis project Ga0209480, IMG submission 187501) | Wastewater effluent complex algal communities from Wisconsin, to seasonally profile nutrient transformation and Carbon sequestration -... | ecosystem: Engineered > WWTP > Effluent > Algae...
CACCGCGATCTATGCGCGCCTTGACCTCGATCCGGTCCGCCAGTCGGTGAACACCGCAACGGCCGCGATGCTGGAGGCTGCCGGCCTGAAGGAAGCAGGCGGCCGGGCTGCGGATGGTGAAAGCATAAGCATGGGCCTATCGATGCCGCTTGATTTTCCCTCCATCAACCTATAAAAAGTATAGGTAATGACGAATCCTGTACCCTTTCGGCTGAACGACGCCAACGCCCTTCGCCTCCTGCGGGAGATTGCCGCCGACTCGGCCCGAGTCGTGCTCCTTACCCACGCCAAGCAGCGAATGCGACAACGGCAAATCACGCTGGCTCAGGTGCTTGATGTGATGCGCAAGGGGAGGATGGCAGAACCGGCAACGGTCGACATTCATGGCAACTGGAAGCTGACGGTCCGTGGCTCCAGTTGTGGGCAGGAAATATCGGTGGCGGGTGCCATCGACATGAACCACGAGCCCGGCAAGCGGGTGTTCGTGATAACGGTTTTTGGGAGCGACTGATGTACCACTACACGGAAGGCGGGCTGACGAATGTCTGGCTCTCCAACGGCTTCAGGGAGGAAGACACGCCCTATGGCAAGGGTGTGTCCATCGAGGATATTGAAGGCCTGCATCGCGCGATTGGCATGAAGCTGGTCAAGGAGCGGGCCCAACTGACGGGGGCCGAGTTTCGATTCCTGCGTAAGGAACTGGGGCTGTCCCAGGCAAAGCTCGCCCACTGGTGGGGCTACGAGGCGCAGAGCGTCGCCGGCTGGGAGAAGCGGGGCCGAGTGCCACGCATTGCCGACCGCTTCATTCGTGCGTTCTACCTTGAGAAGGTTTCCGGCAATCCGTCCGTACTGGAGATTGTCGAGCGCCTGGCCGATGCCGACCGGGAGGACGCCCCCAAGCTGACCTTTGAGGAAACGCCGGAAGGCTGGCGGCTTGCTGCCTGATCGACCGTGACCAGCGCATCCGACAGTATCAAGCGCGACCTGCTGGAGGCCATTGAGCACGCCGAAGGGCGCGCGTCGGAAATGCGCATCCATCGTCCCCGTCCGGTGGATGTCAAAGCCCTTCGCGCCAAGGTGGGCATGACCCAAGACATCGCAGTCTGACCTGAGAAAACCTGAGATCGCCACACCGCCTGACCGAGCACCACCGCCGCGCCTACTCCGACGGAAGGAAAACCGGGTTCCCTTGCCCGGCCATGTCGAAGGCTCCACTGGGTTCGCGTGCCCCGACGAGCCGTCACCTCTCGTCGCTCATCGACGGGTAGGCGAGCATGCAACAAAAAATCATTTTGCATCGAGTTCAGGGGGCCGTGCTTTGCCCTTACAAGGGCGTCGCTCAGTGTGTGGCAGAGAGGCTGCAAGTCAGCGAGGAGCAGGAGGTACCGTCGCTTTACACGGTTTGTGCTAGCCCGGTGATAGCCCGGTGCTAGCCCAGCAAAAAGGCCAACCCTCGCGGATTGGCCTAAGTGCTTGATAAATCTGGTGCCGGTGAAAGGAATCGAACCCTCGACCTTCGCATTACAAGTGCGCTGCTCTACCAACTGAGCTACACCGGCAGATCTCTTCTGCTCTCCGCCTGCTGCAAAAAACCGCATGCACATGGACGAAAAAGGCTGGCCTGAACTATCCTTGAAGGCGGTTCAGGCCCGAGTGAGGGTCGGATTATAAACAAACCGTCCCGTTCACGCAGCCTTCACGTACACGCATGTCTCCTGCCCTCAAGCCGGACGCCCCCTCCGCGAGCCGGGATGATCCGGCGAAACCGCCAATCCGCCTGCTGTTCATCGAGGACTCCGAAAACGATGTCATGCTTTTGCTGCATCGTTTTCGTAACGCCGGCTATGCGCCCACCTACCTGCAGGTCGCCTCTGAAAGCGGCATGCGCGAGGCGCTGCAGCGGGAAAGCTGGGATGTCATCCTGTGCGACCACAATCTGCCTGGCTTCAGCGCCCAGGCGGCCCTGCGCACGATCCAGGATCTCTCCCTCGACCTGCCCTTCATCATTGTTTCGGGGGTGATGCAGGAAGACGAGGCCATCGCCGCGATGCGTGCGGGCGCCCACGACTACCTCAGCAAGAACAAGCTGGAGCGCCTGATTCCGGCCGTCGAGCGTGAGTTGCGCGAAGTCGGCAACCGCCGCGAGAAACGCCTTGCCGAACAGACCCTGCGCCAGAGCGAAGCGCGCCTCAGGGCTCTTACCGACAACATTCCGGGCGTGGTCTTCCAGATGGGCTACACGCCGGACGGCATGCTCGGCTTCCAGTACCTCAGCGAAGCGGCGGCGATGCTCTTCGGTATTTCCGCCGACGAACTGATCGGCAGTTCGGCCGGCTGGATGACCTGGCTGCTCAAGGAGGATCTGCCCGGTTTCATGGAAGCGGCCTGTGTGTCGAGTGAAAACCTGTCCACCCTCAACTGGGAGGGCCGCATCCAGCTATCCACCGGCGAACAGAAATGGATCAACCTGCGCAGCTCGCCGCGCCTGTCCGAGCTTGGCGCCGTGATCTGGGAAGGCGTGATGTGGAACATCACCCACAGCAAGCGCGTCGAGGCCGACCTGCGGGAGTCGCGCAGCCAGCTGGCAGCGCTCTCGAACCACCTTCAGCGCATCAAGGAAGACGAGCGCGAGCGCATCGCCCGCGACGTCCACGATGTGCTTGGCGGCACCCTGGTGGCGATGAAATTCGAGATGTCGCTCCTCGAGTCGAAACTCGACTCCAACCCGGCCCGGGCCCGTGAGCGGGCGCACAACGTCGGGTGCATGGTGAACGACGCGATCGCCACCGTTGGCCGCGTAACCCGCGAATTGCGTCCCGGCATTCTCAAGGATTTCGGCCTCGCCGCAGCGATCGAATCCCACGGGGAGGATTTCGCGCAGCGCACCGGCATCATCTGTAACATTGTTTGTCCCGACCACGACCTTGACCCAGGCTACGATACGGCCCTCGCATTGTTCCGGGTTTTCCAGGAAGCACTGACCAACGTCAGCAAGCATGCCCGTGCAAGTGAAGTTAACGTACGGCTCATGCAGGAAGGCGACCAGGTTGTGCTCGATATCACCGACAACGGCTGCGGCCTGGCTGCAACCGACCTGCGCAAGCCGCGCTCTTTTGGGCTGCGTGGCATCCGCGAACGGCTCACCAGCCTTGGCGGACGTCTCGAGCTGAATCCCGTCGTCCCTCACGGAACGCGACTCACCCTGCGCACTCCTCTCCAGCCTCCGCAGCCGGACGAGCAACAGAACCCCAACCGGAGTCCCGCATGAACAAGCCCATCCGAGTGCTGATTGCCGACGATCACGCAATCGTTCGCCAGGGCCTGCGACAAATTCTCTCCGACACCCCCGACCTCACCGTTGCCGGAGAGGCGGAAAACGGTGTGCAGGCCGTGCAGATGGTGCGTACCGGCGAGTGGGATGTCGTGTTGATGGACGTCTCGATGCCCGACCGCAACGGCATCGACGCCCTCAAGATCATCAAGAAGGAATTCCCGCGCCTCCCGGTGCTGATTCTCAGCATGTACCCCGAGGAGCAATACGCCATTCGCGCCCTCAAGGCCGGCGCTGCGGGCTACCTCACCAAGCAGAGCGCACCGGAACTCCTCGTCACCGCAATCCGCCAGGTGGCCAGCGGCAAGAAATACGTCAGCCCGTCACTGGCCGAAGAGCTCGCCAATGCGATCGGCGACGACAGCGAGCGCCTTCCTCACGAAAAGCTCTCCGACCGCGAATACCAGACGCTGTGCATGATCGCCTCCGGCAAGACGCCGACCGAAATCGCCGAGGCCCTCAACCTCAGCGTCAAGACGGTCAGCGTTTATCGTGCCCGCCTGCTCGAAAAAATGAATCTGCGCAACAACGCAGAGCTCACCCATTACGGCCTCAAGCACGGCCTGGCCGAATAGCCGGCGGCAGGCTCAGCGGCCTGCATTTTTTCATTTCGGGTGGGACGATAAGCTCAAGGCATGTCGGGAACAGCCGTTATCAGTCGGGCTTGCATCACGTTTGCCTTGAGAGCCTGCCCGATCGAACCGCGACGCAGGATTCCGGATGATTTCGAAAACCCCTGCTGCCCCGCGCAGACCCAAGATGACGATCGACAATAGCCAGCCCTCCGACATCGCCCGAGAAACCCTGCGTCAGCTCGCACTGCGCCGGATCGCACCGACCCCCGACAACTATCGGGCGCTTTACCACGAGATAGCCGGAACGGCGCCCGAGGAAGCCTTCCCCGAACGCGCCCTCAAGCAGATCGCCACCGCCCTGCCGCGGCACACCCACGAGGCCCTGCGCATCGCCCAGGACTTCGAGTCGGCGATCGGCCGGAGCGACTGGCCCGAGCTTCGTAACGTACTTGTGGGCGCCCTCTCTGCGCCCGAGAGCGAGGCCATCAATTGGGGCAGCCTGCTCCGCGAGTTCATTGCCGAATGGGATCGGCGCCAGAACGGCCTGACCCAGGCACGCAAGCGCGAAATGCTCGACCGGGTCCTCACGGCCTCCGGCAGCAACCCAGACAAACTGGTCGAACGCATGCAGGGTCTGCTCCGCGCCTGGGCACGCAACTCGGACGACGATCTGCCGGACACAGACGCACCGGCAGCCCCCTCCAGCCCTGCCGGCGAAGCCACCAGCCGCACCGAAAACCCCGCCTTCGCCACGCTGCTGGCCACCCTCCTCGACGGCCTGGCCGCCCAAGCCCAGGCCAGCGAGCCCGCGCTCTCGACCGAAGCCCGCGAACTCGCCGCAGCCGTGCGCCAGCAGCCCCTCGCCCTCAGCGCCGAGATCCTGCAACTGCGTCTCGACAAACTGAGTTCGGCCCTCGAATGGGCTTCCGAAGATCAGCACGCCCTGCGCGATGCTCTCCAGCGCGTGCTGCAACTGATCCTCGAGAACATCAGCGAACTGGTCGTGGACGACCGCTGGCTGCACGGCCAGATCGTGCTGATGGGTGAAATGTTTACGCATCCCCTGGACGTACGGGTTCTCGGCGAGCTGGAAAACCGCCTGCGTGACGTCATCCACCGCCAGGGCGCCATCAAGGTCGAACTCTCCGACGCACAGACACGCCTGAAGGAGATGCTTGCCCGCTTCGTCGACCACCTCAGCGAATTCTCCGACTCCACCGGCAGCTACCACGACAAGATCGAACAATCCGCCGAGCGCATCGCCGCCGCCCGCGACATCACCGAACTCACCGACGTCATCGCCGAAGTGATGCGCGCAACCCGCGCGGTTCAGGAATCCACCGCCCGCTCCCGCGATGAGCTCAAAGAGCTGCGCGGCCGCGTAGACGACGCCAACTCCCAAATCTCCCGCCTGCAGCTCGAACTCGAACAAACCAGCGAGCAGATCCGCCACGACCCCCTTACCGGCGTACTCAACCGCAAGGGCCTCGACGAGGCCCTCGCCCGCGAAACCGCACTCGCCCGGCGGCGCGGCACGTCGCTCTGCCTGGGCCTGCTCGACATTGACAATTTCAAACAGATCAACGACACCCACGGCCACCAGACCGGTGACGAAGCCCTCCAGCATCTCGCCGAGGTCGTGCGCGAAAACCTCCGCCCGCAGGATTCCGTCGCCCGCTACGGTGGCGAGGAATTCGTCATCCTGCTGCCTGACACCGTCCTCGACAGTGCCATCGCCACCCTCGTGCGCCTGCAGCGCGCACTCACCAAGCGCTTCTTCCTGGCCCAGCAGCAAAAGCTGCTGATCACCTTCAGCGCCGGCGTCTCCGAACTGAAGGGCAGCGAAGAGCCTGAACAGGCCATCGACCGGGCCGACAAGGCCATGTACATCGCCAAGCGCTCCGGCAAGAACCGCGTCCTCGCGGCCCACTGACCCCTGCGCCGACAGAGCCGCCCGGACTATGCTAAATTGGTCCTGGTATGCATTCGTACTTGCCCGGACCGGCGCGCATGCTTTGCGCACTGCTCCTTCCACTTCTTCTCGCCCCCTGGCAGGCCAGCCGCGCCGAAGCCCTCGGGCGCCTGTTCTTCACTCCGGCCGAGCGGGCCCGAATCGACCACCCGCCCAAGGCCGTACCGCCGCCCGTTCCACCGCCCAGGCTGGACGGCATCATCACCCGCAGCGCCGGCGCCCCCACCCTCTTCCTTGACGGTCGGGCCACCCTTGCCACCCCCCGCCAGGTCAACGCTGGCGATGGCACCGCGCGCATCACGGGCCCCGACGGCCGCAGCCACCGCCTGCGCGTGGGCGACCCGCCACCCGAGTCCTCGCCACCCTGATGCACCGACAAGCTCGCCCGGGCCGTCAGCGCGGCATGTTTCTGCCCGCCCTTGTCGTGCTGCTCGCCGTCGGCGGGCTCGGCTGGCTGCTCTCCCGCCAGGACAGCCCCGCCAGCCGCAACCTCGCCCGTGAAATGCGCACCGCCCAGGCCCTCGGCCTCGCCCGCGAAGCCCTGCTCGGCTTTGCAAGCACCTACCGCAACAAGGAACACCCCAACGCCGACTTCGGCTACCTGCCCTGCCCCGATCTCGACGGCGACGGCTCATCCGAAACCTGCGGCGGCCAGAACCAGACCAGCGTCGGCCGCCTGCCCTACCTCACCCTCAACCTGCCCGACCTGCGCGACGGCGCCGGCGAATGCCTGTGGTACGCCGTATCGGGCAGCTTCAAGAACAACCCCAAGCCCGTCGCCCTGAACTGGGACAGCGGCGGCCGCTTCCGCCTTCTGGACGACGGCGGCCGGACAATCGCACTCCCCGGTGACGAAGCGGGCCTCGCCGCCGCCATCGTCATCGCCGCAGGTCCGCCACAAGCCGGCCAGGAGCGCCGCGCCGGCCCCGAACGCTGCGGTGGCGATAACGAGGCACGCAACATCACGCAGTACGTCGAAGCCATCCGCGCCTTTTCGGGCACCGGTGTCATCGACATCCAGAGCAGCGCGGGCAACGACCGCATCGTGACCATCAGCACCGGCGACATCTACCGCCTGCTCAAGGGGCGCCCCAGCTATGGCCCCTGGCTGCAAAAAGTGCTGCAAGCCAGCGCCGACTGTCTCGCCAAACCCAGGCTTCCCGCCGTTGTCGGCCCCGAAAGGCGCGGCCCTGTCGAACTCGGCCAGTTGCCCGCCTTCGACACGCTGAGCGGCCCGTGCCGCAACGAAAACCTGCGCGATGCCGCCAACAACTGGTCCGGCGTGATGCGCTACGCCCGTTGCATCGACGACACCGACTGCCTCGCCAGCGCGGGGGGAAAATGCCGCGGCGCCCTGATCTTCGCCGGCGAACGCCTCACCGGCGGCGGCGCCCAGCACCGTCAGCGCGGCACCGGCAATCCGGGTATCAACGACTACCTCGAACCGGCCACCCTCGCCGCCCTCACCACCGGCCAGCTCGCGGCTCTGCCCAGCACCATCGCCCTGCCCCTAGCCGACCGGGACAAACCCGTCGCCACCGACGTCGCCCTATGCATTCCCTGATCCTCCGCCATCCTCGCCAGGCCGGTTTCACCCTCGTCGAAATGGCGATCGTGCTGCTGATCCTGACCCTCCTCGCCAGTGGTCTCACGGTCGGACTCTCCGCCCATATGGCCCGTCGCGCCGAAGCCGCCACCGACGACGCCCTCGCCGAAGCCCGCGACGCCCTGCTCGGCCACGTCGTCCTCCGGCGCTACTTTCCCTGCCCGGCCAAAAGCGCCACCGACGGCGCCGAAGATCGGGACAGCCCGACAACCTGCCGCAAATACGTCGGCCTGCTGCCGTGGGCCGCCCTCGGCATCCACGGGCTCGACGGCTGGGCCCACCGCCTGCGCTATGCGCTTGCTGCCCCCTACGCCAAGGACATCAACCTCTCGGTCGTGGCCGAAATGGCCAGTCTTGCCGACGGCGCGATAGACATCAAAACCCGCAACATCGACGGCACCGAACTCTTTCTGACCACCACTGGCGGCAAAACCCCGGTCGTACTCCTCTCCCACGGCCCCAACGGATTCGGCGCCACCGACCTGGACGGCAACCTCCTGGCCGCGCCAACCGGCAGCGACGAAGCCCGCAACGCTGGCGGCGACGGCAAGCTTTTTTACAGCCGCCCGCTCTCCGAAAACCCCGCGGCCCCCGGCGGCGCCTTCGACGACCGCATCACCTGGCTCTCCCCAAATCTGGTCGCCCACCGCCTGGTCAGCGCCGGGCGCCTGCCCTGAATTCTGTCGTCATTAATCGCCCCCCAAAGGCTGATTGTGGCGAAACAACTTCCCACACGCCCGCCCGACGACGGCCTTGACCCTGCTTTCCTGCCTGCGTAAAACTGAGCTCCGGGTCAACTCGACGCAGGAAATCCAATGCCGGAACTCCGGCCTCCATCAGCGCTTTTTCGCCTCACCCACACCGTTCTCCAAACCGGCCTGCGCCAGCACGATGGTGAAGAGTTGCTGCTTGCGAAAAACCTCCTGAACCTCGCCAGCACACTCTTTGCCATCGCCGCGCTGCTCTGGCTGGCCGCCTGCCTCGGCACCACCCACCCCCTGCCGGTCGCTGGAGCCGCTGCCGTGCCGCTGCTGGCCGGGCTCAATCTGGCCCTCTTCGCCCGCCACGGCCACGTCACGCTCTACGCACGCGTGCTGTTCGGCCTGATGCTGGCTTTCCCCGTTGTCACACAGTGGCTGCTCGGCCCTGTGCCGGCCGCTTCCGGGCTTCCGCTGTGGGCGGCCCTGGCACCGGCCAGCGCACTGCTGTGCCTGGGCGTGGCGGAATCGACACCGTGGTTCCTTGCCTTTCTGCTGCTCACCGTCGCAGGCGGCCTGTCGGGCAGCCCGTCAGGCAGCTCCGCATTCATGGCCCTCCACGTCACGCTGGTGGCCTCGGTGCTCTACCTGCAGCTGCGCTTTGCCATGGGCCGCCGCGGCAAGACCCGCGAGCGCCTTGCCGACGCCCACCACCAGCTGCGGCAGGAGCAGGAACGCTCCGAGCGCCTGCTCCTCAACATCCTGCCCGCCCCCATCGCTGCCCGTCTGAAGGACAACTCGGTCACCATCGCCGACGGCCACCCGGAAGTCGTCGTCATGTTTGCCGACATCGTCGACTACACCCGCATCGCCAGCGGCATGACCCCGCCCGCGGTCTTCGAGATGCTCAACCGAATCTTCTGCCGCTTCGACGAACTCTCCGGGCACCACGGCCTCGAGCGCATCAAGACCATCGGTGACGGCTACATGGTGGCCGGCGGACTGCACGCCCATCCCACAGAAGCCCACGCCGCAATGGCCGCCCTGGCCCTCGACATGCAATCCACCCTGCGCGACCACGAATTCACCGATGGCCTCGCCCTCGAAGTGCGCATCGGCATCGCATCCGGCCCGGTGGTGGCCGGCGTCGTCGGACGGGGCAAGTTCATTTACGATCTGTGGGGCGACACGGTCAACCTGGCTCACCGCCTGTGCACTGAGGGCGAACCGAGCGTCATCCAGTGCGACAGCCACACCTTCGAGCACCTGCGCGGCGCCTTCGTATTTGCCAAGCCTGTTCTGCTGCTGCTCAAGGGCAAGGGCTACGTACCCGTCTATCGCCTCAGAAACCCGCGTATCTTCGCCGTTCCCCCACCCCAAAAGCCCCCCACGCCCGCAGCCGCCTGACCCCGGCGGGGGCTGCCCACAGCCCCAAGAAATCCGATCTGCATTAAACTCTTCATACCGTATGAATAAGCATCATCCGGCACCCCGACGGGCAACCGGAACGGAACGGGAGACTTTCATGAAGAATCGGCAACAAGGCTTCACCCTGGTCGAAATCGCCATCGTGCTGGTCATCATCGGGCTGCTGCTCGGGGGTGTCCTCAAGGGGCAGGAATTGATCAACAGCGCCAAGGTCAAAAATGTCATTGGCGAATTCCGCAACGTTTCCACCTATATCTTCGGCTACCAGGACCGCTTCCGGGCCATGCCGGGCGACGATGCCGGCGTTGCCAACCGCCTTGCCGGCGCCGTAAGGGCCAGCACCGGCGGCACATCGGGCAACGGACGCCTCGAAGGCAGCTGGAACTCGACCACCGCAACGGATGAAAGCGTGCTGTTCTGGCAGCACGTGCGCCTGGCCAACCTGGCCAGCGGCGACGGACGCAACCCGGCCGGCGATGGCGTGGCGATCCTCGACTGGCTTCCGCGCAACGCCTTTGGCGGCCGCGTGGGTGTCACCGGCATCAGCCCGCTGGCCGGCTGGAACGGCACTTTCTTCATCTGCCAGGACAATCTCGCAGGCAGCTTTGCACGCCAGATCGACATCGCCCTGGACGACGGCCTGCCCGCCACCGGAACGGTACGTCTGCTTGCCAGCGGAACAGCCGGTGGCGCAGCAATCGCCCCGGCCGAACTCACCGACGCCGGTCTCTATACGGTCTGTGCCGCCTACTAGCTGCCCAGCCCTGCGCTGACTGCGCGGCCCACGGCACGCCGGCCCTGGTTTCAGGGGGTCGAACACGTGACCGGCAGCGCCTACATACCCTTGAGCAAGCGGGTTTCGGCGCCAGACAATTGCGACGGCGTACCCAGCAACACCAGCACATCATCCTGAGCCAGCCGCATGCCTGGCTCGGGATCGACCAGTCGCACACGCTGTCGGCGCAGCGCGCTGATCTCCACGCCATGCTCCTGGAGACACAGTTCGGCAAGGCTCTTGCCGATTGCGTTGGCCCCGGCATTCAGCGTCACCGAGTGCAGCCGGATTTGCTGGCGCTCTTCCAGCGCCTCTTCATGGAGGTGCTCGCCGCCCCGATACACACCGCGCAGCAGGTGATAGCGCTCGGCGCGAATCTCCCGGATGCGTTTGAGGATTCGCGGCAACGGAATGCCCACCAGGGCCAGCGCGTGAGAGGCCAGCATCAGCGACGACTCGACCGCCTCCGGCACCACCTCGGCCGCCCCCGCCTCGCGCAGCCGATCGAGGTCCACTTCGTCCGCGGTGCGCACCACCACCGGCACATCCGGCCGACAACTGCGCACCATGCTCATCGCACGCAGCGCCGCCTCGGTGTCGGCATAGGTGATGACCACCACCGACGCCCGCGAAATCCCGGCCGCCATCAGGGTTTCGCGCTTCGCCGCGTCGCCGAACACCACCGTCTCGCCCGCCGCCGCCGCGTCGCGCACCCGCTCCGGGTCGAGATCGAGCGCGATGTAGGTGATTCCCTCCTGTTCGAGCAGACGCCCAAGGTATTGGCCATTGCGACCAAAACCACACAGGATCGCGTGCTTGTCCACGAACATCGACTGGCTCGCGATGCTGGTCAGCTGGAGCGAACGGCTCATCCATTCGGATGGCACCAGGCGCAGCACGATTTTCTCGCTGGCCTGCACGATCAGTGGCGCCAGCAGCATCGACAACACCAAGGCCGCCACCACCACCTGCGACAACGCCGCCGGCAGCAGTTTCGCCTCGCCGACCTGCGACAGCAGCACGAAGCCGAATTCGCCGCCCGCACACAGCCACAGGCCGGTACGTGCCGCCGTGCCCTGCGGGCTGCCCAGCAGGCGCGAGGCGGCTCCGACGATGACGAACTTCCCGACCAGCAAGGCCGCCAGCATCGCCAGCACCGCCGGCAGGCTGAGGATGATCCGGCCCACATCAAGGAACATGCCGACGGTTACAAAAAACAAGCCCAGCAGCACGTCGCGGAAAGGCTTGATGTCCTCTTCCACGTGGTAGCGGTACTCGGTTTCGGAAATCAGCATGCCGGCCAGAAAGGCGCCCAGCGCCATCGACAGACCGGCGATCTCGGTCAGCCAGGCCAGGCCCAGCGTGATGAACAAGACGTTCAGCATGAACAGCTCTGCCGATTTCTGGCGCGCAACGAGGTAAAACCAGCGCCGCATCAGGCCCTGCCCGAAAAACAGCACCACAGCCAGCAACACCGCAGCCTTTGCCGTTGCCAGCGCCAGCGTGCCGAGCAGCGCATCGGTCGGCTGCGACAGCGCGGGAATCAGGATCAGCAGCGGCACCACCGCCAGATCCTGAAAGAGCAACACCCCTATCGCTTCCCGCCCGTGCTTCGAATCCAGCTCGAGACGATCGGACAGCAATTTGGAAAGGATCGCCGTCGACGACATGGCCAGGGTGCCGCCCAGCGCAAAACTCGCCCCCCAGCCCAGTCCGGCCAGCCTGCCGACAAGCATGACCAGCGCGATCGACGCCAACACCTGCATCGCCCCAAGCCCGAAGACGATGCGCTTCATGCTGTAAAGCCGCGGCAACGAGAATTCCAGCCCGATCGTGAACATCAGGAAGACGACCCCGAATTCGGCCAGGTAGCGGGCCCCGCCGGTGTCCGGCATGAGGTTCATCGCATGCGGACCAACGGCGGCCCCGACCATCAGGTAGCCAAGCACCGGCGGCAGGTTCAGGGAACGGAAAATCCCGACCACAAGCACCGCGCCGGCAAGAAGGGCGAGCACTAACTCGAGGGTATTGATCATGGGGGGTTGCGAGGACGCCCGAAGCGGGCGAAATAGTCGTTCTGATATACTCCTGAGCCCGATTATACCCACGCTGCCCATGAGCTCAGCCCCTATTGCCGCCCCGCACGAGCGCATTCTCGGCCTCGCCCGCCGCGTCCTCGAGATCGAGGCCAACGCGGTTCACGCGCTGGCCGACAGGCTGGATGCAGGCTTCGCGGCCGCCGTCGCGCTGATCCTTGCGTCCAAGGGCCGGGTCATCGTCTCCGGCGTCGGCAAGTCGGGCCACATCGGCCGCAAGTTCGCTGCCACCCTTGCCAGCACCGGCACCCCAGCCTACTTCGTGCATGCTGCCGAAGCCGCCCACGGCGACCTGGGCATGATCACCGCCGACGATGTGCTGATCGCCATTTCCTACTCCGGCTCCGGCGAAGAACTCCTCAAGATCGTTCCCCTCGTCAAGCGCCAGGGCGCCCGCCTGATCGCCATCACCGGCAATCCGGAATCGCCCCTCGCCCGCGAAGCGGACGTACACCTCGATGGCTCGGTGAAAGAAGAAGCCTGCCCGCTGAACCTTGCACCCACCGCCAGCACCACCGCGGCCCTCGCCTTGTCCGACGCCCTCGCGGTGGCCCTCCTTGATGCCCGCGGCTTCGGCGCCGAAGACTTCGCCCGCTCGCACCCTGGCGGCACCCTCGGCCGCCGCCTGCTGACCCACGTGTCGGATGTGATGCGCAGCGGCAAGGCGGTGCCGCAAGTCCCCGAAAACGCCCTGCTCGCCGACGCCCTGATGGAAATGACCCGCGCCGGCATGGGCATGACCGCCATCGTCGATGCCGACCAGCGCATCATCGGCATCTACACTGACGGCGACCTGCGGCGCTCCCTCGCCGGCAACTGCGACTTCACCACCGCCCGCGTGGCCGATGTGATGAGCCGTGGGCCCAAGACGATCCAGGCCGAAGCACTGGCCGTCGAAGCTGCCGAAATCATGGAAACCCGGCGCATCAGCCAGTTGCTGGTCACCAACCGGGATGGGCGCCTCATCGGCGCCCTCAATCACCACGATCTCATGCTCGCAAAGGTCATCTGATGTCCTTCGCCCTGCCACCTCTCATGCAGAGCCCGCGATGAACGGTCGCGGCCACAGCCTTTTCCCGCTCATCGTGCTGACCCTGCTCGCCGGCGTGTCCGTCTGGCTCGACCGGGTAACCCAGCAGGAGCCGGTCGCCAAGACGGATAAAACCCGTCACGAAGCCGACTTCACCGCCGACAAGCTCACCCTGCGCCGCTTCGACCCCACCGGCAAGATCCAGTACGTGCTGGTCGCCGACAGCATGGCGCATTACGCCGACGACGAATCCACCGAACTGGTGCGCCCGCGCCTCAACTACCTCAACCGGCCGGAGCCGGTCTGGGTCGAGTCCAATTTCGCCACCGTCAGCAAGGACGGGGCAACCGTCGTTCTCACCGACGACGTTTTTCTGCGCCGCGCAGCCCACGCCGGCAAGCCGGAATCGACGTTGCGCACCGAAGCGATGACCGTCTGGCCCGACGATGAGAAAATGCTCAGCGACAAGCCGGTCACCCTGACCCAGGGCAAGACGGTCATCACCGCCGAGCGCATGGAAAGCGACAACATCGTTGGCGACGTCCGGCTGCAAGGTCAGGTCCGCGGCACCCTCTACCGAAATACCCCGACGCCGAAACCATGAAACTAGCCCCCCGGCAGCTCGCCACCCTCGCCACCCTCGCCCTCCTGGTCATCGCCTCACCGGCGGCCCACGCAGAAAAGGCAGACCGCACCAAGCCCGTCAACATCGAGGCCGACCGGGTAACGGTGGACGACAAGAACAAGATCCACATCTTCGAAGGCCACGTCGTGCTGACCCAGGGCACTCTGAGCCTGCGCAGCGACAAACTCGTCGTCAGCCAGGACATCGAGGGCTACCAGCGCGGCATTGCCACCGGTGGCGAAGGTGGCCTCGCGCGCTTTCGCCAGAAGCGCGAAGGCAAGAACGAATGGGTCGAGGGCGAAGGCGAGCGCATCGAACACGACGCCCGCAGCGAACTGTCCCAGTTCTTCCAGCGCGGCCGGGTGAAAAGCGGCACAGACGAAGTCCGCGGCCAGTACATCCAGTTCAATGGCGCAACCGAAACCTATCTCGTGACCAACGGCCCCAATGCCACGACCATCCCCAGCCAGCAAGGGCGCGTCCAGGTCACCATCCAGCCCAAGAAGAAAGACGGCGCCCCACCGCCCTGATCAGTCCGCCTGCGTGCGCAGCCGCTTTCCCGCGGCACCGCGGCCGCGGCGGAGAACACCGTCAACTCCATGTTTTAAAACATGTTTGAGCCGCCAGAATATTTTTGCTGCGACGCAACAAAAATGTGTTGACAGCGCCTGCAACGTGAATATAATTGACTCCAATGCTGCGATGCACCAAAAGAGAGCGTCGCAAAACCGGATTCAAGTTAGCAAATTCACTCTAGGAGATTATTACCATGACTACCGCCGAACAATTCGTCGCTGCCAACAAGACCAACGTTGAAACCCTGCTGACCCTGGCCAACACCGCCTTCGCCAGCGCCGAGCGCATTGCCGCCCTGAACCTGAA
>Ga0209480_10001860_pt1 | contig 15012 bp, 6 predicted proteins | sample JI61114C2DNA_FD_187501 | JGI IMG/M metagenome (GOLD analysis project Ga0209480, IMG submission 187501) | Wastewater effluent complex algal communities from Wisconsin, to seasonally profile nutrient transformation and Carbon sequestration -... | ecosystem: Engineered > WWTP > Effluent > Algae...
ACCAAGACTAAGGCTGATCCTAGTTTTGGTATCACTGCCAATAGTAATAGTACTGGTGCTATTAGTTATAGTAGTAGCAATGCATCGGTGGCAACTATTATTGGTAATCAAGTGACTTTAACAGGAGTGGGGGTTACCACATTAACTGCATCACAAGCTGCAGATGCACATTATCTAGTGGGCACTGCAACTGCAACCTTAACGGTTGGAGATGTTGCCCCATCTGGTTTAAGTTATCCTGGTCCAAATGTCTATCCAGTATTAAGTGCTATACCGGCACTTACCCCAACGGTGAGTGGAACAGTTACGGGTTACAGTATTAGCCCTGCCTTGCCTAAAGGATTAAGTATCAACGCAAGTACTGGTGTGATCAGCGGAACACCAATCCAAGCCACTGCAGCTATTGTGTATACTGTTACAGCAAATAATACGGCTGGTAGTATAAACGCTACGGTTAGTATTGCTGTAAATAAATTGGTACCCACCATCAGTATGAACAATATTCGGAAAACTTATGGTGATCCTGATTTTAGCATTGCGGCTATTAGTAATAGTCCTGGAAAAATCAACTATGCTATCAATATTGCTAGTATAGCAACTATAAGTGGAAATGTAGTAACATTAAAATCTGGAGGTATTGCTACCATTACTGCATCGCAGGTAGCAACTGACATCTATGAAGCAGCTACTGTAAAAGCGCAACTTTTGGTTAACCCGCTTCCTAAAAATGGATTTGAATATCCTTTGATGAATATTCTTACTATTGACAAAACCATTCAGCCCATTAAACCCATGATACAAGGGGTATTGTCTGGGTTTAGTATTAGTCCAGCATTACCAGCCGGTTTAACCATAGATTCAATTACCGGGTATATTATTGGTACGCCAACTGTTTTATCAAAATTGACAGAATATACCGTAATAGCAACTGATGGAATGTTGAGTTTACAAGCAATATTGAATATTCAAGTAAATGATATACCTCCAGTGTTTAAATATCAGCCAGATAGGGATATAGCCAATCCTAGGTTGCCCATAAAAAATGCTGTCCCATTATCAACTGGTGGTAAAGTAGTTAGTTACTCAATTAATCCTGCTCTTCCATTAGGGATTCAGTTGAATACCCAATCTGGTTTGATTTCCGGAAAAATAGCTACCGTGAGAAATGGGGTTCAAGAATATTTGGTAACAGGAACTAATTCTGGTGGAGTAGCTACAGCAAAATATTCATTGGTATTTAATTCTGCGCCAACGGACATTCTTTTGAGTAATTATCATGTCTTGGAAAATATACCTTCAGGATCTCAAATAGGTATTTTAAATGTTGCAGATATAGATGATGGCGATACACATAATTATCAATTAGTATCTGGTGTTGGCTCTATTGATAATAGTCATTTTGAAATTAGAAACAATGTTTTAGTAAGTAAATCTAGTTTCAACTATGAACAAAAATATGATTATCAAATAAGGATAAAAGTTACTGATGAAGGAGGATTGGTATATGAAAAGTCATTCCATATATTCATCATTGATGTCAATGAAGTGCCAACCCTTGCAGCTATGGGTGATATTCGGGTCTACAATCTTACTTCTGAACAAGTCATTGGTCTTTCCAATATGAGTGCTGGAAATGATTTAAACCAATCACTTGAAGTGCAATTATCCAGTAATAAAACTAATTTATTCGAATCATTCAAAGTGGTAGGTAATCAAATATTATTTACACTAAAACCCGATGTTTTTGGTAATGATGTAATCATAAAAGTGCTTGTAAAAGATAATGGTGGTATTTCAAATGGTGGGGTAGATACCATAGCTAGAACATTTGTTTTAGGTATTGATCCTCTTCCAAAAGTAACAGCCTCGCCTGATCAAGTGAGTCTTGGAAAAACCACACAATTGGAAGTAGAAGCTGCGCATGCTATTGAATATAGATGGAAAAATGCAACTGCCATGATAGGAAGTTCTGTGGTTAAGAATCCAGTAGTAAGACCTATTCAAGATGGTCAATTTGCTGTAACCGTAAAAAATAAATGGGGTTATACTGCCGATGGTTCTGTTAAAGTAAATGTTGTCATGGATTATGCATTAGAATCAAATAATATTCTTACGCCAAACGGAGACGGTCACAATGATCGGTGGATGATTGCCAATATTGAATTATACCCCGACAATGAAGTGGCCGTTTATGACAAAGCTGGAAAACTAGTCTATAAAGAGAAAGGATATAGGAATCAATGGGATGGAAAGTTGCAAGGGGTTCCCTTAAAGGATGACGCTTATTTCTATATCATTCAATTTAATAAACCCAATGTGAAACCCATTAAAGGTTACTTAACCATTATACATTAAGCTATTTAAAAATGCGTCTAAATAGAACGATACTAGTTTTCATTTGCTTGGTTTTTTTGTTTGCTACACCTGTTTTAGCACAACAATTAAATCCATCTGAAACACAATTTTTTATTAATCCTTATTTGGCAAATCCAGCTATGGCAGGTATGAAGCCACAAGAATTAATGATTAATTCAGCTTATAGAAGCCAGTGGGATAAAGTGACGGGTTCACCAAAAACCATCGCCTTTACGGCTGATTATCGTTCACCTAATAATGTGGGACTTGGTTTGAATTTTAATAGTCAATCGGCTGGATTACTTACTCAAACCAATTTCCTTTTAAGTTATGCTTATCATATTCCACTTTCTGAAGAGGAGGATGAGTACTTGCACATGGGTTTCTCGGCAGGTTTTAGTAAGGATATGTTAGATTATAACAGCCTTATAGGCGATGCATCAGATCCAGTAGTCATTGGTTACAATGGAAGAGTAGTGAATTGGGCAGTAGATGCAGGAATTGCTTATTCATTAAATGGTTTCAATGTTCAATTAGCTGCTCCAAACTTAAACCGCACTCTGAATAAGAAAAACGATTTCATGTCTGATTATCCAATTTTTTATGCTGCAGTTAATTATGAAATGCAATTAAATGAAGAATTGATGGTGAATCCAAAATTGGCCTTTAGAGGAATACAGAATTATAATAATATATTTGATTTAGGGGTTCAAGTTCAGTTTAAGGAACCTTTTTCTGTTTCAGCACTCTATCATAGTAATCAATCGTATAGCTTAGGCGTTTCTTATGCTTATGAGAATCAATGGCAATTAGTTTGCATGTATAATACACCTACCAAAAATCTTAAAGGGCTAGCAAACGGCATTTTTGAAATGGGTTTGAGGTTTAGATTTTCCAATCTTGGCAAGGAAAATAGATAATATTATATTGATAGTATCTGCCATTTTTTTATCTAAGGCTATTTCGTTTTCGTAATTTATCTGAGTGAAATTATCTATGCTAAGACAATTGCGCGTATTTAATTTGTATTTTAAAAGTCATATTCATTGGTTATTGAAAGAAATAAAATGATTTTATTGGGATTAAATTTGAATTTTAAATATGTTTAATAAGTTCTTTTTTCTATTTCTATTAGTATTTTCTTCAACGGTTATAAATGCTCAAACAAAAAAGGTAAAATACAGCAAAGTCGATTTGGTAGAACCCATGGTAGATGCTGCAAATTCTAGATTTTTTTATTTTAGTTCTGCTACAAGACCTTTTGGGATGGTTAACCTTAGCCCCGATATGGCATTAAAAGGAACATGGAATACTGGGTATAGGTATAATCAAGATACCATTAAATGCTTTAGTCATATTCATTGTTGGGAACTTTCAGGGATTCCCGTACTTCCTACAACTGGTAATTTTAAAGGGCAATTAGGTCCAGATAAGTATGGCTCAAGCTATTCTCATAAAGATGAGATTGCCAAACCAGGTTATCATAAAGTAGTTTTAAAAGATTATGGTGTTACGGCAGAATTAACGTCTACTACACGAGTTGGGTTTCATAAATACACTTATCCAAAATCGACTCAAAGCCAAATCCTGTTTGATTTTACAACCCTATTAGGTTCTTCAGAAACACAGTCCGCAATAGTTCAAAAAATATCTAACAAATCTATTGAAGGACAAGTGACCATGGCTGCAACCATACGCAGACCCAAACCCATTGTGGTTTATTTTGTGGTTGATTTTGATAAACCATTTGACAGTTTTAAAGGTTGGAAAGAGGGGAAGTTAATTGAAAATGGCAATCAGATTGAAGGAGCTCACACCGGTGCATATGTCAATTTTGCTACCGAAGCTGCTGAAGTAAGACAGATGAAAGTTGCCATTTCTTATACCAGTATTTCCGCTGCTAGGAAAAATATGGATGCTGAATTACCACACTGGGATTTCAACAAAATTGTACAAGCCTCAGCAGATGAATGGAATAGTTGGTTAGGTAGGATAGACGTTGAAGGTGGAACCTTAATAGAACAGCGTAGGTTCTATACAGACCTATGGCATGCATTGCAAGGCAGGAGAATTATGAATGATGTACAAGGGACCTATATTGACAATACTGGTGCTACTCCCAGAGTAGGTCAGATTCCATTAGATGCAAAAGGGAAACCTAAATTCAATGAATACAATTCAGATTCTTTTTGGGGTGCACAGTGGTCCTTAAATACGCTTTGGCATTTAGTTTATCCTGAAATAACAGAGTCATTTGTCAATTCTTTATTACAGATGTATGACGATGGAGGTTTAATTCCTAGAGGCCCCTCTGGAGGTAATTATACTTATGTGATGACAGGAGCAGCTACTACTCCCTTTATTGTGAGTGCTTATTTAAAAGGGATTCGAGGTTTTGATATTAACAAGGCCTATGAAGGTATGCGAAAAGACCATTTTCCTGGAGGAATGATGAGTAAAGCAGGATACGAGCATACTACATTTAAAGGTGGTGGAATTGAAGAATATATGGAATTAGGATATATCCCAAATCCATTGAGTAATGTCAAATACGGATTTCATATGGATGGGTCTACACAGACTTTGGAGTATGCATACCATGATTATGCTTTGGCGCAGATGGCCAAACTGTTGGGCAAAAAAGCTGATTATGATTTATTCAGTAAAAGAGCATTGAATTATAAGAATGTGTATAACAAGGAGATTGGTTGGATGTGGACTAAGAATAGAAAAGGGGAATGGAATCAACCAGTAGACATTTTACAATATGAACATGGTTTTGAAGAAGGGAATGCCGCACAGTATACTTGGTGGGTACCCCACGATGTAAATGGTTTGATCAACCTAATGGGAAGTCCAGAAATATTTAGTAATAAATTAAATGAGGCTTTTGTAAATGCAAAAACTCATGGATTTGTTTCTGGAAAATCTGAGAATCCCACAGATCAAGAATTGCGAAGAAAAGTATATATCAACTATGGCAATCAACCCTGTATGGAAACCCCATTTTTATTTAATTATGCTGGTAAACCTTGGTTAACACAATATTGGACTAGACAGTTGATTGATTCTGTTTATAGTGATATATCACCTCAAAAAGGGTATAGTGGGGACGAGGATCAGGGACTTATGGGGTCTTTAGCAGTGCTTTTAAAAATCGGCCTTTTTTCTACCAATGGGGGTACTTCTGAAAAACCCTTTTATGAAATCAGTAGCCCCATTTTTAATAAAGTAACCATACAATTAAACCAACAATATTATCCTGGGAAACAGTTTGTGATTCAGGCAAAAAATAATAGTTCAAAAAATGTATACATACAATCAGCAAAATTGAATGGAACTAGTTTAAACAAACCATGGTTTTATCACGCAACTATAGTTAATGGTGGGGAATTGATTTTAAATATGGGTGCAAGCCCCAATAAAAAGTGGGGAGCGGGGTTAAAGAATGCACCACCATCTATGACAAAAATTCAAAATTGAGTTTGCATTATTTATTGTATTTATTTTTAATCAACAAGTTGAATCTAATAATAGTTAAATTTTATTATTAAATGAACAATTCTAGATCAATCATACAATTGTCATACATTTTGGTGTTTTTTCTTTTTTGTATTTCTCAATTATTAGCTCAAGAAAAAGAAGGTCTCCCCAATATTGTTTACATATTAGCGGATGACTTGGGTTATGGAGATGTTTCAGTTTATAATATTGGTAGCAAATTATTGACTCCTAATATTGATAGATTGTCTAATCAAGGCATCCGATTTACAGATGCTCATTCAACTTCTTCTGTTTGTACACCTTCTAGGTATTCTATACTCACCGGACGATATCCATGGAGAAGTAGATTGCCTATTGGTGTCTTGCATGGTTACAGTCGTACTTTAATTGAGCCAGATTTACCTACTGTAGCAAACTTATTAAAAACAAAATCATACCAAACAGCAATTGTTGGTAAATGGCATTTAGGATTGGATTGGGTACCCAAAGATGCATTTATGGATTCTTTAAAACCTGACTATAATAAAAACAATCTTTATGGGATCATTAAAGACATGAATCCAGAACATATTGATTTTTCTAAAAAGCCATCTGCTGGACCTAATACTCAAGGTTTTGATTATTCTTTTATCATACCAGCATCTTTAGATATGGCTCCTTATTGTTATTTAGAAAATAATAAATTATTAGAGCCTCTTAGTTCCTTTACCAAAGGAAATAATCCAGAATCTGGATTTACTGGTCCATTTTGGAGAGAAGGATTAATGTCTCCCAGTTTTAATTTTTATGATGTATTGCCTATTCTTACTACAAAGGCTAATGATTTTATTCGTAAACAAACAGAAAATAAAAATCCTTTTTTCTTATATTTTCCTATGCCTGCACCACATACTCCTTGGGTTACAAGTGATGAGTTTAAAGGAAAATCCAAAGTGGGCGAGTATGGTGATTATGTGTTAGAAATGGATGCTGCTGTTGGAAAAATATTATATGTGTTAGATAGTATGGGGTTTTCTAAAAACACCATTGTCTTTTTTTCTAGCGATAATGGGCCTTATTGGAAGAATGAATCTGTAGAACAATTTAATCATCAGGCGGCAGGACCTTTTAGAGGAATGAAGGGTGATGTATATGAGGGTGGCCATAGGATACCTTTGATAATTCGCTATCCAAATAAAATTAAAGCTGGCAGTATTTCTAATACGCCTACTACATTGGCTAATTTAATGGCCACTTGTGCAGAATTAATTGGTGATCAATCAGAAAAATTTGTTACTGAAGATAGTTATTCAATTCTACCAATATTGTTTGGAAAATCCCAATCAGCACTGCAACAAAAAGCTATTGTGAATATCTCCTCTATTGGAACTTTTAATATAACCAAAGATGGATGGAAATTAATAACCAAACTTGGTTCTGGCGGGTTTACTAGACCTGCAGAAATAAAAGCAAAACCTGGTGAGCCCATTGGTCAATTATACAACCTTAGTCATGACATTCATGAAGACCATAATCTTTACGCAGAGTACCCTGGAAAAGTTCGGGAATTGATGGATTTATTGGAGAAGATTCAGAAGGCGCCTAAGGGACAATATTTTAATTAATCAATTACAAAAGAAACTGCTAATATTTCTATAAATCTAATAACGATGCATACCAAATATTTTATAATTATTTTTGTTTTAGCCTGTTTTAATTGCTTTAAATCTTTAGGTCAACAAAAAGAAGTTTTTGAAAAAAGCTATATCAAAGCTAATTTATTAAAGGTGGCTAATTGGCAGATGCAACATTCAAATAAAAAGCCATTAAATGATTGGACAAATGGTGCATTGTATACAGGAATCTTTGCCGCTTATCAAATAACCAAGTCTAAGCTATTATTAGACTCTATGATGGCCATGGGAAATAGGTATCAATGGCGTCCAGGAAGAAGATTTGATCATGCGGATGATTATGCTATTACCCAGACCTATATTGATTTTTATAGAATCAATAAAGACAAATCCATATTGCAGCCTAGTTTGGATTCCTTAGAAAAAATGAAAACCCAACCCGGTAATGAAATTAAAAAGCATGGTATTATTTGGTGGTGGTGTGATGCTTTGTTCATGGCCCCGCCTGTCTTGGCAAAATTAGCAAAAACATTAAATGATCCAAGTTGGTTGGTTTTGAGTGATTCTTTGTTCCGTCAAACCTATAAGCTTTTATACAATAAGGAAGACCATTTGTTTGCTAGAGATGCTAGCTACTTAATTGATGTTAATGGAAATGGCAAATTGGAATCCAATGGAAAAAAAATTTATTGGGCAAGAGGAAATGGTTGGGTAATGGGAGGTTTGGTAAGATTCTTACATGAAATGCCCAAGGGCTATAAGGGTAGAGCTTTTTACATTAACTTATACAAAGAAATGGCAAATAGCTTATTGGCCTTACAACAAGCCGATGGACTTTGGAGGACCAGTTTACTTGACCCAGATGCTTATCCTGGGGGTGAAGGAAGTGGTACTGGGTTTAATTGTTATGCTTTAGCCTGGGGTTTGAATAATAAAATACTTGATAAAGGCACTTTTTTGAATGCAGTTCAAAAAGCATGGGTTGGCTTAAATGGATTAGTTTTAGAAGAAGGAGCGGTAGGTTGGGTTCAACCTATTGGAGCTGATCCTAAAAGTAATTTTAGTATTAATAGTTGGGAAGCCTACGGTGCCGGTGCTTACCTTTTAGCAGGATCTGAAATAATTAAATTAAAAAACTAATTTACTTTCCCCATAATAACATTTTTAAAAAAGCTCAAACTTGTAAATGAAAAAACAAATCTTACCAATCATTGCCCTACTTTGTAGTTCGGCTTTATTTGCACAGTCTACGGGATGGAAAAACTTATTTGATGGTAAAACCCTCAAGGGTTGGCACCAATTAAATGGAAAGGCCAAGTATGAAATTGTGAATGGAACTATTGTAGGTACAACTGTTCCTGGAGAACCCAATTCCTTTTTGGCAACGGATGAAACCTATGGCGATTTTATTTTAGAAATGGAATTAAAGGTGGGAGAGATGAATTCTGGCATACAAATCAGAAGTCTATCATTACCCGAATACAATAAAGGCCGCGTACATGGTTATCAAGTAGAGATTGATCCTTCAGACCGTGCTTGGTCTGGCGGTATTTATGATGAAGCACGTAGGGGTTGGATGTATCAAACAGAAATGAACCCTGCTGCAAAAAAAGCGTTTAACAAAACTGGCTGGAACAAATATCGTATTGAAGCCATTGGACCCTTGTTCCGTACCTGGGTGAATGATGTACCTGTTACTTGTATGTTAGATGACCTTACTTTAAAAGGGTTTATTGCCTTGCAGGTTCATGCCATTAAACAAGGAGAAGGTGGTCAACAAATTCAATGGAAAAATATTCGTATTCAAACAGGGGCAGCCATGAAACCTAGACCCATGGATGCAAGTACACCAGTGGCTAATTATTTGGTGAACAATTTATCAGATCAAGAAAAAGCCCAAGGATTCCAGCTATTATTTAATGGTAAGGATTTAACCGGTTGGAGGTCTGCTGGTCAAGTAACCACTCCTTTAAAAGGTTGGGTAGTGGAAGATGGTTTGTTACATGTACAAGACAGTGCTCAATCTGGTAGACCAGGTGATTTGGTTACACAGAATAAATTCAAAGCCTTTGAACTGGTGTTTGATTTTAAACTCACGCCTGGCGCCAATTCAGGTATCAAATATTTTGTGTCAGAAACGCCAGGAAGCAAGTCTGGTCTAGGGTTGGAATTCCAAGTCTTAGATGATGCTTTACACCCCGATGCTAAAATGGGTGTAGAAGGAAATCGTACTTTGGCAAGTTTGTATGACCTAATTCCTTCTATTAAAATGGAAGCACGTTTTCAGAAAAAAATTGGAGAGTGGAACCAAGGTAAAATTGTGGTGTATCCGAATAACCATGTTGAACATTGGTTAAATGGTTTTAAAGTAGTGGAATATGAAAAAGGCGGTCCTATTTATAAAGTGCTTTTAGCGCATAGTAAGTACGCCAAGAACAAAGAATTTGCTAAAGTAACTGAGTCGCCCATTCTATTGCAAGAACATGGAGATAATGTATATTACAGAAGCATCAAAATCAGGGAAATTAAATAGACCTGATTGTTAAGATTTTGGCAGTTTGGTAGAAGTCGGTGGGCGAAAGCCTGCTGACTTTCTTTTTCAAATGCCTGTGATCATGAGACTTGAATTAGTAAAGCTTATCAAAACCTGTATATGAAATTAAAATGGATGCTCTTATGCTTGATGTCAGTGAATCTGGCATATGCTCAAAACATTCCTTTACCCGAACACCCCAGACCCGATTTTGAAAGGGCTAATTGGATTAACCTAAATGGGGTATGGGATTTTGAATTTGACTCATTGAATACAGGTTTGTCAAAAGATTGGCAAAAAGGGAAAGCAGCTTTTCCGCATAAAATCAATGTACCTTTTCCTTGGGGTTCCCCACTTTCAGGGGTTAAGGATTTAGCAGACTATGCCTGGTATAAAAGAAGCATTCAAGTGCCGCAATCTTGGAATGGACAGCGTGTATTTGTAACCGTGGGTGCTTCTGATTATGAAACCAGTATTTGGCTAGATGGGGTTTTAGTAGGCAAACACCAAGGTGGATATACGCCCTTCTCTTTTGAATTAACGGCTCAGGTAAAATATGGTGCGCAACAACAGTTGGTGATTCGCGTTGATGACAAGCGCAGAGATTTTGCACTATATGGTAAACAGGGATATGGCAATGCGCGCGGTATATGGCAAACCATTTATCTAGAGGGTAGGGGGCAGACCCATTTGGAGACCGTACATTTTACCCCGGATATAGATCAGAAAAACGTAAAAGCATCCTTGGTTTTTTCCAATGAGTTAACTGCAGATACAGAAGTAAAGATTCGGATTAAAACTGCTGGGGAAGAGATTATTACCAGCACAAAGGTTTTGAAAAATAAGGCCAAGGCCGATATTCAAATTGCCATACCTAATCCCCGATTGTGGAATTTAGAAGATCCCTTTTTGTATGAAACGGAAATTAGCTTGGGCGATGACAAGGTCAAATCCTATTTTGGCATGCGTAAGATTTCTGTAGTGAATCTGCCTAATTCCAACTATCCGTATGTGGCTTTGAATAACCAACCCATTTACCTTCAATTGACATTGGATCAATCTTACCATCCCGATGGATTCTATACTTTTCCTACGGATGCATTTATGAAAAATGAAATTGTATTGGCCAAAGAGATTGGACTCAATGGCATTCGCACCCATATTAAAGTAGACGTTCCTAGAAAATTATATTGGGCAGACAAATTGGGTTTGTTGGTCATGTCTGACTTGCCCAATGCTTGGGGCGAGCCCGATGCAGCCATGCAGAAAGAGTCTGAGTATACCTTAAGAGAGATGATCAAAAGAGATTATAATCACCCAGCCATTTTTTCTTGGATCACGTTTAATGAAACCTGGGGATTGCAAACCAAGGTTACAGAAAATGGTAAAACCCGATCTCAATATTTGCCCCAGACCCAAGATTGGGTTGCTTCTATGTATTACTTGACTAAGTCTTTAGATCAAACTAGGTTGGTAGAAGATAATTCAGTTTGTTGTGGTAGAGGTCATACTGAAACCGATATCAATTCTTGGCACGAGTACTTACCAGGATGGGCATGGGAAGACCATTTGGCCAATTTGACTTCTAAAACATTTGAAGGGAGTACGGACCATTTTGAAAAAGGATTCAAACAGGGATTACAACCCAATATCAATTCAGAATGTGGCAATGTTTGGGGATATGATGGCAGTACTGGAGACGTAGATTGGAGCTGGGATTATCATAGAATGATTAACACATTTAGAAAGTATCCAAAAGTGGCGGGATGGCTGTATACAGAACACCATGACGTGATCAATGAGTGGAATGGCTATTGGCGTTTTGATAGAACCCAAAAATTTACAGGTCTGAGTCAAATCATGGAAGGCATGTCTGACAAAGATTTTCATTCCGCATTTTATATTTCTACGGGCAATGAAATTTGTAAAAATCTGCAAGCAGGAACGGTATTAGAAATGCCCCTTTATCTTTCTGTCATGACAGGAGCTGCCGTAAAGGATAATCAGTTGGTGTTAGAATATGATTTGGATTTTATGGACAAAACTGGAGAAAGCAAAAGGCTGGTTCACGAAACCATCAAAATTCCTTACCAGCCATGGATGCAGCAGCAATTGGCTTCTCTGATCATTAAAATGCCCAACTATGCAGGTCTTGGCATGGTTCAACTGCGTTTAAAAGACCAGAACGGAAAACTCTTGCACAGTAATTTTATGCATGTTGTGGTTAAAGGTGGTCAAGCACCAGAAAAAACCACTATCCTAGAACAGGACGCAAAGAATTATTTCAAGGCCGAGTTTAGCAATAAGGTTTGGAAAGTATTGGATGGCTTAAAAGTAAATGGGGCTGGTAAGGGTTTTATGGAATATCAAATTCCAGTGCCTGCTAATCTGGACACCAAGGGTATGAAAAGCGCTTATATTTTGGTAGAAGCATCTGCCAAACAATTATTTGACAAAGACAGAGGAGAGGACTTTGAAAAAGACCAAGACTATATGTTGGGAGCCAAAGTATCACCACATAAAAATCCCAATGCCTATCCAATGACCGATGAAACCATGTTTGCTTCAGTAGTAAAAATTTCTGTGAACGGGAAGGCGGTTAAATCAGAAACATTGCCAGATGATCCAGCTGACCACCTTGGAGTGCTCTCTTGGAATAGTCAATTAAAAGATAAGAAATTAAGAGAAGCGGGGTCTTATGGTTATCTGATCAAAGTTCCTATTAGTGCTGTTGTATTAAAACAGTCTGCTGCTCAAGGTTTTCTTTCTTTGAAACTAAGTACCGTTGCAGAGGGCGGTTTAGCTATCTATGGCGCCGATTTTGGAAGGTATCCTATCAATCCTAGTATTGTGATCAAGCGTTAATTAAAACCAGTATGAAAAGGATTTGCATTGTATTAGTGGCATGTTGTTCTGTAGGTTTTTTACATGCGCAAAATCTTCCAGGTCCTACTGGTTTGAGAACGGATTTATTGCTGAATACCCAACAGGTAAGTACATCCGGATTCCCAGTATCCATGAACTTGAACAAAGCAGTTGAAAATGGACAGTACCAATATGCCAAAATTGTACAACCCAATCCAAGTTTTGATTGGGTCAGTGCTAAAGCCATTAAAGGTATTAGTGCCTTCCGTGTTTTATTGGCATCTAGTCCAGAACTTTTAAAAGAACAAAAAGCGGACTATTGGGACTCTAAAAAAATCATAGGTAAACAACATCCGTTGGTTTACAAAGGCAAACCCTTGCAATCTGGAAAGGCTTATTATTGGCAAGTACAGGAATGGGATGGGGCAGGAAAACCAACTGCATTTTCAGCCATTAGTTCTTTTTTTCTTGATACTATCAAAAATGATTTCTCACATAGTCCTTTGGCAGCCAGTTATGAATTGCCCATTGCACAGTCAAGAGAGAAAAATGGCACTTATTATCTTGACTTTGGAAAAGATGGATTTGGCCAACTAATGCTGCAATTCAACAGTGATCAAACTGATAGTGTATTTATAGAAGCTGCGGAAGCCATGGATGGTGGGAATGGGTTTTTAAAAAACAATGGCAATATCCGATATATTAAATTGGGTTTGCTGGTTGAGAAAGGCTTGCATGAGTACCAAGTTAAATGGCCTGTGAATGAAAAAAGAAATAGCCGAAATCCCATTCAAATGCCCTCATATATTGGAGAAGTATTTCCTTTTAGGTATGTAGCCATCAGGGGGTATAAGGGCAATTTAGATAAGGGGATGGTGAAAAGAAAATTGGTCTACTATCCTTTTTATGACCAAGCTTCCTATTTTCATTCTAGTGATACGGTGTTGAACAAAGTATGGGACCTGTGTAAATACAGTATCAAGGCTACTAGTTTTTCTGGATATTATGTAGATGGAGACAGAGAGCGTGTTCCTTATGAGGCAGACGCTTTGATTAACCAATTGTCCCATTATGCAGTTGATGCAGAATATAGTATCGCAAGAAGATCTATGGCTTATTTGATTGACCATCCTACTTGGCCAACGGAATGGAGTTTACAAAATGTTTTGATGGCTTGGAATGATTATCTCTACACCGGAGATCTTGGCTATCTAAATAAATACTATCCAGAACTCCAATTAAAAATGCTCATGCCATTGGAGGAACCCAATGGACTTATCAGCACCCTAACAGGAAAACAAACCAAGGAATTTCTTGCAACCATACATATCACCAAGGCCTTTGACGGAAAACAAGATTTAAAAGACATTGTTGACTGGCCAAGGGGTGGAGGCTATATTGGAAAAGAGAAACAATACCAAGGCGAGACCGATGGATTTGTTTTTTGCAAAATGAATTCCGTTGTAAATGCCTTCTACTATAAGAACCTAGTATTAATGGCTAAATTGGCCAAGGTATTGGGTAAGGAAGCAGATGCCGTTTTCTATGAACAAAAATCCAAAGAAGCTTATAGTGCTTTTCAACAGGTATTTGTAGATACCAAAACAGGACTGGTAAAAGATGGGGATACCACCAACCATACATCGCTCCATGCCAATATGTTTGCTTTGGCTTTTAACTTAGTTGCTCCATCTTATAAAACGGCCGTAGTCAATTTTATCAAGACCAGACAAATGGCTTGTAGTGTTTATGGCGCACAGTTTTTATTGGATGGATTATTTGATGCAGGTGAAGCTGAATATGCTTTAGCACTCTTGACAAGCACCAAAGAAAGAAGTTGGTATAATATGATCAGAACAGGTTCTACCATTAGTATGGAAGCCTGGGACAAAGTTTATAAACCCAATTTAGACCTAAACCATGCATGGGGTGCAGCGCCAGCCAATTTAATCGTGCGTAAATTAATGGGGGTTGAACCAATAGAAGCAGGTGCATCCATAGTACATATAAAACCACAATTGGGTCATTTGCAATTTGCCCAATTAACTACTTCATTGATAAGGGGTAAAATCAGCATTGACTATCTACTCAAAGGGCAAGCAGCTATCTATCAAATCAAGATTCCAACAGGCATCAGTGCTC
>Ga0209480_10001861_pt1 | contig 15011 bp, 14 predicted proteins | sample JI61114C2DNA_FD_187501 | JGI IMG/M metagenome (GOLD analysis project Ga0209480, IMG submission 187501) | Wastewater effluent complex algal communities from Wisconsin, to seasonally profile nutrient transformation and Carbon sequestration -... | ecosystem: Engineered > WWTP > Effluent > Algae...
AAAGAAAAAAGCAGTAAAAGACTAAAAAATGAGGTTTTTCTAAGCATTCTAAAAATTCAAGTCGCAAAAATAATAAAACGATTTGACTTGACTCGTTATTCGAATAGTAACAGTTTGGCTAATCGAAGTTCGATGTTTAGAGATTAGATAGAATTTAAACCGATTACTGATCACCAACTACTAACTCTATCCAACTCTTAAAGTTGAAAGCCCGCCATCGGCATGAATGACTTGCCCCGTAATCCACGATGATTCTTCCGAAAGTAAAAATGAGGCCAGGTTAGCAATGTCATTTGATTGGCCCAATCGTTTTAACGGATGTCTTTCATTTGATGCTTTTCTTTTTTCTTCACTCGAAAGTAATTTAGCGGCAAGCGGAGTATCTGTGAGAGAAGGCGCTATGGCATTAACCCGAATTTTTGGAGCAAACTCTGCGGCCAACGAGCGCACCAATCCTTCAATGGCGCCCTTAGCTGATGCCACGCTTGCATGAAAGGGCATGCCTTGCTGCACCGCCACAGTGCTAAACATAACTATAGAAGCTTGGTCAGATTTTTTTAATAACGGTAACACTTGTCGAATGCAGCGAATCGCGCCAAGCGCATTTATTTGAAAATCTTCTAAATATTCTGAATCTGAAATTCTATGAAATGGTTTTAACGTAATGGTGCCCGGGCAATACACTAATCCATTCAAGGCAGGGGGTAAGTCATCTAAATTTAACTCATCCTTTGTTGCGTCAAACAAAATACTTTGTGGGCTCCCTTTTCCGTTGCGGGAAGCTACTAGTACAGTGTGATTGTTTTCATTCAGTTTCTCTTTTAGCGATTCACCAATGCCCGAGTTACCGCCAATGATGAGATAATTTTTTGTGTTACTCATTCTTGTTTACCTTTAATGAGTACATAACATGATGGAATGAAAATTGTTCAAATGGATGAAGCAACACAGAATAAATTAACAGCTCATTTCTTGCTCTATATTAGCGACCGCAGGCGAGACTTATTGCAGCAAGTATTAAGTCAGCGAACACGACACATTACTATGGTGTTGGAGGATATTTATCAATCGCAAAATGCAAGCGCAGTTATTCGCACATGCGAGTGCATGGGTGTTCAGGATATTCATATCATCGAAAATGAATCAAAGTTTTCAGTGAACAAAGATGTAGTGAAGGGCTCAGTAAAGTGGGTAGACATTATGAAATATCAGAAGGAAAAAGGTGCCGATCTTTGCTTTGAACAATTAAAAAAAAAGGGCTATAAAATTTTAGTTACCGATCCATCACCCGATGGCGTTTCCATTTATGATGTAGATATACATGAGAAAATTGCCTTGGTAATGGGCAATGAATTAAAGGGCACTTCAGATCGGGCAATATCGCATGCTGATTTGAAAGTTAAGATTCCCATGTATGGCTTTACGGAAAGCATGAACATTTCCGTAAGTGCAGCAATTTGTTTGAATACATTGATTCCTAAATTACATCAATCAGAAGTTTCATGGCAATTGACTGCTGATGAGATAGTGGACATTCGATTTAGATGGCTTAGAAAAATGATGAAGCGCCCTGAAATAATGGAAAAGGAATTTCTAAAGTCAATTCAGTAATTTTGCCTTGGCTTTTAATCTAATCAGTAATGAGTTTTTTGAAACGGGTAGCACGTTTAGGGTTGATCATTGTGCTTGTTGGGTTGCTTGTTTTAGTTATTACCAACGTATGGGTTGTTAGCAGCACGTCAAGTCAGGTGCTTACCGATTTTAATTTATTGCCTAACAATGGTGTGGCATTAGTGCTGGGAACAAGTCACCGCATGGTAGATGGATCACCGAATCCTTTCTTTCATAATCGCATGGCAACGGCTGCAGAGCTTTATAAGGAAGGTAAGATTATTCGCTTTATTGTGAGTGGAGATAACCGAACAAAATATTACAACGAACCGGCTGAGATGCAGAAAGCATTAATCAAATTAGGTGTTCCGGCTGATGCGATTACGTTAGATTATGCAGGGTTGCGCACATTGGATTCAATTGTTCGCTGTAAAGAAATTTTTGGTCAATCAAACATCATCATCATAACACAACCCTTTCATAGTTATCGAGCTTTATTTATTAGTCGTTATTTTAATATAAACGCGGTAGCCCTGGTTGCAGAAGAACCTGGCCAGGAAGTAGCACCTCGGGTTTATTTGCGCGAATACCTTGCCCGCACAAAAGCGATTCTGGATTTATATGTGTTAGGAACTACTCCGCGCCACTTAGGCCAGAAAGAACCAATCGGTATATAGAATAAATATTCGCTCAATGCGACTAAACCAACATTCGGGCGCATCGTTTAAATCATTATTTTTGTTGTTAAATTCCATTTGTGGGCAGTATAAATCGTTTTAGAGGAATCTTCATTTATCAAATCTGTTTTGTAATAAGCGCTGCTTCAGCATTTGCCCAGGAAACAATCATTCAGGGTAAAGTAATTGATGCAGGATCAGGTGATCCGGTTCCGTTTGCCAATATTATTTTTAAAGGTACTTCAATAGGAACCACGTCTGATTTTGATGGAAATTTTCTATTGAAATCGTCTAATCCTACCGATTCAATTTCAGCTTCTTATATCGGTTATCGATCGCGTACAAAAGCGATTGTAAAAGGAACTAAACAAACCATAAACTTTCAGTTGGAAGAAAATGTAACCAACCTGCAAGAAATAATTGTTAAAGCTGGCGAAAATCCGGCTTATGAAATTTTACGCAGAGTGGTTCGGAATAAAAACAAAAACGATAAGCGAAAACTTACGGCCTACGAGTACGACACCTACACCAAGATTGAAGTTGATGCAGATAATCTTTCTGAGAAATTTCGCGAACGAAAAATTGTAAAGAAGATAACCCAGGTGTTGGATAGTATTGAAGTGATTGCAGGAGAAGATGGAAAACCAATCTTACCGTTATTTATTACCGAAAGTGTTTCCAAAATTTATTACCGCGATAACCCATCTCTCAAGAAAGAGAATATTCTAAGAACTAAAATCAATGGCATTGGAGTTGAAGACGGCACTACCGTAACACAAGTGATAGGTTCTTCTTTTCAGGAATATAACTTCTATCAAAACTGGCTAAATATTGTAAGTAAAGAATTTGTGTCGCCCATTGCGGATGGCTGGCGGCTATATTACGATTACGATTTAACAGACAGTCTTTTTATCGGAAAAGATTATTGCTATCGCCTCGATTATTTTCCGCGCAGTCCACAAGACCTTGCTTTTACAGGCACCATTTGGATTACAAAGGAAGACTATGCGCTAAAGCAAATTGATGCCAACATGGGCAAGCAGGTAAACTTAAATTTTATTGAGAAGATACGGCTGCAGCAAGAGTTGGTTAAAACTGATTTGGGGCCGTGGCTTCCAATTAAAAACCGCGTGCTTATTGATGTGGGCGATCTTGGAAAAGATAATGCTGGCATGTTGGCAAAATTTTATACGAGTAATAAAAATTTTGTTACTAATCAACCAAAAAATCAGGCCTTCTATGAGCGTTCTATTGAAATTGCAGAAGATGCTCAGATGTATAAAGAAGAACATTACTGGGATACGCTGCGCCATGAGCCGTTAAGTGAAACGGAGAAAAGTGTGTATCGTATGATTGATACACTTCGAAATATTCCGATTGTAAAAACCTATACTGATATTATTAAGATCGTTTTAGATGGATATGTAAAGGTGGGTAAAATTGATGTGGGTCCATACCTCGGGGCTGTGGCTTGGAATAATATTGAAGGGTGGCGCCTGCAAGCTGGCTTTAAAACAAATTATCAGTTTAGCAAGAAATGGATTTATGGCGCGCACGTGGCCTACGGATTTAATGATGAAAGATTTAAATATCAGGTTTCCGCGCAACGAATTCTATCTAAACAGCGATGGACAACACTTACGTTTCGTGCACGCAATGATATTAGCAGGTTAGGGGTTGATGATGAAAACCTGGCCGACAATCCAATATTTTTAGCAGCTACACGGTGGGGTTATTTTCGCAGAGGATATTATTCTGACAATTACGGAGTAGCCCTTCAACGCGAACTTTTTAAAGGTTACTCACAGAAAGTTTCTTTCCGCTATTGGAATTTTGATCCCACGTATGAGTTTGGCTATTTTGCCAATCCCGAAGATATAAACTCACCCATTCTTGATAAGTTTCAAACCTCTGAGTTAAGCATTGAATCGCGATATGCCCGCGATGAAGTGTTTCTTCAAAATGACAACGAGCGAATTAGTATGGGAACAAATAAATGGCCCGTCATTTCACTTCGATATACGCATGGTTTTAGCGGTGTTTTTGGGAGTGATTTTGATTACGATAAGCTTCGTTTAAATTTAACTAAACGAATTAAGACAGGCCCATTAGGCGTTGGGTATCTCTCGGTCACTAGTGAATATATCTTTAATACGTTGCCCTATCCGTTGTTAACCTTGCATTTAGGAAATCAATCACCGATTTATTCTTCTATTACTTATAACCTGATGAACTATGGTGAGTTTGTTAGCGACCGGTATACATCTCTTCAATATCGGCAATACCTTGAAGGTTTTTTACTTAACCGCATACCCTTGCTTAACAAACTTAAATGGCGCTTGCTTGCAACGTCAAACGTAATTGTTGGTGGCTTGCGCGAGTCTAACAGAAAGTTGATTTCAGAATTTACGCCTGACGGACAGCAAACTTTGACGGCTGGCTATTTCAAGAATGGAAAACCATACATTGAATTGGGTTATGGTGTTGAGAATATCTTCAAGTTTTTGCGTGTAGATTTTGTTCATCGTGTTTCCTATCTGGAAAATAAAGACACACGTAAGTTTGGTATTCTCTTTACTGCACAATTCCAACTTTAACCTCATTTTTTTTGAACCGAAACATAGCGTCTCAGCGCCTTTGCGGTTTAATACTTTTAACATATAAATTATGCTAAGAAAACCCGATATTTGCCTCCAAAATAAAGTTTAGTACAAGAATGAGTTCAATAAAAATTACATTACCCGATGGTTCCTCACGGGATTATCCTCAAGGAGTTAAAGGAATAGAAATTGCGCAAAGTATAAGTGAAGGCCTTGCACGCAATGCCATGTCTATTGAAGTGAATGGAGAAAATAGGGATTTAAGCAGACCGATTACAACGGATGCATCTATAAAAATATTTACATGGAATGATAAAGGTGGCAAGTATGCTTTCTGGCACTCATCGGCTCACTTGTTTGCCGAAGCATTAGAAGCATTATACCCTGGTGTGAAATTCGGGATTGGGCCGCCCATTGAAAATGGATTCTATTATGATGTAGATCTTGGGGAGATCCCTTTCGGGGATGAAGAGCTTGCGGCTGTAGAAAAGAAGATGCTTGAACTTGCCCGCCAGAATAATGCATTCGTTCGCAGCGATGTTTCCAAAAAGGACGCGATTGAATATTTTAAAAAGAAAGGTGACGAATATAAACTGGAGTTGATCGATGGACTGGCCGATGGCTCGATCACCTTTTACCAGCAAGGCAATTTTGTTGATCTCTGTCGTGGCCCGCACATTCCAACAACAGCTCCCATTAAAGCAATTAAACTTTTGAGCGTAGCTGGCGCCTACTGGCGTGGAGATGAAAAAAATAAAATGCTTAAACGCATTTATGGAATCACGTTTCCAAAACAAAAAGAATTAGAAGAGTATCTCTTCATGTTGGAAGAGGCTAAAAAACGCGATCATAGAAAACTTGGAAAAGAACTAGAATTATTTGCATTCTCGGAGAAAGTAGGGATGGGGCTTCCACTTTGGTTGCCTAAAGGAACTATTCTTCGAGAAAGGCTAGAGCAATTTATGCGCAGGGCTCAGGTTCGTGCCGGGTACGATCCGGTTGTTACACCGCATATTGGAAGTAAACAACTCTACGTTACTTCCGGGCATTATGAAAAGTATGGCAAAGATTCTTTCCAACCCATTCATACACCCGATGAAAGTGAAGAGTTTTTGCTTAAGCCAATGAACTGTCCGCATCATTGCGAGATTTATAAAGTGAAACCAAGATCCTATAAAGATCTTCCTATTCGCTATGCCGAGTTTGGTACCGTTTATCGCTACGAACAAAGTGGCGAACTCCATGGCTTAACCCGCGTGCGCGGATTTACTCAGGACGATGCGCATATTTTTTGCCGTCCTGATCAGGTAAAGGCTGAGTTTGTAAAAGTTATTGATCTCGTGCTATTCGTTTTCAAGTCCCTTGGATTTGAAAATTATACCGCTCAAGTTTCATTGCGTGATCCTGAAAATAAAGCAAAGTACATTGGCGATGATGAATTATGGGATCGCGCTGAACGCGAAATTCAGGAGGCAGCAGACGAACGTGGCTTGATAACAGTGGCTGTAAAAGGTGAGGCTGCATTCTATGGACCTAAACTGGATTTTATGGTAAAGGATGCCTTGGGTAGAAGTTGGCAGCTAGGAACCATTCAGGTGGATTACCAACTACCACAGCGTTTTGAGCTTGAGTATGTTGGTTCCGACAATCAGAAGCACACTCCGGTAATGATTCACCGTGCACCTTTTGGATCGATGGAGCGATTTGTGGCTGTTTTGATTGAGCACTGTGCTGGTAATTTCCCACTTTGGTTGGCACCTGTGCAAATTGCAGTACTTCCTATTTCAGAACGATTTAATGATTATGGCCAAAAAGTGCTTGATGCTCTTAAAAACAGTGATATTCGTGGATTTTTGGACGATCGGAATGAGAAGATTGGTCGCAAAATTCGAGATGCAGAGGTTGGCAAAGTACCGTTTATGCTCTTAGTAGGTGAGAAGGAGGCAGCAGAAAACAAGATTGCCGTGCGCAAGCATAGCGAAGGAGATAAAGGCGTAATGGATTTAAATGACTTTGTAGCGCAATTTTCGCACGAATTTAGCCTTCCGGCCTTGCCTTAGTATTTTGATAAAAAGAAAAAAGAGCGATATTTGCAGCCTGTTTTTAAAAAAGTAGAATTTAAACCCAACGAGTGGCAATATTTCCAGGTAACAGACCAAAGCCTTTTGTAAGAGGGCCAAGGAGAGTAGTAGAAGAACCTTATCGAGTTAATGAGCGTATTTTAGCCTCTCGCGTTCGCGTTGTGGGTGAAAATATTAAGGTAGATGTTTATCAAACTTCTGTTGCTATTAAAATGGCGCAGGAGCAAGGATTGGATCTGGTAGAAATTTCACCTAATGCAGATCCTCCGGTTTGCAAAATCATTGACTACTCAAAGTTTAAATACGAACAGAAGAAGAAACAGAAAGAGATTAAGGCCAATGCCCAGAAGACGGTATTAAAAGAAATCCGTTTTGGCCCTAATACCGATGAGCATGATTTCAACTTTAAGCTGAAGCATGCCGAGAACTTCTTAAAAGAAGGTGCGAAGGTAAAAGCCTACGTTCACTTTGCAGGAAGATCAATTGTGTATAAGGAGCGCGGTGAGATTTTGTTATTGAAATTCGCGCAAGCATTGGAGGAAATGGGAAAAGTAGAACAGCTGCCAAAGTTGGAAGGAAAGCGGATGTATATGATGGTGGCTCCTAAGCCTAAGAAGTAACAGATTTTAAATTAATAAGTAATGCCCAAGTTAAAAACAAAGTCAGGAGCCAAAAAGCGTTTTAAAGTTACCGGTACTGGTAAGATTAAGCGTAAGAAGGCCTACAAGAGTCACATCCTGACAAAGAAAGGTACTAAACAAAAGAGGAGACTAAGCCACGCTACCACCGTTAAGAAAGTTGACGAGAATAACGTTAGGGCTATGCTTCCTTATATGGTTTAATCCGTAAAGTCGGATAGGTTCCTCCGAAGTGATAGCTAAGGAGTGTATATGTTTAACCCGGTACTTGGCAGATTAAGTATCTTGAAACAAAAGATCGCCAACGCCAAAAATTAAAAAATTATGCCACGTTCAGTAAACAGTGTAGCATCCCGCGCCAGAAGAAAGCGCGTAATGGAATTGGCCAAAGGATACTTTGGTCGCAGAAAAAATGTTTGGACTGTCGCTAAAAACGCAGTCGAGAAAGGTTTGGTATACGCTTACCGCGATAGAAAAGCCAAGAAAAGAGATTTTCGTACTCTTTGGATTGCCCGTATCAATGCTGGTGCAAGACTTCATGGAATGTCTTACTCCGAGCTTATGGGAAAAATCAAAAAGACTGGTATTGATTTAAACCGCAAAGTTCTTGCTGACCTTGCAATGAACCATCCTTCAGCTTTTGAAGCTGTTGTTAACAAGGTGAAGTAATTAATAGGTACAACTCATTAAAAGCCTGCCTGAATTTATTCGGGCAGGCTTTTTTATTTTCGCCATACCCACGGTTTAAGGGTTTTCAACCTTTATTTTGTGTAGAGGCAGAGGGTTGAAAACCCTTGCTATGAAAAAACCGAACTAACTTTGAGCTTATGTCGCGATCAAAAAAGATATTTCTGTTGGTAGCTGTCATTTTTTTAGGAGCGCTTATCTATTTCAGTTACGATATCAGCAGCCGCACAACCTTTCCGGGTTCTAAGCCGCAACTTCCTACTCGGATAAAAGAACAGTTTGGTAAGCCAGATTCAGTTAGGCACGATACATTATCAGCTACTCAACGCTGATTTTGGCAATTCGTCAGATTTATAAACACTCAAACGGACTGTTATTTTGAGGTTTAGAGGTTCCGTGTACATTAGCATCAGATTAAAGCCAACTATAGACAAGATTATCCCCCGGGGTCAAGGACTTCGGGGGATTTTCGATTTTTAGCCCTTCCAATTTCCAAGTAGTATTAAAAACTTCTGATATAGAACTTAAAAAAGTGTTCCTTTTAAATTGGATTTCTTAACGCTTTCATAGTTTTAGGTTTTATTATCGACCTAAGTCCGAATTGCTACTCGCCTCCATTATTATTTATCTGTTTATAACCGTTGCCATTGGTTATTGGTCTGCGCGCAGGGTAAAAACTTCAGGTGATTTTATTTTAGCAGGACGAAGCCTTCCACTACTCCTTAGTTCCTCAGCATTATTTGCAACCTGGTTTGGTTCCGAAACTGTTTTTGGTGCTTCATCCGAATTTTTAAAAGGCGGCATGTACGCAGTGATTGAAGATCCTTTTGGAGCAGCCTTATGTTTGGTGCTGTTCGGTTTTTTCTTCGCTCGCAAGTTGTATTCCATGAATCTGCTTACGCTTGGAGATTTTTTTAAAGTGCGCTTTGGTAAACGAACAGAGCTGGTAGCGAGTTTATGCCTTGCACCACCTTACCTCGGCTACATAGCGGCTCAGTTAGTGGCTATGGGTCTAATCTTGAATGTTGTTGCTGGTCTTGAAGTTTGGCAGGGAATTATTATCTCAGCATGCGTAGTAACATTCTATACTTACATAGGTGGCATGTGGGCTATTTCTATTACTGATTTTATTCAGAGCGTAATCATCATTGCCGGATTGTTGGTGCTGGCAGTTACGTTATCAGCAGAAGCTGGAGGTGTCAAACATGTGCTCGCCACCGTTAAACCCGGAACGTTTCAATTTTTCCCAAAAGCAGATTTCAAAGAAATCGTAATCTACATTGCAGCTTGGTCAGTGTTGGGTTTAGGATCTATTCCTTCGCAAGATGTTTTTCAACGGGTAATGTCTTCCAATTCTGTAAACACGGCCGTGCGTTCTTGTTTTATAGCAGCGGTATTATATTTAACGGTGGCTATGTTGCCGCTGTTTATCAGTCTTTGCACACGGCAACTTTATCCTGAATTTATACAAGGTGATGCGCAACTGGCATTGCCAAATATGATCTTGACTCATGCTTCGCTACCTATTCAAATTTTATTTTTTGGATCACTGTTATCGGCCATTATGAGCACAACCAGTTCAGCTATTTTGGCTCCGTCTTCAATTTTCTCAGAGAATCTTGTAAAGCCCTTAGCGGGAGATAGATTTAATGACAAACAACTTTTAACAATTACCCGCCTTTCTGTTTTAGGCTTTGGTGCGCTGGCCACGGTAATGGCCTGCATGCGATCAAATATTTATGAACTTGTTCGGGAGTCTTCTGTGTTGAGTCTGGTATCTTTGTTTGCACCCTTGGTATTTGGCCTTTATTGGAAAAAAGCTAATGGTAAAGGTGCTTTGTTAGCGATGACACTTGGTATTTTAACTTGGGTAGTGGCTAATCAATTTGATATGACCTGGCCTAGTTTAGTGCCGGCAGTTTTGGTTAGTATTTTGGCTATGATTTTTGGGAGCTTATTTTGGAAGGATAAAGTTAATGTGGAAGCAAATGGTAAAAATTGAGATTGAACGAGTTGATCAGGACTTTCGCATGGAAGCCCGCAATGAAATGGGGAACACGCTGCATATGGATGCAGGCGCAGCGGATGGTGGGCATGATTCGGCTATGCGGCCGATGCAACTATTATTAGCAGCCATGGGCGGATGCAGTGCCATCGATCTGATTAGTATTTTAAGAAAGCAACGCGAGCCTCTTAACGATTTAAAAATTACAGTTACAGGCGAGCGGGAGCAAGGTGTTGTGCCAGCCTTGTATACTGCTGTGCATGCACACTTTAAGTTGTTTGGAAAAATTGATCCCGACAAGGCCGAAAGAGCGGTTGCGCTTTCAGTGGATAAATATTGTTCGGTGGCAAAAACACTTGAGAAGTCGGCCATAGTAACCTATAGTTTTGAAATAATAAACGAGTAGAAATGGAAGAAAGAAATTTTGAGACGGATGCCATTCGCGCACAAACCGATCGATCGGATAACAAAGAACATTCGGTGCCCATCTACCTTACATCAAGTTTTGTCTTTGATGATGCGGAGCATGCCCGTGCGTTGTTTGCCGATGAGGTACCCGGAAATATTTATACGCGCTATTCAAACCCAAACACAAACGAGTTTATTGAAAAGTTATGTTTGTTGGAAGGAGCTGAAGATGGTATTGCTACCGCCTCAGGCATGGCCGCGATGTACACGAGTATGGCTGCCTTATTAAAGGCTGGGGATCATATTCTTGCTTGTCGCTCAGTGTTTGGTTCTACGCATCAGATATTGAATACGATCTTTCCAAAGTTCAATATCAGTTATACGTATGCGGATGTAAACGATACTGACTCTTGGGAAAGTAAGATCCAGAAGAACACGCGGATGATCTTTGTGGAAACTCCGTCTAATCCGGCACTTGATATTATTGATTTGGAGTGGTTGGGAAAACTTGCTGCAAAACATAATCTGATTTTGAATGTCGATAATTGTTTCGCGACTCCGTATTTACAAAACCCGGCAAAGTGGGGCGCCCATTTGGTAACACATTCGGCCACTAAGTTTATCGATGGCCAAGGGCGGGTAATTGGTGGGGCTATTGTTGGTAAGAAAGAATTGATTAAAGAGATTCGATTCTTTGCCCGTCATACCGGGCCGTCTATGTCTCCCTTCAATGCGTGGATTTTATCAAAGAGTCTGGAGACACTTGCTGTGCGCATGGAACAACATTGCAATAATGCACTGGAGTTAGCAACTGCGTTAGAGAAGAATAAAAACGTGGAGAAAGTAAAATATCCTTTTCTTCTCTCGCATCCACAATATCAATTAGCAAAAAAACAAATGCGGTTGGGTGGCGGAGTTGTATCCTTTGAAGTGAAAGGCGGCATTGACGGGGGACGAAAATTTCTTAATTCCCTCAAAATAATTTCACACTCTGCCAATTTGGGAGACACACGAAGTATTGCTACTCATCCAGCATCGACAACACATTCGAAGTTAAGTGAAGAGGAGCGATTATCAGTTGGGATTACACCAGGCTTAGTGCGCGTTTCCGTTGGGCTGGAAAGCATTCAGGATATTATTAATGATGTGGAGCAGGCGTTGAATTGATTGTGTGTTGCTAAGCGGTAACTTCTATTGGCTCACCATCCGAGTAATCAAAAATTTTGGTGCTACACTTGGTAGCAATTTCAGATAGTTTTTTCAACAACTGTTTTTTACTATCTGAAGTAAGTAGATGAATCTTATTTTCTTCCGAAAACTTTAAGTATCCATCGTATTCTTCTTTTCTTATTGTAGTAGACGAACCCCGTGAGTTCATAGTCTGGCTGACCTTGTTTTTCTTAATGAAAATGTATTCCACATTTTCAAAAATTCCTTTGTCGCCAAACTTTAGTCCGAACAACCAGACATAATCGTGATAAGATTTATCATCGAAGTTGATGGCAAGCCGATAATGTGTGGTCATGATGAGGGTGCTCATCAACGTGAAAATGACACCTACTAACAATACTTTGAAGATAAGAATGACTCCTGTCGCCATAAGCAGTAGACCAACAAAAAGCCATTGATTCGCGAAATACCGAGATAGTCTTAAATCAAAATTGACCATTTACTAGAATCAATAAGTCGGCATACTCGTATCAATCTCCTTAGCCCACGCTAACACCCCACCTTTAAGATTGTACAGATTAGTAAACCCATGATTCTTCTCCAGCCATTGCACCATGTTGCCACTTCGTGCGCCACTGCGGCAATGAATTACTACTTTCTTATCTTTTGAAATGCGTTCAACACTACTGGGAATATCGCCTTGAGGAATAAGTTCTCCATCCAGATTGCAGATGTCAAATTCATGCGGTTCGCGCACATCAATCAGTTGAAAATCTTCGCCAGCATCTTTCATAGCTTTCAATTCCTGAACAGTTACTTCTTTCATAGCATAGTTTTTAGGTGAGGTTCTACAAAATTCATCATAATTAATTAGACTTTTGATACTATTTCTTGAATTCTTGAAGGTATTTTAGCTGAAGACATTCAAAATCCGCACAATAAATCATAATGGGATATAATCATTATAATTGATTTAAAGATTAATGATAGGTTTAATCAAGTATTGTGCAACTAAATTATTTTAGCATCGTCTTTACTTTTGTTAATTCGTAATTTACTTACTTAAAAACCTTGGTAATCCTTTGTGGTTTTAGTGACTGGGTGGTTTAAGAATCGATAAAATTTAATATCAATAATTAAAGAAAATATGAGAACTAATTATTCAAGTGGCGCTAAATGGGAAGACATAGTAGGGTATAGCCGGGCTGTTCAAATTGGCAACACATTGGAAGTATCAGGAACGGTGGCCACCGAGGGTAACGATGTAATTGCAAAAGGTGATTTCTATGGCCAAACAAAATTTATACTTTCAAAAATTGAGAAGGTATTGAATCAGGCGGGCTTCAGACTTACTGATGTGGTGCGCACCCGAATATTTGTAACCGATATTTCATACTGGGATAAAGTTGGGAAAGCACACGGTGAATTTTTTAAAGACATTAAGCCAGTTACTAGTATGGTTGAAGTGAGCGCGCTTATTGATCCTGATTATCTAGTAGAGATTGAACTGACTGCAATAAGGACTGGCAGTTGACTCCCGATACCTATCGGGAAAGCAATAGACAATACTATTCGCAATTAAGTAGATTATGGACAGATTTATTGTCAACCTAAACTAAGGATGTTCGTAAACACTCCCATATATTTAATAATCTATGTTTAAGCACTTTACCAGAAATGAGAAAATTGTATTAGCAATTGTTGCCCTCGGATGCCTTACGTTGCATTTGCTTGTTAACCTAACAGGAGCTTACGGATTCTTTCGCGATGAACTTTATTATATCGCTTGCACCGATCACCTTGCCTGGGGATATGTAGATCAACCGCCATTTTCACTTTTAGTTTTAAAGATCAGCAGACTTCTTTTTGGCGATAGTTTAACGGCTATCCGATTAACTCCGGTGCTAATGCATACAGGTACTATTATTCTTACCGGACTAATGGTAAAAGAAATGGGCGGCAAAACGTTTGCGTTATTGATTGCCTGTTTGGCTGTTGCGCTATCGCCCATTCATTTAGGCATGAGTTTGATCTTTTCAATGAATTCTATTGATACGTTTATCTGGGCGCTTTCAGTTTACTTAATTCTTAAACTAATCAACACCCAAAACCAATCGTATTGGATTTGGCTTGGTGTTGTTTTGGGCATTGGTCTTATGAATAAGATTAGTGTTCTATTTCTGGGATCGGGAATTTTTGTTGGATTTATACTTACTAATCGCCCATGGTTTGCAACCCGTTGGCCTTATATAGCCGGAGCAATTGTTTTCATTCTTTTTTCCCCGTATGTGTTGTGGAACATGGCGAATGATTACGCGCATCTCGAATTTATTCACAATGCGTCTGCAAGTAAGTATGCTGGGTTAAGCGCCATGTCATTTATCAAGGATCAGTTATTGTTTTTGAATCCAATCGCCACACCATTGTGGCTTGCCGGACTTCTTGGTTTACTTTTTTATTCGCCATTAAAGAAATACAGAATACTGGCGTGGATTTATTTAACTGCCTTTGCCATACTTATCGTTAACGGAACAAGTAAGGGCGAGTACTTAGCGCCTGCGTATGCAAGCTTATTCGCAGCAGCCGGAGTTTTTGCCGAAAGGAAATTAACCAGTAATAAAGTAGTTTGGATAAAGTATGCCTATCTAATATTAATATTGGTTACAGCAATTTTTCTATTACCAATGATCCTTCCTGTTCTTTCCGTTGATAAATACATTGCGTATTCAAAGAAACTTGGAATCGTGCCAAGTTCAAATGAAGGGAAAAAGCTTTCAGATCTTCCTCAGTTTTATGCCGATATGTTTGGCTGGAAAGAGAAGGCCAAAGATGTGGCAGCCGTTTACAACACGCTTTCGAAAGATGAAAAAGAAAAGTGTGCTATTTATTCAACCAACTATGGGCGCTGCGGGGCCGTTGATTTTTTTGGTGAGCAATATGGACTGCCCAAGTCAATTGGTATTCATAACAACTATTGGATTTGGGGTCCAAGAAATTATACCGGTGAGGTTATGATTATTTTGGGAGGCACCCTTGAACAACATGTTGATGATTTTGAATCAGTAACATTGGAAGGTGTTTCTTCCTGCGATCATTGTATGCCGTATGAAAATAACGTGAATATTTTTGTTGGC
>Ga0209480_10001862_pt1 | contig 15001 bp, 12 predicted proteins | sample JI61114C2DNA_FD_187501 | JGI IMG/M metagenome (GOLD analysis project Ga0209480, IMG submission 187501) | Wastewater effluent complex algal communities from Wisconsin, to seasonally profile nutrient transformation and Carbon sequestration -... | ecosystem: Engineered > WWTP > Effluent > Algae...
GCGGTGGTGGCGCGCCTGTCGGCCGAGCTGACGCGCATCATCCGCTCGCCCGAGGTGCGCGAGCGCCTCGTCTCGCAGGGCGCCGAGGTCTATACGATGTCGCCGACCGAGTTCAGCGCCTTCTTCGATCGCGAGCGCAAGAACTGGGCGGGCGTCGTCGCCGAGGGCGGCGTGAAGATCGACTGAAGGGAACCCTTTGAAGCACCGCATCCTGCAAGCCGGCCGGTTGCTGCCCTCGCTCGAGGCGCGCCTGGCTGCCGAGTTCGACACCCACCTGCTCGCCTCCGAGGCCGACCCGCAGGCTTTCCTGGCGGCGCACGGCGGCGAGTTCGAGGGCTTCGTCACCTCGGCCGGCGTGGGGTTCAACGCCGCCACCCTGGAGCTCATGCCGAAGCTGCGCGTGGTCTCCAGCTTTGGGGTCGGCCTGGACAAGCTGGACCTGGCCGCCGCCAAGGCCCGCGGCATCGCCGTGGGCTACACGCCCGACGTGCTGAACGACTGCGTGGCCGACCTCGCCATGGTGCTGATGCTCGACGTGGCGCGACGCGTCAGCGAGGCCGACCGCTACGTGCGCCGCGGCGGCTGGACGACGCCCGGCGTGGCCAGCTTCCCGCTGGCGCGCAAGGTCAGCGGCGCGAAGCTGGGTATCGTCGGCCTGGGCCGCATCGGGCAGACCATCGCCAAGCGCGCGGGCGGCTTCGAGATGGACATCCGCTATCACAGCCGCCGCCCGGTCGAAGGCGCGCCGTGGCGCCACGAGCCTTCGCTGACCGAGCTGGCGCGCTGGTGCGACTTCCTCATTGTCATCACCGCCGGCGGCGCGGGCACGAAGCACCTGATCAACGCCGAGGTACTCGATGCGCTGGGCCCGCGCGGCTTCATCGTCAACGTGGCGCGCGGCTCGGTGATCGACGAGGCGGCGCTGGTGCGTGCGCTGGTCGACAAGCGCATCGCGGGCGCGGGCCTCGACGTGTTCGAGAACGAGCCGCAGGTGCCCACCGAGCTCTTCACGCTGGACAACGTGGTGCTGCTGCCGCACATCGCCAGCGGAACGCAGGAAACGCGGCAGGCCATGGCCGACCGTACCTTCGAAAACCTGCAGGGCTTCCTGCGCGACGGCCGCATGGTCTCGCCGGCGCCGCTGCCGAACTGAATCCGACCGAGGGAACAGAGATGAGAGAGAACCGACTGCGCACGCTGTGGAAGGCCGACCAGGCTGCGGTGAACGGCTGGCTGGCGATCCCGAACAGTTTTTCCGCCGAGGTCATGGCCCACCAGGGCTGGGACTCGCTGACCATCGACCTGCAGCATGGCGTGATCGACTACGCCGCCATGGTGACCATGCTGCAGGCCATCTCGACCACCGCCACTGTGCCGGTGGTGCGCGTGCCCTGGCTGGAGCCGGGCATCATCATGAAGTCGCTCGATGCCGGCGCCTACGGCGTGATCTGCCCGATGGTTAGCACCCGCGAGGAGGCGCAGCGTTTCATCGCCTACACGAACTACGCGCCGCGCGGCACGCGCAGCTTCGGCCCGGTGCGCGCAACGCTGTACGGCGGCGCCGACTACCCGGCGCAGGCCAACGACACCATCGTGCGCTTCGCGATGATCGAGACGGCGCAGGCGCTGGACAACCTCGAGGCCATCCTCTCCGTCGAAGGGCTGGACGCGATCTACATCGGCCCCTCGGACCTCTCGCTGGCACTGGGCTGCAAGCCGGTGTTCGACGATGTCGACCCGAAGGCCGCGCAGGCCATCGACCACATCGTCGAGCGTGCCAAGGCGCACGGCGTGGTGGCCGGCATCCACAACGGCCGGCCCGACGTGGCCCGCGGCCGCATTGCCAAGGGATTTCGCTTCGTGACCGTGGGCTCGGATGCGCGGCTGCTGGCCGGCGGCTCGCAGGAACTGCTGGGCGCGATGCGCGCGAAGTGAACACGAAGGAGCACACATGAAGATCGGATTCATCGGGCTGGGCATCATGGGGGCGCCGATGGCGGGCCACCTTCGCGCGGCAGGGCACGAGCTGTTCGTGCACACGCGCAGCAAGGTGCCCGGGGCGCTGGCCGATGCGGGCGCGGTCGCATGCGGCTCGGCCCAGGAGGTGGCGCAACGCGCCGACATCGTCTTCACGATGGTTCCGGACACGCCGGACGTGGAGAAGGTGCTGTTCGGCGAGAGCGGGGTGGCGGCGGGCCTGAGCAAAGGCAAGACCGTGGTGGACATGAGCTCCATCTCGCCGATCGAGACCAAGGCCTTCGCCAAGCGGATCAACGAGCTGGGCTGCGACTACCTCGATGCGCCGGTGTCCGGCGGCGAAGTGGGCGCCAAGGCCGCCAGCCTGACCATCATGGTCGGCGGCCCGCAGGCGGCGTTCGACAAGGTGCTGCCGCTGTTCCAGCTGATGGGCAAGAACATCACCCTGGTGGGCGGCAATGGCGACGGGCAGACCACCAAGGTGGCCAACCAGATCATCGTCGCGCTGAACATCGCGGCGGTGGGCGAAGCGCTCGTGTTCGCCAGCAAGGCCGGGGCCGACCCGGCCAAGGTGCGCCAGGCGCTGATGGGCGGCTTCGCGGCCAGCCGCATCTTGGAGGTGCACGGCGAACGCATGATCAAGCGCACCTTCAACCCGGGCTTCCGCATTGCCCTGCACCAGAAGGACCTGAACCTGGCGCTGCAAGGCGCCAAGGCGCTGGGGGTGAGCCTGCCGGGCACGGCCAACGTGGCGCAGCTGATGCAGGCCTGCGCGGCGCACGGCCTGCAGGACCAGGACCATTCGGCCGTGGTGCGCGCGCTGGAACTGCTGGCAAAACACGACATCGCCTGAGCCGCCGAAGCGAGGCGCCTCTGCAAGTGCGCAGCGCAGGCGGCTCACCTCAGGCCGACGCTGGCCAGCTTCGCAGGGCCTTCGCTTTGGCCTGAGCCGCCGAAGCGAGGCGCCTCTGCAAGTGCGCAGCGCAGGCGGCTCACCTCAGGCCGACGCTGGCCAGCTTCGCAGGGCCCTCGCTTTGGCCTGAGCGCGCTCAAGGGCCGTGCAACGCGGCGGCGTGTCGCGCAGGCCTATTGATCCACCGCAAGACGCCTGTCAAGGGGGCGAGACACAGTCCATTCCATCGAGAACCACATCCGGGGACTGCGCTTGGACACCCACACCACCAGCAGCGGCACCTCCGCCCGGCCCGTGCGGGCCATGCGGCCGCGCCGAATCGCACCGGGTTCGATCCCGGCGCCAGCGGCGGGCGGCGCCGCGTTCTGGACGGCCGTGCTCGGCCCGCCGGCCTTGCCGGTCGAAATCCTCACCGCGCTGCAGGAAATGGCGCAGGTGCGGGAACTGCCTGCCGGCAGCCTGCTCGTCTCCAGCCGTGAACAGGCACGCGACCTGTGCCTGCTCGCCCGCGGCGATGCGGCGCTGGGCACCGCACCCGACGACGGGCCGTTCCAGCCCGAGCGCAGCCTGCAGGGGCCGGCCTGGATCGACGCCAGCAGCGCCTGGCTGGGCGGCACGCCGGCGCAGGACGCGATGGCACTGTCCGACGTGCAGGTGGTGACGCTGCCGCGCGCCGAGGTGCAATCGCTTCTGCAGCGCTACCCCGAACTCGGCCGGCGCATCGTCGTGACGCTCGCGCAACAGGTTCACTCGCTCACGATGGCGACCCACGACCTGATGCACAAGGACGCAGAAGGCCGCTTTGCCGCCTGGTTGTTGCAGCGCTGCGCCAGCGAAGCGGGCAGCGACGGCTCGATCACCGTGGCGCTGAGCGAGCGCAAGCGCGACATCGCATCACAGTTGGCCATCACGCCCGAGACCTTGTCGCGCCTGCTGCGCCAGCTCAGCCGCAAGGGCCTGATCTACGTGATGGGCTACACCGTCAAGGTGCTGGACGTCGCTGCACTGCGCAGGCTGGCCGAAGCCTGAGCCTGGGCCCGCGAGGGTCCGCAGGCGGCACTCGCCGCCTGCAGCAGCTGCGCCACCACGGACGCGGCGATCACCTCGGGCTCCTTGCCCTCGATGCCCGGCACGCCGATCGGGCAGGTCATGCGTGCGATCGCCTCCGGGGCGATACCACGCTCCTCGAAGCGGTGGATGAAGCGCGCGCGCTTGGTCTGCGAGCCGATCAGCCCGAAGAAGCCGAAGTCGCCGCGACGCAGGATCGCCTCGGCGATACGCAGATCCAGGTCGTGCCGGTGCGTCAGCACCAGGTAGAACGCACCGCGCGGCGCTTCCTTCACCTCGGCTTCGAGGCTGTCGACGCAGACCTTGCGCGTGTGCGCGGGCAGCGCGCTGTCGGGCGGGAACTCCTCGTCGCGCCCGTCGATCCAGTCGACGAGCACGTTCAGCGGCGCCAGCGCGTTGACGATCGCGCGGCCGACGTGCCCGGCGCCGTACAGCTGCAGGTGAAAGCGCGGCGCGGCCATCGGCCAGGCCGCGACGGACGAGGCATCGAGCCGCGAGAAGCCCAGCGTCACCGCCCCACCGCAGCACTGGCCCAGCGCCGGGCCGAGCGGGTAGTGCGCCGATTGCGGCACGGTCTCGCCCGCCGCGAGCAGGCGACGCGCGCGCTCGATTGCCTTCAGCTCCAGGTGCCCGCCGCCGATCGTGCCCTCGCATTGCGTGGCGCTCACCAGCATGCGCGTGCCGGCCTCGCGCGGCGCGGAGCCCAGCGCCTGGGTGACTTCCACCAGCACGGCCGATGTGCCGTCGGCGAGCCAGCGGGCGGCGGTGTCGCGCAGCGAGGCCATCGCCTCAGCCTCGCTGCACGGCCGTGAGGGCGCGCAGGATGGACTCGCTGGTGGCCGGCGCGGCAAGCGGCGGGTCGACCCGGTGCCCGCCCACCGACGACACCGCATCGCGGATCGCATAGAACACCGAGAAGGGCAGCAGCAGCGGCGGCTCGCCGACCGCCTTGCTGCGGTGGATGCTGTCTTCGACGTTGTCGTTCTCGAACAGCTTCACGTTGAACACCGGCGGGCAGTCGTTGGCCGTCGGGATCTTGTAGGTGCTTGGCGCATGCGTCATCAGCTTGCCGCTTTGCGGGTGCCAGACCAGCTCTTCCATCGTCAGCCAGCCCATGCCCTGGATGAAGGCGCCCTCGACCTGGCCGATGTCGAGCGCCGGGTTGAGCGAGCGGCCCACGTCGTGCAGCACGTCGGCGCGCAGCAGCTTCCATTCGCCGGTGAGCGTGTCCACCAGCACCTCGCTGACAGCGGCGCCGTAGGCGAAGTAGTAGAACGGCCGGCCCTGCAGCTTCTCGCGGTCCCAGCTCAGGCCGGGCGTGGCGTAGAAGCCGTCGGACCAGAGCTGCACACGGTCCTGGTAGGCCTGCGCGACCAGGGCCGAGAAGGGCAGCGACCGACCGTTGACCTCGACCTTGCCGTCGGCGAATCGCACCGCCGCGGCATCGCCGCCGTGGTGCGCGGCAGCGCACGCGGCCAGCCGCTCGCGGATCTGCCGGGCCGCGTCCTGCGCGGCCTTGCCGTTCAGGTCGCTGCCGGTGGAGGCGGCGGTGGCCGAGGTGTTGGCGATCTTCTGCGTGTCGGTGGCGGTGACGCGCACCGACTCGAAGCGCACGCCCAGCTCGTGCGCCACCACCTGCGCCACCTTGGTGTTCAGGCCCTGGCCCATCTCGGTGCCGCCGTGGTTCACCAGGATGGAGCCGTCGTTGTAGACGTGCACCAGGGCGCCGGCCTGGTTGAAGTGCTTGACGTTGAACGAGATGCCGAACTTCACCGGCGTCAGTGCCAGGCCGCGCTTGAGCAGCGGGCTGCTGCCGTTGAAGGTCGCGATGGCGGCGCGACGCGCGCGGTAGTCGCTGGTCTTCTCGAGTTCGGCCACCAGTTCGTGGATGACGTTGTCCTCGACCTTCTGGCCATACGGCGTCATCACGCCGTTCCGGCGTTCGGGCGTGCTCTGCCCCTGGCCGTAGAAGTTGACGCACCGCACGTCCAGCGCGTCCTTGCCCAGCGTGCGCGCCACGCTGTCGAGGATGTTCTCGATGGCGATGGCCCCTTGCGGCCCGCCGAAGCCGCGGAAGGCGGTATTGCTCTGGGTGTTGGTCTTGCCCGAGTAGCCGTGCATGGCCACGTCGGGCAGCCAGTAGGCATTGTCGAAGTGGCACAGCGCGCGCGTCATCACCGGTCCGGAGAGATCGGCCGAATGGCCGGCGCGCGAGACCATCGTCACCTCGGCGCCGAGGATGCGGCCCGCGTCGTCGTAGCCGGCCTCGTACTCGTACCAGAAGCAGTGGCGCCGGCCGGTGATGAGGAAGTCGTCGTCGCGGTCCAGGCGCAGCTTGACGGGGCGGTTCAGCTGGCGCGCGGCCACGGCGGCGATGCAGGCGAACGGCGCCGACTGCGACTCCTTGCCGCCGAAGCCGCCGCCCATGCGCCGGCACTCCACCTGCACGTGGTGCGCGTGCAGCTTCAGCGCATGCGCCACCAGGTGCTGCATCTCGCTGGGGTGCTGCGTCGAGCAGTGCACCAGCATGCCGTCGTTCTCTTTCGGGATCGCGTAGCTGATCTGCCCTTCGAGGTAGAACTGCTCCTGCCCGCCGACATCGAACGTGCCCTTGATGCGATGCGGCGCGCGCTCGATCGCCGCACGCGCCTCGCCGCGCAGCAGGTGCATGGGCGGCAGCACGTACTGTCCCTTGGCGTGAGCGTCCTGCGGCGTCAGCACCGCGGGCAGCGGCTCGATCTGCATCACCGTTTTCGCCTGCGCGGCGGCACGGCGCGCGATGTCGCGCGTCGTGGCGATCACCGCGAACACCGGCTGGCCGAGGTAGCGCAGCTCGGCCTCGGCGAGGATGGGTTCGTCGTGCACGATCGAGCCGCAGTCGTTCGGGCCGGGAATGTCGGCCGCCGTCAGCACAGCCACCACGCCGGGCAGGGCGCGCAGGCTGTCGAGCGAGAGACCCTTGAGCGTGCCGTGCGCCACCGGCGACAGGCCGAGCGCGCAGTGCAGCGTGCCGGCGAGTTCGGGCAGGTCGTCGATGTAGGTGGCTTCGCCGGCCACGTGAAGATGCGCCGACTCGTGCGGCAGGCCGACGCCGACCTGCGGCGTGGCGGTGGCAAGCACGGCGGGAGCGATCGGCTTGTTCATCTCAAGCCTCCTCGTGCGTCATGGCGGCGAAGACGCTGGTGGCGCTGGCCGGCAGCGGGTCCTGGGTTCGCGTCTCGAGCCAGAAGCGCTGCAGCAGGTTGGCCGCCACCTGGGCACGGTAGGCGGCGCTGGCGCGCATGTCGGACAGCGGCTTGAAGTCCTCGGCCAGTGCCGCCTGCGCCGCCGCCAAGCTGGCCTGCGACCAGGGCTGGCCGACCAGCGCCGCCTCGGCCGCCGCGGCGCGCTTGACCACCGCCGCCAGGCCGCCGAAGGCCAGCCGCACCGCACTGACCGTGTCGCCGTCGAGCTCGATCGCGAAGCCCGCACACAGCGCCGAGATGTCGCAGTCGAAGCGCTTGCTGATCTTGTAGGCACGCACCTGGCGGCGCGCCGGCAGCCCGGGGACCACGATGGCCTGCACGAACTCGCCGGCCTCCAGGCGGTTCTTCATGTAGTCGACGTAGAACTCGGGCAGCGGCAAACGCCGCACGCGGGCGCCGCGGCGCAGCTCGATCTGCGCATCGAGCGCCATCAGCACCGGCGCGCTGTCGCCGATCGGCGAGCCGTTGGCGACGTTGCCTCCCATCGTGCCGGCGTGGCGGATCGGCGGCGAGGCGAAACGCAGCCACACGTCGGTGAGCGCGGGCCAGCGCTGTGCCAGCGCGCGCCAGGCGGATTCGAGCGAGGCGCCGGCGCCGATCCACAGGCCGCCGTGGCCGCCGGCATCGAGCGGCTCGATGCGCTGCAGTTCCGCGACTGAGCCGAGGTAGACGATCTCGCCCAGTTCGCGGAACTGCTTGTTGACCCACAGGCCCACGTCGGTGGAGCCGGCGAGCAGCCGCGCGTCGGGCTTGGCCTCGCGCAGGCAGGCGAGTTCGTCCAGCGTCTTCGGCGCATGGAAGCCCGCGCCAGGCGCGTAGTGGAAGCTGTCGGGCCGGGCCAGGTCGCGCAGCGCCTGCACCACCGGCGCGGTGTCGAGCGTCGCCGCCGGCAGCTCGAACATGCGCTGCCCGGCGTCGAGGATGGGCCGGTAGCCGGTGCAGCGGCACAGGTTGCCCGAGAGTTCGTCGGCCAGCGCCTGGCGCGTCGGCACGGTGCCGGCGGCGCGGTGCTGCTCGTAGCTCGACCACATCGACATCACGAAGCCCGGCGTGCAGAAGCCGCACTGCGAGCCGTGGCACTCGACCATCGCCTGCTGCGTGGGGTGCAGCGCCTCGCCCGGGGCGATGGCCTTCACGTCCTCGACGCTGAACAGCGCCTTGCCGTCCAGCGTGGGCAGGAACTGGATGCAGGCGTTCACCGTCTGCAGCGACAGGCCGCGCACGGCCTGCTTGTCGCCCGGCGCGGCGAGCGTGCCGATCACCACCGTGCAGGCGCCGCAGTCGCCCTCGTTGCAGCCTTCCTTGGTGCCGGTGCAGTGCGCGTCCTCGCGCAGCCAGTCGAGCACGCTGCGGGTCGGGGCGGCGTCGGCCACTTCGACGACGCGGCCACGGTGGAAGAAGCGGATCGGGCGGGTGTGCATGGCGCGCTCAGGACAGATGCGGACGGACGCACGGTACGCCCTTGAGCGGCCCCGCGTATACGATGATGTGCATATTACCTATGATGGAACTCATATGGCACAGCGCGGCGATTTCGACAAGATCGAGCTCCATCTCATCCGGGTGTTGCAGACCTTGATCACCGAACGCAGCGTATCCCGGGCCGCCGTGCGCTTGAACAGCACGCAGCCCGCCGTCAGCGCCCAGCTGAAGCGGCTGCGTGCGCTGACGGGCGATCCGCTCTTGGTGCGCGCCGGCAATGGCATGACGCCCACCGAGACCGCCTTGCAACTCCTGGACCCGGCCAGCCGCCTGCTGCAGGATGCCGACCGCCTGTTCAGCCCGCATTCGCGCCAGCGCGCCTTCGAGCCGGCGCACAGCGCGCTGACCTTCCGCATTGCCGCCAGCGACTACCTCGATCCGCTGTTCCTGCCCGAGCTGGTGGCGCACCTGCAGCGGCAGGCGCCGGGTGCCCGGCTCGAGCTGCTGCCGCTGTCCGGCGCCTTCGACTACCGGCGCAGCCTGGCGCAGGGCGCGGTCGACCTGGTGATCGGCAACTGGCTGGAGCCCCCGGGCGAACTGCACCTGGGCCGGCTGATGTCCGACGAGATCGTCTGCCTGGTCGGCGAGGACCACCCGGCCGCGCGCCTGAGCGCACGTGCCTGGACGGCAGAGCGCTACCTCGAATGCCAGCACGTGGCGCCGACGCCGCTGCATGCCAACGCGCCCGGCGTGATCGACGAGCACCTCGCCTCGCTGGGCGTGCGACGCGACATCGTGGTGCGCAGCGCGCACTTCAGCCTGATCCCGCTGATGGTGGCACAGAGCCTGCTGGTGCTGACCACCGGGCGCCTGTTCTGCTCGCGCTATGTCGACAGCCTGCCGGTGCGCATCGTGCGCTGCCCGGTGGCCTTTCCGCCCTTGACCTACTACCAGCTCTGGCACGACCTGACCCACGCCTCCGCCGCCAACCGCTGGTTGCGCGAGCAGGTGCGCGAGGTGGCTCGCAACCTGTCCGGCCACGGCATGCTGCAGCGGCCACGTACGCGCAGCGAGGGCAAGGCATGACGGCCCGCATCGCGATCTTCGGCGACCTGCTCGACTTCACGGCCGAGCCGGCCTGGGGCGAGACGCTGTCCAGCGCGGTGCGCTGGCGGCCGGCGCACTGGCTGCTGGTGGAAGGCGGGCGCATCGTCGCGGTGCAGGCCGATGCACCGGATGCGAGCTGGGAACGCCACGACCATGCCGGCCGCTTGGTGCTGCCCGGCTTCATCGACACCCACGTGCACAGCCCGCAGCTCGACGTGATCGCCAGCTACGGCACCGAGCTGCTCGACTGGCTGAACACCTACACCTTCCCGGCCGAGCAGCGTTATGCCGATGCGGCGCAGGCCGAGGCCGGCGCCGCGCTCTTCCTCGACGCGCTGCTGGCGCACGGCACCACCTCGGCGGTGGTGTTCCCGACCGTGCACAAGGTGTCGACCGACGCGCTGTTCGCCGCCGCCGCGCAGCGCGGCATGCGGCTGATCGCCGGCAAGGTGCTGATGGACCGCCACGCCCCCGACGGCCTGCGCGACGACGTGGTGCAGGCCGAGCGCGATTGCCGTGCGCTGATCGAGCGCTGGCACGGCCACGAGCGCCTGGCCTATGCGGTGACGGTGCGCTTCGCGCCGACCAGCTCGCCCGAGCAGCTGGCCATGGCCGGCCGCCTGTGCGCGCAGGACCCGACGCTGTACATGCAGACCCACGTGGCCGAGAACCAGGCCGAGGTGCGCTGGGCACGCGAGCTGTTTCCCGAAGCGCGCAGCTACCTCGACGTCTATGCACGCGCCGGGCTGCTGCATCCGCGCAGCGTGCTGGCGCACGGCGTCTGGCTCGACGACGCCGACCGCGCCGCGCTGCGCGACAGCGGCGCGCAGATCGCGCACAGCCCGTCGTCCAACCTGTTTCTCGGCAGCGGCCTGTTCGGCTGGCGAGCCGCGCAAGAGGCGGGGGTGGCGGTGAGCCTGGCCAGCGACGTGGGCGGCGGCACCAGCCTGTCGATGCTGCGCACGATGGCCGATGCCTACAAGGTGCAGGCGATGGCCGGCGAGCGGCTGACGGCCTGGAAGGCGCTGCATGCCGCCACCCGCGGCGCCGCGCGTGCGCTCGGCCTGGAAGCCGAGATCGGTTCGCTGGAGCCGGGCCGCCTGGCCGACGTCGCCGTGTGGGACTGGGCCGTCGGCCCGGTGGCCGGGCGCCGGATGGCCGTCGCCCAGGCGCTGCACGAGCAGGTGTTCGCCTGGCTCACGCTGGGCGACGAACGAAACCTCGCGGCGGCCTACGTGGCCGGCCGTGCTTCCTTCCGGCGCAGCTGAGGCATGGAAATTGCGCCTCGGGCCTTCCGGCACCTTGCCGAATCCGTTCCACCCATCACACAAAGGACAACCATGCACGCTCTCAGCAAGATCACCGCCGCCGCGCTGCTCGTCGCAGCCTCCACCGCCGGCCACGCCGCCGACTGGAGCGACACCTCGATCGGCTTTCGCACCGGCAGCAAGTTCGCCGAGCCCTTCGGTTCGACCGAGATCCACAAGAACATCGTCAACCTGACGCATGCCAGCGGCTACAAGTACGGCTCGAACTTCTTCAACGTCGACTTCCTGATGTCCGACGAGAAGGATCCGGCCGGCGCAGGCTCCACCAACGGTGCGCAGGAGGTCTACATCGTCTACCGCAACACGCTGGACATCGAGAAGACCACCGGCACGCCGATGAAGTTCGGCCCGGTGCGCGGCGTCGGCCTGACGCTCGGCTTCGACGTCAACGCCAAGACCGACGCGGGCTACAACTCCAAGAAGCGCATGTTCGTGGTCGGCCCGACGCTGAGCATCGACGTGCCCGGCTTCCTGAACGTGGGCCTGCTGCTGCTCAAGGAAAGCAACGCGCCGTACAACACCTTCTCGAACACCAGCACGCCGCGCTACAGCTACAAGACGCACCCGATGCTGACCGCCGCCTGGGGCATCCCGCTGTCCAAGGAGATCCCGATCTCCTTCGAGGGCTTCGCCAACTTCATCGCCTCCAAGGGCAAGAACGAGTTCGGCGGCGACACCGCGGCCGAGACCAACATCGACATGCAGATCATGCTCGACGTCGGCGCGCTGGCCGGTGGCCCCAAGGGCACCTTCAAGGTCGGCCTGGAGTACCAGTACTGGAAGAACAAGTTCGGCAACGATGCCGGCGGCCCGGCGGGCGACGGCGCCTTCGCGAAGACGCCTATGCTTCGCGCCGAGTACCACTTCTGATCCGTCACACCCGGCCGGGGCGCGTCGCAGTGCACCCGGCCAACCCGCGGAGACAGGCCTGGCCTCACGGGGCCAGGTCGCGGGTGGCAACCCATGGAGGGGCCGAGCCATGCTTCGACTCGAACTGATCGACATCAGCAAGCAGTACCCGGCCGTCAAGGCCAACGACCGCGTCAACCTGCGCGTCAAGCCCGGCGAGATCCACGCCGTGCTCGGCGAGAACGGCGCCGGCAAGTCGACCATGATGAAGATGATCTACGGCGCCGTGCGCCCCGACGAGGGCGAGATCCGCTGGAACGGCCAGGCCGTGCAGATCGCCTCGCCGGCGCAGGCGCGGCAGCTGGGCATCAGCATGGTCTACCAGCACTTCAGCCTGTTCGACACGCTGACCGCGGCCGAGAACGTCTGGCTCGGCCTGGACAAGAGCCTGACGCTGGCCGAAGTGACAGAGCGCATCAACCAGGTCGCCAGCCTCTATGGCCTGGACGTCGACGCACTGCGCCCGGTGCACACGCTGTCGGTGGGCGAGCGCCAGCGCGTCGAGATCGTGCGCGCGCTGCTCACCAACCCCAAGCTGCTGATCCTCGACGAGCCGACCTCGGTGCTCACGCCGCAGGCCGTCGACAAGCTCTTCGTCACGCTGCGCAAGCTGGCCGACGAAGGCTGCTCCATCCTCTACATCAGCCACAAGCTCGACGAGATCCGCGCGTTGTGCCACCACTGCACGGTGCTGCGCGGCGGCAAGGTCACCGGCGAGGTCGACCCCACGCTGGAAAGCAACGCCAGCCTGTCGCGGCTGATGATCGGCGCCGAGCCGCCGCAGCTGCAGCACATCCAGGCGAAGCTGGGCGGCACGGTGCTGGCGGTGAAGGGCCTGTCGGTGCCCAAGGACGACCCGTTCGCCACCGAACTGTCGGACATCGCCTTCGAGGTGCGCGCCGGCGAGATCGTCGGCATCGCCGGTGTCTCCGGCAACGGCCAGCAGGAACTGATGGCGGCACTCTCGGGCGAGGACCTGCGCGCGCCCACCGGCTCGATCGCGCTGTTCGGCCAGGACATCTCGCACGACTCGCCGCGCCGACGACGCAAGGAGGGCCTGCACTTCGTGCCCGAGGAGCGCCTGGGCCGCGGCGCGGTGCCCACGTTGTCGCTGGCGCAGAACACGCTGCTCACGCGCACCGGCACCGTCGAGCGTTCGGGCTGGATCCGCACCGCCGAAGTCACGCAGCTCGCGCAGGACCTGATCAAGCGCTTCAACGTCAAGGCCGGCGGGCCGCAGGCGGCGGCCAAGAGCCTGTCGGGCGGCAACCTGCAGAAGTTCATCGTCGGCCGCGAGATCGATGCCGACCCGAAGCTGCTGATCGTCTCGCAGCCCACCTGGGGCGTGGATGTCGGTGCCGCCGCGCAGATCCGCGGCGAACTGCTGGCGCTGCGCGACAAGGGCTGCGCGCTGCTGGTGGTCAGCGAGGAGCTCGACGAGCTGTTCGAGATCTGCGACCGGCTCGTCGTCATCGCGCAGGGCAAGGTGTCGCCGAGCATCGAGACCTCGAAGGCGACCATCGAGATGATCGGCGAGTGGATGTCCGGCCTGTGGAACACGGCCGACGCGAAGGAGGCCGATCATGCTCAAGCTTGAAGCCCGCCCGGAAGCCTCGCGCTTCATGTCGATCGCGTCGCCCTTGCTGGCGCTGGCGATCACCGTGGTGCTGGGCACCATCCTGTTCATCGCGCTGGGCAAGGACCCGATGCGCGGCCTGTACGTCTTCTTCATCGAGCCGGTGAAGAGCGCCTATGCGCTGTCGGAGCTGGCCATGAAGGCCACGCCGCTGCTGCTGATCGCGCTCGGCCTGTCGGTGTGCTTCCGCTCCAACGTGTGGAACATCGGCGCCGAGGGGCAGTTCATCGTCGGCGCCATCTTCGCCAGCGGCGTGGCCATGCAGGCCGGGCCGGAGACGGGCCGCTGGATCGTCGTGCCGGTGCTGCTCGCCGGCATTCTGGGCGGCATGGTCTGGGCGGGCATCGTGGCGCTGCTGCGCGACCGCTTCAACGCCAGCGAGATCCTGGTCAGCCTGATGATGGTCTACATCGCCGACATGGTGCTGAGCTACCTCGTCTACGGCCCCTGGAAGGACCCGGCGGGCTACAACTTCCCGCAGACCATCACCTTCCTGAAGAGCACGCAGGTGCCGCGGCTGTTCGACGGCTCGCGCGTCAACCTCGGCCTGCCGATCGCGCTGGTGCTGGTGGCGGCGTTCTGGGTGCTGCTGTTCCGCACCTATGCCGGCTTCCAGCTGCAGGTCGGCGGCCTGGCGCCGGCGGCGGCGCGCTACGCCGGCTTCTCGTCGCGCAAGGCCTTGTGGATGGCGCTGCTGCTGTCCGGCGGCATGGCCGGCCTGGCCGGTGCGCTCGAAGCCGCCGGGCCGCTCGGCCAGCTCACGCCGCACGTGCCGGCGGGCTACGGTTTCGCCGCCATCATCGTTGCCTTCGTCGGCCGGCTGCACCCGGTGGGGGCGATCTTCTCGGCAGTGCTGATGAGCATGTTCTACATCGGCGGCGAACTCGCGCAGTCGCGCCTGGGTCTGCCGAAGTCGCTGACCGGCGTGTTCCAGGGCCTGCTGCTGTTCACGCTGCTGGCCTGCGACACGCTGATCCACTACCGCATCCGCTGGAAGTCGGCGCAGCCGCATGCCGCCAAGCCCGTTGCGGCCGCCTCCGTGGCCGCCACTGGAAAGGGGGCGTGACATGGAACACAAACTGAGGCTTGGTTCACGCGTGGCCGCTCTCGGCGCGTTGCTGACTTTCGACGTCTGCTGTGCGGGTCTTGGGCGGCGCGGCAAAGGCACGCCCGGGCAGGCTACGGCGCTTCGCCTCGGCGGTCGGCGCGTTGCGCCGACTCCCCTGCGATGCTCGGTCTCATGGCCCCGTCGCCGAACTCACTCCGCGACCTGCGGTCGCTGCGTTCGGACAGCGTCGACGAGTCAGAAGACGAAGCGCGCTGCGCGCGCGGCCACGAGCCCTGTGCTTCTCGGCACCTCAGAGGCGCGCCTTCGCCTGCCCGGGCGTGCCTTTGC
>Ga0209480_10001866_pt1 | contig 14971 bp, 16 predicted proteins | sample JI61114C2DNA_FD_187501 | JGI IMG/M metagenome (GOLD analysis project Ga0209480, IMG submission 187501) | Wastewater effluent complex algal communities from Wisconsin, to seasonally profile nutrient transformation and Carbon sequestration -... | ecosystem: Engineered > WWTP > Effluent > Algae...
TGCCGGCAAAAGCTGTCTGCGCAAGACAGAAGGCAAGCCAACCAAGTAGCCATTTGTTCATTCGGTTTCTCCGGGTGGATGTTTGAATTCAGGGTAACAAAAAAGCCCCGCCGAAGCGGGGCTTTTTTTGAAACGGCAACAATTAAAGAACAGTCAGCATCGGCACCAAAAGCAGTGCAACGATATTGATGATCTTGATCAGCGGATTGATGGCCGGGCCGGCCGTATCCTTGTAGGGATCGCCGACGGTGTCGCCGGTAACGGCCGCCTTGTGGGCTTCCGAACCCTTGCCGCCGTGATGGCCTTCTTCGATGTATTTCTTGGCGTTATCCCAGGCGCCACCGCCGGTGCACATCGAGATCGCGACAAACAAGCCGGTCACGATCGTACCCATCAACAAGCCGCCGAGGGCATCCGCACCGAGCGTCATGCCGACGATGACAGGAATGAACAATGGCAGCATGGACGGAATGATCATTTCGCGGATCGCCGCCTTGGTCAGCAAGTCGACGGCTTTGTCGTATTCCGGCTTGCCGGTGCCTTCCATGATGCCCTTGATTTCGCGGAACTGGCGGCGAACTTCTTCCACCACCGCACCGGCTGCACGACCCACGGCTTGCATGGCGAATGCGCCAAACAAATACGGAATCATGCCGCCGATCATCAAGCCGATGATCACATCGGTATTATTGAGCGAGAAATCGACCGACTGGCCGGGAAACTTCTCGATCAGTTTGTGCGAGTAATCGGCAAACAGAACCAGCGCTGCGAGACCGGCAGAACCAATCGCATAACCCTTGGTCACCGCTTTCGTGGTATTGCCCACGGCATCGAGTGCATCGGTGATTTTACGGATATCGGGACCCAGCTCGCTCATTTCCGCGATACCGCCGGCGTTGTCCGTGATCGGACCGTAGGCATCGAGCGCCACGATTACACCGGCCATCGACAGCATGGCAGTAGCGGCAATCGCCACACCATACAATCCGGCCTGGTCATAGCTGCCCCAGATAGCGAGGGCCACGGCCAGCACGGGTGCTGCGGTGGATTTCATCGATACCGCCAAACCGGCAATCACATTGGTGCCGTGACCGGTTTCGGAGGCTTTCGCGACATCCTGCACGGGAGCATATTCAGTTGCGGTGTAGTACTCGGTAATCACGACCATGGCGGCGGTCAAGCCGAGGCCGATCAGGGTGCACCAGAAAAGCGGCATGCCCAGATCCTTGCCGAACAATTCATCGGTCACGAAATAGAACGCCACCGCAGCCAGTACGCCGGACACTGCCAAACCACGATAAAGCGCATTCATGATCTTGCCGCCGTCGCGGACTTTCACGAAGAAGGTGCCGACGATCGAAGCGATGATCGAGACAGAACCGAGCATCAACGGATACATCACGCCATTGGCGCCGTAGGTATTGAAAGCGATACCAGCCACCAACATGGCGGCGATAATCGTTACCGCATAGGTTTCAAACAAGTCGGCGGCCATGCCGGCGCAATCACCCACGTTGTCACCGACGTTGTCGGCAATCACGGCAGGATTGCGTGGATCATCTTCCGGAATTCCGGCTTCGACTTTGCCGACCAGGTCGGCGCCCACATCGGCACCCTTGGTGAAGATACCGCCACCGAGTCGGGCGAAAATGGAAATCAGCGAGCTGCCGAAAGCCAGGCCAATCATCGGCTCAAGTGCGACTTTCAGCGACTCGGCCGTGATGCTGCCTTGCAATACGTACATGAAGAAACCGACCACGCCGAGCAGGCCCAGACCGACGACCAGCATGCCGGTAATCGCACCGCCCTTGAAGCTCACGTTCAGCGCGGCATTCAGGTTTTGCGTTGCGGCTTGTGCGGTTCGTACATTGGCGCGTACCGAAACGAACATGCCGATAAAACCGGCGGCGCCGGACAAGACCGCGCCGATCGCAAAGCCAACGGCCGTCAGCCAGTTGTGCAGGGCAAAACCAATCACGAAGAACAGCACCACGCCCACGATCGCGATCGTCATGTATTGACGACGCAAGTAGGCGCCCGCACCTTCCTGGATGGCCATGGCAATTTTCTGCATGCGCTCGTTTCCGGCCGGTTGTGCCAGGACCCAGCGGGTGGTGAAAATGCCATAAAGAATGGCGATAGCCGCACAGGCTAGCGCCAGCTCAAAACCGTATTGCTCAAACATGCCTCTTACTCCCCATAAGTTAAACACTAAGCAGTCAACAAAAAACGGCTGAACGCCGCTAACCCCGAGTATCGCAGAGGAAACGGGGTGAGCGCCAGCCGGGGCTGTGCTTATCGGGATGCCGGTTCTTTATTGCCTTGGCGAGGCTATCTTGTACCTAGTCGGCGGCAGCCATGGTTTGCTGGAATTCCTGCGCAGTGGATATCTGCAAGGTCGGCTGCCCATCGAAAAAACTGCCGTTTCGACTAGCCTTTACGTACACGGTTTGTCCCGCAACAAGATCGATCCTGAAGACCTGCTTTGTGGAAGGGTCGGCCATGTAGTAATAGGTACCAGGAGCAAGAGTCTGCTCGAATTTTTCGCCTTTCTTGAGTTTTACGAGTTCCTGGTTTTGACTGGTCAGGGAATATGCTCTCCCCCCATCATCACTGGCACGAAAAAAAACGAGTTTTGCGGTGGCGTCGCCTCCGCTAGTCTGTCCCTGTGCTGAAAAACAGGCAAAGAACAGCAAGAAGCCGACAAAGACGATGGCAGTCAGATGTTTCATGAGATTTCCCCGGAATACCTACGCTTCGAGTATTGCAATCAAATTAAGAGCTAAGGCTCAAAAGCGCGGAGCTGAGCATATACCGATAGCGGCAAGTTTCAAAAGGGGGAGGCTGCAATTTCAAATTGTTAAAAAATGTTACCGCCAAGCTATTGTTATTAAAACGGAATATAAAGATGAGTTGATGCGGTTCAGGTGGCGATGCAGTCAGGGGTTTTCTTTTTTCATTCTCAGGGGGTGGGGTGTATGCGAATTCATTTGCTCGGTTTGATGGCGACAGGTCTTTTAATAAGTACGGCAGGTTTCGCGAAAGGCGAGGCCGAATGGAAGGAAAACGCGAATGCCTACAAGAACAAACACGCCGTGCCTGTAAAAACCATCGCAGTGGGGGCCGTCAACGTGGACGTCGGCGTTCATCTCGAAAGACTGACCCTGCTTAGCGGTGAGGGGCATACCGGTAAAAAGGTTTTTTCGGGACTGCTAGCCGGCGCCGCGACCATCGCTGGCGTGGGCGGCGGTGTGGATTTTGCGTCCCGCGAGCCGCTGGAAGAACACCTGACGCCGGAGGATGCAAAGAAGATCGCCAGTGAAGTAGCCCAGGTCGTTTCGGAGCGGTTCAAGAAAATGGAAGGGTTCAAGGTACTTGCGGGCGAAGAAGTCACCTCGGCGGCTTTTTATGCTGGTCTAGGCGGCAGCAATGAGCAGGATACCGGCAAGAAACGGGTACAAGATGGTCGCTGGTCTCCGGAGTACTATTTCGGTTATTACTCGACGCCGGCCGGTGGTTATCGTTATCACCCCCTGTCCAAATTCAGTTTTGGCGACAAGACTTTTTCGCCCGTGATTCGTCAAAACCTGGCAGCCGACGCAACGGTCAGGGTCGATGTGTTTCTGGTGAATACCCGCAAGGATTTCCGCATTCAGGAAATGAATGTAAGCCTGAATGGATTGCAATGGGAAGGTCAGAAGAACGGTGATTTGCCGACCCTGATGTATGCATTGAACAATGCCGGTGAATTATCGGTGCCAGTGGAAAGCAAGAGCAAGGATAACTATGCCGCATGGCAGGCGATGAAGCCGCAGTTTGAAGCCAAGCTGGATGCCCTGGTTGCAAAAATTCAGACAACGCTGCCTCCGGTAGCGGCATCTGCGGCACCGGTAATGTCGGCAAGTCCCGATGTTGCACCGAAGCTTGAGCCAGCCACGCAGGCAGTAATGACGCCAACGACAACAAGCGCTGCGGCAACTCCTGTTGTCGACACGAATTCACCGCCTGAGCAAGCTGCAGAAACTCCCGTTCCAGAAATAAGTGGATCCGCGGACGACAAATAAAACCCGATCTGCAATAAAGAAAGCCCCATTGCGGGGCTTTTTTTACGTTTATTTTTTCAGATAGGCAGGTAGTCCGTTTTTACCGTAAGGCAAGTGCGCCTCACCGAGAATCAATGGCGCAAGATAATTCCGGCAGGCTGCGGTGATGCCGTACCCGTCTTTGCGGATGTAACTGGCGGGCATTTTCTTTTCGTGATTGGCAATTTTTTCCAGCGATGCAGCTTCGATTTTCCAGCGGTAAGGTTTGTTGGAGACGCGCTTGATCACCGGCATGACGCCATTCATTCCTTTTAGTGCGTATTCCACTGCCGCCTTTCCGACGGCGAGGGCATGTTCGAGATCGGTCTTCGATGCCAGGTGCCGAGCAGAGCGTTGCAAATAATCCGGTACGGTCCAGTGGACTTTCATGGATAATTTATCCTTGACCAACCCTGCAATCAGCGGACCTGCACCGCCAAGTTGTGAATGCCCGAACGCATCCTTGCTGCCTTCTGTTTCGGCAAGGAATTTTCCGTCCGCATCGCGAACTCCTTCAGAGACAACCACGACGCAATAGCCAATGCGATTGACGGTGGCTTCGACCGCCTGCAAAAACCTGGCTTCATCGAAAGCGATTTCTGGAAACAAGATGATATGCGGCGCGTCATTTTTGCCTTCGCCGGCAAGTCCGGCCGCTGCAGCGAGCCAGCCTGCATGCCGACCCATAACTTCATATACGAAGACCTTGGTTGATGTTTCCGCCATGGCAGCAACGTCAAGGGCAGCCTCAAGCACGGACACCGCCGTGTATTTCGCGGCGGAACCAAAGCCGGGGCAGCAATCGGTAACCGCCAGATCATTGTCCACGGTTTTTGGCACGCCGATGCAAACCAGATCGTAGCCAGAAGCCTTGGCCAATTGCGAAACCTTCAATGCGGTATCCGCCGAATCATTGCCGCCGTTGTAAAGGAAGTAGCGAATATCGTTTTTCCTGAAAACCTCGAGCAGGCGTTCGTACTTGTCGCGATCCTGCTCCAGCGATTTCAATTTCACGCGGCAGGAGCCGAAAGCACCGCCCGGTGTATGCGCCAGCGCTTTGACATCGGCCTTGCTCATGCGGCGGGTATCGATCAGCTCATCGCGGAGCACCCCCAAAATACCGTTTTTTGCCGCGAGAACCGGAATTTTTTTCGCGCGCGCCGCCTCAATTACGGCACTGGCGGTGGCGTTAATCACGGCGGTAACGCCGCCGGATTGTGCGTAAAGGAGCTTTCCTTTGCTCATAATAATCAATCTCTTGCTGTTGTTTATTGACTTGGTCGCCTCGGGCCGTTAGCGTGACGGTGTCCGCACGGCGAATCTTGGGCTCTACTATATCTAATTAGGGGCGACGACAGCCGTGCGTTTATTTTTCTGGAGTTTTTCATGCGATTGGTATTGTTAGGGGCGCCCGGCTCGGGCAAAGGGACTCAGGCAACTCGGCTGCGCGAACATCTGCAAGTGCCGCATATTTCAACCGGTGATTTATTGCGGGCCGCTGTCGCCGCGGGCACCGAGCTGGGAATGAAGGCAAAGGTCGTGATGGCTTCGGGCAATCTGGTATCCGATGACATCGTGCTGGGAATGCTCGAAGAACGCTTGCTGAAACCCGATACTGCCAATGGTTTCATTCTCGATGGCTATCCGCGCAACCTGGCGCAGGCAAATGCGCTGGAAAAATTGCTCGAGAAAATCAGGCAGCCGGTTGATGTGGCCGTGCAACTGGATGTGAATACCGATTTGCTGGTCGAGCGCATTGCCGGTCGTGCGAAGGCCGAGGGTCGCGCCGATGACACGCCTGAAGCAGTTCGCCATCGTTTGAATGTTTACAACGAATCCACCGCACCTGTCGTCGATTTCTACCGTAATCACGGCAGCCTAGTACACGTTGACGGTGTCGGTGGTCTGGACGATGTGTTCAATCGCATCATTGCCGCCATTTCCCACACGCACGATGTGGGCTGATTTACAAAACAAAGCGAAACAATGAAATTACATATTCTCGGAATTTGCGGCACCTTCATGGGTGGCGTGGCGGCACTCGCGCGCGAGTTGGGTCATGAAGTCGATGGCTCGGATCAAAACGTTTATCCGCCGATGAGCACCCAGCTCGAGCAGTTGGGCATCACGCTGACATCGGGCTACAAGGCGGAAAACATTACCGCCGACACGCAGCAGGTAATCGTCGGCAATGCCCTGTCGCGAGGCAATCCTGCCGTGGAATATGTATTGAACCAGCAACTCAATTATATTTCGGGCGCCGAGTGGCTGCGCGAAAACGTGTTGCCGAAACGTACGACGCTGGCAGTAGCCGGCACGCACGGTAAGACAACGACAACTTCGATTCTTGCCTTCCTGCTCGAAGCTGCAGGCCGCGATCCGGGTTTCCTGGTGGGTGGTGTACCGGAAAATTTTGGTGTCTCCGCGCGATTGGGCACAGGAAAGGAATTTGTCGTTGAAGCCGACGAATACGACACCGCCTTTTTCGACAAACGCAGCAAGTTCGTACATTACCGGCCGACGGTTGCCATTTTGAATAATCTTGAATTCGATCATGCCGACATTTTCGATGATGTCGCCGCGATTCAAAGACAATTTCATCATCTGGTAAGAATCGTTCCCGGCAACGGAAAACTGATCGTCAATGGCGAAGATAAATATCTCGCCGAAGTCTTGAGCATGGGCGCCTGGTCGCCGGTTGAACGCTTCTCCCTGGAGGGCGATACCGAGTGGACTGCGCGCCTGATTGAAAACGACGGCTCCAGGTTTGCAGTCATCTACAAAGGCACGGAATTGGGGATTGTGGAGTGGTCATTGCTGGGCCGTCACAATGTGCTGAATGGTTTGGCGGCAATCGCCGCTGCAAATGCCGTGGGTGCAGATGTTGTCACGGCATTGCCACGACTGGCAGAGTTTCAAAGCGTCAAGCGCCGTCTGGAAAATCTGGGCAATGCCAATGGCGTGACGGTCTATGATGATTTCGCGCACCACCCGACAGCCATCCGCACGACGCTGGAAGGTTTGCGGGCGAAAGTCGGAACTGCACGGATCGTTGTGGCGATGGAGCCACGCAGTAATTCGATGCGCCTTGGCTCACACGCCGCGGAAATTGCCCCATCGCTGGACGAGGCCGATGTGGTGGTGTTCCTCCATCGGCCCGAGCTCAGCTGGGATGCCGGCAAAGTAATTTCGGCCTTGCGGGGCCATGGCCAAACGGCAATGACCGTCGATGCCCTGATCGCCGAATTGAAGGCCTTGGCGAAAGAAGGTGACCATGTCGTGTTCATGTCCAACGGTGGGTTTGAAGGCGCACCGCGCCGGTTTTTGGCGGCCCTGTAGGGGCGTTCATGAATCGCCCATGCAGCGTTACACTATTCGTGTGAGCAATGCCGAACTGCCATTATTCCCGCTGAACACCGTCCTGTTTCCCGGCGGTATTTTGCCTTTGCGAATTTTCGAACCCCGTTATCTCGACATGGTCAAAGACTGCATGCGAAACAATCACGGTTTCGGCGTGTGCATGATTATCCAGGGCGAGGAAGTCGGGCAGAACACGGCATCGGCCGCCTTGGGTTGCGAAGCGCGTATTGTCGATTTTGATCAGACGCCCGATGGTCTGCTTGCCATTACGGCGCTGGGTGAAAGGCGTTTTCACGTCGAACAGGTCAAGATCCGCAGCAACGGATTGGTCATGGGGGAAGTTTCCTGGCTGGCGCCAGCTCAAGACGTTGCGCTGGCTCCGGAATATTTCGTGTTGTCACAGATACTGCAGCGCGTTCTGGACAAGGCGGAAATTTCATTCGATAAAAAGCAATTGGAAAACGCCGACTGGGTAAGCTGGCGACTGGCGGAATGGCTGCCTCTTTCCAATCTCGAGCGTCAGGAGTTACTGCAGGAATCCGATGCACAGCTGCGATTGCAAAACCTGTTGGAAAAAATCCCGAATTTTCAGAGCATCTAGACATCATGAGTAACTTGAAAGGAAAGACAGTTTTCATCACCGGTGCGTCGCGCGGTATTGGTCTCGCGATCGCCATTCGTGCCGCACGTGACGGTGCCAATGTAGTGATTGCGGCAAAATCGGATGTGCCGAATCCCAAATTGCCGGGCACGATCCATTCGGCGGCAGCGGCGGTAGCGGAAGCCGGTGGCAAGGCCCTGGCTATCCGCTGTGACATACGCGAAGAAGATCAGGTGAAGGCTGCCGTCAGTGAAACGGTCGAAACTTTCGGCGGCATCGATATTCTGGTCAACAATGCCAGCGCAATCTGGTTGCGCGGCACGCTCGATACCCCGATGAAACGTTTTGACCTGATGAGCCAGGTGAATTCACGTGGCACCTTCCTGTGTTCGCAGATTTGTTTGCCGCATCTATTGAAAGCGGAAAATCCGCATATTCTGACATTGGCGCCGCCGATCAATCTCGATCCGAAATGGTGGGCGCCGCATACCGGCTATACCCTGGCAAAAATGGGCATGAGTTTTGTAACACTGGGCTTGGCCGAGGAGTTCAAGGGGAAAGTTGCGATCAATGCCTTGTGGCCGCGAACCGTCATTGCCACCGATGCCATCAACATGATTCCGGGTGTTGAATTATCCAAATGCCGCACGCCGGAAATCCTGTCCGATGCCGCGCATGCGATCTTCGTGACACCCCATGCGCAATTGAGCGGACAATTCATTCTCGATGAAGATTTCCTGCGCGAACGCGGCGTCAGCGATTTCGATCGGTATGCAGTGGATCCGTCACAGGTGCCCTTGCCGGATCTGTTCCTTGATTAACTGACAGGCCTGGAGAGAACGAAATGAAATACCTGCACGCCATGGTTCGCGTTCGCGATCTGGAAGAGTCGATTAAGTTCTATCGTGATGCGCTCGGCCTGATCGAAACCCGACGCAAGGATTATCCGCAGGGCAGATTTACGCTGGTCTATCTTGCCGCGCCGGAAAACCCGGATTCGGAAGTCGAGTTGACCTACAACTACGATGACGAAGATTATGGCAGCGCCCGTAATTTCGGGCATCTGGCGTTTGCCGTGAATAATATTTACGAGACATGCGAGCAGCTTCGGCAGCATGGCGTAGTTATCAATCGTCCGCCGCGCGATGGTCGCATGGCCTTTGTGCGTTCGCCGGACAACATCTCGATCGAATTGCTGCAGAAGGGCGAGGCTCTGGCACCGCAAGAGCCATGGGTATCGATGCAAAATATCGGCAGTTGGTAATTTTTCGCATGGATAGCAGCCGCCGCAAGTATTATTGCGACGGATGATTCACGGCTTGCGATTTCACCAAGTGAATTAGCTTAAGGCCTGCCTCAAATCCTCGATCAGATCATCCGGATGTTCCAGCCCTACCGATATTCGCAACAGGTTCTGCGGCGATACCGGGTTCGGACCTTCGACCGATGCGCGATGTTCGATTAGCGATTCACAGCCACCGAGCGAAGTGGCATTGATGAATAATTTCAACTTTCCGGCAAAGGCCAGTGTTGCTTCGCGACCGCCTTTGACATGCACTGACATCATTCCGCCGAAGTCATGCATTTGCGATACCGCAACGAGATGGTTTTCATGCGAAGCCAAGCCGGGATAGTTAACTTTTTCGATCGCCGGATGCACGCTTAAGAATTCGGCAATCTTGCGGGCATTGCTGCAATGCCATGCCATGCGTGCCGCCAGTGATCGGGCGCCACGCAGAATCAGCCATGCACTGAAGGGTGAAAGGATATTGCCGGTGATGTGCCGGCGATGCGACACTTTTTCATGGAGTGCATCGCGTTTTGCAAATACCAGTGCACCACCCATGACATCGCTATGGCCGCCGAAATATTTCGTGGTGGAGTGCATCACCACATCGGCACCCAGTGCGAGCGGTTGCTGCAATACCGGCGTGGCGAACGTGTTGTCGCAAACGAGCAGGATGTTTTTTTGCCGGCACAGCGCGGCAATCGCCTTGATATCCGATACTTCAAGCAAGGGATTCGAAGGTGTTTCAAGCCAGACGCAGCTGGTGTCTTCGGAGATCGCATCGCGTACTGCCTCCGCATTGCACATGTTGACGGCACGCATCGTGATGCCGCGTTCGGGCAAAAATTCCTGTCCCAGACTGCGCAAGCCACCGTAGCAATCCCTTGGCGCCAGTATGTGCGTGTTGGGTGGGAGGCATTCCAGCAAGCCGCTCATGGCTGCCATGCCGGAAGCAAACGCCAAAGCGGCCTCGCCATCTTCCATGGCTGCCAGACATTCTTCCAGGCGCGATTGCGTTGGATTGGCCTCGCGCTGATATTCGAAACCGGCAACTCGCTCTCCGGCCGGACCATGCTGGAAAGTGGTTGCAAGATGAATGGGCGGAGATACCGCGCCGGTTGCTTGGTCGGGCTCGCCGCCCGCATGTATCGCCAGGGTTTCAATACGCATTCGATGCTCCTGCAGTCAAGTCACGTGTGCTTAATTCGGAAATAAATTGTTGTTCGTTTTCAAAAACAAAAGCATCAAGCCCGGCCAGTCTGGCGCCTTCGACATTCCCTGGTTTGTCGTCGACAAACAAGGTGGAGTAGGGGGCGAAGCCCAGACGCTGCAGGCACTGCAAGTAAGCAAACTCGTCGGGTTTCGAGACTCCGATGGAACCCGAACAGACAAAGCGCTGGCGAAATAGCGGAACCAGTTCGGGAACGATTTGCCCGATATTCTGGTAAAGCCAATGCGGGTTGTTGCTGAACACACCGAGCTGTATCTGTTCGGACAATTGTCCGCAGATATCGAGCATGCCCGGACGAACGCGGGTTGCATGTTTACGGGCCGCAATAAAATCGCTGCCGGGAATGCTCAGGCCCCATTCGCTTCGCAGCAAATCCATATAGGTATCCAGATCGATTTCGCCACGGTCGGATTTAGCTTCGAGACCGCTGGTAAACACGGCATCGTGCACATATTTCTCGGTAGCACCGGTCATTTCCGCCAGCGTGCGGCAGCGCATACTGTGGCTGTAATCCACCAGCACGTCATCGAGATCCAGCAGCAGTAGTTTGGGTTTGATCATGTGAGTCTTTCTAGTTTGCCGATTCCAGAAATGCTTCGCGTGCTGCTTCGATCGTATGGTTTATCTCGATGTCGCCATGCATCGAGCTCAGGAAACCTGCTTCGTAGGCGGAAGGCGCGAGATAGACGCCACGCTTGAGCATGCCATGGAAAAATTTGCGGAATGCAGGAATGTCACATTGGGTTGCATCGGTGAAGTTGTCGACGTGCTTATCGGTAAAGAACAGACCAAACATCGCGCAACTCCGATTCGTCGTAACGGCAACGTCGGCATCGCGCGCCGCATTTTCGAGTCCGTCGCAAAGCTGGTGTGTCCTTTTTTCAAGGTTTTCGTAAAAGCCGGGCGCCTGAATCAAATCGAGCGTGGCCAAGCCGGCTGCCATGGCGACGGGATTGCCGCTCAAGGTGCCAGCCTGGTAAATCGGGCCGCTCGGTGCGATTTGCTGCATCAGGTCGCGTCGACCGCCGTAGGCACCGACCGGCATGCCACCGCCGATGATTTTTCCGAAAGTGCTGAGATCGGGAGTAATGCCATAACGAGCCTGCGCGCCGCCCAATGCGACGCGAAAGCCGGTCATCACCTCGTCGAAAATCAGGATTGCACCATACTGTGTGCAGAGATTTCTGAGATGCTGCAAATAACCCTCTTTGGGCAAAATGCAATTTGCGTTGCCGACAATCGGCTCGACGATCAGGCCGGCAATATCCTTGCCCACTTCCTCGAACAATTTTTTCGCCGCATCGAAGTCATTGAAAGGCAGCGTCAAGGTTAAGTCGGCCAGTTCCTTGGGGACACCTGGAGAGTCGGGAATGCCGAGTGTCAGCATGCCGGAGCCCGCCTTGACCAGAAACGAATCGCCATGGCCGTGGTAGCAACCTTCGAATTTCACGATTTTATTGCGACCGGTCGCACCACGCGCCAATCGAATTGCCGAGAGCGTTGCCTCGGTACCGGAGTTCACCATGCGAATCATTTCGCAACTGGGTACCAATCGCGTAATGGTCTCTGCCATCGTCACTTCAAGCGCATTCGGTACGCCAAATGACAAGCCGTTCTTCATTACATCGGACACGGCTTGCAATACTTTCGGATGAGCATGTCCGGCAATCATCGGGCCCCAGCTGCCGATGTAGTCGATGTAACGATTGCCATCAACGTCAATGATATACGCGCCCTCGGCACGTGCCGCAAAAAACGGTTCGCCACCGACGGATTTGAAAGCACGTACTGGCGAGTTGACGCCGCCCGGCAACAATAATTTTGCGCGGGAAAATAATTCATGACTTTTTTCAGTGTTCATTGGCTTGCTCGGGAAAGTGTTCAGAAACAGGAAATAAAATTTTCAATGGCCAGTACAGGATCGGCTGCATCGAATACTGCGCCGATCACGGCCAGGAAATCGGCGCCGGCAGCGAGTGTCTGTGCTGCATTGTCGGGTGTAATGCCGCCGATGGCTACCATCGGTAAATCGAGTGATGCTGCCTGTGAAAACAATTCAAGGCTTGCATTGCGTGCCAGCGGCTTTGTACCGGAAGCGTAAACTGCGCCGAATGCAATGTAGTCGGCGCCGTCGAGAGCGGCTTTTTTGGCAAGATCGAGCGAGTTGTAGCAGGACATGCCGATAATGGCATTGGATCCCAAAAGTTTTCTCGCTGACTCGATATCACCGTCATGCTCGCCGATATGCACGCCATCGGCTGCAAGCTCGTGCGCCAGCACAAAGTCGTCATTGATGATGAGTACTATGCCCAGTTTGCGACAGTGCTCGAGTAAAACTTGTGCCTGTTCACGCATTTGCCGGGCGTTTGCCAGCTTGTTCCGATATTGAAGTATGGCGATTTTGTCGCTAAGCAAGGGTAAAACACGCGCCAGAAAGCGTTCACTGTCGATGTCGTCGGGAGTGATCAGATACAAGCCATGTTTTGGAAAAACAGTGCTGGGGTTCATGGCGATGTGATCGGAAAAATGCGAGAATAAACGTCAATTTTAATGGGTTTTGCAGGTCTTATGAGTGATTCAACGGCATTTCGCAGCTATATGTGTGTTGTTTGCGGCTACATTTATCATGAAGCCGATGGCTGCCCTGAAGAAGGCCTGGCGCCGGGTACCCGCTGGGAAGATATCCCGGATTCCTGGGTCTGTCCGGATTGCGGCGTAACCAAAATGGATTTCGAACTGATCGAAATGTAGTTTCGAGTTTTAATTCAGTTTAGTTCGGATGCTGCTCAATTCGATCAGATGATTTCTGACGGCTTCTTCGTCTTCAGCGCTAGGTACAAGCTGCAGGTATTTCGCCAAATCATCGCGCGCCCCTTTCACATAACCAAGTTCCCGGTAGGCGAGTCCACGATCACGCAAGGCATCCGAGTTGTCGCTGCTGATTTTCAGTAGACGGTCGGCACTGCGCGCAACGCGCTCCCAATCACCGGCCTCAACGTAGAGGCCTTTCAGGTTTCGCAGCATGCGCGACAAAATCATCCGGTGTGTCGCAGGCGCCAGGATTTGATAGAGCTCCTGGTCGTCCGGCGGATGGCCGTTCATGTGGGGCGTGGCGCGTTCCTTCAGTTCTTCGACACTCACCGGGCGCCCTTTGTTGAACGGATCCATCACTAGAATGCCGTCGTCAACCGGTAAACGAACGAGGAAATGTCCCGGAAATGAAATGCCGTCCAGCGCGAGCCCGAGTTTGCGCATCAATTCGATTTGCACAACGGCCAGCGAAATCGGAATGCCAAGTTTGCGATCGAAGACTTCATTCAGATAGCTATTGCGTGGATCATCATAATGACTATGGTTGCCGGCGAAGCCCTGTTCCTCGAACAGATATCGATTGATCGCAGTCAACTGCGAAGGCAGGTCGAGCTCTGGAGTGACATGGGGTTGCAGATCTGTTGCAAATCGCCGGATCTGTTCGATATAGAACCCCGCATCAAGATTCGGGTATTCATCCTGTGCGATCAGCAGGGCAGTATCAAGCAAAGGAAGTTCATCGTCGTCGTAAGCGGCGAGTGTATTCCAGTCTGGCAGTAGATAAGTGGATGTCATGACTGCTTGATGGTAGCGCTCGTGTCCTAAATCAAGGTGTGGCGTTTAGCTTGATATCGGGAGAAATTTTCATTTCGTCTCCGGCCTGTATCTTGTAAAGCTCAACGGATCCTGCATTCAATTCGAGCACATACAAGGCAGCACCTTCGCTGGCATATGGCGGGCAACGGTCGCCAGCGCTGCAAGCGGGAACGCGTTCTTGTGCAGAAACCAGTTTCCGGTCTTTGTTGAAATAGAGGATGTCGAGTGGAATGTGGGTGTTCTTCATCCAATAGGCCTGTGTCTCTTCGTTATCGTGAATAAACAACATGCCATTGTCTTTTGCGAGTTCATCGCGAAACATCAGGCCACGCTCACGTTCTTCGAATGAGTCCGCTACTTCAACGGTAAAGCGTTGTCCCCGAATTTCGACCCAGGGCTTTGATTGCATGGCGGAGCAGGCCGGCAGTGTAAAAACGAGAAGCAATAGACAAAGTGAGCGCATGGAAAATCCTCTTGATATGGCACGACCATCTCTATTGCGTGTTCGCTTGTCAAGAAATTTATTTTCAATTCAAGGCTTCTAAAAAGCTCCTCAAGTGTTTATAGTTCGCGGCCCTGATGAGGACAAGCCAAACGCTTGAAGTTGTCGGGGAGGGCAAAAAAAGTTTGATTTTGGGTGTTGACCTTCTTCAAATATGCCCTATAATGTGCGGCTCCCTTGAGCGAAACGCCTCGGGACGGGTTCTTCGGAATCCACGCAATATGATCTTTGACAGTGTGCGCAGGAAATTTGTGCGGGCGTCTGTAGAGCGGAGTGAAGT
>Ga0209480_10001870_pt1 | contig 14939 bp, 14 predicted proteins | sample JI61114C2DNA_FD_187501 | JGI IMG/M metagenome (GOLD analysis project Ga0209480, IMG submission 187501) | Wastewater effluent complex algal communities from Wisconsin, to seasonally profile nutrient transformation and Carbon sequestration -... | ecosystem: Engineered > WWTP > Effluent > Algae...
GTCCACATCACACCTTGTCAGAACCAGTCAGGAGCTTGAGATGGCCACCACAAAGCGCCCGCCGATCCCGGTGATCGTCGTCCTCGTGCTCGCCCTGGCCGGCGGCGGCGCCTGGTGGTGGTGGACGTCCACCCACCCAGCCGCCACGGCGTCCCAGGGGGCGTCCGGGGTGGTCGAGGCCCGGCAGTACCAGGTGGCCTCGGTGCTCGCCGGACGCGTCACCGAGGTGAAGGTCGCCGAGGGCGACACCGTCACTGCGGGCCAGGTGCTCGTCACCCTGGACGCCGCCGCCCTCGACCTCCAGCTCGCCCAGGCCAACGCAGGCCTGGACGCGGCGAAGGCCACCCTGCAGCAGGCCACCGACGACGAGGAGTCGGACGCCGTGATCGCTGCCGACACCGCACGCGTGACGCAGGCCGAGGCGTCCGTGGGCCTGGCGAAGGTGCAGCAGGGCTACGCGACGATCACCGCCCCGCACGCCGGACGCGTCGTCACCCTCACCACCAACGCCGGGCAGAACGCGTCCCCGGGCAAGACGTTGCTGACCATCACCGACCCGGCCGACCAGTTCGTCCGGGTGTTCGTCCCCGAGCCGCAGTTGGGCGGCGTGAAGGTCGGCCAGGCCGCGCACGTCACGGCCGACGGCGGCCACGCGTTCGACGGCACCGTGAGCTTCGTCGCCTCGAACGCCGAGTTCACGCCGAACAACGTCGAGACCGCCGACCAGCGCGCCAAGCTCGTCTACGAGGTCCGCGTCACGCTGCCCGACACCGGCGGCGTCCTCAAGCCGGGCCTGCCCACGTCGGTGACGTTCGCATGAGGGACGCCGGCGGCGTCCGGGCGTCGGGGCTGACCAGGCGCTTCGGCGACCTGGTCGCCGTGGACGACGTCTCCCTGGACATCGCCGAGGGCGCCCTCTTCGGCCTCCTCGGGCCGGACGGCGCGGGCAAGTCGACGCTGATCCGCCTGCTGGCCACCGTCCTGACCCCGGACGCCGGCGAGGCGTTCGTCGGGGGCGCGTCCGTCACGGCCGACCCGGGCGCCGTGACGCCCCAGATCGGCTACATGTCGCAGCAGTTCTGCCTCTACCCCGACCTGAGCGTCGCCGAGAACCTCGACTTCTTCGCGCTCGTCCGCGGGGTCCCGAGGGCGGCGCGGTGCGAGCGGGCGGCGTCACTGACCGAGGCGATGGGGCTGGCCGAGTTCACCCGCCGCCAGGCCGGACGCCTCTCCGGCGGCATGAAGCAGAAGCTGATGCTGGCGTCCGTGCTGATGCACCAGCCGCGGATCCTGCTGCTGGACGAGCCCACGACCGGCGTCGACCCCGTCTCGCGGCGCGAGTTCTGGCGCATCCTCGGCGACCTGAACGCGGCGGGCACGACCGTCCTCGTCGCGACCCCCTACATGGACGAGGCCGAGCGCTGCACCGACATCGCCTTCATGGACGCCGGCCGCATCGGCACCCGCGGGACGCCGGCGTCCGTCAAGGCGCTGCTGCCCGGGACGCTGCTTGAGATCGAGTCCGGACGCCCGCGCGACGCCCTCGCCGCCGTCGCCGGATGCCCCGAGGTCGCCTCGGCGCACCTGCTCGGCCAGGCCGTCCGGGTGCTGTGGACGGGGCCGGACGCCGCGGCGTCCGTCGCCTCGCTGGTCGCGCCCGCTGTGCCGGACGCGGTCGTCCACGGGGTCGTCCCCGACATGGAGGCGGTCTTCGCCTACCTCGCCGACCCCGACCGGGACGCGGCATGAACGCCCTCGTGCGCATCGGCGCGGTCGCCCGCAAGGAGTTCCGCCACCTGCTGCGCGACTGGCGCGTCCTGGGTGCCGTGCTGCTGCTGCCGGTAATCGAGCTGCTGCTGTTCAGCTACGCGATCAGCTTCGACGTCCGCGACGTGCCGACGGTGATCGTGGACGCCGACCGGACGCCGGCGTCCCGGGCGTACGTGCAGGCCTACGAGACCTCGACGTTCTTCAAGGTGCTGGGGGAGGCATCCGACGTCACGGCCGTCGACCGGCTGTTCGACGCCAACACCGCCCGGGTCGTGGTGGTCGTCCAGCCGGGGTTCGCGCGCGCGATCGACGCCGGGCAGCGGGCGGAGGTCGGCGTCCTCATCGACGGCTCGGAGCCCAACGCCGCCCGGGTCGGTGAGGCGTACTCCCTCGCCCTGAACCAGTTCTACTCGCAACGGATCGCCGCGCAGTGGGCGGACCGGCAGGGCCTCGACCTGAGCGCCGCCGGACGCCTCGAGCCCCGCCTGCGTACCTGGTACAACCCGGAGCGGTCGAGCTCGATCTTCCTGATCCCGGGGCTGATGGTGGTCATCATCATGATCGTCACCGTGCAGCAGACGGCGGTGTCGCTGGTGCGCGAGCGCGACCTGCACACCCAGGAGCAGCTGCTGGTCAGCCCGCTGCGGCAGGTCGAGCTGATGGTCGGCAAGCTGCTGCCCTGGACGCTGCTGGCCTTCGCCGACATGATCGCCATCGCCGTTCTCGGGCTGACGGTGTTCGGCGTGCCGCTGCGGGGGAGCGTGCCCGTGCTGGCGGGGGCGTCCGTGCTGTTCGTCTTCTGTTCGCTCGGGCTGGGGCTGCTGGTGTCGGCGGTGGCGCCGTCGCTGGAGACCGCCAACGTGGTCGGGCTGCTGCTGTCGTTCCTGCCCGCGTTCCTGCTGTCGGGGTTCGCGTTCCCGCTGGAGTCGGTGCCGGTCGCGCTGCAGGTGCTCTCGTGCGCGTTCCCGGCCCGGTTCATGGTGTCGGTCTCGCGGGCGGTGTTCCTCAAGGGTGCCGGGCTCGCCGAGGTGTGGCCGGACGTGGCGGCGCTGGGCGCCTACGCGGTGGTCGTGCTGGCGGCGTCCACGGCGCTGTACGCGAGGAGGTCGCGCCGATGAACCTCCGCCGCGTCAGGCTGCTCGTCTGGAAGGAGTTCCTCCAACTGCGCCGCGACCCGCTGCTGCTGCGGGCCCTGATGCTCATGCCGATCATGCAGCTCGTCATGTTCGGCTACGTGGTCGCGGCGGACGTCCGCAACCTCTCGACGGCCGTCGTCGACCTCGACCGGACGCCGGTCAGCCGCCGCATCGAGGCGTCCTTCGTCGCCTCGGGCTACTTCACGATCACGTCGCACCCGGCGTCCGAGGCCGAGTTGCAGCCGCTGATGGACGCCGGCCGTATCAAGGTGGCCGTCGTCATCCCCGAAGGCACGCAGGCCGCTCTGGACCGCGGCGAGTCGGCCGGGCTGGGCGTGATCGTGGACGGCTCCGACTCATCCGTGGCGTCGGTGGCCTCCGGGTACGCCGCCGCGCTGGTGGCCCAGTTCAACACCGAGCGCCTGGCGGCGTCCGGGATGACGGTGGCGGCGCCCGGCGTGGACGCGCGCGTCCGGGTGGTGTTCAACCCCTCGCTGGACGCCGTCAACACGATGATCCCCGGCCTGATCGCGGCCATCCTGATGATCTCGATCTCGGTGATCATGTCGCAGGCCGTCGTCCGCGAGCGCGAGCGCGGCACGCTGGAGCAGATGTTCGTGACCCCCATCACGCCGGGGGAGTACCTGCTCGGCAAGGTCGTGCCGTACGCGCTGCTGGCCTGCGTGCAGGCGTCCGTCGTGGCGGCGGTCGGGGCGTTCTGGTTCAAGGTGCCGTTCAACGGCTCGGTGAGCGTCGTGGTCGTGGGGCTCGCCCTGTTCCTGCTGACCTGCATCGGCCTGGGGCTGCTGGTGTCGCTGATCAGCCACACCCGGCATCAGGCTCAGCAGACGGTGATGCTGATGATGATCCCGATGATGATCCTGTCGGGCTTCATCTTCCCCGTGGAGTCGATGCCGCCGGGGCTGCAGCCGGTCGCCTACGCGATCCCGCTGACGTGGGCGCTGCGGATCCTGCGTGGCGCCTTCGTGAAGGGCTCCGGCTTCGAGGCGTTGGCCGTGCCCCTGCTGGTGCTCGCGGCGTTCGCGGTGGTCATCTTCGGTGCCGCCGTCTGGGCGACGCGCCGCCGGCTGGCCGAGTAGGAGGGGCGATGTTCGGACGTGCAACCCCCGGCCGGGCCCCCGTGGACGCGACGGGCCCGGCCGTCTCGGTCCGGGGCCTGACCAAGACGTTCGGCGCGTTCACGGCCGTGGACGATCTCACCTTCGACGTGGCCCGCGGCGAGGTGTTCGGTTTCCTGGGGCCCAACGGGTCCGGGAAGACCACCACCATCCGGATGCTCACCGGGACGCTGCTGCCCACGGCCGGGACGATCGACGTGCTGGGGACGGACGTGGCGAAGGCGGCGGCGTCCATTCAGCGGAGGATCGGCTACCTGTCACAGAGGTTCTCCCTGTTCGAGGACATGACCGTCGACGAGAACCTCCGGTTCTACGGCGGCGTCTACGGCCTGGACGCCGCCACGTTCGCCGAGCGGCGCGCCTACGTGCTCGAGATGGCCGGGCTGACCGGACGCGAGGGCGAGCTGACCGCCAACCTGTCGACCGGGTGGAAGCAGCGGCTGGCGCTCGGGACGGCCACCATCCACTCGCCGGAGTTGCTGTTCCTGGACGAGCCCACGTCCGGCGTCGACCCGGTGGCGCGGCGCCGGTTCTGGGATCTGCTCTACGACCTCGCCGGGCGCGGCGTCACCCTGTTCGTCACGACGCACTACATGGACGAGGCCACGAACTGCTCGCGGCTGGCCCTGATGTACCGCGGCCGCATCGTCGCCGACGGGACGCCGCGCGAGGTCCGCATGTCGGCCGCCACGGCGTCCATGCCGGATCCGACGCTCGAGGACGCCTTCGTCGCCCTGATCGGGGGGTCGAGTCCCCCGCAATAGCGCCTGGATTGTTGTCAGAGCTGGAGATGCAGGCGGAGTGCGTCGTCGAGTTGAGTCATGAGGTGGGTTGGAAGGCGGCCTACAACGGGACCGAGCCGCTCCACCGAAACCGAGCGAACTTGTTCGGCCTGGGCTTTCGAATCCAGGTGGATGCCTGTTTCGGCAGCCGGGAGGAGGACCTGGAAAGGGAAGACGCGTGCGGTGTTGCTCGTCACGGGGACTACGGTGACGACCCCGCGGCCCTGTCGGGCTGCGGTGGCGTTGGCGTTGTCATTGCTCACGATGACCGCTGGCCGACGCTTGTTCGCCTCTCCTGCCCGGGCGGGTTCCAAGTCGACCAATCGGATCTCACCGCGGAGCATCGGCGAGCCCATCCGCGGTGGCGGACTCCCACGCGTCGGCGTCGCCCGTGGCCTCCCACTCCTGCCAGGCCGCCTCGTAGGCGGACTGGAGTTCTTGATCGCCGAGGAGCCTGATCGCCTGCTGGATGGCTGCGGAACGTGACTTCAGGCCGGCGGCGTGGGCGTACTTGTCGAGCGCCGCGACCTCGCCCTCGGAGAGGCTGACACTCAACTTCACCTGACTCATGCGACTAGAATACTACCTATCTTCCTACCGGAGTAGCCTTCCGGCTCTGCCGCGACCGGCTCGTTGTCAGGCGACCTTGTTCGCGTAACGCTGACGGGCGGCCTCGCCGCTGGTACCGACGAACGTGCCGATCGCGGACCAGGGCATGCCGGCTTGGCGGGCCGTGCGGATGGCATCGATGAGGTGGCGTTCGGCCTGGGATCGCTCCGCCACCGCTGCTCGAAGCAGTGCTACGGCGTCGGCGTCGAGTTCTTCGGCCGGATTGGGTTCGTAGGACTCGAAGCGCGCCGCGAGTTCGTCGGCGTGCTGCAGGATTTCATCAACGGTGCGTGGCATCGGACTCACCTCAGGAACTTCTCGCGGGCTTTCATGGCATGGACGATGACGTGGGCTTGCTCGCCATCGACGTATCCGACCTCCAGGAAGATGGCGGACTGGTTGGGTCCCACGATCATGGTGAACCCGTCGCCGAGGTCCCGATCCGGACCGGGTTGCGGTACGCGTGAAGGATCTCGGCCTCGTCGAGTCCGTGCCTGAATGCCGACGCAGCCAAGTCCTTTCATCCCTTAAAATGCCAAGGTAACTTGTGCTGCGGGGTAGGTCAAGGAGGCTGCCGACTCATCGACCACTCGCAAGTCAAGGCGTCTCCGGTTCTTGGGCTGGTTGGTCGCTGGGCTCTGAGTCTCCTTCGTCTTGAGAGGCATTCTCGACTCGCCTGGATTGGAAGAGGGAACTGAGAACGCTAGCCGCTCTTGCTGCTGCACCCTTGATTTCCGAGCCTGCATCCTCCACTGCAGCGAGGACTCGGGTCTTGTCTGGGATGGGTTCATCATCCAGGTCGACCAGGTTCTCACTGGCGTCAGGCACGTCCTCAGCGTGTGGGCCGAGTCCCTCGACAGTCAGAAATGACAGCGCGCGGTCGAGGGCCTCCAGTTTGCGCTTCAGCTCCCTCAGGGTTGGTGCCGAGTCGTCGGAGCAGGCTTCAAGGCGAGCCCGTTGCCGTCGGAGTTCAATCCCCGTCTCCACGAGGGTGATCCACGTTCCGGAGTCCTGCATGAGGCCTTGGTGCTTCCGGAGGAGAGCGGCTGTCAACTGGGCGGCGATGATGGCCTCGACAGTGGCAGCGGTGGTGGTAGGACTGGCAATCCCAATCGCAATGCCACCGCCACCCGCGCTGACCAGGGCCCCCGCCGTGAGAAGGCCTCCGATCATTCCGCCCGGCCCGAAGGCGGCCAGAGCGCTGGTGATGGCGGCGGCGCCCGCCACGCCTGGAGCGGCGGCCAAAGCGAGACCGCCCGTGGCCAGCACGATGGCAGCCGCACCAACGCTGAGGGCGGCCCACTTGATCCAGTTGGTTCCGTCGCCGGACAGCGCCCTTCGAGCGTCCCGGGACGCCGTGGACACATCTTTCGCGATCTGTCGGCCCAGCCCCATTTCGATTGTCAAGTCTTCGAGTGCCTCTTGACGTGACTCCTTCGGGACGTTGATCTCAAAGGGCCGGATGACATTCGAAGCTGCCAGGCTGACCAAGGCAACGACCGCATCTTCCTTCGTCAGGTGATTGACCCGACTCGGCTCAGGTGCGGCAGACTGCGGATCTGACAGGTCGACGGCGAGACCGGCAATCGAAGCAGGGAGCAGCCGACTCGCCCGATGGTTCCGCTCTTTGATGCGATCGACGACATCCGCCTGCACCTGGCGGAGGGCGTTGGCGAAGCGTTCCTTCCGCTCACCATTGAGTTTCGTCGTGATGAGGTATCCGTAACGGAGTGCCATGAGCGCGACGGTCTCAGCGAAGTCCAGCGGGATGTCGATACTCTTGTCGATGACCGCGAGTTCCTTTGACTGGGAACCGAACAGCGCGAAGCCGACGGTGGCGGCCACAGCCTGGTTCGCCAAGTATGTCCCCGCGTCGTGAACGTCAGGACGAACGATCGTGCGAATGCGGTGGTCGACCATCCAAGGAAAGATGGACGACAAGCCCTGGTGCATCGCCACGGGGTCGGCTGGGTTCCAGAAATTCACCCACCAGGCCAAGTTCGTGGGAGGGTCGGACAGCGTCTCGCGGAGGCGTTCCACCTGGAAACTAGAGTTGGCCAGCGGGCTTCCGATGGTCACCATGCCCACAACGTCGAGGCCTTTCGGTAGCCGTCGCACCAGGTCGGCGGCGATGACCGATCCGAGACTCAGATCTCCGGAAGTAGGGCTGGGTTGGCTGTTGAGGTTCGGGCGGGTTTGAGGTGGTAGGTGATGGGGCGGGGGTCGCCGGGTAGCCGTGGTGGGGTGTTGTTGAGTTCGTGGGTGAGCAGTTCGAGGGCGCGGGCGATGCGGGGGGTGTCGGGCCGGTCGAGGGTGACGGTGATATCGGTGTTGGTGTAACCGATCTGTCCGCCTTGGTGGAGCAGGTTGCGGGTGATGGCGCGGTACTCGTCGGGGTCGGCGAGGTAGGCGTTGAGGTGGTCGGCGAGCCAGGCTTCGGCGTTGAACGCGAGGAGCCGGAGCACCATTTGCAGGCCGCGGCGGGCCAGGTGGGGGCGGGCTCGTTTCGCGTCCGGGTCCAGGTCGGTCGCGGGCAGCTTGGCCGGGATCGGTTTGAGTGCGGCCTGCGCGTGTTCCAGGGTGGTTTGGGCGTGCCGGATCCGGGCGTGGGCGCCGGGCAGTGCGGCGTTCAGTTGTTTCGGGGTCTGACCACTGTTCAGCAGGTGTGGGAGGGCGCGTTCGGCTGCGACGAGTTCGGCTTCGGCTGCGGTGACCTGCTTGCGGGCGGCGATTCGGGCTGGGTTGGTCACCATCCGGGGGTCGGGGGTGATGTCCATGTCGTAGCAGGCCAGGGCGTCGATGCCGTTGTGGGCGCTGGCGTACTTGAACATGTTCTCGATCCGCCAGCGGGCCCTCAGCCAGCACACCAGGTCCGCGCCGGTGGCCGTCACCTCGGAGGTGAGGACTTGCAGGACCGGGGTGTCGTGCTCGTACAGGGTGAGTTGTCGGGCGGGGCCGTACCCGTTGATGTGCACAGTTTCGTCGGCCAGGAGCAGGCGGATCGGTTTGCCGTCACGCAGCGTCGACGACAGCACGGGGGTGGTGGTCGTGGGTGTCAGGGGGCCGCGTCGGTAGGTGACCCAATCGGCGCCGGCGTCGCGGCAGGCGGTGAACGTGACCGGGAACGCGCCGCCCCGGTCGAAACCCAACAGGACCGGCGCGTCGCGGCCGATCACCGTCCGCAACTGGGTCAGGACCCCCGGCAAGGACATACTGAGGCCGGTCGGCTCTCCGGTCCCGAACACCACGGCGCGGCCGCGGGCATCCACCAGGAGGGTGTCGTCGCGGCCGGGTTGGGCGTGGCGGCGTTTGGTGTTCCAGCCCTTGCCGACCGGGCGGGCGCCCGCATAGGGCACGAAGTGGTCATCGACGAAGTACACCGGGGTATCGGCGGGGTCGCTGGCCAGCATCCCGGCGGCGAACGCCCGCTGCAGTCCGAGCGGGTCGGTGCCGTCAGCCAGGGCGGCGAGCCGTGTCCGGAGCGTCTTCAACTCCGGAACCATCGTGAGGCCGAGGGTGGCGCCGGCCTCAGCGCGGCGCAGGTGCTTGGCTCCCTCGACGGTGTCGATGCCCCACGCGAACCCGAGGGTTGCGGTGCACAGCACGGCCAGGTCGTCGTAGCGGCGGGCCGGGCCACCGGTCACCGCGGCGAAGATCGCTTCCGCCCCGACCCGGTCCAGGTAGGCGTGCAGCAGCATCGCCCCCGCATACCGGGACGCGTGGGTCCCGGTGGCGATCCGTGACGAACCAGCCACCGACTCGACCGGTTCGACCACGGCCGGTACCGCCCCGGCGTCGCCGTCGGGGTCGGGCAGCACGTCGGCCACCGACGCCGGACCCAGCCGGGCGAGCAACTCGCTGATCACCGAACGGGCCACCCCGAGCCGGTCAGCGATCGCCTGCTGCGTCCACCCTGCCGCTGACCATCCCTGTGCCTGACGCACCTGTCGCTCCGACAGTTTGGGCGGACGGCCCCGACGGCGCACCAAACCAGCCGACCCATCCGTGCGGGCCCGACCCCGCAGGATGGACACGTACGTCGCGGTCAGCCCGAACACGGCGGCCACCTCATCCACCCGTCGGCCGGCGTCGGTCAACGCCACGATCGCCAGGTTCCGCATCCCCGTGTCGTCGGCGTCGTAGCGGTACAACACCGACCGTCCCCACGTCACCACCACCTGCCCGTCGCTGGCGTGCAGGCGCAGCACCGCCGACTCCGGCATCCCCTCCAACACGTCCTGAACCACAACACCACCCTACCAGATCTTATCTGATTTCCGACGCGACCAGGCAAACAAAAGGCCCTGCTCACAGGGCCAATCCGTCAGCTACATCCGGAGATCTGAGCCTAGTCAAAGGAGACGCGGGACAGATGACGGACAGTCACACGATTCTGCAGATGCGCCACATCACGAAAGAATTTCCGGGGGTGCGCGCGCTGGACGACGTCACGATGTCGGTGCGCAGGGGCGACATCCACGCGATCTGCGGTGAGAACGGCGCAGGCAAGTCCACCCTGATGAAGGTCCTCTCGGGGGTCTACGCCCACGGGTCGTATTCGGGCCAGATCATTTTCGAGGACGAGGAAGTGAGCTTCTCCGGGATCCGGAGCTCCGAGGAACGGGGCATCGTCATCATTCACCAGGAACTCGCCCTGATCCCCGAGCTCTCCGTGGCCGAGAACATCTTCCTCGGCTCGGAGATCCGAAAGGGCCTCCTCATCGACTGGGACGCCGCGCGCCTCCGGGCCATCGAGTTGCTCGCCCGCGTCGGCCTGAGCATCAGTCCCGACACCCAGATCAAGAGCCTCGGCGTGGGGCAGCAGCAGTTGGTCGAGATCGCCAAGGCGCTGTCGAAGAACGTGAAGCTGCTCATCCTGGATGAGCCGACCTCCGCGTTGAACGAGGACGACTCGGCCAACCTTCTCGACCTCATGCGGGGCCTCAAGGCGCGCGGCATCACCTGCATCATGATCTCGCACAAGCTCAACGAGATCGCCGCCGTGTCGGACGCCGTCACGGTCATCCGCGACGGCCGAACGGTCGAAACGTACGACGTGGTGGCCGGAGAAGTGGACGAGGACCGGATCATCCGCGCGATGGTCGGTCGCCCGATCGAGAACCGGTACCCGCACCACGAGCCCCACATCGGGTCCACGCTGTTCGAGGTTGAGGGGTGGACCGTCGAACACCCGGAGATGCCCGGACGACTCGTGAGCGACCACGCGAGCTTCTCGGTCTCGCGCGGCGAGGTCGTCGGCTTCGCGGGCCTGATGGGGGCGGGGCGGACCGAACTCGCCCGCTCCATCTTCGGACGCTCCTACGGGATCTTCCGTTCGGGACGAATGACGCTGGACGGACGAGCCATCGCGCCCCGCACGGTCTCCGACGCCATCAAGCAAGGCATCGCCTACGTCACGGAGGACCGCAAGAATCTCGGTCTCAACCTCCTGGACTCGATCAAGGCCACCACTGTGTCGGCCAACCTTCGAGCCATCGTCGAACGCGGACTCCTGAGTTTCCGGCGCGAGACCGAGGTGGCCGAGAAATACCGGAAGGATCTGCTGATCAAGGCGCCGAGCGTCGACGTCGGCGTCTCCACCCTCTCGGGCGGCAATCAGCAGAAGGTGGTGCTGGCCAAGTGGATGTACCCCGATCCGAAGGTTCTGATTCTCGATGAGCCCACCCGAGGCATCGACGTCGGCGCGAAGTACGAGATCTACAAGCTCATCCACGGGCTGGCCGACCAGGGCAAGGGCGTGATCGTCATCTCGTCCGAATTGCCGGAACTCCTGGGAATCTGCGACCGGATCTACACCATCTGCGAGGGCAAGATCACGGGCCAGATCGCGGCCAAGGACGCGGATCAAGAGATCCTGATGCGCCGCATGACAACAACGAGCTCAACCGCGGCCGCTATGGCCAGTCCGCTTCCCACACCCGGCGAATCCACAACGGAGTAGACCATGAAGGCAGTCAAGCAAGTTCTCGGCAACAACCTCCAGCAGTACACGATGGTGGTGGTCTTGGTGCTGCTGGCCATCGTGTTCGACTTCGCCTCCGGCGGTCGCATGCTCACCCCGACCAACTTCCAGGACCTGTTGGCCGGCAACGCCTACGTCCTGGTGCTTGCCATCGGCATGGTGATGGTCATCGTCGTCGGACACATCGACCTGTCGGTCGGCTCCGTGGCGGGGTTCGTCGGCATGGCGGTGGCACTCTCGATCAAGTCGTTCGGCCTGCCGTGGTGGCTGGGCCTCCTTCTCGGGCTCGCGGTGGGTCTGGTGATCGGGATGTGGCACGGCTGGTGGGTGTCCAAGGTCGGCATCCCGGGCTTCATCGTGACGTTGGCGGGCATGATGATCTTCCGCGGCCTCATCGTCTTCACCTCCGGATCCATCTCCCAGCCCGTGCCGGGAGAGTTCACGGTCCTCGGCGCCGGCTACCTGCCCGAGTGGGGCCCCGACACGGGCCTGAACAACTCGACGGTGGTCCTCGGCCTGCTGGCGATGGCGTGGTTCGTCTACAGCGAGATCAACAAGCGTCGGCACGCCGTGGCGCGAGGCGTCGACTCGCCCGTCTGGGCGATGGCCACCCGCATTGTGCTGATCGTGGCGGTCCTCGGCTACCTGACCTTCCTCTTCGGCAGCGGCCGGCCCGGCACCTCCTTCCCGATCCCCGGGCTGGTCCTCGTGGTCCTCGTGGTCCTGTACCACACCCTCACGCAGCGCACCACGCTCGGGCGCCACATCTACGCGGTCGGTGGCAACAAGGCGGCTGCGGCGTTGTCGGGCGTCAACACGGCGCGCACCTACTTCTTCGTCATGGCGAACATGTCGTTCCTCGCCGCCGTCGCAGGGATTCTGGCCGTCGGGAAGTCGACGGCCGCCGGTCCCGCGGACGGCAACATGTGGGAGCTCGACGCCATCGCCGCCGTCTTCATCGGCGGGGCGGCCGTCTCCGGTGGCATCGGCACGGTCATCGGTTCCATGGTCGGCGGCCTCATGATGGCGGTCCTCAACAGCGGCCTGATGCTCCTCGGAGTCCAGTCCGATCGCACCCAGATCATCAAGGGCCTGGTCCTCCTCGCGGCGGTCGCCTTCGACGTGCTGAACAAGCAGCAGGGGCGTCCGTCCATCATCGGTCAGATGCAGCGGGCACTCTCGCGTCAATCCGGCGAGGCGAGCCAGAAGAAGACCGACTGACCGGCCCCCTCCGGTCCCCGGAGAACCCAACAACCCGAGTGCGTCGCCGACGCACACACAACGGGCCTCACCGCCCACCCGACCCCGCCCGGATGGCCCGGACGTGATCTGTGAAAGGAACACCATGAAAAAGAGAACCGCGTCCGCACTCGCGGGGCTCCTCGTCGCGTCCTTGGCCCTGACCGGCTGCGGGAGTGGACGTAGCGGGGAGACCACCGCCGCCGGGACGAACGCAGCGAAGGGCTTCGCCGCCAACGCCACCATCGGCGTGGCGCTGCCCTGGCTCGGCACCCAGAACTGGAAGGAAGCGCAGGACATGTTCACCGCGCAGCTCAAGACCGCCGGCTTCACGCCGATGGTCCAGGCGGCGGACAACAAGGCCCCCCAGCAGTCCCAGCAGATCGACGCCATGGTCAAGGCCGGGGCCAAGGTCATCGTGGTCGGCGCCGTCGACGGCACCCAGTTGGGCACCTCGCTCAAGAACGCCCGGGACGCCGGCGTGGCCATCATCGGGTACGACCGTCTGATCCAGAACACGGAGGCCGTGGACGCCCTCGTGCAGTTCGGCTCCGTCAAGACCGGCGAACTCCAGGGGCAGTCGCTCCTCGAGGGCCTCGCCAAGCGCAAGGGCGCCGGCCCCTACAACATCGAGCTGTTCGGCGGCGGCCCGTCGGACGCCAACGCTCCCGACTTCTTCAAGGGCGCGATGAGCGTTCTGCAGCCGAAGATCGACGCGGGCCTGATCAAGGTCGTGTCCGGCCAGAACACCTTCACCCAGGTGGCCACCGTGGACTGGGACAACGCCAAGGCACAGTCCCGGATGGACTCCCTGCTCTCCGGCTTCTACAGCGGCAAGAAGGTCGACGGCGTCCTCTCCCCCAATGACGGCATCGCGCGCGCCATCCTGACCTCCTGCAAGCAGCACGGCTACGCGACGGCCGATCTGCCGGTCGTGGACGGCCTTGATGCCGAGAACGAGTCCGTCACCTCGATCTGGAACGGGGAGCAGTACTCCACGACGGCCAAGCCCACCGACAAGCTGGTCGGCAAGTCGATCGATCTGATCAAGGCCCTCCAGGCAGGGCAGGCCCTCCCGGCTCCGAGCTCGAAGACCAACAACGGCAAGATCGACGTCCCGGTCTACCAGCTCGATCCGACCGTGGTGACGAAGGACAACGCCAAGCAGGTCTTCGCGAGCGACCCCGAGCGCCTGAAGCTCCTCACCTAGTCACGTCAACGAACACTCGAGCCCGGTCGGCGTCGCCGACCGGGCTCGAGCCATCTTCCGCCCTTGGGCCGACCGGATCTCACAGCCCCTGGGCCAGCCTGCGATACGCGCTCGACCAGCGCAGACGCTCGACGAACTCGTGCGTGTCATCGGTGGACTTCGTGATCGACACCAGTTCCGTGCCGACGATCTCGGAGAGGTTGACCAGGTCGTCCCGCGTCAGGGCCGTCGAGAGCACCGAGTGGTGCGGTCCGCCCGCGGCGAGCCAGCATTCGGTCGCCGTCGACCACTCGGCCTTGGTCTTCCAGAGGGCCCGCGCGACGGGCAGTTTGGGCAACGGCTGGGGTGGGTTCACGACCTCGAGGTCGTTGCTCACCCAGCGGTAGCGGTCGCCGAGGTCGCACATGCCGACGATGACGGCGTCCCCGGGGGCGGCGTCGAACACCATGCGCACCGGGTCCTCGCGGTTGCCGATGCCCAGCGGGTGCACCTCGATGCGCGGCTTGGCGACCGCGATCGAGGGGCAGACCTCCAGCATGTGCGCGCCGAGGCTCAGCTCACGTCCCGGGGTGAGGTCGTAGGTGTAGTCCTCCATGAACGACGTCCCGCCCGGCAGCCCGGCGGCCATGACCTTCAGCGTCCGGCCCAGGACCGCGGTCTTCCAGTCGCCCTCGCCCGCGAAGCCGATGCCGTCGCCCATCAGGCGCTGGACGGCCAGGCCCGGCAACTGCCGCAGCCCGCCGAGGTCCTCGAAGTTCGTGGTGAAGGCCCCGAAGCCGCCGTCGATGACGAAGCGGCGCAGGGCGATCTCGATCTTGGCGCCGTAGCGCAGCGAGTCGGCGCGGTCGGCGCCCGGACGCAACTCGGACGCCACGTCGTACAGGTCCAGGTACTGCTCGACCAGCGCGTCGACCTCGGCCTCGCCGACGGCGTCCACGACGGCGACCAGGTCGTTCACGCCCCAGGTGTTGACCTCGACGCCGTAGTTGATCTCGGCCTCGACCTTGTCGCCCTCGGTGACGGCCACGTTGCGCATGTTGTCGCCGAACCGGCACACCTTCAGGGTGCGCA
>Ga0209480_10001872_pt1 | contig 14927 bp, 10 predicted proteins | sample JI61114C2DNA_FD_187501 | JGI IMG/M metagenome (GOLD analysis project Ga0209480, IMG submission 187501) | Wastewater effluent complex algal communities from Wisconsin, to seasonally profile nutrient transformation and Carbon sequestration -... | ecosystem: Engineered > WWTP > Effluent > Algae...
CATGTCGAGCGACGAACTGCCTCGAGGGGCGAGGGAGCTTACATGCTGCAGCTCGTCAATGTTGGAGCGTGGCGTGATGCCGGGTTGATCGATGGTGCGGAGAGCCTCGATGCGCTCGGCGCAGCCGTGGCAACTAAGGTGAGCATTGGTGGATGCCCGGGACCGGCCAAGTTGGCCTATCGCATCGAGGGGCGCATCCGGACTGCCGAATGGAGCCTCGACACGCTCCCTGCACGAGGCGACTTCACCGCAGTCGGTCAGCACGTTGTGATTGTTGGCCTCTACGCCAATACGGATCAAGCCGTCCACTTCGTGCCCCAGGGGCGCAACATCCACGCTCATGTCGTCTTTCCCGCGTTGGGCATCGCGGGACACCTCAAAGCCGTCGAGCTTGAACCGGGGATCCGCCTGCAGCTTCAGGCGAACTAGCATCACGACACCTGCCGCCCGATGGATTGCCCCGCTATCGGTCCCGACCGATTTGCGCGGCTGGCATTCGTCGTCGCCCGCCGCCGTGCGTGAGTCGTCCGAGCTCTGTGGGGGCTCAACGCCCCGCGCGCTCGCGAGCTGAGAAAACCGAGTTATGAAAACCCAGGGCTCTCCGAAAGAACGTGGGATCCGAGGGGCACAGACCACAAACGATGGACGGCAGCGCCTCCCACACTTGGAAGACCGCGTCACGACGCTTCAGCCACGTCGCCACCAAGCTTCCATCTGATTGGAGGATGGTAAGTCGGTGCCAGATAGACTCCATACCCTTCGCGCAGAATGGCGAGCCTCGCCAGCTATGTGGTGGTATACTGACCCATCATTCCGCCATCCTCATGTTCAAGGATGTGACAGTGGAACATGAAGGGAAAGTCGGAGGTTGCAGGTTGCGTGAAGGTCATAAGAAGCTCGGCTGGCTCGTTTAGGAGGATGGCGTCCTTGCCGCCAGCCAGATGGGGGGCGGGCGCTTTGCCGCCGATCGACAGCACGTTGAAGATGACGCCGTGGACGTGGAACGGGTGCGCCATCATGTTTGGCGTGACCTCCCAGATCTCGGTGTCGCCGAGCTTCGGAGCGAAGTCGATGCGGCCCATATCGTAGACTTGGCCGTTGATGCCCATCGGTGGTCCCATTCCTCCACCCATCCTCATGCCGCCCCCAGCGCCTTGCCCACGCATCATTGCCGGCCCCATGTCGAGCGATACGCGGCGCCTTCGGACGGCGCGCTCCGGATCACTCGTGGCGCGGGCGACAAGCGCTGTGGGAATGGTCTTGGCCGTTGCGGCTGATGCGGAACGAGGCTCAAAGCGCAGTATTTCGCCGTCGACGCTCTCCATCATTCCTGCCATCATGCCGCCGCCCATGCCACGCACCATGTTGCCATCAGGCGCAGTCTCGAGAACGGCGACTTTGCCATCAGAGAAATCGACAAGCACTTCGAACCGCTCGCTCGGAGCAATGATCAGTGAGGTCATGCCGACGGGCGCAGGCAGGTACCCGCCGTCGGATGCAATCACGTGGAATGTACGCCCGTCGGCAAACCGCAGATCGAAGTTTCGGGCATTGGCGGCATTCAGGAGACGCAGGCGAACAAGACCGCGAGGAACTTTCGCGAAGGGCGAGATGGCGCCGTTAACAACCAGCGTGTTCCCGCGCATGCCCATCATCCGGGAGGGGCCGCCGCTATTGTAGACGAGAGCGCCTTCCTCATCGAGCTGGCGATCCTGAAGAATGATCGGCAGGTCGTCGATCCCGTAGGTCCGCGGCAACCCCAACCGCTCGCCAACGCCATCTTCGACAATCATGAGTCCTGCGAGGCCTCTATAGACCTGCCGTCCTGTGTCTCCATGGGGGTGGGAATGATACCACGCCGTGGTCTCAGGCTGGTCGATCTTGAGGACTGGTCGCCAGATTCCGCCCGGCGGTATCAATACGTGCGGCCCGCCATCAAGCGCTGCCGGTACGAGTACGCCATGCCAGTGCGCTGTAGTGCCCCGGTGAAGTCTGTTCTCGACCGTGAATTCAACTTCATCACCTTTGTGTATGCGCACGACTGGCCCCAGATATGGCGCGGAAAATCCGTACGTCCTGGTGGGACGTCCCGGCACGAAGGCGTGCTCGCCTTCGGCCGCCACCAGAGCAATCGCGCCGTTCTGCTTGCGCGCATCGACGAGTTCGGGAATTGGCAGCGGAGTTCCCGCGCTCTGGCCCTCCGCGGTGCAGCCGCCCAGGACGGCGACAGAACCCAAGCTGCCCTCGAGAAATCTGCGGCGGGTGAACATTCGCAAATCACCTTCAATTGGTTGCCTGGCCGAACTGCTGAAATCGAGAACCAGGCTTAGCTAGTTTGAGTGTCTATCAGTGAAGCCTTCAGGTTTAGCCAGATTTCTGCTCAGTGACCCGTACCAACCGTCTTGTACCCGATTTCGTCTCAAAGCTGGGTCTCACGCTCCGGGCCTCGAGCCCTGCGCTTGCCGGACCGCCTGTCAGAAAAACCGACGAGCGGTCCGTGAGCGTTGTTGGGAGGATCAGCCTGCCGCTGAAAGCCGGATAACTACCCCCGGCCGGCCCCGGTAGGCGCGATCCAAGTGCAACGTCTGATCCACAGATCAGGTCGAAGCCGGCGAGACGATCCTCGTACTTGTGATCGAGCAGGTTCTGGACGCCTGCCGATAGCCTGACCCGATCGCGGTCGGTCCACGACCCGAACGCGTTCAAAACTACGCAACCTGCTGATCGCTCTTCGGAGGTTGTGGCCGAAACAATCCCTTGCTCCGCGACGGCCCTGGCTTCGAAAGTCGCTGACTAGGCGCCTGGCTCACACTCAACGTTACTGTGGAGATCCCTCCCTATCTGTTGCCCGGCTTCGACCGCAGACGACAGCAACGCTAGCGTCGTGAACCCTTATCGCTGGCGCGGCCATCCAAGTTGCTGATGTGATCGTGCAGCGCCTCGTCGATTGCGCTTCAGCTCGGGACCCTCTGATCGACATCGGCGAGCGTCTCCGACTCTTTCAAAAACATTGGTGGCCGCCAATCCGGTACTCAGGGCGAGGCGTCGAGATCTGTCTCGATCGAGACGCGATTTCGTCCGTGTCGCTTCGAGAGATAGAGGCATTCGTCAGCCCGCGCGACTAGCTGAGCACCAGTTTCGCCGGGCCCCAGCCTCGCGACCCCGAACGATACTGAGATGTGCCCCATCACCTCTGCGGACTCTTTGTGCCTGAGGCGGGTGGCGTAAATGGCCCGCCGAATGCCGTCGGCTTGCTCTGCGGCGTCCTGCAACGACCGACGCGGCATAATGATCCCAAACTCTTCTCCGCCAAGGCGCGCGACCAACTGGTCTGCCAAAGCCAATCGGGCCATTGTAGCCGCAACGAGTCGTATGACGCCATCACCCGTCTGATGGCCCCACGTGTCATTGAATGTTTTGAAGTGGTCGATGTCACATATGGCGACAACCAATGAAGTCTCATCGTGCAGCGCTTCTTCATGTCTCATGCGCAACGTTTCGTCGAAGCGCTTGCGGTTGGCGACGCCCGTCAATGAATCGGTCAGGGACTGCTTCCGCGCTTCGGCGAGCGAAACGCGCAACTGCTCCATCTCGGCGGAAGATTCCGAGAGTTTGCCGGCCAGCGTTTGATGAGTCTCGGCGATCTGCGTGGTGGCCTTTGCAAGGTGTGACACGAGCTGCCGCAGGCTGGTCGTATCGGCCGGCACGCTCAGCAGGGTTGTCACCGCGGCATCAAGCGTCTCGCCATAGCGGTCCGTGTTCGCGCTGACGAACTTCAACGCGTCGAGAGCGTCGGTAACCTCATGGGCAATACGCGATCCTGTGTCAAATACGTTGTGGCTAGGGGTCGCGCGGGAAAAGTGGCTCTGATACAGTGAGGCCATGGCTCCTTCGTCAAACGCGGCGCCTTGTGCAATCATGGCGTCGATCGCCGCACGCAGGGCAGGCACCGAATCCGTGAGATAGGCGAGCCACACTTCGTAGTTGCGTGGGCTAACTGGTTGCGCGACGCGACCAATCTGGTCAATCGAGCGATGTCCCAGCGCGACACCTTGTAGTCCGACAAGGCGGTTAGGCATCGCGTATCCCTCAGGGCTATCCCGGTAATTCACGCTTCCGATGACGTCCTTAACAGCGTGCTAACCATCTCACGTGCGCGTAAACCGATGCGCACAGCAAAAGTCAGCGTTGTAGTGCAGGCGTGCGGCATGCGGCAGCGGCAAGGGCGGCTGTCCGGAGGCTACTTTGCGGTTTGCCGCCAGGATGGATCGTTCGCCGCAACGCGGAGAGATCAGGCGGAGAGGGCCTTTCACGTCGCTTGACCTCTTGGAGTGTTTTTGTTCAAGCGAGTCTGGTTGTCTGCTTGGCATTCTGATTTCTACGAACTCGTTTAAGGCGGTCCCATGCCAGTCTCAGGGATCAGAGCCCCTCGCAGCATGGGGACGAACAGGAGATGCGTCGCGAGCGCGTGGAGGACACGCCCGCCAACTGCAAGGTGATAAGGGGCCGGGTTGCTAGCTGCCTTCAGAACTCCCTTCTCACACTGAGCGCCTCTCGTGTGCTCGAATTGCCTCGCAGGGTCGCCGCGAAGATTGGCTCTCACGACAACTGCGCTCACGATTCGAGGATAGCGGGATTAAGCGAACGACCGCTTTCGGCGAGAATGCGCCAGTCGACTGACGGATCGGTGAGGGCGGGATCTGGCTCAAAGCCGCCGGTCGCGTTGCACCGCGAAAATACCTCAGCCCCGGATCAGGGGGATAATTCTCGCCACCTAACGTCAGGTGTCCGCGACGGCGGCACAGCCCGCATCTAGAAATAGTTCCGGATCTCGGCGATCACGGCATTGTCCGCCCCGATCGCGTTCGCTCCCGTGTAAGTCAGGCCGAGCTGCAGCGTTTCGAGACCGTAGAAGGCACCGAGGCTCCAGTCTGTCTTTCCGTCCGGCGCCCACGCCCCATCCTCGTAGCCGATCGAGCTGGACAGCCAGAAGGGCAGGTTCTGACTGGACCAGTCGGCACCGAACCAGACATAGCTGCCATCAAGATCGCCCAGTGCCACCTGGCGCGGTGTGTATTCGTATCCCACGGTCAGGGAGAGCCCGCCGAACGCGTGGCTCAGGCTGATGGGGAGGACATAGTAGTTCACGTCGCTGGCGTCGGGGTAGAGGTACGCCAGCGCGCCGACATCGATGTCGAGGCCCGCCACAGAGAACACCCAGCCGGCCGACACATCGAATTCAGAAGTCGCGCCGTCGCCATCGTCGTCGATGCCGAGCTCTTCGATCGTCGAAGCGAACACGCCGGTATAGAGGCCGGATGAGTGGTTCAGCGTCGCGTCGACCTGCATCGCAGGCTTATCATCCGACAATGACCAGCCGCGAAACCGGTAGTCCGAGACGATTGCAGCGGACGAATCAAGGACGAAGTCGGATGAATACTCTACGTCATCCGTCTGGGCGAAAGCTGGCCCGACCGTTGAAAGCGCGATGACAAGGCAGGCGAACGTATTGCGCATGTGAACTCCACCGCGCAATGCATGACAGCTTCATCTTAAGGACTAACGAAGCGGGTCGCCAAATTCAGGTTCGTGGCAGAGTTTCAGCCGATGTTAGTTGTTATGTGACATCGTCAGGCAATGTCCGAAGCCTGGAAGACCTCCCAGCTCAAGCAGGTTGCCATCGCCACGTTCATCGTGGTGGCGGCGATTGCTGCAGGCATTCTCGGTCTAATAGCGATCAGCGCCAACGCCGTGGACGATATCGCTAGGCGTTCCGAAACCCGTCTCGTAACGCGTGCGACGGAGCGTGTACTGACGAAGATGGAAGAAGATGTCGCATCCGCTGCGATTTGGAGCGACGCCTATTTCAGCGTCGGCAAGAAGGACGCCGAATGGTTGCAGATCAACTTCGGCGACTACTATGCCGACTTCATGGGGCATGAAGTCACGATCGCCTATGACGGCGATGGGGCGCCCTTTTATGCGTCGCGTGAAAGCGAGCCTGCATCGCCCGCTGACGAATCTGCGTTCATCGCTGCGACAGCTCCACTTCTGGACGTCGTAAGGGCCGACAGCCGGTTGCGAAAGTTCGACTCCAACGGTGGCCCGACGTCATCATTCGAAGCTGTTTCCGCACGGCAGTCGATCATCGATGTCGGCGGCGAACTCTATGTTGTCGCGGCATCCACTGTCGTGCCTGAACGTCCGGAAGACGCGACCCTGCGAGGGTCGTATGGTGTGGTCGTCTCGGGAAGCAAGCTCTCGGCCTTCCTTGAAACGCTGACGGCGGACCTCGCTATCGAAGGGCCACATCTCGTCCCGGACGGCGCCAAGGCTGAGGCGCATGTCGATCTGATCTCGTTCGATGGAAAGCGGCTTGCCGCACTCGCGTGGACGCCGGAGCGACCCGGCGCCGGTGTCCTTCGGCATGCCGCGCCGCTCGTGATCATCACGGCGCTGATTCTGATCATAGCGGCGGTTCTGCTCCTGATGCGCGTACTGAGGATTCTGACAACGCTGACACGGGAACGTGGAAGGTTGAAAGACTCTTTGATTGAACTTGCGGCATCGCGAGACGACGCCGAGCGCGCAAACATCGCGAAGTCGCAATTCCTCGCTTCGATGAGTCACGAAATCAGGACACCCCTGAACGGCATTCTGGGAATGGCGCAGTCGCTGGAGGATTCCCGCAAACTCGATGAAGCGGACGCGCACAAGGTCCGCGTCATTCTGTCATCCGGCGAAACGCTGACGGCTTTGCTGAACGATGTGCTCGACATTTCGAAGATCGAGGCCGGCAAGTTGGAGATCGCGCCGATCGAGACGGACGTAGAGGCTCTAGTGGATCAGGTCGCGAGCCTGTTTGATCCCGTGGCGCGGGAGAAGGGGCTTGCTCTCGAGGTCTGTTATCGTTCCACACTGGATCGCGCGCTCGTGCTCGATCCGGTGCGTGTGCAGCAGTGTCTGTCTAACCTCGTATCCAACGCCATCAAGTTCACGCATGCGGGCCATGTGAAGGTTGATGTGGCGGTAGAAATGGGTGCATGCAGCCGCCTGGTCGTGTCTGTGCATGACACCGGCATCGGCATGACATCCGACACCATCGCAAAGCTGTTCAACAACTTCGCCCAGGCTGACGCATCAACGACGCGGACCTTTGGTGGAAGCGGGCTCGGATTGGCGATTACCCGCCGCCTTGCGCGGATGATGGGAGGCGACGTAACAGTGACGAGCCAACCTGGTGTTGGCTCGACATTTGTTCTGGCGATCGACGTAGTGAACGGGTCGCCGATAGTGAGATTACCGCGCCCTGTGGTCGTGGATGCGGGTCCGGTACCGTGCTTGGGAGCGAAGGTGCTGATCGTCGACGACAACGCGATCAACCGTCAGGTCGCAAAGCTTTTCCTGGCGCCGCTGGGCCTCGAACTCAGCGAAGCTGAGAACGGGGAGGAGGCGCTGTCCCGCCTTGAGCGGGAGTCATTCGATCTCGTACTTCTCGATGTCCACATGCCCGTTATGGATGGACGCCAGTGCATCGCCCGCATTCGCGCTAGCAGTTCACCGCTGAAGGATATCCCCGTCATCGCGCTGACTGCCGAGGCCATGACGGGAGACCGCGAGAAGCTGCTGGCGCTGGGAATGACGGACTACCTGCCGAAGCCGATAAACCGGCTCGAACTCGTCACGAAGGTTTCGACCTATCTTAGCTTAAGTATGCGGGCCGGGCAGGCGATAGTAGAATCCACCAGCGCCCCCAGATGCACGCACCTCGATGTGGATGCGCTCTTGTCGGATATCGACGAGCTGATCGCGAGTTGAAGGCGTTCGTGGGCACGGTACTGAGATGATATGCGTTCTGCAAGGTGCGCCTTGCGTGTTTCACTAGCGCCGAACTTTTCTAGAACGGTGCTTCCTCGGCGAAGCTCCGGCCTCGCGGCGATGAAGGGCTGCGCCTCTCGGTCCAAGTCGCAGGGTCGGGGATCGTCAAAGGGGCCACTATTCGGCGACGTCCAGTCACCGGCGACAGCGGCGTTGGTGACCGGACCCGGCGAGTTCAAGACTGTCGCCGCCCTCTCTTCGGCTGCCTGCAACGCGCCCATGACCTGTCACTCCCGGACGCCGTGACACTTCATTGGTGGGTCGGTACCCGCATGCGTCATGAAGCCTGCCCAGGATGCGACGCAATTCTTGGCGTCGGCTGTGGTCGGCGGTTGCAGGGTATCGCTAGGTCGGGTCGAGGCAGACCAGCGCTTCGGTCGCGGAAGAGTAAAAAAATCCGAGCCGTAAACTGACGACATCGGCCCGGTTGTGCTCTGCATCGTTCACGCTGTCAGAATGCAAGTCAGAACGGGTGTCAGAATGATCTCGAGCACATCATCCTCGCGGAACTAAAATCTCTTGCGATGTCCGGGGTCGAATGGTCCCCAGCTCTCCGGACTCGAACCGGGGACCTCTAGATCCACAAAAACTCGCCCAGAGACAGGCCCATTCCACCATCAACAACCGTTCTGACGGCGTCTGTCATGGATGTGCGAGGACCCCTCATGGAGGGGCAGCGGGGCGGGCCCGGATCTTGGGAACAGGTCAATCTTGCGCTCAACCGAGTCAGGCAAAGCAGCGCGGAATTCTCCAGCTAAGAACGGGCAACATTTAGTGGGCGGATACTGCCGCGCCTACCTGCACTGCTGCACTGAAACGCCTAGGACATTCTCCGTCACGCATTGCTGGTTGGCGCTGCAGACCTGGAATCCGCAAAGCGCCGCTTTCGGCGTGCTGGAGTTGCCCGGCAGCGGAATGGGCAGAGACCCAGTTGGCAACTTCACACCTGGGATCGAGGGGAGGCTGATACTGGGGACCTGAGCGGTGGACGGCAGTTTCGGCGCTGCGCTGCCACTTTGGGTCGCTGGTTTCGCTCCAGGCTGGCAGCTGAGCTGCGCCCTTGTTCCCAAGTCGATCGAGTACGCCTGGGACATCACACCGCGTTCGCTGATCCACAACTTGGCGACCTCTGCACTCACGCAAGCGCAGAGTGACGCTTCCTTGCCTCCCGACAAGCACGCTTCGCGCTGTGACCGTTCGGTGTTTGACGGCGACTTGCACATGTTAGTGCTCTGGGCGCCGGTAATTTTCATCACGACACTCTCTGGGCTGACCTTGGCAGCATCCACTTTGTTTGCGGCCAGCTCCCCCTGTAACCGCGCCACATATGCCTCTTGCCCGGCCATGGCTTTGGCCGCCGCTAGCTGTCCTTCTAGCCGCTTGCGCGTCGCGTCATACTTTTCCTGCGCCAAGGCCTGGCGAGCGGCCGGTTCCTCCCGGCCAAAGCAGTCGCAATCATACCAGTTCGCGTTTAGCGAGGACTTGCAGGTAGCAACTACGGTGCTCGGCTGCTGCCTTGCCGCGCTGACCTGTGTGAGCGCCAAGGAGACCGTCGCCAAGGCAACGGTGACGACAAACTTGGAAATGCGCATCTACTTCTCCCCCAGCATCCAGACACGGGTAGCACGCCGCTTGGGGTAAGTAATCACTGGTCTCGCTCCAGGCGAACCCGTCGCTTCACTGGTCCTTCGGTATCAGTTTCAGTCTGGCGTCGTAGGCCTTCTTCAGCACGCCGCCGTCGGCGGCGAGCAGCTTGTCCAGCTGGGCTTCCAAGGCCGCAAACGTCGGAGGATTCGCGAAGAGGGGCCTCAGCGCGCGGTAGTCTTGGCCACCCAGCATGCGGTCGTGCGCCACGACTGTGAGTGCGTCGTTCCGCGAGAGCTCATCGCTTGCAGCTTGCTGGCTGGCTCCGGGTTCACCACCCCAGGTGTCAATCAGCGCTACGACGTCGCTGGCGGTCACCTGCTCGACGTAAACGTGCTCTGTCGAACTAGCGCCGCGCGGCGGGGCCCTGCGAACAGCAAGGACGGCCTGTCCAGCCTCACCCGAGAAGACGACGGCGGGGCAAACCCAAAGGACGATTTTCTCCTGGATCAACTGGGAGCCGGTACACACCACATTCTTCTTGTTGAACAGGCGTATGATGTCCGACGCGCGGTAGGATTTTCCACCCGAACGGACAAGAGCGGGATCTTCCCATGCTTCGCGATCTATCGAGATCTGCAGCGCGTTGTGATTGTCCAATCTGCGATCGTTGGTCATCAGGTAATCGCCTATCATCACAAAGGGGGAGGACGAGGCGATAGAGGATGCGCGTGGGCGCGTGGCGGCAGGCGGCACGGCGGCAGCCGGCTCCGTCCATCGGCCGACGATGGCGCCGTATCCGCTGTAGCTTCCATCGACGTAGAGCGTCGACTCCACATTGCCCCAGCCGTGACCAGCCCCGATCGATGACCGGATACGAGTCAGCCCAGCGGGACACGTGGGACCGGTGTATCGAGAGACGATTTCATCAAAGGCCCCGCTTTCGTTCCAGTTGCGAGCGAGTGGAACACAGAAGTGCTCAATCAGGCCTTTGATGGTGTTATCGGTAGACGTCGGCTGGTTGTACACGGGGTTGGCTACGCTGCCGTCCGAGAGCCGTTGGACGAAGGCGAAGTGTGTCGCCAATTCGATTCTGTAAAAGCGGGAGCAGGCTCCGGGGTCAATCTTGTCCCAGCCAGCAAACATCGCGATCCGCTCGGTAACCGAGATGTCTTCGACAGCAATTCTCGCCAGGTGAAGTGCGGTGGTGCCTGTGTTGCAGAAGCGCAGGTCCTGGGCTGCCCAAGCCGCGCCAGAAAAGCTGAATGGAAGGGCGACGGAAACAACCAGCAGTCTGGCGATCTGCAGATTGCGTCCTAGCCAGAAGCCAAGGCCTGAAATCGCACTTTTCAAGATCGTCCCCAATGAACTTGCCCCCGCTTGGCCGTCGCCCTCTCTGTAAGAAGATGGAGGCACGAGAGAGCAGAATGAACAAGCGCACTACGCGCGTCACGTGTGCGAACGCCCGAAAGAAGCTCGTTTGAACATCGTCGGTTCAGCAGTTTCGGCGACGCGCTTGCGCCACGCAAAGCCTGAGTGATTGTTAGCGACGCACTTAGGCGAAGCTGCGTCAGCTGCGATCGAGCCTGACTATCTGTGAGCTCCGGTAGTTGTTGCCTCAGGGTTTGCGCGCCGGGCACGCCGCTGCGATGCTGATATTCATCGTCGCGAATGCGTCGCGGGTCGATTGTGGCGGCAGGGGCGCGCCGCTGTACCAGTACCGCACCCTTGTCTTGTACCCCCGCTCTCCAACATAGGCGCACTCCAGCATGCGCACTTCGCGCGGGGTGTCTTCCTGTAGTTTCTCGCGCTGGGCGTTTGTCAGCGTGTCGCGGGAATCAAGAATGTAGGGATTGAAGGGAAAGTAAGCGATGCTAACCAGCTCACCTGGGGTCCGGCCGCGTTCGATATCGACACCAAACGTGCCAGGGAATTTCGGATCATAAGGGACGTATGGGACGACCCCGTCCGGCACGGAGGCGATTTCCATATAGACGCCTCCTCTGTCCTGCCGTGTGCGGGTGGGATAGAGGCCGTTGGCGATCACCTTGCGTTTGCCGTTCACGCGACCCTGTAGGTTCGTTAGGAGGGCGTCTCCAGCCTTGCAGCCGTTGAGCTTGAAAAATGTCTCCACGTCTTTCGATAGGCCAACCTGGTTGACGATCTTCCGCACAAGATAGGCCTGCAGAGACTCGGCTGTCTGGCCGGTACTGTTCGTGCCTGGCCAGCTCGCGATGATGTCCGCGATGATAGTGGTGGTGATGCCGGAGTAGGTGCTGAGGTATTTCGGATCCATGCGCACCGTGTAGGTCGGTACGATTTCGTAGAGGCTCGTGATCACATATGGTGTGATCGTCTGGCCCTTATAAAGCGACGTTTTGTGCGTGAAGCTGACGGCATTAGGCGGGAGGGACGCTTCGCACAAGGTCGAGTATTTGTCGATTGCCGACGGGAACAGCAGCTCGAGTCTGATCTTGGTATCCTCTGCCTTCGCATAGGATTCGAAATAGAGTTCGCTGAAGCGGTTGTCGGCGATGATGGAAACGAGGGTTGGGTCGCTCATGCCGGTGTATTTCAGCGCTGGATTGCGCGGCTCGGCGTTCGTTATGCCTAGCGTAACATTGAGCTGCGCCCGCGGTTCGGCAAGTTTGCATGTCGCGCGGGGTAGGTCGCGCACCATGAACAGGGTATTCTGCAGAGCTCCACGCGAGATGACTACACCGAACTGGCCCTTCATCACGTCGGGGATGGCGTGGGAGCAGGTGTCGATCTGGAAGAGCGACGTAGCGGCACGGCCATAGCCGCCAGCGATGACGCGGTTCGGTTCAGCCCACGCCGTGACCTTCGAGGAAAACAATCCGAAGATCATGTCGCCGGCGCGCACGCCTGCCGCATCGAAAAGGCCGCCCGGTGTTACGGAGCTCACGAACACCACGGTCGTATTCGGCGGGTCCAGGTCGACATTGGCGAGCGGGTCGAGGCCGATGCTGTACTTGTAGAACCCGGGTGGTTTGGAACGATCGACGCCGCCCATGCGAGCTGTCTCGCCTTCGGCAAATTTGACGCCCCAGAGCTTTTCCTGCTCGGCTACGGTTGGTGGATAGGCGCGGGCAGGCGCTTCCACGACGGCGGCCGTGCCGACGATCGGGTAGGCCACCTGCGTCCGCAAGACGTTCGCCGGTAGCGTCCTCCCATCGAGGTCGCGTGGAGTATAAGGCATCCAAGTCGGTGGGTAGCCGCTACCAGAGCTGGGTTGTGTTGTGGGATTGGTCCGGGTGACCTGGGCGATGGCTTCGCTACCGGTACCGGCCGCGAGAAGACCAGCGACAATTGCGGCCAACATCAGGTTCAAGAAGCTGCGGTTTCCGGAATGCGGCAAGTGTAGCCCCCCGTCATGAACCCAAGAAATTCCAGCCCGCGACCGTAAATTGCTAGGGGTAATCCGTAGCCGTATCAATCCCTGCGCGCTGCGATGCGTGGCTCTGGATCAAACACGATCTTGGCAACAACTGACCTGCCCCAAATGTTTTCGGGCCGAGCACAGCGCGTCAACGACTGCTTCCGGCGAGATCGAGCCACTATGAAGTCGGCGGGCAGAGTGCACGATCTGGCCCGTTTCGGCCACTCGCGGCTACTCGTAGAGAAGACGGCGTCATCATGACGGCGGGAGACTATGCGTCGCCTGCGGCTGCCTGAATGGCCTTGTCCAGATTAGCTGCCATCCTCTTCCCGTCGTCGGTCGCTTCAAATTCGCTGATGGTGAAACGAAGCGGCTGCCCGCCTGTACCAAGTCGCTCAACTTGCCAAGTGTCTACAGTGGGGTCGAAGCACAACGTCCAAACTCCGGCTTGTTCGCGTTGAAACTCATATCGCCTCGCCCCGCTGGGGCGGCTGACAACGTTGCGTATGCAGTTGAAAAGAGATCGGATCCCTCTGAAGGTCACGTCAGTCACCCGTCGGCAACCCGCAGCGGGAAGCCTGCCTGTACCCTCGTTCGACAGGGACGAAACAAATGTCATTCGCTTCCTTGTGTACGCGGCGTAGTTCGGTCTCCAGATAGTCCAGTGCATCGACGTCAAGAACATCAAGGTCGGTCAGCAGGTCGGTGACGACGACCAGGGTATGGGACCAAGAAAGGGTCTTGCCTGAAGGAACGCGATGAGCGACCCGCTCAAACCACACCGCCTTGACATGTCTCATCATTGCCGTTGTCCCCACTGCGATAGTCATCTGGAACATGATTGGTGGTCTAGTCGGTACGCTGGACGACCCCGGCGGAACGGAACAGCGGTTCTGGTAGGCGGATTTCCCTTTGCGCCCTGTCGTTCAGCCCATACCGGAGGCGGTCACCATCTCGGTGAGGATTCCAGCTCTCCTGCGGGACGATTCAGTTCACGATCGCCTGAGCGTGGTCCAGGCATTTTGCAAGCTCCTTCACGCATTTGCGCGATGCGGCTTCGTCGGACTTGTCCGCCGCTGCTTGAAGGTCTGCACAGATGTCTGTGATCCCCTGAAATCCGTAGGCTCCGCCGGAGCCTCGCATGTTGTGACCCAGCCTCGACACTGTTTCAAAGTCCACGCGATCAAGCGCTTCGAGTATCGTCACTACACTCAAGCGGCAGTTCTGCAGGTAGGCGGGGACCATCCCGGCGAGCTTCAGACTAAGCGTCGACGTGATCGATTTCTGCCATATGTTTTCGGTTCTTGTCGGCAAAGACCCGATCGTGAATTGCTCCTTGATTGCTCGTAACAAGACGTCCTGCTTGATCGGCTTGGTCAGAAATGCCGTGCATCCCGCAGCCATGCAGGTTTCACGGTCTCCCTTCAGCGCTGAAGCGGTCAACGCGATGATCGGCGTCGACGTCCGTTCATTCGCCCGCTCCCAAGCGCGAATTGCCCGGGTTGCGGTCAACCCATCCATTACGGGCATCTGGCGGTCCATCAGCACAAGATCGTAGTTTCCGGCGATGAACATCTCGCAGGCGATTGCTCCGTTCTCGGCGACGTCGATCAGGTAAGGCGTGTCATCAAGATAGGCGAGCGCGAGTGTACAGTTGTCGGGTGAATCTTCGACCAGGAGAATGCGCAGCGCCTGCAGGGGCTTCTCGGGATCTTCGCCAACGAGAACTGCCGCTCGCCGGTCCGCTCCGAGCCAGATCTCGAACGGAACTGAGAAAGCGAACACACTTCCCTGCGAGACCTCGCTCTCGACGCCGATGCTGCCGCCCATAAGTTCCACCAGCCGCTTCGAAATCGTGAGTCCGAGACCAGAACCTCCAAACCTGCGTGTGGTTGACGAGTCGGCCTGAGTGAATCGCTCAAAAATCCGGGCAAGCTTCGCTCGGGGGATGCCTATGCCTGAGTCCGAAACAGCGAACCGCAGCGCCGTTGGTACGGTCGCGTCCGCATCGGCCGAAACGCGCAGAGATACCGTGCCAACTTCGGTGAACTTGATGGCGTTGCCG
>Ga0209480_10001874_pt1 | contig 14914 bp, 16 predicted proteins | sample JI61114C2DNA_FD_187501 | JGI IMG/M metagenome (GOLD analysis project Ga0209480, IMG submission 187501) | Wastewater effluent complex algal communities from Wisconsin, to seasonally profile nutrient transformation and Carbon sequestration -... | ecosystem: Engineered > WWTP > Effluent > Algae...
CAAGTTCGATTCCGTCGGTCAACCGGCCCCCGGCGTCGAAATCAAGATTGCCGACAACGGCGAGGTGCTGGTCAAGGGACCAATGCTGTTGAAGGAATACTACAAGCGGCCGGATGCCACTGCCGAGTCGATCAATGCCGAGGGCTATTTCATGACCGGTGATGCCGGTTTCCTCGATGAGGATGGCCATCTGAAAATCATCGACCGCGCCAAGGATGTCGGCAAACTCTCGAACGGCGCGATGTTTGCCCCGAACTACATCGAAAACAAGCTGAAGTTCTTCCAGTTCATCAAGGAAGTCGTCTGCTTCGGCCATCAGCGCGACATGGTCTGCGCCTTTGTCAATATCGATGTCGGGGCGGTCGGCAACTGGGCCGAGCGGCGCGGCATTTCCTATTCCGGTTACGCCGATCTGGCCGGCAAGCCGGAAGTGCTGGAGCTGATTCGCGAGTGTGTCGAGCAGATTAATGCCGATCTGGTCAATGACAGCATGGTGGCCGATTCGCAGATCCATCGCTTCCTGGTGTTGCACAAGGAACTTGATCCCGACGACGACGAACTGACCCGGACGCGCAAGGTGCGCCGCAATTTCGTCGGCGAAAAATACAAGGTGCTGATCGATGCGCTGTATGCCGGCAAAACCTCGCAGTTCATCGAAACCGAGGTCAAGTTCGAGGATGGCCGGCGCGGCAAGGTGTCGGCTGATCTAAAAATTGCCGAAGCCAAAACTTTCCCGATCGTGAAGAAGGCAGCCTGAAATGAGCAAGAAAATAGGCGACGTCATTCTCGACCTGCAGAATATTTCCCTGCGCTTCGGCGGCGTCAAGGCGCTGACCGACATTTCCTTCAATGTGAAGGAACATGAAATCCGCGCCATCATCGGCCCGAATGGCGCCGGCAAGAGCTCGATGCTCAACGTCATCAACGGCGTTTACCACCCGCAGGAGGGCAAGATCTTCTGGCACGGCAACGAGCGCAAGAAGATGGAGCCGCACATGGCGGCGCAGCAGAACATTGCCCGGACCTTCCAGAACATCGCGCTGTTCAAGGGCATGACCGTGCTCGACAACATCATGACCGGGCGCATCACCAAGATGAAGGCTAACTTCGTTGAGCATGCGCTGTGGTTCGGCCGGGCCCGCAAGGAGGAACTCGAGCACCGCCAGAAAGTGGAAGAAGTCATCGACTTCCTCGAAATCCAGCACATCCGCAAGACGCCGGTCGGCCGCCTGCCCTACGGCCTGCAAAAGCGTGTCGAATTGGCCCGCGCACTGGCTGCCGAGCCGTCGATGCTGCTGCTCGACGAGCCGATGGCCGGCATGAACGTCGAGGAAAAGCAGGACATGTGCCGCTTCATCCTTGACGTCAATGACCAGTTCGGCACCACCATCGTGCTGATCGAACACGACATGGGCGTCGTCATGGACATTTCCGACCGCGTCGTCGTGCTCGACTACGGCAAGAAGATCGGCGACGGTGTGCCGGACGAGGTGAAGAACAACGAGGATGTGATCAAGGCCTATCTGGGCGCTGGTCACTAGGGAGCGAGCGAGATGAATTTTTTCTTTGAAGTGCTTATTGGCGGCCTGCTGTCCGGGGTCATGTATGCCCTCGTCGCGCTCGGCTTCGTGCTGATCTACAAGGCGTCCGGGGTGTTCAACTTCGCCCAAGGGGCGATGGTGTACCTGGCCGCGCTGTCGGTGGTCGGCGTCATGGAGTGGGGCGCGCCGCTGTGGCTGGCCGTCATCCTCGCCTTCACGATCATGACGCTGTTCGGCATCGCCACCGAGAAGTTCGTCTTGCGCAAGCTGGTCAACCAGCCGCCGATTGCCCTGTTCATGGCCACCATCGGCCTCGCCTTCTTCATCGAGGGCCTGGCGCCGATGGTCTTCGGCAGCGAGCCGCGGGCGCTCGAACTCGGCATCGTCGACGAGCCGATTCCCTGGATCCTCGACAACTGGAACATGGTCATTTCCAAGTTCGACCTGGTGGCTGCCGGTGTCGCCTCGCTGCTTGTCGCCACGCTGGCGCTGTTCTTCCAATACACCCGCATCGGCCGCGCCTTGCGCGCGGTGGCCGACGACCATCAGGCCGCCCTGTCGATCGGCATCCCGCTGCAGAATATCTGGGCCATCGTCTGGGGCGTCGCCGGCTTCGTCGCGCTGGTGGCCGGCATGATGTGGGGCGCCCGCAACGGCGTGCAGTTTGCGCTCACTTTCACGGCGCTCAAGGCACTGCCAGTATTGATCCTCGGCGGCTTCACCTCGGTGCCGGGCGCCATCGTCGGCGGCCTGATCATCGGCGCCTCGGAAAAACTCGCGGAAATCTACATTCCGCCGGTCATGCAGGATCTGTTCGGTGGCAATTTCGGCGGTATCGAGGGCTGGTTCCCTTACGTGCTGGCACTGCTGTTCCTTCTCGTCAGGCCCGAAGGGCTGTTCGGCGAACGCCACATCGACCGCGTCTGAGAGAGGATAGAAAACCATGCTTTACCGTGAAGCCGGTCAGTTCAAGACAAGTTACGCCGCTGACCAACAGCTCTTTCCCATCCGCCAGGATCGCATCGGCCTGATCGTGCTGCTGGCCATCGCTTTCCTCGGGGTGCCGCTGCTGGCCAGCGAATACTGGTTCTCGGCAATCTTGATTCCCTTCCTGATCTTCGCCCTGGCGGCCCTGGGGCTGAACATCCTGACCGGCTATGCCGGCCAGTTGTCGCTCGGCTCGGCCGCTTTCATGGCGGTCGGCGCCTATGCCGCCTACAACTTCCAGTTGCGCGTCGAAGGCATTCCGATCCTAGTTTCCTTCATCTGCGCCGGGTTGACCGCAGCTGGCGTCGGCATCCTGTTCGGCCTGCCGTCGCTGCGCATCAAGGGCTTCTACCTCGCGGTGGCGACGCTGGCGGCGCAATTCTTCATCGTCTGGTGCCTGACCAAGTTCCCCTGGCTGTCGAACAATTCGTCGTCCGGCGTGATCTCGACGCAGAAGCTGATGCTGTTCGGCCATGAACTGAACACGCCGGTCGAGAAATACCTGCTGGTGCTTTCCATCGTCGTCTTCATGGCGCTGGGGGCGAAGAACATGGTGCGGTCGACGACCGGTCGGGCCTGGATGGCAGTGCGCGACATGGATGTCGCCGCCTCGGTCATCGGCATCCGCCTGATGCCGACCAAGCTCCTCGCCTTTGCCGTCAGCTCCTTCTACTGCGGCGTCGCCGGTGCGCTCTACGCCTTCTGCTACCTCGGTTCGGTCGAGCCGGATGGCTTCTCGCTGGAAATGTCGTTCAAGATCCTGTTCATGATCATCATCGGCGGCGTCGGTTCGATCATGGGCAGCTTCCTCGGCGCGGCCTTCATTCTGTTGCTGCCGATTTTCCTCGACATTGCCCTGCCGTTTTTCGCCGGCCTGGTTGGCCTGCCGTTTTCCAGCGCCACCGTGTCGCACATCCAGATTCTGGTGTTCGGGGCGCTGATCATGTTCTTCCTGATCGTCGAGCCACACGGGTTGGCCCGTCTGTGGCAGATCGCCAAGGAGAAACTGCGTTTGTGGCCGTTCCCGCACTAAGTATTGCCACTATTTCGTAACACTGGAGGAGACAATTACATGTTTAAAAGTTTCAAACCCATGCTTGCCGCTGCCGCACTTTCCCTGGCGGTGCTGTCGCAAGGCGCAGTCGCGGCCGAAGAGCAGTTCTTTCCGATTCCCGGCTACCGTGTCGGGCCATACGGCGCCAACGGCCAGTCCTTCTACGGCGGCTTCATCGACTACCTGAACTACGTCAATCTCAAGGACAAGGGCGTCAACGGTGTCGCCCTGACCTATGAAGAGTGCGAAACCGAATACAACAACGCCAAGGGCGTCGAGTGTTACGAGCGCCTCAAGGGCAAGGCGGCCAAGTCGTCCGGCCCGGTGCACACGATGTCGACCGGTATTTCCTATGCGCTGATCGACAAGTCGGCGCAGGACAAGCTGCCGCTGGCGATGATGGGCTACGGCCGCACCGACGCGGTGGACGGCTCGGTCTTCCCCTACGCCTTCCCGCTGGTCACCACCTATCAGATGCAGGCCTCGGCCATCGTCAAGTTCATCAAGGAAAAGCTCGGCGGCAACCTGGCCGGCAAGAAGATCGTCTATCTCTATCATGACTCGGCCTATGGCAAGGAAGCCATCATCGCGATGGAAGCCGAAGCCGCGCTCAACAAGTTCACGCTGGTCCAGATTCCGGTCGCCCACCCGGGCAACGAGCAGGGCGCACAATGGCTGAAGATCCGCCAGGAAAAGCCCGATTTCGTCGTCTTCTGGGGCTGGGGCGTGATGAACCAGACGGCGCTGAAGGCTGCCCAGAAAGTCGGCTTCCCGCGTGACCGGATGATCGGCTCGTGGTGGACCGGTTCCGAAGAGGACGTCGTGCCGGCCGGCGATGCCGCCAAGGGCTACATGGCCGCGACCTGGAACGTGGCCGGCAAGGAAGTGCCGCTGATCGCCGATATCGAGAAGGTGGTGTACGGCGCCGGCAAGGGCAACCTGCAGGACAAGTCCAAGATCGGCACCATCCTCTACAACCGTGGCGTTTCCGCTGCCGTGCTGTCGGTCGAGGCGATCCGCAAGGCGCAGGAGAAATATGGCAAGGGCAAGGCGATGACGGGTGAGCAGGTGCGTTGGGGTCTGGAAAACCTGAACATCACCGATGCCCGCCTGAAGCAGATCGGCGCCACCGACCTGCTGCCGGAAATCAAGACCTCCTGCGACAACCACGAAGGCTCCGGCAAGGTGAAGATCCAGCAATGGGACGGCGCCAAGTGGGTGCCGGTATCCGGCTGGATCGAAGGCAACAAGGCCTTGATCCACCCCCCTGTTCCAGGCCTCCGCCAAGCAGTACGCCAAGGAAAAGGGCATCACGCCGCGGGATTGTTCGAAGGAAAAGTAAGGATCGAGGATTTAGGATCGAGGATCGAGTCAAAGCTTCCGCGCCGCAGGCGCGCAAACTATTGCTGGCAGCTCTAACCCCTCGATCCTCGATCCTGAACACTGGGACCGCCATGAACACACAAGTTTCCACTAGCGCCGACAATTACCTGAGCATCAAAAACATCGAGGTCATCTACGACCACGTGATTCTGGTGCTCAAGGGCGTCTCGCTGAACGTGCCGAAAGGCAAGATCGTTGCATTGCTGGGGGCCAATGGCGCCGGCAAATCGACGACATTGAAAGCCATTTCCAACCTGCTGCACGCTGAGCGCGGCGATGTCACCAAAGGCTCAGTCGAGTACAAGGGTGAGCGCATCGATCAGCTGACGCCGAACGACCTGGTCAAGCGCGGCGTCATTCAGGTAATGGAAGGGCGGCACTGTTTCGGTCACCTGACCATCGAGGAAAACCTGCTGACCGGTGCCTATACCCGCTCGATTTCGCGGGGCGAACTGAAGGATAGTCTGGAGAAGGTTTATCACTACTTTCCACGCCTGAAAACGCGGCGCACTTCGCAGGCGGGTTACACCTCCGGCGGCGAACAGCAGATGTGCGCCATCGGCCGGGCGCTGATGGCCAAGCCGGAAATGATTCTGCTCGACGAACCGTCGATGGGGCTGGCACCGCAGATCGTCGAGGAAATTTTCGAGATCGTGAAGGACCTCAACAGTCGCGAGAACGTCAGTTTTCTGCTGGCGGAGCAGAACACGATGGTGGCGCTGCGCTATGCCGACTTCGGTTACATCCTGGAAAACGGCCGGGTGGTGATGGAAGGCGATGCCGAGGAATTGCGGACCAATGAGGATGTGAAGGAGTTTTACTTGGGGCTGTCGTCGGGTGAGCGCAAGTCCTTCAAGGACGTAAAACATTACCGCCGCAGAAAACGCTGGCTTTCGTAGGTCGCAGTGCGCCCCACATGGCGGCGTTGTCGGCCGGCTTGTTTGCAGCAGCAAACGGCGCCGGCCTCCGCCTTGCCCTGAGGGGCTACTTTGCGACCACGGGCTTGTCCTGCCCTGACTAACCCAAAAAACCAATTGCTGCGGTCGACCGGAAAAAACGGAGAAAAACTAAATGAGCTTTTACGACCCGCTTGAAACCCGCGACCCGGCGGAGCGCGAGGCTGACTTGATGGACAAGCTGGCGCGTCAGGTGGCGCATGCCAAGGAAACGACTTCCTATTATTTCCAGACGCTGGCCGGGATCAATCCCTTCGAGTGCGCGACGCGCCAGGCGTTGGCTAAACTGCCGCTGACCCGCAAGCGCGACCTGATCGAGTTGCAGCAAAAGATGCCGCCCTTTGGTGGCCTGAATTCATTGCCGCGCCACAAGGCGAAGCGGGTTTTTGCCTCACCGGGGCCGATCTATGAAATTCAGGGCAAGGACATCGACCCCTGGCGCATGGCGCGCGTCTTGTACGCCGCCGGTTTTCGCAATGGCGATCTGATCCACAACTGCTTCTCCTACCACTTCACACCCGGCGCCTTTATTTTCGAGGGCGGCGCTCGCAAGCTCGGCTGCGCGGTTTTCCCCGGCGGTACCGGGCAGACCGAACAGCAGGTGCAGGCGATGGCCGAACTGAAGCCGGAAGGCTACGTTGGCACGCCGTCCTTCCTGCGCATCATTGTCGAGAAGGCCGAGGAAATGGGGGCGAATATTCGCTCGCTGAGCAAAGCCTGTGTTTCCGGCGAGGCGCTGCCCGGCGTGACCCGTGACTGGCTGAAAGAGCGCGGCATTTCGGTACGCCAGTGCTATGCGACGGCGGATATCGGGGCAATTGCCTACGAAACCGAGGCCGAGGAAGGCCTGGTCGTCGAGGAAGAGTTGCTGGTCGAAATCGTTCGCCCCGGCACCGGCGATCCGGTCGAGCCGGGAGAGGTGGGTGAGGTCGTGGTGACGACCTTCAGTGCCGACTACCCGTTGATCCGTTTCGCCACCGGCGATCTCTCGGCCATCATGCCCGGTCGTTCGCCCTGCGGCCGCAGCAATATCCGCCTTAAAGGCTGGCTGGGGCGGGCTGATCAAACCACCAAGGTCAAGGGCATGTTCGTGCATCCGGAACAGGTGGCTGAGTTGGCTCGTCGCCATCCGGAAATCCACCGCATGCGTTTGGTTGTCGATAATCCCGGCGGCCAGGATCGCATGGTGCTGCATTGCGAAATCGAGGTGTGCGGTAAGGCAAACGTCGAGGGCCTCGACAAGGCGCTGATCGCCAGCCTGCGTGAAGTGACCAAACTGCGCGGCGAAGTGGCTTTTGCGGCGCCTGGGGGCTTGCCCAATGATGGCAAGGTGATTGAAGATAGCCGGGTTTATTGACCCGGCGATTTTTATGCGAATTCTTCTTGTTGTGCTGGCCTTGTTGGCCACGCCGGCGTTGGCGGTTGAGCCAGCGCTTCGCCCTTCTGCCCGCCTGCTTTTCAAGCAGCCGGAACTGCTTAAAACCGGGAGTTGCGTGGTTTACGAGGAGGGCGGTAGCGGCTGGGTCATGACCGATCCCGTCTTTTACCTAAAAGGCACCGTTCTTGGCGCCGAAGTGCGGACTCGCCGTCTGGGGGTTTGCCCGCTGGTGCCGGGCAAGAATATGGAGCAATACAGTCGCGAGGAATTCAACCAGCACGCCAAGGCATTTCCCTGTGTTTCGGAAAATACGCTCGAGCGTGACGAGCAGATTGGCATCGTCCGCTTGCGAGTCGCATCCTGGGAAACGCCGCATGCCATTCTCGCCGCCAATGATGGTCGCCTCTTCCGCGGCATGTTTATCGACCGCAAGCTGGAAAAAGACATGGAAATCGAACTCGAAGCCGACCTTTTGGGCGTTTGCGCCGAATGAACTGCCCCGGGCCGCTGGCCGGTATTCGCATTCTTGACCTGACCCGCTTGCTGCCCGGTCCGGTCACCACGCTGCATCTGGCGGATCTGGGTGCCGAAGTCATCAAGATCGAAGACCCGCAAGTCGGTGATTACGCCCGTACGCTGGGCACCGGCCAGGGAGAGGACAGCGCTTATTTCCGCATGATCAACCGCAACAAGCAGGGCTTTCGGCTGGATCTGAAGAAGCCGGAAGGCATTGAAGTCTTCATGCGGCTGGCCCGCGAAGCCGATGTGATCATCGAAAGCTTCCGCCCTGGCGTGATGGCCAAACTTGGCATCGGCTACGCGGCGATTGCTGCGGTCAACCCGAAAATTGCCTATTGTTCGATCAGCGGTTACGGCCAGGATGGGCCGTACAAGGATCTCGCCGGCCACGACATCAACTACCTCGGCTACGCTGGCGTGCTTGATCAGATCGGCAGCGCAGGCGGCAATCCGGCGATTCCCAACTTCCAGATCGCCGACCTGCTCGGTGGTGCAATGACCGCCGCGATGGGTATTCTGGCCGCCGTTATCGAAGCGCAGCGCACCGGGCAGGGCCGCTACATCGACGTCTCAATGACCGAGAGTGTGCTCGCTCACACCTATTTCTCCATGCTGCGCCTGAACGATGCCGGCCAGTCCGCGCCGCGTGGTACGGATCTGCTTTCCGGCGGCCTGCCGTGTTACGCCACCTATCGTTGCGCCGATGGCAAGCACATGGCAGTTGGTGCGCTTGAAGGCAAATTCTGGAAAACCGCTTGCGAGGTGCTGGGCCATCCGGATTGGCTGAAGCGCCAGTGGGATGCCAGTCTGCGCGGCGAACTGGCCGAACTGTTCGCCACCCGACCCCGCGACGAATGGGCCAGGCTGTTTGCTGCGGTTGACTGCTGTATTACGCCAATTTTGTCGCCGGAAGAAGCGCTTGCCAACGAACAAATCAGCGCCCGGCAGATGGTCCTTAACGTGGACGGCCTGACCCAGTTCGCACCACCGCTGAAAATGTCCGGTTTCGAATTCTCGATCCGCCAGTCGGCGCCGAAGGCTGGTGAGCACAACGCAGCAATTCTGGCCGCCGCTGGCTATTCGACCGATGAAATTCAGCGTCTGGAAAGTGCCGGCGCTTTCGGCTGAAACTATCGCAGGTGACGTGCCCGCCTGCATCAGGCATGATCGTCGGTCAATTTGACGGAATCAGGCCGATGAAAACGCAAATCGACGAACTGCTGGCCCGCATCGAAGTCCTGCAGAATGAACTGGAGCAGGAATACGGCAGGGCACGCGATGAATGGACGCAACGCAAGGCCGAATTGGCCGAGGAATTTCTGCGTCAGCAGCGCCGCTACAAGACGGGACTTTTCCGCTTCCTGGTCCGCTCACGGCTGCTGGTCATCCTGACATCACCGATTATTTACGCTGGCTGGATACCGTTTTTACTGATGGATCTGTTCATCACGCTCTACCAGAGCATTTGCTTTCCGATTTACCGCATCCCCAAGGTGAAGCGCGCCGACTACGTGGTGATGGATCGCGGCGATTTGCCCTACCTGAATCTGATCGAAAAATTCAATTGTTTCTATTGTTCCTACGGCAACGGCGTTGCCGCCTACACGCGCGAAGTGGCAGCGCGCACCGAACAATATTGGTGCCCGATCAAGCACGCCCGGCGCATCAAGGCGGCCCATGACCGCTACCCGCAATTTTTCGATCACGGTGATGCCGAGGCGTTCAAGAGTGGCCTGAACCGATTGCGTCGCCAGTTTGGTGATGACGAAAAACCGAAGGTGTGATGCGAAATTTGGGCTGGGTGGTGAAGCGCTGCCGTCTCGGCAGCGGTAAGGCCAATTTTGAGTCCAAGCTTGACGACGTTTTTTCACTGAGAGACCTGATAATCGGGCTCCAGCAAGCTGCAGTTTTGTTGATACCCCACTGATTTACAGGAGAAAGCCGACAGGTTTTGGTTTTCGCGAATCCTCATGTCAGGATCAATGAAAAGAACGCAGCGAGTAACAGCAGGCGTTGGTGCACTCCGCAAATTTCCAAAATAATGTAACTGTCAGGATTGAAGTATTGTTCTCGTCCAATGTTCAACCTCCGGCAACGGCCATTGGGGATTTTCAGGCTTTCCGGGCGTTTCAGCATTGTCGTGATTCACAAAACGGATTTGATACTTTGGAACTACTTCGCCTTGCCATTCTCTTTGCCATCACTGCTCTGGCTGAAATTGTCGGCTGTTATTTGCCGTGGCTCGTCCTCAAACAGGGCAAAAGTCTCCTGCTTCTTTTGCCGGCGGCTATTTCTCTGGGCATATTCGCCTGGCTGCTGACCCTTCATCCCACCGCCGCTGGCAGAACCTATGCGGCTTACGGCGGCATGTACATCGCCGTTGCATTGCTATGGCTACGTTTCGTTGACGGCATTTCCCTGACCCGCTGGGATTTGTCGGGGGCAGCGGTTGCGCTGCTTGGCATGACGATTATTGCGCTACAGCCCGCTACGAATTAAGCACATCCTCAAGCTTCCCGCTCAGCTTGCAGCGGCCTTGCCAAATACATCTCGCCGGGCGGCTTCACTGACCGCGACAATGGCAGGATGGGTCAGCCGGCGTTCGGTGGTAATTGCATAGAGTTGCTCAAGCACCGAATCAATGCAGCCCAATGCCACCACCTTGTACTGCTGACAGATCTGCTCGGCGATGGCTGATGGCGCCACAAACAAGCCGGCCCCCGCTTGTCCAAAGGACTTCATCAATGCGCTGTCGTCGAATTCTCCGACGATGTAGGGGCGCAGGTCATTGTTCTCCAGCCATTGAAGAAGCCGTGATCGGATCGCGACATCTTCACCCGGCAAAAGAAATGGGGCGTTGTTGAGCAATGCGGGAAATTTGCCCGGCAATTGTGTGCTCAACGATGGGGCGCCAAATACAGTCAGCCCGCATTCGCCCAGCAAGTGGCTGTAACCGCGCACGTTCAAATTGTTGGGCATGGATCGATCGGCGATGACCATGTCCAGTCGATGCACAGCCAGGTCCGCCAACAGCGCGGCCAGACGACCTTCGCGGCAAATCAGCCGTACCGGTTCCGCGATATGAAGCGCCGGCTCCAGCAAACGACAGGCGACTGACTTCGACACGGAGTCTGCAATCCCGATTTTGAACGGGAGTGATTTTTTCGTGGTCTGGTCACGCACGACATCAAGCAACTCGTCGCCAATGATGAAGATTTCTTCGGCGTAACTGAGGATGCGTCGCCCTGCCTCGGTGATCTCCAGCCCGCGTCCAGCCCGACGGAAGAGTTTCGTGCCGAGCGTTTCTTCGAACTCGCGCAACTGACCGCTGATCGATTGGGGCGTCAGATGGAGCTGTTCGCCTGCCCGGGCAATGCTGCCCGTCTTGGCCACCATCCAGAAATAGCGCAAATGTTTGAAATTGAGTGTGGTCATGGTGTCCGGTGAAATGAGGGTGCGGCATTTGAGCGAAGCCCGGATTGGCCGAGGCGGCTTTTTCGGTAGTCCTTGTTACATCGAAAAAATCGATGATTGGAGAAATTATATTCGACTGGTTGGCTGTATTTTTATTCACTATATTCCGCCGCCTGAAGTCTTAACCCGGAGGAAATATGAGCAAAGCGAGCAAAAATCAGCCTGTAATCGGGATCGTCATGGGGTCGGATTCCGACTGGCCGGTCATGCAAGCCGCCGCAAAAATGCTGGAAGAGTTTGGCGTGCCCTACGAGGCGCGCGTCGTTTCCGCTCACCGGACGCCAGATCTGCTTTTTGAATACGCCGAAACCGCTCACCAGCGCGGCCTCAAGGCCATTATTGCCGGCGCGGGTGGCGCCGCCCATCTGCCGGGCATGTTGGCGGCCAAAACGACGGTGCCCATTCTTGGTGTGCCGATTCCCTCGAAGCATCTCAAAGGGCTCGATTCCCTGCTTTCCATCGTCCAGATGCCCAAGGGTGTGCCGGTGGCGACATTTGCCATCGGCGAGGCCGGTGCGAGCAATGCCGCGCTCTTTGCCATCGCGATGCAGGCGACGAATGCGGCGGGTTCAGGGGGCGAGCTGGCCGACAAACTGCATGATTTCCGCCAGCGCCAGGAAAGCAAGGTGCTGAGCATGCAACTGCCGAGGCCGGAATGATCCTGCCGCCAGCAACGCTCGGCATGCTCGGTGGTGGCCAATTGGGCCGCTATTTTGTCATTGCCGCACAACAGTTAGGGTATCGGGTCATGGTGCTTGACCCGGACCGCAACAGCCCGGCGGCTCGTATCGCAGATCTGCATATTGCTGCGCCTTACGATGATCGGGAAGCCTTGTCGCGCATGGCCAAAAGCTGTGCGGCGATCACCACAGAGTTTGAAAGTGTGCCCGCCGAGACGCTGGCTTACCTGGCGGCTTTCGTACCCGTGCAGCCGAGTGCCGAAGCCCTGGCCATCTGCCAGCAGCGTTCTGCCGAAAAAAACTTTCTGAAGGCGCATGGCTTCCCGCATGTGCCTTACGCCGATATTCGTTCTGAAAGTGACGTTTCAAACGCCTCGACGGATCTCTTTCCCGGGATTCTGAAAGTGGTTCGCTTTGGCTACGACGGTAAAGGCCAGGTGCGAGTCAATGACAGGGAGGCGTGCCTGAGTGCCTTTCGCCGGTTGGAGGGCGAGCCTTGCGTGCTCGAAAAGCAAATGGCGCTTGAATCCGAACTGTCGATTGTGCTGACGCGCTCGGTATCGGGTGAGATCAAGCGCTTTCCGGTCGCCGAAAATCATCACCGGCACGGCATTCTTGACTACTCCGTGGTCACCGGGCCGGGCGCCGCAAACGAGTTATCGGTCGAGGTGGCAGCCATTGCCGAGAAGATCGCGGTCAGCCTGGACTATGTCGGGACGCTGAGCGTCGAGTTCTTTGTCGTTGATGGCCAGCTTTATGTAAATGAAATGGCGCCGCGACCGCACAACTCCGGGCATTTCACCCTTGATGCCTGTTTGACCAACCAGTTCGAGCAACAGGTTCGGGCGCTGTGTGGGCTGCCGTTGGGCGATCCCGCGACGCATTCGGCGGCCGTCATGGTCAATCTGCTGGGTGAACTCTGGTTTTCCGGAAACCCGGAGCGGGCATGTGAGCCCGATTGGGGAAAGTTGCTGGCGCACCCCGGCCTGACACTGCATTTGTATGGCAAGCACGAAGCCCGGCCCGGGCGAAAGATGGGGCATTTCACCGTGCTCGGTGAGAGTTTTGAAAAGCCTTACTTAACCGCAATGGCAGCCAGAGCAGCTATCGGGATCAGTGATAGCTGAAGCTACGCCCGGTTTCGTTGAGTTGAAATTTCACATTGAAAAACATCGAAATATTGGATGTATGTGTTCGCAATAGTCGACTGGTTCGATGTGTTGTTTGTCACTACGATGGATCGCGTTACCTACACTCAAGGATGAAAGATGATGAAAATCGATATTCGGGCAAGAGGGTTTGAACTGACTGAAGGTTTGCGGCAACACGCCGAACGGCGTCTGAGCTTTGCCCTTGGTTGGGCAAGTTACGATGTTCGTAAAGTCACCGTCTGTCTTTTCGACGTTAACGGGCCACGTGGCGGCGAAGACAAATGCTGTCGCATTCAGGTTGCCCTGCCGAAAGCTCAGGATGTGGTGATTGAAGACACGGAAGCGGATCTCTACATCGCCATCGACCGTGCCGCCGAGCGGGTTGAGCGTTCGGTAACCCGTCGGCTGGAACGGCAGCGCGAGCACAAACACGGCACATTCAAGACCGCCGTGCCCGGTGCCGAGAGTGACGAAAACGACGATCGCCATGAAGGCATGAACTTCCGCGGTCAACCCGCAAATTTGGCCCAATTTCAGGTTGGTTTATGACTACGCCTGGACGCTTTTCCGGCGGTGCAGAAATTCCCCGGGGCTGTGCCGGATGCAAGCTCGTTGAGCCGGGCCGAAACAGCCGTGAAGCGCAAATCCAAAAGGAGAAACATCATGCGTCAATACCCGTCCGATAGTCCCGAAGCGCTGACCCGCATTGTGGCCCTGGCCTTGATGGCCGACGGCATCATTGATCCGAGCGAACTGCGCCTGCTCAAGGATCAGGAAATACTGAGCCGACTCGGCCTTGATCCGGACAGCTTCGACCGGGTTTTCTATGAGTTTTGCACGGACATGCTGAATACGGCGCAGCGCACCTCGTCTGGCCAATTGCAACTGGACGGCAAGGGCATCAAACGCCTGCTGGATGAGGTGACTGATCCCGCGCTGCAGAAAACCATGTTGCGCACGATCATGGATATCACCCATGCCGATCAGCAACTGGCCGGTAGTGAAGCGGTGCTGATTACCGAGGCGCTGAATTGCTGGTCGCTTGACCTGCATCAGATCGGGGATCTGACCGATGACGGACGCGCTCCGTTTGCTTCAGGCAAAGTGCAAAGAGCGCATGTTTGAATGATGAAAATCTCCGGAATTTGGTGATCCGGAGCAAGAGCAAGGGGGAGTAGCTCTCCACCGCGGCGTCGTCAGCACGGAAAAAATTACCTTTTCCCGGCGTCACGGGTGGTCCTGACAACAGGGCCGCGAGCAAGACCTTTGCAGTTTGGTCAAGTGCAGAAATTCAAGGCACAGGCACTTGATCCGGGCTGAATCGAGGTCTTTTAAAGGAGTCTTCTCTCATGGAAACAATTGGCACCTGGTGGATGTGGGTCGGGTTTTTTGCCCTCGTTCTCGTCATGCTGGCTATAGACCTGTTTATCGTCGGCGGCGGCAAGCAGCACCGTGTCAGCTTCAAGGAAGCGGCAACCTGGTCAGGTATCTGGGTCGGTGTTTCGTTTCTCTTTGCCGGCGCCCTCTGGTGGCACCTGGACGGCTCGGTCGGGCGCGAGATCGCCAATCAGAAAACACTTCAATACATCACCGGCTACTTGATCGAAAAGTCGTTGGCCGTGGATAACGTCTTTGTCTGGCTAATACTGTTCAGTTTCTTTGCAATCCCGCTCGAACTGCAAAAGCGGGTTCTCATCCTCGGCGTGCTCGGTGCAATCGTCATGCGGACGGTGATGATCTTTGCCGGGGTCTGGCTGATTACCCAGTTCCACTGGTTGCTCTACGTTTTTG
>Ga0209480_10001875_pt1 | contig 14890 bp, 9 predicted proteins | sample JI61114C2DNA_FD_187501 | JGI IMG/M metagenome (GOLD analysis project Ga0209480, IMG submission 187501) | Wastewater effluent complex algal communities from Wisconsin, to seasonally profile nutrient transformation and Carbon sequestration -... | ecosystem: Engineered > WWTP > Effluent > Algae...
CCGCGTAATCCGCGTGGATCCGGTGCTCGATGGCGGCTACGGTGGTTATGACGACCGTCGCACGTCCAGCTACGGCAACCAGCGCTGCTACGAGAGCACCACCGCTGGCCGCTACGAGCGCGATGGCTACAACAACACCTATCGCAACGACGGCTACCAGGACAGCTACGGCCGTTCGCGCAGCGGCTACGGCTACGGCACCGAGGGTGGGCGCAACGTCGCCACCATCGTCGGCGGCATCGCCGGCGCGGTCCTCGGCAGCAAGATGGGTGGCGGCAGTGGCACCTATGCGACCACCGCAATCGGCTCGATGGTCGGCGGCATGGCCGGACGCCAGATCTATGACCAGACCCAGCAGGATCGCTATGTGCGCCCGGCCAGCGTGCGGGTCTGCGATCCGGAGCCGGTACGCAGCGGTTACGGCGGCTACAACGATGGCTATGGCAGCTACCGTACCGGCGACGCGACCGCGTACGACGTGACCTACGAATACAACGGTCGCCGCTACACCCGGCGCATGGACTACCACCCCGGCGAGCGCGTGCGCGTCCGCGTGGACGTGTCGCCGCAGTAAGCAGTTGCAGGCGTGATTGAAACGAAGGGGCCGTAAGGCCCCTTCGTCGTTCCGGCAGGATCAATCGAGGCTGCGAACTACTCCGGCCAGTCCAGCATCCCGGTCACCACCGCCACCGCGCGCCCACCCGACCAGACATCGCCCTCGGCATCGATGCTGAGTTCAATGATGGCGTCATGGCCGACTTCGCGACCCTGGCTGACGCGGTAGAAGCCGCCCGGTTGGTCGGGCAATGCATCGCGTTCCGCGAGCCAGGCGGCCAAGGTCGCGTTGGCCGCGCCGGAGGCCGCGTCCTCGAACTGCGCGGGCGCACCGACGAAGGCGCGCACGGCGAAGTGATAGACCGGGTCATCGCTGCGCGCATAGACGAACAGGCCCATGCTCTCAGTGGCGTTGGCCAGTGCGATGATCGCGTCCCAGTTCGGCGTGGCACTGCGCAAGGCGGTTTCGCTGGCCAGTTCGGCCAACCACCAGCGGCGCCCGCCATCCATCAGCACCGGCGGCAGCGCGCCCAGGTCCAGTCCGGCCAGCGCAGCGCGCAAGCGTGGATCGTCCGGCGTGGCGATCTCCTGCACTCGCGCACGCGGCGTCCGCACGGCGATGGTGCGTTCGGCGCCCTCGCCGTTGACTTTCAGCGGCAACTTGCCGGCGATCCCGTCCTGGACCACGAAGCCCTCGCGCGGTGCGATCAATCCCGCATCCAGCAGCGCATGCGCGGTGCCGACGCTGGGATGGCCGGCGAACGGCACTTCGCGGCGCGGGCTGAAGATGCGGATGCGGTGGGTGGCATCGTCGGACACGGCGGGAAACACGAAGGTGGTCTCCGGCAGCCGCGTCCATTTGGCGATCGCCTGCATCGCGGCATCGTCCAGGCCCTCGGCATCCAGCACCACCGCCAGCGGATTGCCGGCACCGGGGCGCGAGGCGAACACATCGAGTTGCACGTAGCGACGGGGCATGGCGCTCAGCTTGGGCAAGGGCCGCGCAGCTTACCAATCCAGGGTGCCGGCGATGACCTGCTGCACCTGGCCGCCGATCCAGACTTGGCCGTCGTCGTCCACGCGGACATGCACGTGACCGTCGCGGCCGAGTTCGCGGCCCTGGCTGGCGATGTAGCGGCCATCAACGCCGGGCAGCCAGCCCTGCGCATGCAACAGCGCGCCCACCAAGGCGTTGGCGCTGCCGGTCACCGGGTCTTCCGGCACGTTGACCGCGTCGCCGGGGCAGAAGGCCCGCACCACCACGTCGTGGTCGGCCTCGGGTTCCAGCGCGAACATCGCCACGCCGGTGGTGGCGGTCGCATTGGTCCACGCGGCGATGGCGCTGAAGTCCGGCTTCAGCCCGCGCAATGCCTTGGCCGATGCGGCTTCGACCATCCACCACGACGGCCCGTTGTTCCACAGCGCGGCCGCCTGCCCGGGAACGGCGATCGCGTCCAGGCCAGCCAACGGCGCGTGGTCCTGCAGATGCTTCGCACGCGGGCTGCGCACGGCGACGCGCGGGTTTGCGTGGTCGCCGCTGATCTCGACCGGCAGCAGGCCAGCCTCGCATTGCTGGATCAACTGGCCATCGCGTGGGATAGCCAAGCCGTGCACCACCGCGGTCCATGCCGCGCCCACGCTGGGGTGGCCGGCGAAGGGCAATTCGCTGCCCGGGGTGAAGATGCGTATCCGGTAATCGGCGCCGGGATCGGGCGGCAGGAAGAAAATCGTCTCCGACAGGTTCAGCCAGGCGGCCAGCGCCTGCATCGTGGCGGTGTCCATGGGGCCGGCATCGAACACCACGCCCAGCGGATTGCCGGTGCCGGCACGAGCGGCGAAGACATCGAGTTGCAGATAACGATGCGGCATGGCGGACGCGGCTCATGGGCGGGGGAGGCCGGCTAGAATGCACCACGCCAACGCCCACACACATCCCCAAGGCCCATGTCCATTCCCCCCGCGTCCCACGATCACTGGCTGGTGCTGAAGTTCGGTGGTACGTCGGTGTCGAAACGCGAGCGTTGGGACACCATCGGTCGGTTGGCTGCGGAGCGCGCCGCGAGCGAACACGCACGGGTGCTGGTGGTGGTGTCGGCGCTGTCCGGCGTCACCAATGAGCTGACCGCGATCGCGAATGGCGACGATGTCGCCGGCCGCGTGGCCGCGTTGATCGAACGCCATCGCGCGTTCTGCGCGGACGAACTCGGCATCGATGCCGATGCCGCCATCGGCGAACGCCTGCGCGCGCTGGACGCCTTGCGCGACGATCCGCGCGCGGCGACGCGCACGCTGGACTGGCAGGCCGAGGTGCTGGGGCAGGGCGAATTGCTCTCGTCCACGCTGGGCGCGGCCTACCTGCGCGCGCAGGGCCTGGATTTCGGCTGGTGCGATGCGCGCGAATGGCTGGACGCGCTGCCGCCGCAGCCCAACCAGACCGACTGGTCGCAACGGTTGTCGGTGAACTGCCAATGGCAGGCCGATGCCGGCTGGCGCGAACGCTTCACGGCACAGCCCGCGCGGTTGCTGCTGACCCAGGGCTTCATCTCGCGCCACCAGGATGGCGGTACCGCGATTCTCGGGCGTGGCGGCTCGGATACCTCCGCGTCGTATTTCGGTGCCTTGCTCGGCGCGCGCCGGGTGGAGATCTGGACCGACGTGCCCGGCATGTTCAGCGCCAACCCGCGCGAGGTGCCGGATGCGCGGCTGCTGACCCGCCTCGACTATTACGAGGCACAGGAAATCGCCACCACCGGCGCCAAGGTGCTGCATCCGCGTTCGATCAAGCCCTGCCGCGACGGCAATGTGCCGCTGTGCATCCTCGATACCGGCCGCCCGCACCTGCCGGGCACGCGCATCGATGGCGATGCGGCAGCGGTCTCGGGCGTCAAGGCGATCAGCCGGCGCAACGGCATCGTGCTGGTGTCGATGGAAGGCATCGGCATGTGGCAGCAGGTCGGCTTTCTCGCCGACGTGTTCGGCCTGTTCAAGAAGCACGGCCTGTCGGTCGACCTGATCGGTTCCGCCGAGACCAACGTCACCGTGTCGCTGGATCCGTCCGAGAACCTGGTGAGCACCGACGTGCTCTCGGCGTTGTCGGCCGACCTGGCCAAGGTCTGCAGGGTCAAGATCATCGTGCCCTGCGCGGCGATCACCCTGGTCGGCCGCGGCATGCGCTCGCTGCTGCACAAGCTCTCCGAAGTGTGGGCGATGTTCGGGCGCGAGCGCGTGCACCTGATCTCGCAATCGTCGAATGATTTGAACCTGACCTTCGTGGTCGATGAGGCCGCCGCCGACGGCATGTTGCCGAAGCTGCACGCCGCGCTGATCGACAGCGGCGCGATGCCGGTCTACGAGACCGAGGTGTTCGGCCCGCGCTGGCGCGAGATCAACGGTGCGATCCGGCCGCGCCCCACGCCGTGGTGGCATGCACCACGCGAGCGCCAACGCCTGCTGGAGCTGGCCGAAAGCGGAACGCCGCGCTACGTCTATCACCTGCCGACGGTGCGCGAACGCGCGCGCCAGCTGAAGGCGATCGCCGCGGTCGACCATCGCTTCTATGCGATCAAGGCGAACTCGAATCCGTCGATCCTGCGCACGCTGGCGGAGGAAGGGTTCGGCCTGGAATGCGTGTCGCTGGGCGAGTTGCAGCGTGTGTTCGAGTCGGTGCCCGGCTTTGATCCCAAGCGCGTGCTGTTCACCCCCAACTTCGCGCCGGTCAGCGAATATGAAGCCGCGTTCGCAATGGGCGTGAATGTCACCGTCGACAACGTCGAGCTGCTGCGCCAATGGCCGGCGATCTTCCGCGGCCGCACCGTGTGGCTGCGCATCGACCTGGGCCACGGCGACGGCCATCACGCCAAGGTCAATACCGGCGGCAAGGAAGCGAAGTTCGGCCTGTCCGCCCAGCGCGTCGAGGAATTCATGGACGCGGCGCGCGACCTGGGCATGCGCATCACCGGCCTGCATGCGCACCTGGGTAGCGGCATCGAAACCACCGCGCACTGGAAGCTGGTGGTCGATGAGCTGGCCGGCTTCGCGCGGCGCATCGGCACGGTGGAAGTGCTCGACATCGGTGGCGGCCTGCCGATCGCCTACAGCGCCGACGACGAACCCTTTGACCTCGATGCCTGGGCGGAAGGGCTGGCGCAGATCAAGGCCGTGCATCCCGCGTTCCGCCTCGCGATCGAGCCAGGCCGCTTCCTGGTCGCGGAATCCGGCGTGCTGCTGACGCGTGCGACCCAGGTGGTCGAGAAGGACGGCGTGCATCGCGTGGGCCTGGATGCCGGCATGAACGCGCTGATCCGCCCGGCGCTGTACGACGCCTGGCACGACATCGTGAACCTGTCGCGGCTGGACCATGACTTCGACACAGACTTCGACGTGGTCGGGCCGATCTGCGAATCCAGCGACATCTTCGGCAACCGGGTGAAGCTGCCCGCCGACACCGCGCCGGGCGACGCCATGGTGATCGCCGATGCCGGCGCCTATGGTTTCAGCATGGCCAATACCTACAACCTGCGCGCGCTGCCCGCAGAGGACCTGCTTGATGAAGGTGCGCCTGAATGAGTGACTGGGTGTTCGATCGCGACACGATCCGCGCGTTCCGCTTCGTGCGATGCGGCTTCGATGCCGCCACTGGCATCGCGCGGCTTGTCTATGCCTTCGACGACGGCCCGGAGCTGGTCGAGACGGTGACGTTGCCGGGTGCGCCGTTCGCACTGGACGATGCGCGCGGTGCTGCTGCAGAGCGTGCGTTGCAGCTGCTGCACCTGATCGCCGGCGTGAGCTACTACAAGGCCGCGGTGCCCGGCGAGATGCGCATCGAGGGCTACGACATCGATGCCGCCACCGCAGCCTTGCTGGAAACGGTGTACCTCAACGGACTGGGCGAGTTCGCGTATCGCAATGGCCTGGACCTGCGCGGACGGATCCGCTTCCCGCATGCCGGCGGGGCCATGGTGCCTGCGACGACGCTCGGCCTGCGCAGTCACGCGCTGGTCGCGATCGGTGGCGGCAAGGATTCGCTGGTCAGCATCGAGGCGCTGCGCGCCGAGGGCGTGGCGCAGACGGTCACGTGGATCGGCGGCTCGCAGCTGATCGCGGCCTGCGCCGCGCACACCGGACTGCCGACGCTCAACATCGGCCGGCAGTTGGCGCCGCAATTGTTCGACCTCAACCGGCTGGGCGCCTGGAACGGACACATCCCGGTGACCGCGGTGAACTCCGCGATCATGGCCTTCGCCGCGGTCGTGCTGGGCGTGGACCAGGTGGTGTTCTCCAACGAACGCTCGGCCAGCTACGGCTCGATCATCCCGGGCACCGGCGAGGTCAACCACCAGTGGTCGAAGGGGTGGGCGTTCGAATCCGCCTTCGGCGCGCACCTGCAATCGCATGTCGCCGCCGACCTGCAGTACTACTCGCTGCTGCGTCCGCTCAGTGAGCTCGCGGTCGCGCGCCAGTTCGCGAAGACGGATCGTTACGACGCGCATTTCTCCAGCTGCAATCGCAACTTCCACATCCTCGGGGAACGGCCGACCAGCCGCTGGTGCGGAGTCTGCCCGAAGTGTCATTTCGTGTTCCTGGCGCTGGCGCCGTTCGTGCCGAAGGTGCGACTGGTCGGCATCGTCGGACGCAACCTGCTGGATGATCCGGCGCAGACCGCCGGCTTCGATGCGTTGCTGGAATACCAGGACCACAAGCCGTTCGAATGCGTGGGCGAGGGCCGTGAATCGCGCGCGGCGATGGCTGCGCTTGCGCAGCGCCCGGAATGGCGCGAGGACGCGCTGGTCGCCCGGTTCGCCCGCGAGATCGCGCCGCAGTTGCAGGCGGAAGACCTGCGCATCGAGCCATTGCTCGCGTTGGACGAGGAACAGCGCATCCCGGCTGCGCTCTGGGATCGGCTGCGTCTGCGTTTCGCTGACTGATTCCCGATGAAGATCGCCGACCTCGCCGGCCAGCGTGTCGCCCTGTGGGGTTGGGGGCGCGAGGGTCGCGCGGCCTACACCGCATTGCGCGCGCGCTTGCCCGAGCAGGCGCTGACGCTGTTCTGCAGCGAGGCCGAAGTCGCCGATGCCGCGGCGTCGCATGATCCGTTGCTGGTGATCGAGCATGCCGCGACCGGCGAACGCCTTGGTGCGTTCGACGTGGTGGTGAAGTCGCCCGGGATCAGTCCGAACAAGCCCGAAGCGCTGGAAGCGGCATCGCGTGGCACCCGCTTCATCGGCGGCACCGCGCTGTGGTTCGGCGAGCGCGCCGACGCCGCCGGCGATGTCGCCAACGCGATTTGCATCACCGGTACCAAGGGCAAGAGCACCACCTCGTCATTGCTGGCGCACCTGTTGCGCGCGTCGGGCCTGCGCACCGCGCTGGCCGGGAATATCGGCCTGCCGTTGCTGGAACTCCTGGATGAAGATGCCGACGCGTGGGCAATCGAGTTGTCCAGCTACCAGACCCGGGACGTGGCCGCCTCCGGCGCGCGCCCGCGCATCGCCATCGTCACCAACCTGCATCCCGAACACCTGGACTGGCACGGCAGCGAGACGCGCTACGTCGAAGACAAGCTGGCGCTGGTGACCGAGGCGCATCCGCACATCGCCGTGCTCAATGCCGCCGATCCGCGCTTGGCTGCGCTGGTGCTGCCCGGCAGCGAGATCCGCTGGTACGGCGATACGCGCGGTTGGCACCTGCGGGGCGACGCGCTGTATCGCGGCGACGCATTCGTGATGCAGACCGAGTCCATGCCGCTGCCGGGCTGGCACAACCGCAGCAACCTGTGCGCCGTGCTCACCGCGCTGGACGCGTTCGGGCTGGATGCCGCCGCTCTGGCGCCGCATGCGGCCACGTTCCAGCCCTTGCCCAACCGGCTGCAACCCATCGGCACGCGCGACGGCATCCTCTATGTCAACGATTCCATCAGCACCACGCCGATGGCCACGCTGGCGGCGCTGTCGCTGTATCGCGACCGCCCGGTCGCCTTGCTGGTGGGCGGGCATGATCGTGGCCTGCCGTGGGACGACTTCGCCCATGCGATGCACGCGCAGGCGCCGCGCGCGATCGTGACCATGGGGCAGAACGGCCCGCGCATCCGCGCGTTGCTGGAGCCGGTGGCGGCACAGGCGGGGTTCGCGCTGTCGTCGGCCAGCAACCTAGCCGATGCCATGGCGCAGGCACGCGACGCACTGCGGGATGGCGGCGTGATCCTGCTGTCGCCGGGAGCGCCGAGCTTTGGCGTGTACCGCGACTACGTGGCGCGCGGTCGCCATTTCGCCGAACTGGCCGGATTCGACCCGGAAATGATTGCCGGGATCTCGGGGATGGGGATCGTTTGAGGCTCGTCAGCCTGCTATTGCTTGTCATTCCCGCCTTCGCGGGAATGACGGGAATGGAAGTTCACGCATGTTGAACCCGGCCGGGTTAGCGTAGGCAGACGTCCCCCGGAGATCCCGCCATGCGCCGCCCGCCCTTGAACAGACTGCTGCTTGCCCTCGGATTGCTGCTGGCCACCGGCCCCGCGTTCGCCGCGATGCAGGCGAAGCCGATCGAATGGAAGGTCGGCAAGGAGCGCTTCAGCGGCTACGTGGTCTACGACGATGCGTCGACGGACAAGCGCCCCGGCCTGGTGATGGTGCCGAACTGGATGGGCGTCACCAAGGACTCGGTCGAACGCGCGAAGGCCATCGCCGGCGATGACTACGTGATCCTGATCGCCGATGTGTACGGCAAGGGCAACCGGCCCAAGGACGCCAAGCAGGCCGGCGCGCTTGCGGGCAGTTTGCGCGGTGATGATCGCACCCGCCTGCGCGCGCGCATGCAGGGCGCACTGGCCACGCTCAAGGCGCAGGCTGGCAAGGCGCCATTGGATGCCGACAGGATCGGTGCATTCGGCTTCTGTTTCGGCGGCTCCGCGGTCCTGGAACTGGCGCGGGGTGGCGATGAACTCGCCGGCGTGGTCAGCCTGCATGGTGGGCTGGCCCCTGGCGTCAAGTCGGCGACCGCCGAGGCCGTGAAGACCCCGCTGCTGGTGCTCAACGGTGCCGACGACAAAGCGGTGCCGGACAGCGACATCCTTGCATTCGAGAAAGAGATGGACGGCGCCGGCGCGGATTGGCAGTTCGTCGACTTCAGTGGCGCCGTGCATTGCTTCGCCGAGCCGAGCGCCGGCAACGATCCATCCACCAATTGCGCCTACGACGAACGCGCGGCCAAGCGCGCCTACCGGATGATGGACGACTTCTTCGAGGAGCGCTTCGGCGCGGCCGACTGATCGCGGGTCGATCGCGGGTCGACCGCGACTCAGTGGTCGCGGCTGACCGAGTACTGGGCGAGGCCACGCAGGGCCGCGACGAACTCGTTGTCGTCCAGGCCCGCCAGCGCAGCCTCTGCGTCGCGTGCGTACTGCAGCGCGCAGTCGCGGCTGTAGTCCAGGCTGCCGCAGGCGTGGATCGCGGCCATGACCTGCGGCAGTGCATCGGTATCGCCCTGCTGGATCGCCGTGCGCAGGATGGCTTGCGTCGGGGCGCCGCTGTGTTGCATCGCATGGATCAGCGGCAGCGTGGCCTTGCCTTCGGCCAGGTCGTCGCCGAGGTTCTTGCCCAGGGTTTCCGCATCGGAGGCGTAGTCCAGCACGTCGTCGGCGATCTGGAAGGCGTAGCCCAGCGCCATGCCGTAGCGATGCATGGCGTCGCAGGTGGCGGCATCGGCACCGGCGAGCAATGCACCAAGGCGCGTCGCCGCGGCGAACAGCACGGCGGTCTTGCGCTCGATGACCCGCAGGTAGGCGGCCTGGTCGGTATCCGGGTTGCGCACGTGCAATAGCTGCAACACCTCGCCCTCGGCGATGGTGTTGGTGGTGTTGGCCAGCAACTGCTGCACGTCCATGCGTTCCAGCTCGACCATCAACTGGAAGCTGCGCGAATACAGGAAGTCGCCGACCAGCACGCTGGCGGCATTGCCCCACACAGCATTGGCGGTCTTGCGGCCGCGGCGCAGGTCGGACTCGTCGACCACGTCGTCGTGGAGCAGGGTGGAGGTGTGGATGAATTCGACCACCGCCGCCAGTTGGTGGGCGTCGGCGCTGCGATGCCCCAGCGCACCCGCGGTCAGCAACAACAGCATCGGCCGCAGCCGCTTGCCGCCGGCGCCGATGATGTATTCGGCCACCTGGTTGATCAGCACCACGTCCGAGGCCAGCCGCTGGCGGATCAGCGCATCCATCGCCGCCATCTCCGATGCGGCCAGGGCCTGGATTGCGGGCAGGGCGAGTCGACGTGGGGCTGGCGCGGCGGAGTCGTGCATGGGATGTCGCGTCGGGGGATGCGCAATTATAGGCCGCGCCGCGCCGACCGGTCCCGCCACCCGCCTATCCGGGCAGCATCGCCTCCGAGGCGGTCTGCGACATGCGCTTCTGCACCTCGTCGCGCATCTGCGCCAGTTCCCCGCCGATCTGCTGGCGCTTGGCCATGCCCTCGCGATGGATGTCGCGCACTTCCTCGACCGTCTGGATCAGCTTGTCGTGGACGTGGCGCAAGGTCTCGATGTCGATGACCGAACGCTGGTTGGCCTTGGCCGTGCCCACCGACGTGGCGTGCACCAGGTCGGCGTTCTTGCGCATCAGTTCGTTGCTGGCATCGTCGATCGCGTTGGCCAGGTCGACTGCGTTGCGCTGGTCGGCCAACGACAGCTGGATCGCGAACTGGTTCCGCCACATCGGGATGGTGATGTCGCGTACCGCGCTGAATTTCTCGATCAGCTGGATCGCGTTGGCCTGGATCAGCCGGATCATCGGCAGGGTCTGGTCGGCGGCGTGCTGCAGCACCTGCAGGTCGGACACGCGCTTGTCCAGCAGGCGCAGCGCGGTGTCGAGCTCGGCACGCTGGATCCGGCTCTGCGGATCGTCCTGCCCCGCCAGTGCGGCCAGTTCCTGCTGCAGTTCGGCGATGCGCACGCGGCCGGCGGCGACGTGGATCCCGAGTTCATGGCGTTCCTCGCGGACGATGGCGTGCATCTGGTCGTATTCGCGCACGCGCTGCTGCTGGGTGGCCTGGGTCTGGCCGACGTCGCGCATCAGCTGGTCGATCTGGCTGTTGGTCGAGCTGTACTTCTGCACCAGGTCGTCGCGTGTGGCCTTCAGCTTGTCGATCAGCGGGCCGAGGATCGGCAGCTTGGAGCGTTCGCCGAACGAATCCAGGTTCAGGCTGCGCGCGATCCGCACCACTTCGCCCAGCTTGTCGCCGGAGTTGTCCAGGTCGGCATTGCGCACCTTGTCCAGCAACTGGGTCGAGAAGCTGCTGGTCTTGCCCGCGGCCTCGCGGCCGTAGCCGTGCAGGTTGCCGGGGGTGATGTCCTGCAACGCGCGCGAGGTTTCCTGGATCTTGCCGATGTCGGCACTGGTCAGGCCCAGGTCGAGCAGCGATTTCTCGTCGAGCGCGGCCGGGAGCAGGGAGGCGGATTCGGGGTTGGGCGTGGTCATGGCGACTCCTGTGCGGCGTGCGGCTGGATTTCGGATGGCGGTGATAGGGATGCCGGGATCGCCACTTCGACGGAGGCGACCAGCGCGGCGGCATCGCGCATCCGGGCGGCATCGTCCCGACCCGCCAATGCGGCGCGGTGCTGGACCAGCAGGCCTTCCACCTGCGGCAGCATGTGCTGGTAGCGGGCCGATAGCGCCTGCCCATTCTGCACCAGCACGCCGAGCTGGGTTGCCGTCAGCGCGCAGCCGAGGCGGGTGGATTCGAGCAGGCGCAGGCGTGCGTGGTCGGTTGCAGCATCGGATGCGGTTGCCGCAAGGCTGGCGATGACGGCATCGAATTCGTTGGCGAGGGTCGACAGGCGATCGCGCAACGATGCGAGCGCGTGATTGTGACGGTCGAGTGCCTCGCCGCGTTGCCGCGCCTGCAACACCAGCAGCGCGAGTTGTCCGCGCATGGCGGCGGATTCTGCCTGCAGCTCGATGTCGCGACCGAGCAGGCGACCGAAAAAGCCAACGCTCTTTCGCAAGGCGCGCGCGTCGGTCGACAACAACACGGTGCGCAGGTTGCGGAGGGCTTCCTGGATGTCGAACGCAGGCGACTGCAGCGAGGCCGCCTCGGCCTGCGCACGGCGCGCGGCATCGAGCAGGCTGGCTTCGTCGCGTGGCATGTGGAGCTCGCTCATGAAGCGCCGGGTTCGCCTGGCGGCTTTGCCGCATCCGCCTTCTTCGCGTCCTCGGCGGCCTTGAACTTCAACGCGCTGATGGTCTTCTCGAACGCGCGTTCCTCCGGCGTGCGGATGCGTGGAATGACCCGCTCCGCAGGTTCGCGCTGAGATGCGTGGGTAATGCCGCCGGCCTTCAGCGCCTCCACCAGTTCCAGCAGCGCCGAATGCAGGTGGTCCTGCCGCGCCAGCGTGCGCTCCAGGCCCTCGAGCAGCGGCTGATGGGCACTGCGCAGCAGGTCGCCGACGGGCGGCTCGGGTGCCGACGCTGCGGTGGGCGAGGCCGGAGGCGTGGCGATGCGCGCCAGCGCGTCCAGCAGGTCGCTCCAGGGTGGCGGTTGCGGCGCGGGCGGGGGCGGTTCGTCGCGCAGGCCCTGCAGGCCGCCGGCGATATCGGCCAGTTGCGCGACCATGCGCCCGCCGACATCGGCATCGTCCGCGCCCATCGCCTTGTTGCGCAGGAAGTCGGCCTTGATCTGCGCCCAGCGTGACTGCTGTTCCGGGGTCATCCGGCCCAGCAGTTCGCCCAGCTTGAGCAGGTTTTCTTCCGCGCCTTGGGTGAGCAACTGCGACTCGCCAAGATAGTGGTCGGCGATGACCTGGCGGAGCTCGGCATCGTTCATCACCGGCGAGATCTTCTCCGCCAGCTTGTTCATGTTGCGGTAGCTGCCCTGCAGTTTGAACGGCGGTTCCACGCGGTACTTGTCGGCCTGCGCGGCGCTGGCGATGTACTGCATGTTCACCTTGAACACCACCTCGCGGACTTGCAGCATCCTCTGCAGCACGCCCACGATCTCGTTGATCTCGGCGCCGCTGTAGGCATGCGTCAGTGCGTTGGTCGAGACCTCGCGGCCGCGCGCCTTGTCGACCAGCAGGTAGAGGTCGGCGAGGTCGCGCGTGGCCAGCGGCGCAAGCACCGCGTTGGACGTCAGGCTGTTCTCGATGTAGCTGAGCAGGAAGGTGTCTTCCATGCCGCCCAGCACATCGCCCAGGTTGTAGATGTCGGCGCGGTTGGCCAGCATGTCCGGGATCTTGAAGGCCTCGCCCGACTCGGTGTACGGGTTGCCGGCCATCACCACCGCGAACTTGCGCCCGCGCAGGTCGTAGGTGCGGGTCTGGCCGCGCCAGACGCCTTCGATGCGACGGGTGCCGTCGCACAGCGAGATGAATTTCTGCAGGAATTCCGGATGGGTGTGCTGGATGTCGTCGACATACAGCATCACGTTGTTGCCCATCTCCAGCGCCAGGTTGAGCTTCTCGAGTTCCTGCCTCGACGTGGCATCTGGCGCCTGCGCCGGATCCAGCGACCGCACCTGGTGGCCCAGCGACGGGCCGTTGATCTTCATGAAGACCAGGCCAAGCCGGTGCGCCACGTATTCCATCAGCGTGGTCTTGCCGTAGCCGGGCGGCGAGATGAGCATCAGCAGGCCCATCAGGTCGCTGCGCTTGTCTTCGCCCACCGTGCCCATCTGCTTGGCCAGGTTGTCGCCGATGACGCGCAGGTAGACATCGTTGATCAGCCTGTTGCGCACGAAGCTGGTCAGCGGGCGCGCCTTGAACTCCGACAGGCGCATCGCCTCGCGCTCTCGCTGGACGATGCGCGCGCGCACTTCCTGGTAGCGGCGGAATGCCGGGAGGAAGGTCGCTTGGTGTTCGCGGAGGCGCGATTGCAGGTCGTCGATCGCCAGGCGCAGCGTGCCGTCGACGATGCGCGGATGTTGCCCGAGCAGGCTGGTTGCTTCGGCCATCAGGCGGACGTCGACGATGCGGTGCGGAAGCTGCGGGCCATGCAGGTGCAGCGCCGCCGCTTCATGCGCGTAGGCGGCGAGGGCGGCGTGCTCGGGGCGTGCCGCGAGTGCCTGCAGCCATTGCAGCAGCAGCGACCATTGCGCGCCGGGACGATCCTGCAGGCGTTCCAGCGCCTGGTTGAACAGCGCTTTGCTGCCGCTTGCCGCGAGCTGCGCATGCAGCGCATCGAGCAGGCTGGCGGCGTAGCGGGTGAACGGCAATTGATCGGAATCGGCGGTGATCGCGGCGATCAGGAACGCGGCCGCCTCGGCCTGCAATCCCTCGGCCAAAGGCAGTGTCTGTTGCACGCGGAACTGTGCGATGGCCTCGGCGAGCTCGGTGGCCAATGCACTGGTCGCGGTCGCGTCCTGCAGGTGGCTGCGCACGGCCTTCGCATTGCGGATGCGTTCCAGCCAGCCTGCTTCGGGCGTGGCTTGGGCGTGGCGCCAGAACGCGACCGCCAGTGCGCGTGCATCGGCGGCGTGCACCAGCGGACCCGCGGGGCGATACAAGGGCACCACCGCGCGCAGGATCAGCGTGGCGTCGTGGTCGTGGATGCCTTTCTCGTAGCCATCGCGATAACGCGCGGACGCGAACTCGCGCACGCGCGTGGCGAGTGCATCCGAGTCGCCGACCAGTCGCTCGAGGGTCTCGATGTCCAGGCCGTCGCGTCCGTTGAGGGCGGCGTCCAGCAGCTGTCCGGCCAGGTATTCGCCGCGATACAGGTTCGGCGATTCCGATTCCAGGGTGACCTGCCAGAACGCGCGTAGTGCCGTCAGTTCCGGATCGTGCAACGGCGCCATGTAATCGGTGCCGGTGAGGTGCACGGCCATGTCGTCGCCGCGCGGCAGCAGGGTCAGGTCCAGCGGCTGGGTGTTGACGCTGAAGCGATGGCGCGGGCCGAGCTTGATGACGTTGCCGCCGTCCTCGAACAGGTCGCTGCGGTCGCGCAGCCCGCGCACCGCCTGGTCGCGCGCGGCCTTGATCCGCGACTCGATGTCGTCGGCCTTGACCGAGTCCTTCAGCGCGCGCAGGCGCTCGGCCAGCTCGCGCAGCTTCATCACCAGCGCGTCGCCGGCAAAGAAGGCGTTCAGTTCGTCGGGAGTGGTGAAACGTTCGGTGCGGCGGCCGAGGCCGTCGAAGATGCGGTTGGCGGCATCGAGCACCGATTGCGCCTTGCGCTGGCGTTCGTCCATCAGCGCCTGCCGATGGGTCTCGAAGGTTTCCAGCAATTCCTCGCGCTTGCCGAGGATGTCGCCCAGGAACTGTTCGTGCTCGCCGAACTGGCCTTCCAGTTCCTCCAGTTGCACCATCAGCCGCGACAGCTGTTCGTCGGCGCGCTCCGGCGTGGTCGACA
>Ga0209480_10001878_pt1 | contig 14886 bp, 10 predicted proteins | sample JI61114C2DNA_FD_187501 | JGI IMG/M metagenome (GOLD analysis project Ga0209480, IMG submission 187501) | Wastewater effluent complex algal communities from Wisconsin, to seasonally profile nutrient transformation and Carbon sequestration -... | ecosystem: Engineered > WWTP > Effluent > Algae...
ATCTGAAACACTTACAGGGTCTAGGGCCAAAGCAAACAGCAGCGCTAAAGCAAGAGCGGCACCATGGGCCAGGCGAACAAAGGCCAATCGCGCCCAAAGAGCAACTAAACACATGATGGCAGCCCGGCTTACCGAGGGGCCAGCACCAGCGAAGGCCGTAAATATTACGACGCAAAGAAACGGCACGTATATATTGAGCCAGCTAGTTCGTACAGCCTGACTCGGCCTCGCTTTCTCTTGAAAGAATCGACAAAGCACCAAAGCCGCCGTGACAATAATGGTTAGATTAAGACCGGAGGCAGCGAGCAGATGGGACAAGCCAATCAGCGCAAACTGTCGCTTCAATTCTTGATCAACACTTACTACTCTATCGCCCAAAACCATTGATGAGAGAAGGCTGCCCCGGGCCACGCCGAGATGCTCTCTATGAGCCTCCACAATCTTCTTTCGCACTACGGCAATAGCGCGGTCAATGCCAACAAAAGCATTTTCGCCAGTTACTTTTTCTCGCCTATCAAGACAGCCTGTCGGCAACGCTGCCACAATGTGAAAATCTTCTGCTTTCACACTCAATCGCGCAAATATGCCTTTGCTAGCGAGCCATGCGGCTTCATCAAATTCGAAGGAAAAGTTTTTGCCTTTGGGCTTGCGCAGCACACCAGAAATTTCCACTGAATCACCAGGCAGCGGTGATGGCAAAGATTCACTGTCAGCAGCTTCAATAGTGACCAACACCTTACCATCAAGGGGCCGTCTAGCAGGAAACAGAAGCTCATCAGCGCGCACTATCAAGCTAAAATCGTGCTTTACCGCAGAGTCATCACTTGTTTCTAGCCTGGGTTCTAGCCTGGGTTCTAGTTTAGACTCTCGCTCTCGCACTTCTTCAATCTGGCCAGTTAGACGAACCCGACTGTTTGAGTGTAGTGCAGGCACAAAGTAAAGATCGTTTTGAGTGGGTCCGCTATTGTCTTTGCGTACAAGCGCCCAAGAGAAGCTGAGAACGAGAGCAAGACTCAATGTTGCCGCGACTTTCAGAGGCCAGAGACAAAGAGGGCGAAGAAGCAGAGGCAACAAGGCCACAAGCAAAGTCACTAGTGGATGAATATTAAAACTAGCAAGTAAGGCACCACAAAGAACAGACAAGGAAAACAAAGAGAAGGCACGTGCGGGGCTATAGCCTGACGGAGCCAGGCTGGCTGAAACTCTATCTGTCATAAATCAACTCTCTTTTAAGAAATTACGCCGACCAAGGAAGTAACTCAGCCTAAAGCTTGCCGCTAAGCAGCGGCATTGAGTCTCCTTTTGAGTAAAACGTCAAATCGAGCAAGAAAGTTCAATCGAATTCAATTAAACATAGAAGAAAGCACCAGGTCGCGGGCGACCTGGTGCTTTCTCTATTTTTTTGACGACCTATTGACCTGGACGGGTGAACTGGTCACGGAAGCCCAGAACGTTGGAAGAACTGCTTGTTAGTTGCAGTTTGCGCTTCTCTTGCATTTCTTTTGCTAGTTGTGAAAATACTTCAGAGAGTTGCTGCGTATCTGGATTTCCTGGTGCATAGGTATCGGCGATTCGCAGAGCACCTTGAGCACCGTTGTATCCCTTCCTTTGTCCAGTAGGGAAGATGTCTTTATGATTGGCGCCGTCATCGATAAGAAGGTCGTAAGCACCACCGCCATCATTGCCATTCTTCATCTTCGCTGCTGCCATAGCCATATAGGCTAAAGCCTGGTCGCGGTAAAGCTTGGCCACAACTTTGGCATACTCTTGAGTCTTCAATTCAGCTTCTTGGCGCAATGGTTCATTGCCTTCAGCAGCGGCCCTCTGCGCGGCGGCCTGAGCCTTGGCAGCCTTGTCGTTGTAATGGAGGATCAGATTATCTGGCCCTTTGATATAGGTTTTGAGGAACTCTTTATCAAGCACTTCTGCCTTTTTCACAAGCTCATCAAAAGCGCCTTTAATGTCATGCTTACCATCAAGAATCTTGGTGATATCGGTCTGTGCTTCTGCCGAATACTTTCTTAGATCATCGGCCTCACTTTGCTTGGGCAGCTCACCTTTGATTGTCACTTGTTTGCTTGGATCGGCATTGTCCCGAATAATTTGCTCAGTCAGAGTAGCTGCCTTGTCAGCACTATTTCTGGTGCGCAACATGTAATGCAGAGCCCGGCCGCCCACATCAAGTTGATAGCCATCAAGCATGTATTGGGGCTCAGTACCTTTATCTGAAATGCGCGTACCCTTATCGAGGATATTGCGAGAGAGAGCACCAGTAGCACTAGCGTCATCACGCAAGCCTAGAAGCTTCTGCTCCATGGTTAAACCACCAGATGCAGCGGGCTTATTCCAGCGATCATTCATGGCAGCAAAACTGGCGTCAACGTTAGCGACAATCCAGTCTTCTTTCTTGTTGAGAACTCTCTGCATGGAGCTATCAACTTCTCTCAACGAGCCATATGAACGCTTGGTGTGATCGTAGTTGAAACTCTCTCTAACATTATCGACGCCACCTTTAAGGTTGCCGCCAATATTGTCTTGATAGGCATGCACTGCCATCGGTGCCAATGTGCCGATACCGGCGATGGTGGCCTTAGCCCATGGATTTTTAGCATAGGTTGCAAGAGTCAAACTGCCAGCCACAAAAGCACCATTCCAGCCATCATAAACGCCAGTGGCAGCATTAATGCGGTCAGGGGCGGTCAAGCCAGTCATACGAGCTAAGCCGTCGATGGCCTGAGAGCCGCCGATTGCAACAATCGGTGCAGCTAATTTCAACTTACCTGGCAAGGCCGCCAGCGCCATAGGACCAATGACCTGACTGGCATTCCAAGATTCATGCAAACCGTTCACGCCAGCAACTTTCTGGGTCATGCTGCGGTCGGCAGAAACAATACCGTATTGAGCGACAGAAGAAAGCATGCCATTGCCAGCTCGCGACATCCAACCAGGCATATTCTCAAGAGTTTGAGCAATACGACCACTTTGCTTAGCAGCAGCTGCATCAATCATCTTGCCAGCGTTAGCTCTCTGCTCAAGCACGGCTAGCTCTTCTGGTGTAAAGAACTTACCGCCCTCTTTGGCAGAAGCTTCCATCCAGTTCTGAGCCGTAAACTTGCCTTCAGCAGCACGCGCTTTTAAGAAGTCTAATTTCTCAGCAGCCTTAGCAGCGTCATCACCGCCAGCTTTAACAGTTTCAGCTAACTTGGTCTGCAATCCCTCAAAGTTCTGGAAAGCCGTGGCATGCTTAGGATCAACTTTGATCAAATCACCGCCAGCAACTTTTGTCGGGTCGACATTAGACTGCCACCACTTACCCATCTTACTGAGATTAGTCTCGGCGCCGGTTTCAGCAGCCTTCGCCACGGCCTGATCGGCACGCTTTGAAATAGCTTCGTGAAGAAGTGGGATTGGCACGCTAGCAGCACCAGCGAATATAGTCGAATTCAATAAGTCGCGGTGCTGACCACGCAGCATAATGGTTTGCTGCACTCTTGGATCGAAGAAATCGGCGCCTTGCCATGAGAACTGACGGCCTTGCGCCGGACTCTGGTTACCGGTTCGCACTTGCTCACCAATGTCGCTACGCTGATATGGCTTGTTTGGATCTACCTCTTTGTCTTTATGAGCGTCCCTGAAATTAGGCACCTGCTCGCCACCCTGATTGCCATTATTTGGATTACCACCAGGTACAAGGGTGCCATCGGGACCATACGGCGCCTTCTGCGGCTTGCCGTCAGTTGGCCCAGTATAATAAGGGTCGCGTCCTTTACCGGGTTCAGCGCCAGGATTGAAACCAGGAGCAACCTGGCCGTATCTTGCCTGAGCAACTTGGTTACCAAGACCCTCCAGCAACTTTTGTGTTGCCGCGTCTTGAACTTCGTCTGTTTTACGTCCTTTGTCAGGTGCGTCAGTCATTTGGACTCTCCCCGGTAGAAAAATGCGCGAAGTCGATACTTCTTTATGCCACGCATCTATCCATATTAAATAAGACTTAGACAACAGTAAATTCGTAGAATTCCCACTGCCAACGGCAATCTTGGCCTTTTTAATTATAATGTTTGTGCGCCACGGCCCTTTAGCAAGGAAACCGTGGGGATTAGCAGTAGGCGAATCGGTTGCCAAGCGGTATCCTTAAAATACATTCTCTCAAACCATTCTCTTTGTATTGGGAAAGAACGGCCAGTATGAATCAAGACGAAAAATGGAGCAGTTACTGGGAATCGGCTGGCAAAGCAGTGCAGCTTGGCAAGCTTGAACACGCAGAACCCCTGCTCTCTGCCGCGGTCGACATTGCCGAGGGCTTCCCCCCAGGCGATAGGCGCTTGGCCATGACCCTTGAATGCTTGGCAGAGATACTCTTCAAACTAAGACAACTAGCCCAAGCTGAAGTCGTAGTTAAGCGAGTGATTGCCATTTACCAAGAGAGATATGGGCCAGAACATCACGATGTCGGAGTCTTTACCAACAACCTCGGCCTGCTTTACCACAGTCAAAAGAAACACTTTCTAGCCGAAGGCGAATACCAAAAGGCTCTCCGTATTCAGACAAAAGTGCTGGGCAATTCGCACCCGCAGACCATAAACGTCATGGCCAACTATGCCAGGCTGCTCAATGAAACTCACCGAGAGCGTGAAGCGAAGCACCTTGAATCTTGTATTGAAGGCGCCAAGACAGGCAATTGGAAACGCTCAGGAGTATACAAAGCGTACGTAGCAGAGACACCAGCCAACCAGGCAGTGCGGGCAGTGCCGCCTATCGCTGACCCGGCAGCAACAACCGATATCAGCCCGGTGGAGATAACTCAGAGAATTACAGATCCTGCTGCAACGAGCGACATCAGTCCAGTTGATATTGCCTTCAAAATTGCGGATCCGGCTGCAACTACAGACATTAGCCCTATTGAAATGAGTGAAAGAGTAGGGCCAAGTATGCCTTTGAACTCGGGCTTAATCGACTCATCAGCCAGAGCTCAAGGGCCCGGACCGCTACGCTCGACTAGAAAAAACTATCGCAATGCCAGGGAAGAAGACATAACACTGCAAGATGCTCTAACAGTTTCGCCACTATCAGGTAGTATCACTAGCGCTGAAAACCCAGCGGTTTCAGTCGACAAAAAGGCCGAAAGCAAAGCTTCCCCAATGCAGCGCTTGTTACAACAAAGGCGCAGCCAAGAATAGCAATCTGAGGGCTTAGACCTCGGAGCTAAACTCGAGTACTAAACCGAAGCTTCTTGGGGATTGAGGTAATACTTGCTGTGGGCCGCTGCCGCTTGGCCATTGTATTTAGCCCCTGGTTTGCGGTGATAAGGCAAATCACAGAAGGCTGTGCGGGTGAAGACCATCTGTCCGATGCTCATACCGGCATGGAGCCGAACGGGGCGATTGCCGACATTAAGAATCTCAAGAGTGATCTGTGCAGGAGGATGGCTGAAACCAGCATCAATAAAGCCTGCAGTGACGTGTACCATTACACCTAAGCGGGCAAGGCTCGATTTACCGGTTAACTGACCGACAATATCATCAGGCAAGCAAACAGCCTCAAGAGTGGCTCCTAGAATGAATTCATAGGGCTTGATAACAATGCTTTCAACAGTAACTTGTTTGACACCCTCAAGGATTGATTGAGACTCGTATGGGTCTATTATTTCTTCGCCAGAAACGTGCCAGGAGAAACGATCAGACAAACGAACATCATACGAATTCGGCTGAATCAGTCGGTCTTCAAAAGGTTCAATTATTAGCTTACCGCTAGCAATCTCTTCTCGGATTTCCCGATCGACCATAATCGACATAGCTGTTGTCCTCTGATAAGGCGTAGGTCATATTTAACGCTGACTTAAGGGTCAACATTTAGTATAACCGCAGGCAACGCAAAGTCGGCAGGCTTCGTACTTGAGGAAACTTTTAGCGACGCCACAATCAGAGCACTTCTCATCGGGCATATCTTGCGAGACCACAGAGATACTACTACTTGCAATGCCATCGATCGCAATACTATCCTTCTTTAACCGTCGACGAGCAACAACAGACAGCGCCAAGTTGCCTTTAACCCGAGGACTAGTCACAGTCCCCGCGCGGCCAGCAGAACGTCGCTTTTTTAAGGAATCATCAAACTCCCTGGCATGCTCTAAAACAGTGGTTTTATTGAGGGGATCACTTTTACCGATGTTCAAAACTTGCGAGAGTCTGGAAGCGTCACGATAAACAGTAATACCCTTCAGACCCAGATCCCAGGCAGCTAAATAGGCCGCCTTTACCTGTGCAACAGTAGCGTTATTGGGGAAATTGATTGTCTTAGAAACAGCATTGTCTGTATGACGCTGGAATGCAGCCTGCATGCGGACATGATAAAGATAGTCAATATCGTGAGCACAGACAAAAACTCTTCGGACATCTTCTGGAACTTCTTCAAGATGGCTTACAGTGCCCTCTTGAGCAATTTTGCGCATCAGCTCCTCACTATAGAAGCCCCGTTCTTTAGCAATCTTTTCGAAGAGTGGATTTACCTCAACTAACTCGGTACCGCCAAGCACGCGGCGCACAAACGAAATGGCAAAGAGCGGTTCGATACCCGAACTAGTACCAGCTATTATCGAAATAGTGCCAGTCGGTGCAATTGTTGTAACTGTGGCGTTACGCCGCACTAAGCCAAGTTGAGCGAAGTCAGAATAAAACCAATTGGGGAAATTACCGCGAGCATTAGCCAACGCAGCTGAAGCTTGATGGGCCTTATCTTGGAAGAAAGCCATTAACTGCTCAGCAAGAGCAACAGCTTCATCGCTATCATAAGCAATAAAAAGCTTGATCAGTGAATCGGCGAAGCCCATCAAACCAAGGCCAATTCGCCGGTTGTTTAAGGTCGCCCGAGCAATAAAGTCAAAAGGATAGACATTAGCATCAATAACATCATCGAGGAAACGCACACCAAGCTCAATCATTTCACTGAGGCGCTGCCAATCGTAAGTCTTGGCCTGCTCGTCAACAAATTGAGAGACATTGATACTGCCTAAGTTACAGGCATCCCCGGGCCCAAGCGGTTGTTCCCCACAAGGATTAGTGGCCTCAATATCTTCAGTACCAGAAATTACCTGACCATGATCATCGGTGGCGAAATGAATTGGATCGCTATTATTAATGCGATCAATAAAGACCATTCCTGGCTCACCAGTGGCATGGGCATTCTCTACCATTTTGTCGAAGAGAGCCACGGCACTGACCTGGCGCACAACTTCAGGGCCATTAGCATCAAAACGACCAGGATGCACTAAGTCGAAAGGCTGATCAGACTTAACCGCTTCCATAAACTTGTCAGTTACGGCCACTGAAATATTGAAGTTATTGAGCTTGCTGGTATCGCGCTTGCAAGTTATAAACTGCTCAATATCAGGATGATCGACCCGCAGCATACCCATATTGGCACCACGCCTGGTACCACCTTGGCGAATAGCTTCAGTAGCAGCGTCGTAGACAATCATAAAGCTGACAGGACCAGATGCCACACCCACTGAAGAGGCGACCCGGTCATTCATTGGGCGCAAGCGCGAAAATGAAAAGCCAGTGCCGCCGCCAGTTTTATGGATCATGGCAGCATTTTTGCAAGTCTCAAAAATACCCTCTAAGCTATCTGGCACCGGCAGTACGAAACAAGCAGAGAGCTGGCCACCTGGCTTTCCGGCATTCATTAGGGTAGGAGAATTGGGCAGAAATTCGCGATTAAGCATGGCTTGCTTAAACCGACCAGCAAGGCTCTCCACGGCAGTAGCATCAAGGCCATAGCGCAGCTCACTGGCAGCCACAGCAGAAGCAACCCTGGCAAATAGAGAATCTACGTCTTCTATGATTTGACCTTGGTCATCTCTTAAGAAGTAGCGCTTCTCTAGGACCTTAATAGCATTGTCGGTAAACATAGATAATCTCCCGCACACGTTTATCGTAGCAGTAGCAAAAGGTAAATTGTCAGCAGTAGAACAACTATACTACATCCGTATGGTATCGTCCACTGTTTTTTGCAGCCATAGCTGGCAGCGGGTATTATTGCCGCTGGCGCAAAGATGAAATGGAGACCCTGTTGGCTGGCAATAAAGCCCTAATAAATAAGACTGAGTTTTGCACGGGCTTGATGATCTTTGTCATTTGCTTAGGCGTTGACATGATCTATAACTTGCTCGTTAGAGAGCCCGGTCGTCTCCATATTTTTGATTCCTGCCATTACATTCAAGCTGGCCTCTTTCTAACAATCGCCATCCAACATGCCTGCGGAGCCCCGGCTTTGCCCCCGGCGAACCTAGGGCAGATGCTCTTGCTTGATGGCTTCGGTATGCCTTTTTGCGCCGCCCTGGCCGCTTTGCTATCGGCCAATAAGATGACGGCCCTTTCTCTAATATTTGTGCAAAGTTCAATCATAGCCCTGACTGCTGTTACCACCTATACTTGCGCCCTGAGAATGAAACTGGGCCTGGTCTGGTCGGCAACTGCAGGCCTACTGTGGTCGCTCTACCCAGCCGCCATAGTCAGCGCTGGAACCTTCTTATCGGAGCCCCTGAGCGGCCTTCTGGTATGCCTGCTCGCTCTCGCGGCAATCTTGTGCCGTCAAGAGCAACGACCCAAAGACTGGTTAGCCTTCGGTTTTATCACCGGAGCAATTATGGTGACGAAACCAGCACTGCTGATTAATCTCGCCCTCGTTCTACTTATATTGGCAATAAGTTTCCGCCAGCAAATACTACAGTTGCTGCAACCATCAAAGCCTATGCTAAAAGCTCTAACGGCGAGGACTTTGGCACTGGGCTTAGGAACTGTATTGGCGCTATTGCCCTGGCTCATAGTCACCGCGGCCTTTGCCGGCCATGCCGAAATTATGCCCTCGCGCTTGCCTTCAACCAATATGGCCCTGGGCTGCGACTTTGAAATTGGTTTTTGGGAAACCATGCCCGTGCCACCACTAACCTTACACAACTATGCTCGCAACCCCATCAGGGTTTTCTATGAATTAGCTACCGAACACACTCTTGAGATGCCTGCAATTCTTACCAAGAAATTCGCTCGCCTGTACCTAGGCCTATTCAATGATTTCCACGATTCAGTATTTGGCCTTTCTTTTTACTGGCAAAGGCTGCTACACGGGCTACTAATTGTCTTTAGTTTCGCTGGAATAGTTTCGACATTTGTAAGCAAAAATAGCTCTAAAGAAGAGAAGTTCGGCATCGCTTTAGTCAGCGCCAACCTCCTTACGCACTGCGCGTATATGCCTTTTGAGTCTCTGCCGCGCTACGCCTTTTCGGCTATGCCGCTCTTGTTTATTGCCGCTACGTGTATGTTGAAAAAAGTAGCGATTGCCCGCAATAGAAATAGCATCATCTTTGTCATTGCCGCCCTGGCTCTAGCGTTTACCTGCGCTCAAGTGCAATTTGATGATGTTGAAACCAAGCTCTACGCTCTCAATCAAGGCGAAACAGCGAAGCGCGAGACAACAGCAATTAAAAGCAGCGACAAACCCGCCTGGGTTGCTCTAATTACCGATGCCAACCTGAACAAAGACAACTGCAAAGTTAAGTTCAACGGCCACGAAATCGATCTGAAGGCGACCAATCTGCGCGACTATCCATCAGGGTTTCCTTACCAAGACACCATCAATGACATTGAAGATTTACTCAGTCGAATTCGCGGAGTAAACGTAGATAAACTAGAGCACTACTCACTAATTGCTTTACCAATAGAGCTTTTAAGAGCCGATCAAGCAAACACAATTGCAGTAACGGCAGCTGCCCCCCTAACCATTTTTGGACAGAAACGAGAGGAAAACCAAGATTTTCTACTCATTCCAGCTCTGCGTTATTTTAGCGTGACCAAAATGTTTGCTTCAGAAAGTGGCTTAGATGGCCGCCCTCCCGATCACCGCATAGTTAAAGCAGCGAAATCGACATGCGCAGTAGAAGAAAAGACACTTTCGCCCGACGAAGATCTTAGACTATTTTTACTCGTGTCGCCCCAAGCAAACCCCACTGTCGATGCCCAGGCCGGCCATGCGAGCTCAACGCTCAGGCTCTGGTAAACGAGTATAATCAGCCAATGTTGCTTACACGATTCACAGCTTGATGTTTTTGCTCTCTCTTAAGCAACCAAATACTTACGCTTGCATATATAGCACCGTAAATGATTGTACTGATAGTAGCGGTATCCAAGCTTGTATTTAGTTGCATTTCTGGCCCAAACAAATAGTTGAGCGTAAACATCAGCAAATAACTAAGCGACAAAAAAGCAAGGGCGATGCTAGGCCTAAAAAAAGCAGACACTATCAATACGACGGCGCTAACTGGGACCCAGCCAAGAGTTATGACTGCTACGAGGGTGGAAGTTATGGAATTAAACTTAAACAGCGCATCGAGCAATAAACAAAAAAGAAGACAACCCGCTACTGCAGAACCTTTAAGATAGAAGCGCTGAGAGACACTCATTGTTTTTCCTTCGAAGGCAGAGACTCTATCCAACGAAATTGCTGAACAATGCTTCGCATTGGACCAGAGACAGGGCCCTCCTCATCTTACCAAATCCGCCGACCTGAACTCCAATGTTACCGAGGTGTTCTTTGTCTGTAGCAATATCTAAGAGTGAACGATTTGAATGAAGTGCCTGATAAACGGCATCCACTATTGGTCTTGCAACCGTTTCACGAAAAGCCTGATTTAATGTGCTGTAACCCAACCTATCTGTGAATTGAGGATAGCCCATTGAGCTGCTCTAGCTCTGAGTTGCGTACAAAGGACTCTTCAGACGATCTATCTCGCCCATCATCTAGCCGCGTTGCTTTGCCTTCAGACATTGCCACTGTCGCTGCTCCCATCAAATGCTTTTTTTATTCCCAGCTCACCTTGACAATAACCGGCCATCGACGGTCAGGCTCTGATAAGGATGCCTCCTAATCTTGCAGCGCATCAGAAACGGACTATACTTAGAATATAAAGACTACAGGAAAAGTCCGACCATGGAAAAAGTCAACAGCGTGAGCGTTTCCGGCAATGGTCAAATCACCCTTTCAAACCATGCCCGCAAACAGTTAGGTATTGAAAAAGGCAGCACACTCACCGAAGTGGTAGTCGGCAATTGCGTCATTCTCATGCCACAGAATCAAGTCCTACAGCAAGTCCGCAGCCGGGCCCAGGAGGCTCTGAAAAAGTCCGGGGTCAGCCTGAACGAATTAAATGCAGAAGTGGAGCGACTGAAGGCTGAACGCTTCGCGGAGCAATATCCGGACCTGGCATAAATGACCAACCCAGAAGCACGGCTTCTCTTTGCTGATTCAAATGTTTTTGTGGAAGACTTGTTTATCAAGGACTCGGCGGCCTCTGTAATCATGAACATGGTTGCAGCGGGCTGCAGCCAAGTCTGGTATCCCAATGCTGTCATGTGAAGAATTCATCGAAATCGTGGCCATCATCTAGAGCATAGCCGAAGCGAAAAAGCTGGCTATGGCCGAGCATTTCAGGCTCTGTGAATGTATAATCAGCCAATGCAAATTAGCTCTAGTTCTAGCTCTCGCACAGAAGTTCTGATCATCGCACTTTGCGCTGCTGTAGCTGTTTTCGCTTGTATCATTCAAAACACCCTCCACCCTACAGGCACCACTTTAGTCTTTGATTCTGGTCACTATATGGGCACGGTGCAATTGCTCTGCCAGGCTGTTCAAGCGCAATTCGGAGGCACACCTTTTCCTGCCAGCGATAGCCACAAACTCAACGACTATTTACTGCTTGACGGCCCGCTTATTCCCTTAGTGGGCACCTTTGTTTTCACGCTCTTAGGCAAAATACCCCAGGCTAGCGACTGGCGCCTTTTTATCTATATAGAGATATTTTTTCAAGCTCTAGCCACAGCATCAATTACTTCTTTAGCATTCAATTTGGGCAATGAGAAACAGGCCAAATATCTGGCTCTAGGCACAGGATTAGCCTGGGCTCTCTATCCCGCAGCCATACTTAGCACCAATAGTTTTCTTGGGGAACTACCGGCAACAGCGCTAATACTACTAGCGATGTGCTTGATGGTAAGAACAATTAAACTCAAAGAAACTGAAAATTCGGACATTGTATCCAACATTCTCAGCCTAGTTATAGGCTTGGTGATCGCTGTTGTGTTCATGACGAAACCAGCACTGGTTATTAGTCTAGGATGGCTAGTTTTGCTCTGGCTCGCAGTACTACTCGGACCAGTTTCCTTACCAGCAAGCAGTCAGCAATCGGGCCGTATGCTCCAGAGCAAGGTAATCATACTGCTAAGCCTCTGTATCGGCGCCACCCTTGCCCTCAAACCCTGGTTGCTCTTTACTCATATAACCACAGGTACTTGGCGAGCTAGCGCTCACCGCGTGCCCATATATAACATCACCCGCGGTATGAGTTGTGACTCCGAGGGCTGGGGAACAGTGCCCCTAGACCCAACCATGCAGTGTTATAGCGAAGAAACTAACGCTCTTGACTGTATGGTTAGCATATTCAAAGAAAAACCCTGGCAGTCGGTTAATTTAGCTCTGCGCAAACCAGTGAGATTATGGCTGCTGCCCTGGAATGATTTTCACCACAAATGCCTTGGCCTGGGCTTAGGCCTACAAATCTTCATCCATCAATTGGCCCTAGAATTGGCAGCTATTGGCGTAATATTGATGCCATTGAACCTACCAAAACTGAAGAACCAGGCGGCCAGATTTATCGCAGTTGCTGCACCACTAGTAATACTAGGACACGCTGCTTACATTCCAGTTGAAACCTGTCCGCGATATGGCTTCAGTGGCATGCCAATGGTGTTTTTGTTGTGCGCACTTGCCATCAGTAACATTATCTATTGCTGGTCACAAAAACCAACTGCTAAAGTTCTGCTATTAGGCCTTCTTCTTTCCTCAGGAGCCACCATATTAATTGCCAGAGCCGACTTGCTATCTTTACTTAACTGCCTTGTGTTGCCTACTGCCTTGGCTGCTCTGCTGGAATATACAATCAAAGGCGCATTGATGATTCTAGTATTAGTACTAGCCAGAGGTTTATGCCGATTTGAACAAGCCCAAAAACGTACTCTTCTCAAAATATCCAGCCAGTTCATAGCAGTCTCTTTGAGCGCCACGGTCATAGCCGTCATCGCGGCGCATTACTTATATGAGCGAGAGGAGCGATCCTGGAAGTGTAGACTTGAAGCGGGGGAAAGCATTAGCCGCAGCGTGAAGTATGTATCGAATAGCAAGGTCAACTGGAATCTACTATTAGTTGACTGCGAAGCTGCACCTGACAAAGGAAGGCCAGGCAACAGGGCTTCAAATGACGGGGCCAACTTGCTTGCAAACAGCAGCATTTCTATAAATGGCAAACCGGTTAGGGAACCAAGCTTCAATCCCACCAGCCTGATTCAAACTTGGGCCAAGCTCGATCAAATGCAACTAGACCTCGCCAGCATCTTTGGCAAAGCTCCATCAACGTTGAGGCAGTGGCGCGCCTATTATATTCCACAGGACTACCTGGACAATGGAAAAATCAATACCATAAAGCTCGAAGCAGGTCGTGCCCTCACCATATTTGGTGACAGCAACCAAATAAATGAAAAAGCTGCTTTTATTCCGGCCATCGATTACCTAAGTGCGGCCAAATTTTTATACGAACAAGAAAGCCCAGACGGCCGCATCATCACACCTTTTTTTCAAGCTAAGCAATCTCAATGCCTACCACCCGATAAGGAACTACTGGAGAGAGACGATTTATCGCCATCTCTTGGCCGTCAATGCGGCTCTTATCGCATGTATATAGTCGCTGGTAGCGATAGCTTCTGGCAGCGCAATAGCTTGAATACCACAAGCTATGCCGAAGCTTTTTGAATTGATTAGGAAATAGGCCCACAAAGCAAAAGGCCGCAGCTTGCGCTGCGACCGTTTGTTCTAGATAGATAGAAGCTCTACCTAAACTTTGACCACCTGAGCAGAGATTACATGCTCAGATTGAGGTTTGAACTGTGACCCGGGAAGGCCTTGGCCGAAGGATTGATAAAGGTTACAGCAAAGTTTACGGCAGTAGCCGCTTCAGCTGCACCAGTTGCAATCAACTTCAATTTGGCTGCGTGGGCGCAAATATCACCAGCGGCGTAGACGCCCGGCAAGCTAGTTTCCATCATTTCGTTGACAGTAATAGCGTTGACGTCCATGTTCAAGCCCCAGCTCTTCAAGAAATCGAGGTTGATAACGAAGCCGATGTTGATGATGATGGCATCAACAGCAAGGGTCTCTTCTTTACCAGTGCGGTTGTCAAAGATAACCACGCCTTTGATAGCTCCACCGTCATACTGAATTTCTTTCAATTCATAGAAAGTCTTGATATCGACTTTGTTGCGCTTCATCTCTTCTACAGAAGTTTGCACAGCTCTGAACTGGTCTCTTCTGTGAATCAAAGTCACTTTTGTCGCTAGAACTGAAAATTCATTGGCCCAGTCAACAGCAGAGTCGCCGCCGCCAATAATCAGTACGTTCTTGCCGCGGAACTTCTCTTTGTTCTTAACAGCGTAGAAAATGCTCTCGCCTTCTAGCTCTTTTGGATAGTCAAGATCCAGTTTCTTTGGTACGCAGGCACCGGCACCTAAGGCCAACAAAACGGTCTTGCTGAAATGCTCTTCGGAAAAGTCTGTGGAAATTTGCCAGTGGCCTTCAGGGCTCTTCTGCAAATTAAGCACTTTCTCACCAAGCGATATGGTCGGCTTGAAAAGCTGCGCTTGGGTTGCAAGATTTTTGGCTAAGTCTTTAGCCAAAATCTTTGGGTGACCGGCCACGTCATAGACATATTTCTCAGGGTAAAGAGCAGTCAACTGCCCACCGAGTTCGGGAAGAACGTCGATAACTTTTACCTTGAGGCCTCTAAGACCG
>Ga0209480_10001880_pt1 | contig 14864 bp, 8 predicted proteins | sample JI61114C2DNA_FD_187501 | JGI IMG/M metagenome (GOLD analysis project Ga0209480, IMG submission 187501) | Wastewater effluent complex algal communities from Wisconsin, to seasonally profile nutrient transformation and Carbon sequestration -... | ecosystem: Engineered > WWTP > Effluent > Algae...
AACCCCCACCCAACCGCGGCAGTTGGGCTGCGCGCTCCCAAACAGGGGTTCTGAGCGGTTCCGGCGCCCCGCGAGTCCCCGGCCGGGACCGATGCGCGGAGCTGTCTTGGAGACGGGCTGGAGACGGCTACTACACCGACACCACCGTGGTGGCGCCGACTTCCTCAACTTGGGCGAGCTGAGCTTGGCGGCCGCGCTCAACCTGGGCGCGAGAGCGTCGCGCGGGAGATGCGTGGGAGCGCCTGCAGCGCGCCCGGACGATCCTCCTGAAGGGGGATGTCGCGGACACGGCCGCGCGTCCGCTGTCAGAAACGCGGGCACGACCGGCGTGTGGCCCATGTTGCCGAGCCAGATCAGGTGACCGCGCAGCCGATCCGAGACCTCACCCGCGCTTCGGTTCGAGGGGCCGTCGCAGATCGGCACGATCCAGACATCGGGGTTCAGCGGCGGGGTGCTGTGCGACGTACATGCTCGCCTTCCCCCATGGGTCTCACCTCCCGGCGAGACCTCCTTCATCCTCATCTCGCCGTCACGACGGGGTCAGGCGAGCATGTACTGTGCAAATGCACATCGAGCACGATCAATCCATCATTAGACATTGGCCAGTGGAGTCACTCTCGCGCCCCGACGAATACAATATCGGCACCAAGCTCGCTCATTGCGCCAAATAGCATCGACAGCCGGGGCCACTCAATCTGGGGCTCGGCATAGATAAATGCTTTTCTGCACGGGATGCCAATGCTAAATATATTGCCAAGGGACTGCGAGAGGACCCTGTCGCATTGTTCGGAGGATATGAGCCCCTCACAGGAGAGGCTGTTATCCGTCCTTTCGGTTTCCAACTCTGGGTTCCAGATGTGCGTGGTAGCCATAACTAGTCGCGCGTGTGCCGCACTGCGAAGCGCTGGTGTGGGCAGTCTGGACAGCCGCGTCGCGGTGTCACGGCTTCGGATCACGACCCGAAATCCGTCATCGACGGCTTCGATCTGCGCACAGCCCAGTTCGTCGTCGCTCAGAAGCGGAGTCCACGATTCGGTTACATGGATCTCGGCGTCGACCATGTCGCCACCGGTGGTCGAATACTCAATGGTCATCGGCTGTCCGAGCACCCTGCGCAATATTTCGAGCGCCTCCAGAAGCTCTTGGACTGTCGACTTTGTCGCGCGCAGCCGCACGACCGCGTCAGCGCCCTCACCATTGAAGGCCGCTAGACGAGCCGCGACGGCCGGCCACGGGACAAATTTATCACCGTCGAGGGAGGCTTCGACCTCGGGTCCGTCCAGACGCACGGCTATGCGCTTTGGAAAAGCCCCCACAGGAGCGGGCGTCTCATCTCGTGAACTACAGGCCAAGTCCGCCGACGGGCCCAGCAAAGACAGTCCACACGCGACCAACCGGCTCGTGGCCCTGAATGCGCTCATGGAGTGGCTCGCCCGCCGCTCTGTTCAGTGTGCTGAGGAAAATCCCTCGGCCACACAAGGATCTCGGGGTCGCTTCCTTTCAGACTGGTCTCGGAGAGGCCAGTGTACTGACCCGAGACCTCTCCGCGGTTAGATTTGATGTAGCCCCAACTGCCCTCGCCAAATAGCACCCTGCCGAGCTCCCAACGAAATGACTTATCCCTATCGGTCGCGGCGACGTCGCACCCTTGAATATCAACCGTCGCCCCGGGTATCAGTGCGTGAGAAAGCAATCCTGAACTGTGCCTCCCAAGCGAGTCCGCGTTCTCCCAAGTGCGTCCGAATAGGATCCCCGCTTTGGTCCCGTCGGCGCTCCTCTGGGTAACGCCATGGCCCGTGATCACAATTTCTCGCACCGCCCCCTCGCTTATAGGGTCGCCTTCGGGAAACACAATCTCGACTCCCCCGATGACATCGGCGAACGTCGCTGCGGGAAATGCTCTATCAGTCCACTTCGCTGCGATGCGATGCTCGGCCACAGGTTTGAGGGTGGTCTCCGCCGTATCCAGCCCCACATCCTCTTCCGGCGCAAACAAAGACGGACCGGGGTAGAAAGTAATCGATTCTAATCCCTTCGACTCAAAATCCAGCTGAGTCTGGGTTCGCTCAGCTTCCTTCGCCTTGTACTTCTCTAATTTCTTCCCTTTCTTACGGTATTCCTCACTGTAAGATTCGCTGCTTTGGTTCTGGACAGCAATGGCCTTGTTGATGCCTCCCTCCATTGTCCGCAGGTCGGCAACGACTCTCACGACGGTGTCTTTTACGTCCTTCAACTGGGCTGCAACAGGATGGTATAGCGCGGCCTGATCGAGCATTTTGCCAAGGGCGGCCAATCCTTCAATGGCTGAAGTGCCGCCCGGGTCGCGCCACGTGGTCGGATTGTCTCGGCAGAAATTAAACCGCCCGTTCCCATCGGCCAGACCGAGGGGGTCTGGGGAGATCCAGCGGGCGAGCCAGCAGGGATAGTAACGCGCGCCATGGTATGCGAGGCCGGTTTCTTCGTCGCGTTCCTGGCCAGTGTAGCGGTACCGTTTCGGGCTAACCTCGATGATGGAGTTGGCGGCGGAGTAACTGCTCGTCCCGAAAGGGTGGAACTCCTCGTAGGAGATGACCTCGGCGTCGTCGTCGAGCTCGAGGGTGGCGCTGCCGAGGTGGTTGCTGTACTGGTAGCGGGCGATGTTCGCCGGGTCGACGATAGGCACGTCGTCCTCGGCGGTCTTGGTCTCGATGAGGCAGATGCGGGCCGCATCATCGTAGACGTGAAGCGTTTCGCGCTCGAGGTCGATGACTGGGGTGGTGTTGATGTTGTGCTTTTCGCGGTAGAGCTCCCAAGCGCCGAAGTATAGGCGCTCCTTGCTCGTGGTCTCCGCCGCGTTGAGGCGAATCTTGCGAACGCGCTGGCCGGCGCCGTCATAGACGTAGTACGTGGTGCCGCCGTCGCCGTGGTGGGTCGCCTGCATGCGGTCGGCGTAATCCCACGTGATGCCGTCGGAGAGGTGCGGCATCGTGGTCATGTTGCCGTGCTCGTCATGGGTGTACGTCCCGGTGTACGGACCTTCGGCCGCGTCACCGGGGAGGCTCGTCGCCTCCAGGCGGTTGCTATCTGAAGCGTACTGGTAGTATCGGGTCCAGCTGTTCCCAGTGGCCGTGTGCTGCATCCTGAGGATGTTGCCAACCTCGTCGTAGGTGTACTCCTCGATGTAGGCGACGACAGCGCTGGCGTCGTTGGGCGGAGGGCTGGGGCTGGGGACCAGTTCAGTTTGGCCCGACTGCCCGTTCGGCGTCTCGCGGCCCTCGGCCCAGATTAGGCGGTAGACAGCGTCGTACTCGTAGCGCTGACGGGGGTTCACGACCGCGTTGCTAAAGTACACCGTCTCCTGGGCGTCGTCGCGAATCTCGACGATATTGCCTGCGGGGTCGTAGGTGTACTTGAGGTCCTGCATGGTGGCGGCATTGATGCCGCCCCTATCTGTCTTGATACGAGTGACCCGGAGGGTCCTGGGGTCGTAGGTGTAGGCGGTCGTGGTTTCGTTGGCGAACTCGACGCGCTGACGCTGGCCTTTGGCGTCGTATTCGACCTGCTCGATGAATTCTGTCGCCGAGCCGGCCCCCCGGAGCTTGCTCTGCACGGCCTGAAGGCGGCCGCCCTGGTCGTAAACGTGTTCGGTCTCGCTGTCGTCGGGCGTGGTCTGCGTCTTCACCCGGCCGAGCGCGTCGTAGGTGGTCTCCGTCGTAAAGCTCTCGCTCTCGAGCAATGCAGCGGCGGCGGCCTCGATGGCACCGAGCGTCACCTCGTCAGCGAGGTCGGCCCAGTCCGGCGTCGTGGTGTAGTCCTCGACGACACGGCGGTTCTGCCGAAGGAGGTTGCCCTTGAAGTCAAAGAGCTCGGCCGTGAGGGCGCCAGCGCTGTCATAGCTGCGGTAGAGCTGACCGCGGAGGTTGCTGTCCTCGGGGTCGGCGACCTGCTCTCCGTAGACGTTGAAGGTGACGAGTTGCTCGGAGCCCACGCCAGGCTTCACCCACTGCTGGGTCGGGCGACGCGCGGCGTCGTAGACCGCCCGGGTGATGAACCCCCGGTCGTTCCAGGCCCGGATCGGTTCCCCCAGCACGGAAGCGAGCATGACCCGGTTGCCGGCATCTGTCGAGAGCGTCTTCAGGGGCTGTCCGAGCATGCCGTGAACGGTCTGCTGGGCGCTACGCTCCTCCATGACATCGAGAACGTCGTCATGGAGGTAGTAGAGGACCTCGAGGATGTTCCCCTGCACATCGAGGACCGACTTCGTGATGTGCAGGACGGGGGCATCGTCGACCACCCCGTTGTGCTGGGCGACACGGAAGGGCCGCCCCTGACTGTCGAGGTTCGTCGTGGTGGGCGTGTCGCGGTGAGCATACGCAAGCACTGCAGCCCGCTTCTCGGCCAGCAGGCCCACATCGGCGCCCGCGTAGCCGATTCGGCTCGTGTACCAGTCGGACCCTGCGACCAGGTCGTTCGGGTCGTGGGCGACCTGCGACCAGGCGTCGAACTCGACCCGCGACTCGGTATCGTTCGGAAGCGCGGTGCGCGTGAGGCGCCCGAGGGGGTCGTAGTGGAGCACTGGCGTCACACCCTGTTCGACGAGCTCGGCCTCGTCCTCGTAGTCGGGGACGCTCGAGAAGTAAGGCTCGTACTGCTTGACGGCGTTCCCCTTGTTGTCGAAGACGGTGCGGCCGTTGCCGATCCACCGGACGTCCGGCGACGTGTCCACGAGGACAGGCAGTCCCCCATCGAGCACGAGCTCGCCATTCACGTCCCGTTCCGGTGCGAGACCTGGGGCCGCCTGCGTCTTCGTCATGCGCGTGCGCCCGGCGCCGTCGAAGTAGGCGTAGCTCTCGAGCCAGCGGGTGCCGATGTCGCCGTGGGTCTCCCGAGCCCGAGTCTTGGCGTAGAGCGGTTCCTGGTCGGTCGACCAGGTGAACAGGTCATATTCGAAGGTGCTGGTCGGGTCGAGCAGCGTGTCGCCGTCGCTACCGCCCTCCTTGCCCATCACGGCTGATTTTACGACGACGCCCCGCGTATCGAACGCGACGGCGACGCGGTTGCCGTTGGGGTCGGTCATCTTCGCCGGCGCCAGCACACGAAGATCGATCTCGGCGCTGACGGTGTTTCCGATCGGATCCTCGATCTCGACCATGAACAGCGCATCGGCGTCGTAGGTGACGGTGGTCGAGTTGCCGAACGGGTCCAGGAACTCGACCGGCTGATAGAACTTGCTCGCCGAGGGGACTTGACGACCCGAACGCCTCCAGTAGGCGTCGTCGTCGAGCACATAGCCGCCCTCGTTCTCCATCACCGTCGCGTCTGGCGCCTCGGCCAACCCGCCGAAGACGTTTGTGAACTGGGCCTCGGACATCGCCTTGGTGTCAGTGTCGAAGACGATGGCGCGCTTGCCCGTTGAGCCGTAGGCGAGCGGCCCGCTGAGGTCGTCGGCCCAGTAGCGGATACGTGCATCGGCGAGCAGGCGCTTCTCCAGCGTGTTCGGTCCGGCTGGAGTCGCCTCGAAGGCGATCTCCGTCGCGGTGTCGGCCGCGTCAGCGAGTACCGCAAACCCGAAGGGCTTGTTGGCAGCAGGGACCTCGAGGCCGCATAGCTCGAAGCCCCGGGTCGTCAGCGGAATGCCCACCCGGTGATCATCGTCTTGGGCAGTCAGGTGCGCGAAGCTGGCGTCGCTCAACAGGACCGCGAGCACGCCCTGTTCGTCGTAGGCCGGGGTGCGCCGCGGATAGACGACACTGGCGGAGCGGGTGGCCATGCCGAAGGCATCGACCGCGAGCACCAGGCTGTGGGCGACACGCGGGTCCGCAGGGTTCCGCTCGTAGTGGTGGGCGAGCGATTCCCGCTCGTGCACATACAGAACTGCATGCGGCAGCTCCGCACGCGGCTGCAGGCGACGGAGCTGGAAGTTGGCATCCGTCACCGTGTAGGGGTGGGGGGCAGCGGCCGTGCCGTCGAGCGCGTACACCTCGACCCGCAGCGCCCGCCCTGCGAGGGCGCGGCTGGCCTCGCGCGCCTCCTCGGGCGTCAGCCCCTCCGGCCAGCGGGTGTCGGGGAGTTGCATCGCGTCCGCGTCGCCCTGGTAGTATTCCCCCTTAAAAAGTTGGCTGACGCGCTCCCAGCCGAGAAACGCGCCCGGGTGAAACCACGACTTCGTGTGTACCGGCGGTTGGTGGAGCTTCGACTCGACGGTCTCGAATCCGAAAGAGAACAAGCCCGCACCCTCGAAATCTTCGAAGGACTCGGTGTCCCACTGCTCGACCATGCCAAAGCCGCGAAACTCGCGCTCGTGCCCGTCGAAGTAGCCGTGGTGGTGGGCGAAATGCTGGACGAACTTCTGGCGGGCGACCTGGTCGAAGCTCTCCACGCGCTCGACCACTTGCACCGGGAAGGGAAGGCGCGTCGCCCATGGACGGCCGGCGAGGCGGTCCCGCAGGTAGCTGCGCGTCGAGGGCGCATAGCGTGCGCGGGTCAGGAGGCCGCGGCCGTTGTCGACCTCGACGAGGAGATGCGGTTTTTGCCCCTTCATCAGGTCGATGAAGTGCAGGCGTTGCATCTCGGTCCCGCGGCCCGAGGACCAGACGAGGCAGGCGGTTCCGTTGCCGCGCAGGTCGACGACGTCGACGCTCGCCGCATCGTCGAGCAGCGGGAAGCCGGCGACCGTGACCGCGGCGGCGAATCGGTTGCCGGACTGGTTCATCCAGACCTGCGTTCCTGCCGCGCCGAGGTAGATAAGGTCGGTGGGGCCAGTCCCGTCGACATCGGCCAGGCGCAGGCGGCCGGGCTCGAACTGGTCTCCCAGGTCGAACACCGGGCTGTCCGCGAGCGTGATCTTGCGCCCGAATTGACCATGTCCGAGGTTTGGCCAGTAGGCGACCTCCCCGAGGCGAACGCGGACGATGTCGGCCAGGCCGTCGCCGGTCATGTCGGCCAGCAACACCGAGCCGGTCCCGTCGGCGAACACGAGCGCCGGTCCCGTGCGCTCGTCGTGCGGCTTGCGAAGGATGCGGGGCCCCTCGAACCCCTCCTTGCCGAGCGAGCGGTACCACACGAAATGGTCATCCCGGGCCAGCAGTACGTCCGGCAGGCCATCTCCGCTGAGGTCGATGAACTGCAGGTTCGGGTCGTTCCAGTCGATCTGCGGGACCGCCCGGAAGTCGCGGAACTCGCCGAAGCCGGCGGCGGCCGTCCGCTCGAAGAAGCCCGGCGTCGGCGGTCCGAAGCTCACGAGGTGCTTCACCCCGGCCCCATCAAGGTCCGTCAGCTGCTGACGCCGCCCGGCGAGGTCGGCCGTTGACGGGAGCTCGCGCAGCGCCTCGAGCGGCCCGAAGCGCCCATCGCCGAGATTGCGCTTGTAGTACCAGTGCCCGGCCTGCTCTGTGAGGAGCCCCGGCAGTCCCTCCCCGTCGAGGTCGATAAAGCGATACAGCCCGCCGTCGATCGCCGAACCGACGTCGGCGAGCGACGCCGGATCGAGCGAGCGAATCTCCGGGTCGATCACTGCCGGGCTGTACGCGAAACGGACCGCCGGGAACGCCGCCGGCGTGAAGCGCTCGGTGTTCGGGTTCCGCTCGTAGGCGACCTGCTGGACCTCGGACACGTAGCTCGCCGCGGGCGTTGCGTTGTGCGCGAGCACCGTGGCCGCGACGAGGTAAGGGTCGTCTCCGAGCACCGCGAAGCGGTGAAACATCAGGACCCGACGGCACAGCCGGTAGGTGCGAAGATCGAACCCCGATCGGAAGCTCGAGAACGCATCCTGGCGCACTGGCCACGTGCGCAGCTCCTGCGGTGAGACCTCGAGCTCGCCGTCGATGTGCGTCTCGTACTGGTGGCTGCTACAAGCCAGCAGGTCGACGACGTACATCTCGAGCGGGAAGGCGATCAGATCGGGGTTGATACCCACCTGGTACCCAGCGCCCCAGTGGGCGGGCTGCCGACCACGCGCTGGGCGTCTTTCGAGGAGGATCCTGGGTTGTGGAAGGTGAAGGTCCCCTCGGATGTCCTCAGCGCCTCGTACAAGCAAGTCTACGAGATCGAGGATGTGGAATATGCCAGGTTCAAGGATGATGTAGTGCGCGATTTGCTGGTCATCGTCCACTACAAACTCTGATGTGATCGGAGACTCACGCGTGCAGGCTGTGTCGACCTGCACGCGTGCGCACTCTTCAATGTACTATGGCCTGTTGGGCAGCCTCACCAGCGAGAGCGATCTGGTCGCGTTACGGCGCAACGCAGACCCCGACGTAGTCGAGCCCTTCGTCGACATATACGGTGTTGGATGCCACATCCGGCCAGAACTTGCACACGCTGTCCGCCGGGCACGTGTTCTCAATCGTGATATCACAGAATGGGGTACAGCAATATTCGAACTTGCAATTCGCGGCGAGCTTGGACCCCTCCACGCACGTTAGCCCTCCAGCACATCGAACATCATTCGATGCAGTCGTGCAGTCGGCATCAACCCCCAACTCGGTCTTCGGGGGCATCTTACAAGCCGCTTCAAACATAGAGTTCCCTTGTGGGGAGAACGAATATCCACAGTACTGGGAATCGGTGCATCCTGCGCCCGTGACCGGGCTACAATCAGCGGGGCCCTGACAATCTGGGAAACACAACGGCTGACTGTCGCAGATCTCTCCAGCTTCGACGATGGAGTTCCCGCAGGCCGAGGTGCCGCAGCTGCCCTCGAAACAAAACTCACCTGCGTCCACATCACACTCCGCGTCGGACATACAGGCGTAGCACTTCAGTTCGTCCGGGAACGCATTGTGATACTGTTGCAGTCCTGTGCGGCATCCTTCAATGCAGAGCTGTGCAGCCTCGGTCCCGCCTTCCCAGCACGTACCACCCTCTCCAAATCCTGCCTGTGCGGGGGGAAGCGCATCCGGCATGGTGGCCGCGATGCATTTCACATAGCGATCACAGATTTCGTGTGATGGCTCGCCGCCGCTCGTGGCGACGCCGGTGTCGGTTGGAGAGGTGCCGTTGGTCTCGGCTGCGGATCCTGTCTGCTCACCGGAGCCATTCGCGGCTTCGCCCTTGCAGCCTCCCGTTGCCAGGCACAGCATAACAAGGAAGGTGTACGGGTGGATCTCTCTCGTCATGGGACCAGGCTAACAGGGGTTGCAGAATGATGCAACCTGTCGACCTATCAAGTCCAGGCTCCCATGGAAGGGCGATCAGTCCGTGTCGTTGTTCACCACAGGAAGCATCTCTGGCAACGCCAACAGCGCGCAGTGGTGTAGACGTGGCGACGGGCGGAGAGGATCTTGAGGTGACGGCCGAAGTGGCGGTCGTCGGGGGTCACGAAGTTGATGTACCGGACGGTCAGGCGGACCGGCGCATGTCCGGCGGTCTTACGCAGGCGTCCCAGGGGTAGGGGGGAGCGTCGGGCGCGGGGCGTGGAGATTGAGCGCTGTGACGATGCCGCAACTGCGGAAGAATGCGATGTCCGCGGTTACGACGCGCGGGACGCTCTGGCAGGTGCGTAGGCTTGGAACGGTGCGCTGTACCGCCTTCCTTTTCTCCGCTGCTGTCACGGCTGCGCGACGGCGCGGCTGGGGCCGCCTGGCGAGGCGACGGCGGAGCGGGCGGAGAATCATCGACGGCGACCACGGGCGGGGCTCGTCGCACACCGCCAGCTCGCTTCGCTCGTCGACCGCCCCGCTCGTAGGCGAGGCCGGTACGGCCGTCGTTCACGGTCGGCGTCTGCCCCGTCGCGCGTCACGGTCGCGCGTCCGATGGCGATGCCCACGGCTGCCGTGTTGGGCGGCGGCCGGGCATGACGTCGGTCCTCATTCATGGACTATCGCGCAAATTGCGCCGCCTAGACTTCCCCATCGGGGGAGTAGTCGCCGGCCTGGAGCGCGGCGCGGATCCTGTCGAGGGTCTTGCCGCTCTCGAGCTGGGCGAAGACCCAGCGAGCCTGAGCGATCGCGCTCTCGGGCCACTCGCTCGCGTTGCCGCGACGGCCACGGAGCACACGCTCCGGGGGAGGCAGCAAGCCCGCCCGCGCCCATCGGAGCAAGGTTTGCCCGCTGACGCCGACCGCGGCGGCGGCCTCGGGTGTGGTGTAGGTGCGCGCCACGGGCGGAGTGTACCGGGACGGCTCCCGACCGGCCAAGAACCTGCACTGATGCAGCTTGCGCCCACTCGATGATCAGTCTATGATAAGTCGAGAAGCGGTCGAAAAACTATCGAGATGGAGAGCAAATGAACGCCGAAGATGACACGAAACCGCTCGGCCACGAGCGACCTTCCAACATCCCGCCCGATCCAGACTTCGAGGTCAGCGAGGGGGAAGAACTGTTCCTGCCGCCGAGTGCCCCCCCGGACCTTCGCGCCCGCCTTGTGCTCGCGCTGAAGACCACGGCACCCGACGTCCTCGCCGCCGCGGTGGACGGCTTTCGCGGTGTTTTCTCTAGCAGTCATGAATACCTTTGCGAGGCGATCGCAAACGAGCTGCCCTTGCACCTTCAATGGGTGCCAGCCTGCACGGATCCCGAAAAACTCCGCGCCGGCTACGAAAACAAAGCGATCGCCATTTGGGAGATCAAACTCACCGGCGACCGCGTGATGGTCTTCGAGTCACCACGCAACGGACGGGGGCCGTACAAAGTTCCGATCGGGCATGACCGCGTTACGGTCTATGCCGAAGGAATCTGAAATGAACACCGTACTAACAACAGCGCGTGTCTGTTTTGACTTTGGGCAAGAGACCGCGCTAATCCTTACCGCGCGTGTCATCTCTGTTCATATTGCCGGAGCGATCCAAAGAGTGCCGATTCTTCTGCAGCATCGGGTCAAAGCGCAAACCTTCGGTTACGGCTTCAATAGCCCCTCGGATCTGAGCAGAGCGCTTGAGCAATACAGTTCGCGCCGAGTAACGAATCCCGGATAGATTTTCCAGGAAGGAGGGTATGAGAGGCGCTATCTCGCCGGCCATGGATGGCCGTTTTTCTACGGACAGAAGCTATCAGTGGGAGAACCCGGGCGCTGCTGGGTCCCCGCAAGCGGCGAGGACCAAAGCGGCGACGATCCGCGCGCGCGCCGTTCCGATGCTCGGCGGCCCGACGCGCGGGCCAAAGCGGCGGCGACGGCGAACGAGTGCGCCGACCTCCGCGGCCGGGCGAGCGGGCCCCTCCGACGACGGCGCCTTGCTCGGCGCCGCTCGGCGGAGCGAAAGGGCACCCGCCGCCCGCCGCCAGGCTGCGTCCGCACGTGCCGACCGTCAGCAGGGCCACAGATCGGCAGACCGCCCCATACCGTTTGCTCGGGCTGCCAACGAGCTCAGGTCTCACTGGTGGGCGGAGGGTCGCTCTTCTTGGTCACCGAGCGCGCGGTCTCGACGAGATAGCGAAGCGCGTCCTCACCGCGGACCTGATCGTCACAGACGCGTTCAATCCAGCGCTGCCGGAGGGTGCGGAGGATGGCCCGTTCCTGCGCGAATTCTTGCTCGTACTCTTCGCGCATCCGGCGGAGTTCTGCGCACAAATACTCGTGGTGCTGGACCGCCGTCTCCGTGAGCTGCTGGACCTGCTGGGGCGACGGGCCTGGCGGCCTCTCGGGGAGCGCTGGCCCGCGCGCCACGACCGCGCCATCGACGGCGAGGACAAAGCCGGCCCCGAGGTACGGTCCGAGGAGCTGGCGCAGGAGATCCAGATGATCCTTGCTGACGCCGGGTAGCTCGAGCGCGGTGGTCGGCTGGCCGGTCGTGGCGTCGGCCGGTTGGAGCACACTGAAGCGGTAGCGTCGATCAATCTCGTTTTCTGCCATGCGCTTCAAGATACCGGATCATGAAGCGCGAGGGTGAATCGGCTGTCAATGGCGGCCGAGCCCGCCGCGTATTCATGGCCGTGATGCGCGATATCTGCTTGGTGACGGATCGCCGGGGCGCTTCATGAATATGCGCTCGCTGTTCGGCACGGATCCGCACGAATCTCTCGGCATTTCGTGAAGCCATGAAGCGCCCGAGCATGGCGCACCATGGCGCACCCTATCGCGCATAACATCGGCGTAGAGTGGAGCGCATGGCGATGGTGGGACTGTTGGCGGCGTTTCGGGCGCGGGTGACCGCACGCGGCATGACATTCACGGCGCTGGCGCATGCCTCTGGCGTGCAGCCGGGGAACCTCCGGCGGATGTTCACGAGCACCACGGGGAGCCCGCGACTCGGAAGCTTGATGCGCCTGCTTGCGCCGCTTCACGCTCGAATCGCACCGGCGGGCGCTCGCACGGCGGCCGAGCTCACCGCGTTCCTGGACGGCCTTCGACGGCGCAACGCGCTGGACTGGGAGCAGGTTCTCGGGGTGACCGGGCCGTACGCAGGCAAGGTCGCCGCACGTCTCGAATCGGCCCCGGAGCAGTTGTCGCTGGACGTGGTGATGCGCCTCGCCGACGCGCTTCACATCGAACTCGAACTCGTCGACGACGACGCACCGACGATTCATCCTCGTGAGCGCCCGATGACGAAGCGCTCGCGGGCTTCACGTCGAGGGCAGGCGCCGCGTGGGGAAGCTGGACGTCCATCGCCATCGCCATCCGTGTCTGTTCCCGCGTTGCCGGGCGAACCGCTTGTCCAGCCATCATCGTCGGCCCCGGCCCCGGCGTCGGCCGCGTCGGCCGCCGCGTCGTTGGCCGTGTCCCCGCCGCCTCCGGCCGCGTCGGCCGCCGCATCGGCCGCCCCCCTTTCGACTCGATCGGCCACGACCTTCGGGCTCGCACCGCTGCGTCCGCCCCGGCTCGGGCGCTATCGGGATGCTCCCTCACAACCCACGCCGGCGCGTCCACGACCGGCGCCGTGGACACCAATGAAGGAGCCCACGGCTCCCGGCGGGGCGCTCGTGTCCCACCTCGCCTCGATCTCCGGCGCCGATTGGAGCGCGGGATTTGCGGCAGTGTGGGGAGCGCTCGTCCGTGGGGCTTCTCTACCCGCCGGCCTCCTCGCGGGCCTGGGGCAGTGGACCGAGGCAGTCTTTCAGCGCTTTCGTCGCGCCCCGGAGGTCAAGCAGCCGGTGGCGGATGAGCCACCCGCGGGCTGGTTCGATGCGCTCGATCCGATCCCACTCGTCGGCGTCTGGCTGGCGGCGCATCAGCCCGACTACCACTCCGACGACACCTCGCTCTCCTACGACGACCTCGGCATTCTTGCCCTGCACGTCGCGCTCGACGGCAGGACCGCGCTGAAGCTCCGTCTCGCGCCGCGCGGATGTCATCGCCTGGTCCAAATGATCTACATACCGCGTCATGGCTCGCCCGTGGATCGGCGATGTGCGGAGGTTCCACTCGAGGTCAAAATCGGCGGCGAGCAGCACCGCTTCGGCCATGTCCGCGCCGGTCCGGTGTTCGGGGAGATCATCATGGGCGATCGGGCCTATCTCCTCGCGGCGATATCCGCATTGCTTGTCGTCATTGAAGTACGCGGGGATGGGGCGCGTGTGCTCTGGGGCGGACGTCCAGAGAGATTGCCGGAGGTCGAGATTGCCCCGACTGCGTCGGCCGATGGTGAAGCGTCTTTGTGGACCCGGGTCGCGGCGCGCGCCGGACCCACGGCCCACCCCAACGAGGAGACGCAGAGTCGCACCGAGGTCGGGGCCGAGCGGACCGCCGAGATCACCGCGGAGCGGACTGCTCAAGCGGATGAGCGACGTGCCCTCAAGACCGCGGTGCACGAGCTCACGATCACCAGGGCCGCCCTCGAGGATGTCCGTGCGGCGTTGTCAGCGGCGCAGGCCGAGATCGAGCGCCAGTCACAAGCCCGCGCGATGGCCGAGCAGCAGCTGAAGACGGCAAAGACTGTGCTGGACCAGTTCACGGAGACCATCGTGAGCAAGAACCGTGAGTGCAGACAGGCCGTCACGCTGCATCAGGCCGCCGAGGTGCGCGCTGCCGAGGCGGACCAGGCCCGAGATGCGCTCAGCGTCGAGATCGTCGAGCTCCGCCGCCAGCTCCATGAGCGAGAATACACGAACGGGCCGGCTCTCGATGTTCCTGACGCGCTGAACCCAATCCGTGCGCAGCTCGAGGGCGAGCGGCAACGCCGAAGTATCGCCGAGTCGCTCGCCGCCGCCCGTGGCTTGAAAGTCGAGGCGCAGAAACGCGAAATTGCGGAGCTCCGCCAGGCAGCAGCGCAAGTCGAGGCGCTTCGCTGTGCGCGGCCCGAGCCGAATCGATTGGCCGAGGCCCCGAAGCCACCCCCGTGCCGAGCCGAAGACGCCGAGTCCATCCTCGAGTGCGTCGAATCCGGTCGCGCCCCGGAGGCTCTGCCCGTGGGCCCGGTCGCTGACACCGATCGCCTCACCGAGCAGCGTGCGCCCGCGAGGGCAGGGTCTGCCTCGTCGTCGGAGTGAGCAGGATAATCTTAGGTCGGCTCGTCGCCGTCGTCACCGCGGCCGCCGAGCCGGGGCCTGTCGCCGGGCGCGGCCGCCGAGCGGGTCACGACCGCGGTCGGGCTCGGAGCGCTTCCTGGTCGAGGCCCGCGAGCATCTCACCCGCCGTCGGCGGTCGCGTGAAGGTCTGGCCGGCCTGGCCTTGTGTGCTCGGCGTCAGCCGCCGGCGCGGGATGTCGGCACAGACCGCCTTGTATATCGCGCTCGAAGGGGACTGAAGATCCGCCAGGCGGATTCGCCACGTCCGGGCCGTGATCCGCTCGACGAGCGCGGTCCCTGTCTCCTCGAGGAGCGCCAGCACCCGCCCCACTTGCCTCGCACACAGGACCTCGGCAGGCAGGTACCGCTCGAGCTCGTCGACGATGTCGCACGCTCGGCCCACGAGATCGTCACAACCGGCCTGTACAAGCACGAGCAGCACTTCGATGAAGTGCCGCACCGTCTTTTTTCCACGGTGTTGCTGGCTGCCCGGTCCCCTGGCGCGGG
>Ga0209480_10001881_pt1 | contig 14852 bp, 9 predicted proteins | sample JI61114C2DNA_FD_187501 | JGI IMG/M metagenome (GOLD analysis project Ga0209480, IMG submission 187501) | Wastewater effluent complex algal communities from Wisconsin, to seasonally profile nutrient transformation and Carbon sequestration -... | ecosystem: Engineered > WWTP > Effluent > Algae...
TCGCCCTCGCCGAGCATGACGACGCCGGTGCCGTTGGCCGCGACGCCGCCGCCGGCCTGGACGATCTTGCCGGTGGCGGAGGGCGTGAGCTCGACCTTGGTGTTGTCGGCGCGGGCGACCACCGCGTAGACGCCGGGCAGGCCGTTGAGGGTGTTGCGGGTGACGACGACGGTCTCCTGGCCCCACACGTTGGTCGGCATCAGCAGCGAGGCGTCGTTGGTGTACGAGAAGCTGCCGGCCTTCTGGTACTCGAGCGGGTTGTACTGGTAGACGGTGACCGGCTGGGTCGAGCGCAGGCGATAGGCGCCGTCGACGACCAGCTTGCTCGCGCCGGTCTGCTTGAGGGTAGCGACCCAGGGCAGCGTGATCACCTGGACGGTGTTCTTCGGCGCGACCTGCTGGACCACCTGATTGCCGCCGCGGGTGATCGTGATGGTGGCGTCCTGGTCCGAGACGTTCGAGACGACCACGGCGAAGCTGAAGTTGTCGCCGACGACGTTGGGCGTGACGGTCGGGTAGTACTCGCAGCCGATGTAGCTGGTGCCGAGGACCGCGGGGGCGCAGGCGCCGATGCACTCGCCGAGCTGGGCGTCGCATTGCACGCCCTGGACCTCGTCGCAGAAGCTGTCGACGAAGCCCGCGCCGTTGTCGTCGCACTTCTGGGCGACCGGGCCGTCGCACGTGCCGGAGCCGGGCACGCACTCGACGCAGCCGAGGCCGGGGGCGCAGGCCTTGGGGCACGGCTCCATGCTGGCGAAGCCGCCCATGCCGTCGCAGACCTGGGCGTTGTTGCCGTCGCAGAGGATCGTGCCCTCGGGGCAGGGCGGCTCGCCGGTGCTGCTGCTGCCGGCGCCGGTCGAGCTGTCGCTGAGCGCGGCGGTGGTGTCGGTGCTCGAGTCGGTCGCGCCCGGGTCGGTGCTGGTGCTCGCGGTGGTCGTGGTGTCGCCGTGCTCCGTGGTGATCGGCCCGGTGCTGGTCGACGTGGAGGGATCGCCGGTCGTCGTGCTCGTGGGGGCGTCCGTGGTCTGCGTCCCCCCGGTGGTCGGCGTGGAGGTCTGGCCGGTGGTGCCGGTGCTGGCGACGCTGGTCGAGCTGCTGCTGTCGCTGGCGCTGCCGACCTCGTCGGGGCTGCAGCCGACGGCCAGCCCGAGGCTCATCACGAGGATCACGGGCGTGAGGAGCGTGGAGGTGGGCAGGAGGGCGACGGCAGGAGGGCGACGGCAGGAGGTCGGCGGCATCGACTCACTTTATCGAGGTCCGCGCGTCGATTGTGGCGAAGGGCCCTCGCAGTCGCCGGGTCGGCGAGCGGGGCGGGTGCTCCGGCTCACGTGGGCCCCTGCGGCCCGGGCGTTCCCGGGCGCGTCGCTGCGCGATATAGGGCTTGATCATGCGGCTCTCTTCACGCTCTGCACGCCCTGCGTTACGCCTCGCCGGTCTCGGCCTCCTGCTCGCCGCGTGCAGCCCCGCGGGCTCGGGCGGCGCGGAGCAAGGCAGCAGCAGCGGCGAGGCGGGCTCGGAGGGGTCGAGCACGGTGGCGACGCCGACGACCGGCGACGCGGGGACCACGGGCGCGTCCGCCGAGACGATGGAGGACCCGACCACGGGTGGGCCGTGGGAGCTCGGGGAGTGCAACCCGGTCGACCCGACGATGTGCGCGCTGCCGTATCCGTCGCTGTTCAACATGCGGGCCGCCGAGACGCCGACCGGCTACCAGGTCGCCTACAGCGAGGGGGCGCTGCCGCGCAGCAACAGCGACAAGGGGATGGACCCGCGGTACCTCAATGAGAAGGACGGGTTCTCGGTGCTGGGCGCGCTGCTGTTCTCGTTCCCCGCGGTCGACCTGGCGGGAACGCTGACGCACGAGACCTTCGGCGACTACCTGAAGGACGACGTCAAGACGGTGCTGCTGGACGCGGAGACCGGCGCGCGGGTGCCACACTTCGTCGAGCTCGACATGCGGGGTTCGGACCCGGCCGAGCGGCTGATCGTGGTTCAGCCGGTGACGCCGCTCGAGCACGGCAAGCGCTACGTGTTCGGGGTGCGCGGCCTCGGCAAGCAGGGCGGCGGCCTGGTCGAGGCGTCGCCGGGCTTCGCGGCGCTGCGCGACAAGGTCGGGACCGACGACATGAGCGTCGAGGGTCAGCGGGTCCACTACAACCTCGAGGTGTTCCCTGCGCTCGCGGAGGCGGGCTTCGAGCGCCAGGAGCTGCAGATCGCGTGGGACTTCGTGACGGTGTCGCGCGAGAACACGCTCGGGCGCATGGAGTGGCTGCGCGACGACGTGCTCGACGCGATCGGCCCGGACGGCCCCGACTACGAGATCTCGTCGATCGAGGACGCGGACTGTGGGGAGCCCGGCGTGACGATCGGGCGGACGCTCATGGTCAAGATGACGACGCCGCTCTACAGCACCGCGGACGAGGCGGGCACGCTGCTGACCCGCGACCCGGACACCGGCATGCCGTTTCGCAACGGCACGACCGAGGTCGAGGTGATGCTGCGGATCCCCTGCTCGCTGATCGATCAGGATGTCCCGCGCGCGGGGCGGGTCTTGCAGTACGGGCACGGCCTGCTCGGCGGCAAGGGCGAGGCGAAGGGCGGCTACCTCTCGGCGATGGCCGACGCCAACGGCTGGGTGATCCTGGCCTCGGACTGGACCGGGATGAAGAGCGCGGACCTGGTGCCGATCGTTCAGATCGTCGCGGGTGACACCACGAACTTCCCGGCGATCCCCGAGCGGTCGATGCAGGGCTTCACCGAGTTCATCGCGGCGATGCGCATGACGACCGGCAAGCTGCGCAACGACCCCGCGCTGACCTTCACCGGTAAGGGCGGCAGCTACTCGGCGATCGACCCGGAGAAGCGCAGCTACTACGGCAACTCGCAGGGCGGGATCCTCGGCGGGGCGTACCTCGCGCTCAGCCCCGACATCGATCGCGGCGTGCTCGGCGTCGGCGGCATGCCCTATGTGCTGCTGCTGCCGCGCTCGGCCGACTTCGACCAATTCTTCGGCCTGCTCAAGGGCGCCTACGACGACCAGCGCGACATCATGCTGCTGATCGCGCTGTTCCAGAACCTGTGGGACCCCGGCGAGGGCGCCGGCTGGGCCTGGGCGATGAACCGCGACCCGAGCCCCACGGTCGGCGCGAAGCAGGTGCTGATGCAGGTGGCGATCGGCGACGCGCAGGTGACCAACATCGGCGCGCACATCCAGGCCCGGGCCTTCGGCGCCTCGACCATCGCCCCGCAGTTTCGCCCGATCTGGGGCGTCGAGGAGCAGCCCTCGGGCTTCGCCGGCTCGGCCTTCGTCGAGTGGAACTACACCGATGTGCCGGAGGCGCCGAGCACCAATACGCCGCCGAACAAGGACTTCGACCCGCACGAGTGCCCCCGCCGCGAGCCGGCGGCGCAGCAGCAGCTGCGGGAGTTCCTCGAGGACGGCGTCGTCAATCAGCACTGCGACGGGGTCTGCGAGGGGCTGCGCCAGGCGACCTGCGGGTGAGCTGCGCCGCGCGCTCGCCGGCCTCTCCGCGCCTCGACATTGTCTTGGCCGGGGTCGGCGAGTCGAGGATGAGACGGTCAGGCCCGCCTCATCCTCGACCCTCTCCTACGATTGGGGCTTCGGCCCGCGGGGCGGCGGCTCAGGGCTTCTTCAGGTAGAAGTTGTAATTGCCGGCGCCGCTGTAGGATTGGACCACCCAGGTGTAGTAGCCGGCGGTGCCGTTGTACTTGAGCGTCTCCTTCGAGCCGTCGGTCTCGGCCTTGGCGACCATGGCCCAGTTGTTGCCCTGCCACTTGTAGATGTAGAGGTCGAAGTCGGCGCCGGCCGGGCCGGTCAGGTAGCCCTCGTGGGCGCCGGACTTGGTGCTCTGATAGTACTGGCCGTTCGGGTGCTGGTCCGAGTCGCCGGTGCCGCTCAGGCTGCCGGGGTAGTTCGTGCAGCCGACGCACGGAGCCTGCGGCTGCGGCTGCGGCTGCGGCTGCGGCTGCGGCTGCGGCTGTCCGCCGCCGTATGCGGCGCCGCAGGTGGTGCTGAGGGTCCCGCTCGGCGAGCCTGCGTTGCAGCCGCCGGCCCAGGTCCCGCCGCCGACGTTGGGCGCCTTGGGGAAGTTGCCGCAGGCGGCGCTGGGGCTCCAGGTGCCGTCGGCCTGGTGGCATGGTGTCAGGTCGACGCCGACCGTCGACTCGAACCAGCTCATGCCCTTGTGCATCATCGAGTACATGCCGCCGGAGCCGCAGGCGCCGCCGTATGAGGTGATGCCGAAGACGCGCCAGGTGCCGTCGGCGAGCTGCACGAAGGCGGGGCCGCCGGAGTCGCCCTGGCAGGTGTCCTTGCCGTTGCCGCCGATCGAGATCTCGTTGTTGTTGTCGATGCCGTTGATCGTGGTGGTGACCTGGCGCTTGATGCCGTAGGGCCCGTTGTCGGCGTTGCCGAAGCCGACCAGGGTGACCGCCTGGCCCGCCTTGAGGATCTGCGTCTCGCAGCCCATGAGGATCGGCGTGATCGGGACGTCGTTGACCGGCGCCGACAGCTTGCACACCGCGAAGTCGTTGCCGCCGCCGGGGGCGCCGCCGGGGACCACCTTGCAGAAGCTCGGCGTCACCGCCTTCGCCGGCGACTTGTAGTTCTCGCCGAAGTAGATCTTGTTGTAGCTGGCGCCGCAGTGGGCCGCGTAGATCACGACCTGCGGGTGCACCAGCGTGCCCGTGCAGGCGCCGCCGAGCTCGACCGTCGACGGCCAGCCGCACACCGGCGCCAGGGTGCCGCCGTAGATCGCGGTGTCGTCGTCCTCGGCGGCGCTGAAGTCCTCGATGGCCTGGCCGTCGTCGTCCACCGGGGGCGGCGGGGGCAGATAGACCCCGAACAGCTCCTCGTGGTCCTGCAGCGCCGGGCGGCGCACGTCCGAGAATACGGCGTTCTCGTCGATCCCCACGTAACAGCCGGACGACGCGAGGCCGACGACGGTGAGGGGCGCGAGGAGGAGGGTGCGACGGATCGATCCAGCGTGCATGGTCAACTTCCTGTCGATTGGCATGAATGTGAGCACGTCGTCACCTGCCCATTCGTCCGAATGCGGCGGTGCGACGGTGCCCGAGGATTCTGGGTCCCGGGTGCGCGGAGACGCGATACCGAGCACACGCTGCATACAGAGGCGCTACCAGGATGTCAACGTCCAATGCCCGGCCCTCGCGGCGCGCGGGCTGCAGTAACGACCTCGGGCGATTCGATCACGGGGCGCGCCGTGAGCTCCGGTGGGGCCCCGGGCTCACCGGCTGGGCTTCACTGCTTCATTTGGGGATGATGGCGTTTTGCAGCCCGCCGCCGGTCATGTCCGAGTAGGTGTAGTGATTGCCGGGGATCACGACCTGGGTCTTTTCGTAGGTCTCGGGGTCGATGCGGTAGGCCCAGCCGTCGTGGTCGACCATCCATACGAAGTTGTCGACGTCGATGCTGACGCCGACCGGGGTGCCGCACTGCGGGAAGTTGTGGAACTGCACGTGCGTCATCGTGTTGGAGTCGATCTGGTTGAGGCCGCAGCCGTGCGTGCCGCCGTTGTTGGTGGCGACCCAGACCATGCCGTCGGAGGCGACGGCGACGCCGCGGTGGTTCTCGTTGCTCCCGGGGACCTGCATGAAGGTCTCGGTCTTGGCGTCGAACATGGCGACGGCGCCGTTGTTGTACGGCCCGAACCATGGGTTGCCCTTGGCGTCGACGGTCAAGCCGTAGAAGTTGATCCCGCCGCCGGGGTAGCGCTTGACCTCGAGGGTCGTGGTGTCGATGCGGACCAGCTCCTGGTAGACGTTGATGGTCCAGATGAAGCCGAAGCCGTCGGCGGCGGCGCCGTAGGGCGAGATGCCGCTGCTCCAGTTGTCGAGCGGGATGGTCGCGTCCTGCACGCCGGTGGCGCCGTCGAAGCGGCCCATGATCGCGTGCCCCGGGGCGTCGAGCCAGCCGACCCAGACCTTCTGGTTCTCGTACTTGCAGGTGTCCGGATTAAAGTCGCCGGGGGCCCAGGCGGTGCCGCGCGGGCCGCCGGTGTAGGCGTAGGAGTTGACCGGCGTGTTCCAGAGCACGCACTCGTCGCTGCCCCAGGGCAGCAGGTCGTCCTTGTTCTGCGACGTGGTGATCACGCCGTCGCCGTTCTTGTCGACGCAGTCCTCGACGTTGGCGGCGATCTTGGTCAGCGAGTAGCTCTGGCGGTTCGACGCGACCACGAAGCGCCCGTCGATGTTGACCGAGGTCCGCGAGGTGCTGGCGTTGCCCGGGTTCGGGTCCGCGTAGTAGCGCCCCTCCTCGATCAGCGTCTTGGTGTTGATCTTCGAGACGCTGCCCTGGCTGGTGTTGGCGACCCACAGGTAGCTGAAGTCGAAGTCGCCCATACCGCCCGCGCAGGGGTCGACCGCCCCGGTCGTGTTGTCGCCGGTGCTGGTCCCCGGCTCGCCGGTGCTCGGGTCGGGCGGCTCGCCGGTGCTCGTGCCGCTGGTGGTGCCGACGGTTGCGCCCGCGGTGGTGGTCGGCGCGTCGGAGTCGGAGGCGCTGCCGGCGGTGGTCGTCGGGGCCTCGCCGGTGCTCCCCGTCGCGGCGCTCGTCGAGCCCTCGGTGACCGGGCCGGCCGCGGTGGTGCCGTCGCTCTGCCCCGCGGAGGCCGAGGCCCGCGTACCGTCTTCGCCGCACGCGCCGAGGAGCGTGAGCGAGAGCGTGAGGACGTGACGTGGGGCCAGGGACGCGGACATGCCGGCACGTTATCACGGGCCGGGCGGGGGATGTCAGCGGCAGGGTTGGGGGCGGAGGACGGCGACGCCGGCGACCTGGGGTCCGAAGCTCAGGAGCTCGGCCCGGCCGTCGCCGTCGAGGTCGGCCGCGCGGGCGATCTGGCCCACGGGGCCGCCTGCGGGGACGTCGACGATCTGGCCGAAGCCGCCGCGGCCGTCGGCCGGGAGCACGCGGATGGCGTCGCCGCGGCGGGAGGAGGCGAGGATGTCGGGTGCGCCGTTGCGATCGAGGTCGGTGACGATCGCGTCGGCGACCTGGTCGGGGCCGAAGTAGCTGATCGCGCTGAAGCCGAGGGCGCCGTCGCCCAGCAGGACCGCGGCGACCGGGCTGCTGGCGCCGTCGCTGGCGGCGTCGGCGAGGGCGGTGAGGTCGGCGACGCCGTCGGCGTTGAAGTCGGCGGCGACCAGGGCCTGGCCGTGGCGGCCGATGGCGCGGCGCGAGGCGAGCTTGAACCCGCCCTTGCTGTCGCCGAGGAGGATCGAGACCACGGCCTCGGCCTTGCCGCCGCGGTCGCCGAGGGTGGCGATGTCGAGGCGCTTGTCGAGGTCGAAGTCGCCGATGGTGAGGCCCTCGGGGCGGATCTTGCCGTGCAGCTTGGAGCGCTCGAGCGACTTGAACTCGCCGCGACCGTCGCCGCGCAGGACCTCGACCTGGCTGCCGCCCTCGGCGAGGGTGAGCAGGTCGAGGGCGCCGTCGCCGGTGACGTCGGCGATCCACAGGCCGGTCGGGCGCAGCCTCGTGGCCACGGCGCCGGCGATGAACTGGCCCTGACCGCGGCCGAGCAGCACGTGCACCGCGGGGTCGTCGCTGCTGCCGGCGGCCGGGGTCGCGGCGATGGCGAGGTCGAGCAGGCCGTCGCCGTTGAGGTCCGCGGCCTCGATCGCGGTCGGGGTCATCGGGAACTTGAGGCCCGTGGTCAGCCGCACGCCGCCGCGACCGTCGTTGATAGCGAAGGTCACCGCGTGTCCGCCGCTGCCGCTCGTCATCATGGCGAGGTCGACCCGGCCGTCGCCGTCGATGTCGGCGAGCGTGCCCGCGACGACCGCGCCCCCGACGTCGATCATGGAAGGATTGCCGTAGCACAGGGGGGCCGAGGCCTCGGCGCCGAGCACCGAGGGGAGGGCCTGCTTGAGCGGCGTGCGGACGGTGGACACGCAGGAGATGGCCACGCAGGCCGTCGCGGCGAGGATGAACGTGGTGCTGCGGGGGGCGAGGACTCGGGTGCGGGTCGGCATCGGCGGCGGGAACGTTATCAGGGGCGAGGCGCTTACGCCGGGGCCCCCTTGCGGGGACGGTGGCGACGGGCGTAGACATGGGGGAGGAGCGAAGTTGCCCATGCGTACCCTGGTCCTGAGCCTCACCGCGGCGCTGCTGCTGTCCTGTGACGACCCGGGGGCCGAATCGCGGGCGGAGCTGGGGGGGCTCGGGCTCGCGGATCCGGCCGGGGAGGGGCACGAGGAGCACGAGGTCGAGCCGGACGACCCGCTGTACTGGTCGTCGACGCCGCGCGATCCGCTGCAGGCGATCAACTGCGCCGAGCACCAGGACACCGGCTATGTGAAGGGGGACAAGTTCACGATCACCGTGGTCACGATCGACGGCAAGCCGGTCGAGGTCCAGACCGCCAACGCCTTCTATCAGATGGCCCAGGCGGCGGCGCAGGCCGGGGTCAACATCAAGGTGGTCAGCGGCTTTCGCACGATGGCGGAGCAGCAGTATCTCTATAACTGCTATATCAACTGCAGTTGTAACAACTGCAACCTCGCGGCCAAGCCGGGCTACAGCAATCACCAGAGCGGCCACGCGCTCGACCTGAACACCGGCGCGGCGGGGGTGCTCGGCTGGTTGAACAAGAACGGCAAGGCCTACGGCTTCACCGCGACGGTGCCGAGCGAGGACTGGCACTTCGAGTGGTGGGGCGGCGGACCGCCGACCAGCGGGCCCTGCGGGCAGCCGGACTTCCGGGCGGAGTACGTCGCGCAGTCGTTCCCGCCGGCCGCGGACCCGCCGGTGCTGCTCAACGTCGGCGAGGGGGTCGACGCGTGGATCGACCTGAAGAACACCGGGAAGGCGACGTGGACGGCCAACACGCGGCTGGCCCCGACGCCGCGCGACCTGCCGTCGCCGCTGGTCGACGCGGGCTGGGTGTCGCCGACGCGCATCGGCGGGCCGCAGGCCGACACGGCCCCGGGCGCGGTCGGCCGGTTCCAGTTCCACCTCGCTGGCACCACCCCGGGCGACTTCGTCCAGACCTTCGGCCTGGTCGAGGAGGGCGTGTCCTGGTTCTCCGACGCGCCCAAGGGCGGCGGGCCGCCGGACTCGCAGCTGGCGGTGCACGTCGTGGTCCTCGAGCCGCCGCCGCCCTTCCTGCCGCCGCCGCCGCCGCCGCCGCCCTCGTCGCCGCTGCCGGTGCCGCCCGCACCGCTGCCGCCGGAGGGCGCCAGCGAGGGCGGCGAGGGCCTCACCGGTACTTCAGGACAGGGCTCTGGTGACATGTCTGAAGAGACAGGCGTGAGCGGGCCGGGGGGTGAGGGAGGCGCGCAGGGCCTGGGCGACGAGGCCGGCTGCGGCTGTCGCGGCGGCGCCCGTCCGGAGGGCCTGGGCCTCGCCATCGGCCTGCTGGCGTGGGCTCGTCGTCGCCGCCGCGGGTAGGGCAACAACGCGCGCCGCTGGCGACTTGTCGCTGCGGACGGATGCTGGTACAGGCACAACCCGGGCATGAAGCTACGCGGTCTGCTCACCAGCCTCCTCACTTTGAGCCTCCTCGGCGCGGGCGGTTGGCTCGTTTACGACCGCTACCTCAAGGTCGAGGTCCCGCAGATCGAGTACCAGACCCAGCCGGTCGCGCGCGGGCGGGTGACCGCGAGCGTGACCGCGAGCGGGACGCTGTCGCCGGTCAAGACGGTGGAGGTCGGCAGCCAGGTCTCGGGCCGCATCATCGAGCTGATGGCGGACTTCAACTCGCAGGTGAAGAAGGGCGACGTCATCGCGCGCATCGACCCGAGCCTGCTCGAGTCGGACAAGGCGCGCTCGAAGGCCAACCTGATGTCGGCGCGGGCCAGCCTGACGCGGGCGGTCGCGGACCGCGACAACGCGAAGGTGATGCTCGAGCGCACCCGCAAGCTGGCGTCGAGCGGGGTCGCCTCGCAGCAGGAGGTCGACACCGCGCAGCTGGCCTACACGACGGCGAAGGCCAGCGTCGAGTCGGCGCAGGCGGCCGTGTCGGTGGCGCAGGCGGCGATCGAGACCGCCGCGGTCAACCTCGAGTACACGACGATCGTGTCGCCGATCGACGGGGTGGTGATCTCGCGCGATGTCTCGGTCGGCCAGACCGTCGCGGCCTCGCTGTCGGCCCCCAAGCTGTTCCTTATCGCCGAGGACCTGCGCGCCATGGAGGTGCACACCAGCGTCGCGGAGTCCGACGTCGGCGCGCTCAAGCCGGAGATGAAGGTCAACTTCACGGTCGACGCCTACCCGAACGAGCGCTTCCGCGGCGTCGTCCAGCAGATCCGCAACGCGCCGACGACCACCCAGAACGTCGTCACCTACGACGCCGTGGTCCGCGTCGACAACGACCAGCTCAAGCTGCGCCCCGGCATGACCGCGAGCGTGACCTTCATCGTCGAGGACCGCCGCGACGCGCTGCTGGTGTCGAACACGGCCCTGCGCTTCACGCCGTCGGATCCGCAGATCGCCGCTCTGGCCCCGCCTCCGGCCGCCGGCGAGGGACGCGGTCGCGGCCGCCGCAAGGGCCTCGAGGACGAGCCGGAGGACGCGAAGGCCGGGGCTCCGGGCGACGCGAAGGTCGGGGACGCGAAGGTCGGGGACGCGAAGGTCGGGGACGCGAAGGTCGGCGACGCGAAGGTCGGGGACGCGAAGGTCGGGGACGCGAAGGCCGGGGACGCGAAGGTCGACGACGCGAAGGTCGGGGACGCGAAGGTCGGGGACGCGAAGGCGGATTGGCGCTCGAGGCGCGGCGGCGGCGGTGGTGGGACCGCGGCGTCACCCAGCCGGACCGTGTGGGTGCTGGTCGACGGCCAGCCGCGGCCCGCGACGATCAAGATCGGGATCAGCGACGGCAGCAGCACGGAGGTCACGGAGGGCGAGCTGAGCGAGGGGGCGCTGGTGATCGTCGGCCAGAGCGGCGGCGAGGCGTCCAAGGCGGCGGCGCCGAGCAAGTCGCCGCTGACCGGCGGCGCGGGCGGTGCTGGTGGCGGGCAGCGGGGCGGCGGAGGCGGCCGAAAGGGCGGCTTCTAGGCCGCGAGGGGCGTGATGGCGGATACGCCGAGTCAGCCGCCGAGTCAGCCGCCGATTCTGGAGGCCACCGATCTTTTTAAGATCTACACGATGGGCAACGTCGAGGTGAACGCGCTGCGCGGCGTGTCCCTGACGGTCAGCCCCGGCGAGTTCGTGGCGGTGATGGGGACCTCGGGCTCGGGGAAGTCGACGCTGATGAACATCCTCGGCTGCCTCGACCGGCCGACCCGCGGCACCTACCACCTCGTCGGCCGCGAGGTCTCGCGGCTCGACCGCGACGACCTCGCCGACATCCGCCTGCAGGTGCTCGGCTTCGTGTTCCAGAGCTTCAACCTGCTGGCGCGCACGAGCGCGCTCGAGAACGTCGAGCTGCCGATGATCTACGCCGGAGTCGGGGGCAAGGAGCGGCGGCTGCGGGCCGCGAAGGCGCTCGAGCGGGTCGGCCTCGCGGGGCGCCTCGACCACACCCCGAATCAGCTGTCGGGCGGCCAGCAGCAGCGGGTGGCGATCGCCCGGGCGATCGTCACCGAGCCGCGCCTGATCCTCGCCGACGAGCCGACCGGCAACCTCGACTCGCGCACCAGCCTCGAGATCATGGCGCTGTTCCAGGAGCTCGGGCGCAGCGGCATCACGATCGTGCTCGTCACCCACGAGGCCGACATCGCGGCCTTCACCCAGCGCGTCATCCTGATGCGCGACGGCAAGATCCAGTCGGACCGCCGACAGACGCCGACCGACGCGCGCGCGGCGGTCGAGGCCTACGAGGAGGCGCCCGAGTGAACATCTTCGCGACCCTGCGGATCGCCGTCCTGGCGCTGCTGCGCAACAAGATGCGCTCGTTCCTGACGGTTCTCGGCATCATCATCGGCGTCGGCGCGGTGATCGCTATGGTGGCGATCGGCGAGGGCGCCAAGGCGGAGGTGCAGAAGACCTTCGACGCGATGGGCACCAACATGCTCGTGGTCCGCTCGGGCTCGTCGCGCACCGGCGGCGTGCGCGGCGGCGCGGGCTCGCAGCCGACCTTGACCTGGGACGACGTGACGGCGATCCGCAACGAGGCCGGCGGGGTCGCCCGGGTCTCGCCGAGCCTGCGCCAGAGCGCGCAGATCCTCGGCGACGGCCAGAATTGGACCAGCTCGGTCGAGGGCGTGGCGACGGACTACTTCGCGATCCGGGCGTGGTCGCTGCAGCACGGCGGCTTCTTCACCGAGGCCGACGTCAGCAGCAGCGCCAAGGTGGCGCTGCTCGGCGGGACCGTCTCCGACAACCTCTTCGGCGCCGGGGCGAACGCGGTCGGCAGCGTGGTGCGCATCAACAACATGCCCTTCGAGGTCGTCGGCGTGCTCGCGCGCAAGGGCCAGTCGGGCATGGGCCAGGACAGCGACGACGTGGTGCTGATCCCGGTGACGACCTTCGCCAGCAAGATCCAGGGCGGGCTCAAGAAGTACCTGCAGGGCAGCATCTACGTCGGCGCGACCTCGTCGGCCGACACCAGCCTGGCGCAGCGGCAGGTCGAGGCGCTGCTGCGCGCCCGTCACCGCGTGCGCGACGGCGCCGACGACGACTTCACCGTCAACAACCTCGCGGAGATCGCCAGCGCCCGCCAGGAGGGCACCGAGACGATGACCCGCCTGCTCGCCGGCATCGCGCTGGTCAGCCTGCTGGTCGGCGGCATCGGCATCATGAACATCATGCTGGTCAGCGTCACCGAGCGCACCCGCGAGATCGGCCTGCGCATGGCGATCGGCGCCAAGCCCGGCGACATCCGCCTGCAGTTCGTGATCGAGGCCGTGGTCCTGTCGGTGATCGGCGGCGCCTTCGGGGTCGGGCTCGGGGTCGGGGCCGCCGAGTACATGGCCTCGCAGTACGGCTGGGCCACGCTGGTGCAGCCGCAGATCGTCGTCATCTCGCTCGGCTTCAGCGCGGTCGTGGGCATCGGCTTCGGCCTCTACCCGGCCCACAAGGCCTCGGGGCTCGACCCGATCCAGGCGCTGCGCTTCGAGTGAGGGGCTGCGGGCCGGGCGGGCTCAGCCGAGGCCGTGGGCCTGACGCAGCGTCATCGGGATGTTGAAGGCCGTGCGCTCGCCGCCGCGATAGGCGAGGAGGAGCGCGCCGAGTAGCAGGCGGCCGGCCTTGGCGCTGGCCCGCCGCAGCTGCGCCGACTCGTCGCCGAGGTCGTCGGTGGCCCCGCCGATCGACGCCAGCGCCCGCATCCACCGCGACGAGAGGGCGGGCCGCTCGACCCCGAGGACCGCGGCGATCTTCGGCCCGGCACACTCGTGGAGCAGGAGCGCGGGCAGGCCGTCGAGGGCGGTGCCCGGCAGGGTGTATTCCATGTAGTCGAGCAGCGCGCGCGTCATCGCCTGTCCCTCAGGACATGTCTCATGTTGCCGGTCGGCGATCAGGGCGATCAGGCGCTCGGCGGCGGCCGCGTCGGCGGCCATCAGGCGCTCGTCGACCCCGAGGAGCGCGCCGACGACGTTCCAGGTGTGGATGTAGTCGTCGCGCTCCTGCTGCTCGAGGTCGACGCCGAGCCGCTCGAGGCCGGAGAGGATGACGCCGGAGAACGAGACCAGGGTGCCGGCGAGGTCCTCCTGGTTGATCGGCGTGCCCCACGCGGGATCCCAGGCCGCGTCGGCGCGGATGAAGTGGCGGATCGTCGCGTGCATCAGACGGACCTTCTGGGCCGAGCGCAGGCCGGCGCCGAAGCGCTCGGGGTCGCGATCGAGGCCGCCAGGGGCCATCACGTCGAGCACGAACTGGGCGGTCTCCATGACCCGCCGCTGGGCGCTGCTCTGCAGGCGGCCGGTGCGGGCGAGCACCTGCACGCCGCGGCGGCCAGCGTAGCAGTAGGGCAGCGACATCGTGTGGAGGAGGAGGATGATCTGGGGGGCGAGGCGATGGAAGAGCTCGCCGCTCCTGGCGATCGCGGCCCGGTCGGCCCAGGCCGGCAGGGCGCCGCCGGCGAAGTACTCGCGCACGGGCGCCGGCAGGCCCGCGGCCGGGATGTCGTCGTTGTCGACCAGGCTCCGGAGGAGGCGGCTCGCCGCATACGCGACGCCGCTCCCGTGGGCGAAGAGCTCGGCGATCACCGCGTCCGCCGGTGGATCGCCGACGCTGCGCTGGGCCTCGAGGAAGTCCGCGTCGAAGTGGTGTGCTGCCATTACTGGTCTCGCTCCGTCTTTGCTCGAGACTCGTCGCTTCCGCGGGCGAAGGCAAGGGGCGGCGGCGCGTGTTATGGTCGCCCAATGACGGAGGACCTCGAGCTGCTGACCGCGTGGCGCGCGGGCGAGCGCGCGGCCGGCGAGGCGCTGCTCGCCCGCCACTTCGACACCGTCTGCCGCTTCTTTCACAACAAGGTCGGCGACGACGCGCCCGACCTGATCCAGCAGACCTTCCTCGCGCTGTGCGAGGGCCGCGAGCGCTTCCGCGGGGAGGCGCCGTTTCGCAGCTTCCTGCTCGGGACGGCCCGCAACGTGCTGCTCGCCCACTTCCGCCGCAAGCGCAAGCAGGCCGAGCGCTTCGACCCGCTCGAGCACAGCGTCGCCGACCAGCAGACCTCGTTCACCACCGAGATGGCGCGGCGCCGCGAGGAGCAGATATTGTTGCAGGCGCTGCGCGGCCTGCCGCTCGCGCTGCAGATCGTGTTCGAGCTGTATCACCTCGAGGGCATGACGGCCGCCGAGCTGGCGGTCATGCACGGCATCTCGGAGCCGGGCATGTACGGCCGGCTGCGCAAGGCGAGGCTGCTGACGATCGCCGCGTGCGAGCGCCTGGCCGAGACCCCCGCGCTGCGCGAGTCGACGATCGGCCGCCTCGA
>Ga0209480_10001885_pt1 | contig 14845 bp, 11 predicted proteins | sample JI61114C2DNA_FD_187501 | JGI IMG/M metagenome (GOLD analysis project Ga0209480, IMG submission 187501) | Wastewater effluent complex algal communities from Wisconsin, to seasonally profile nutrient transformation and Carbon sequestration -... | ecosystem: Engineered > WWTP > Effluent > Algae...
GACATGTCTCATGTGACATGTTCACGACACACGACACACTCCTGTTGTCGTGCTGCCCCGAACCCGGACATTCGGCGATCCGAACATGTCGTGATGGACATGTCCGAACGGACACACTGCGCCCCGAGGGGCGGCGTGGGGCCGGCTCTCGGCCGCGCCGACCGGACCGTCCTTCAGCACAGATGGTGGTGCCCGGGGGCCGGCGGGCGGCGCGACCGAGTCAAGCGCGAGGGATATCGTCCGCACATCGCCTGACATCACAGCGAGCGCGACGTGTCTGAGCGTCGCGCCGCCCGCCGGACACCGGGCTGCGCCCGACTGTGCGACGCTCAGCCGGCCCCACGCCGACCCGCGCGACGTCGTCCGCGCGGCCCGGCCAGCGCCGTCAAGCGGGCATTTTCTCGGAAGCGGGAGGAGAAGCGGGCAGGACAGCGGAGGCTCGCAAGCCGCGCCCGACGAGGTACTGCTCGCTACTGCTGGCGCGGGTGTTGCGGGCGTGGAACGGGCGCATCTCCTGGAATGCATCACGCCACTGCTTGAGCAGCTCAGGGAACTGGCCGCCCTGGAACACCTTGGCGACCAGGTGGCCGCCGGGGCGCAGCGCCTGGCGGGCGATCTCGAGGGCGCGCGCGGCGAGGGCCTCGCTGCGCCACTTGTCGGTGTGCGAGTCGCCGGTGGTGTGCGGCGCCATGTCCGAGAGCACGAGGTCGAAGCGGACGTCGGGGCCGAGCTCGGCGGGCGTCCAGGTGAAGACATCGGCGATGGCGTGTTGCACGTTGGCGGGGAAGCTCAGGCTCACCGGCCGCAGGTCGATGCCGTACACGAGGCCCTCGTCGCCGACCTTCTCGGCGACGTACTGCATCCACGAGCCGGGCCAGCAGCCGAGGTCGAGCACGCGCATGCCGCCGCGCACGAGGCGGAAGCGCTTGTCGATCTCCTCGAGCTTGTAGACCGCGCGAGCGGCGTAGTTCTCGCGTTTGGCCCGGAGGTAGGCCGGGTCGTGGCGAGCGAGCTTGTCGTTGAGCTTGGGGCGGGACATCGGCGAAATACGAAGAGGCAGGTGGACCCCACGAAGGGAAGCCGGACCTGCCTCGAGCTTGGGGGCGATTCGACCTGTCCTGTGGGACAGGCCGGTGATGAGGCTGCGGGCGGTGAAGCGGCGGACCGTTTCACCGGCGCATCGGCTCACACGCCGGTGTTCTTGCCGGCGCGGATCGCCGGCTTGATGGCCTGGCGGATCGTGACATAGCCGTTGTTGCCGCCGGGGACCGGGCCGCGGACGAGCACGATGCCGCTCTCGGCGTCGATCTTGGCGACCTTCATGTTCTGCGCGGTGACCCGCTCGTCGCCCATGTGGCCGGTCATGCGCTTGCCCTTGTGGACCCGGCCGGGGGTCTTGCGGCAGCCGATCGAGCCGCCGTGGCGGAAGAACTCGTGCTGGCCGTGGCTGTTCTTCTCGCCCTCCATGTTGTGGCGCTTGATGACGCCCTGGAAGCCCTTGCCCTTGCTGGTGCCGCTGACGTCGACCAGCGAGCCCTCCGCGAAGATCGCGGCGCTCAGGTCGGAGCCGACCGGGAACTCGTTGAGGCGGGAGGGGGCGACGCGGAATTCGCGGACCTCGCAGCGAGGGGTCACGCCGGCCTTCTTGAAGATGCCGAGCTCGGCCTTGGTGGCCCGCGACTCCTTCTTCTCGGCGAAGCCGACCTGCAGCGCTGCGTAGCCGTCGCGCTCCACCGTGCGGTGGGAGGTCACGACGTTGCCGGTGACCTGCAACACGGTCACAGGGACCCGCGTGCCGTCGTCGGCGAAGATCTGCGTCATACCAATCTTTTTGGCGATGAGCCCGAGCTGGAAATTCATGATGGTCGTCGTTTCGGGGCCCTCGGTCTGAGGGCAGGTGTTTTGTGGAGGCCGGTGAGGGCCACCCCATCGCACGGCTTCCTTCGCGTTGGTGGACGAAGAGCGAGGTGCGGGGGCCAAACCGTGTAGAATGCCCGCGCTCGCCTGTCAACCTACGCGGGCAGCTTCAGCAGGGTCCGGGCGTTGGCGGCGGCGGCGCGGGCCAGCGCCTCGGGGGCCTCGCCGCGGAGCTGGGCGAGCTGGGCGCAGGTGAAGGCGACGAAGGCGGGCTCGTTCTTGCGGCCGCGGACCGGCACGGGCGCCAGATAGGGCGCGTCGGTCTCCAGGAGGATGCGGTCGGCGGGGCAGATGCGCGCTGCCTCACGCGGACCCGGCGCGGACGGGAACGTGGCGATCCCCGAAAACGACAGATAATAGCCGCGATCCAGCCAGGCGCGGGCCTCGTCCGGGGTGCCGGTGAAGCAGTGGATGATGCCCGGTACGGCCGCCTGCGCGTCGACCACGGCCCAGGCGTCGGCGTGGGCGTCGCGGATGTGCAGGACCACCGGCTTGCCGCAGGCGCGGGCGAGCTCCAGCTGGCGGGCCATCGCGTGCAGCTGCGACGCCCGCGGCGAGCGGTCGTAGAAGTAGTCGAGGCCGGTCTCGCCGACCGCGACGACCCGCGGGTGGGAGAGGCGCTCGGCGAGCTCGCGGAGGGCGGCGTCATCGGCGAGCACGGCCTCGTGCGGGTGGATGCCGATCACCGCGTGGACGCGCTCGTGGGCGTCGGCCAGCGCCAGCGCCCGGGCCCACGCGGCCGGGCTGCAGCCGATGTGCACGCACCGAACGACGCCGGCGGCCGCGGCCCGCTCGAGGGTGGCCGCGAGGTCGTCGGCCAGCGGCGGGTAGTCGAGGTGGCAGTGGGTGTCGATCAGGCCGGGGATCGTCGGCGGAGTCGGGTGCACGGGGCGCAGACCCTAGCACGCCCGCCGCGGCGGGCAGGGGCCGCGATCACGCCGACGGGCGAGGGCGGGCGATCACGGCGCCGGCGGGCGAGGGCCGCGATCACGGCGCTGGCGGGCGAGGATCGGCGCCGCCGGTCCAGGGCACTCGCGTGATCAGCTGAGCCCAGAGCGGGATCCAGGTGTCCCAGTCGTGGTCGCCGGGGATCACCAGCACGTGCTCGGGCGGCAGCAATTCGGCGAGCATCAGGGTCCCGGCGCTGGCGTCGTCCTGGCCGTGGGCGAGGTAGATCGGCGGCATCGGCGACATTGTCGGCGATATGGCGGCCATCGGCTGGGCGAGGCGGTGGAGCCAGCGCCAGAGCTCGTAGTCCCAGGTCCCGCGCTCCGGTCGGGGCCGCCACTGGCGGATGCCATCCTCGGCGATCGGGTTGACGATCCGCGGCCGACCCATGAAGGGCGCGAGCAGCACCAGGCCCGAGACGTCATCCGGGTGCAGCTGGGCGGTCAACAGCGCCCCGAAGCCGCCCATCGACACCCCCACCAGCCAGATCTGCCGGTAGCCGGCGGCGCGGGCGGGGGCCAGGACGTCGGCGTGGAGACGCTCGGCGACGCTGCCCTTGAAGTAGTAGCCGGAGTGGGCCGCGACCGCGACGACGTCGACGGGGACGGCGGCCCGCCGCAGCGCGGCGACGAAGCCGTGGTCGACGAAGTCCTTCGGCGTGTCGCCGTGGCCGGGGAGCAGGACCACGAGGCAGCAGGCGCGCTGGTCCGGGCGCGCCGGGAAGGTCTCGCGCGCCAGTGGGACCGCGGTCGGTCGCGGGACGGCGCAGGCCGGCAGCAGCGCGAGGCTCGCGGCGACGAGGGCCCGCCGCGCCGGGGCCACAGCACCTGTCCATGCGGACATGTATGAAGGGACAGGGATCAAGGGCCGCTCGTGAGCAGGGCGTGGAAGCTGGCGAAGTCGCGCATACGGAGCGCGCCGGGGAGGTCGTCGGGCCAGCTGCCGGTGCCGCCGAGGACCAGCTGGCAGCGGACGTCCTGGCAGGCGCGGGCGACCGGCAGGGTCGCCTCGCGCAGCAGATCGGGGTCGCTGCAGGCGACCGAGGCCGAGAGGCCGAGCATCGCCGGGGCCTGGGTGTGGAGGTAGTTGACGAGCTCGGCGCTCGGGGTGGCCCGGCCGGCCCACGCGACCTGATGTCCGGCCTCGCGCAGCACCAGCTCGGCGAGCGAGAGGCCGAGGGTGTGATCGTCGTCGTCGGCCATGGCGAGCAGGACCCGGGGCCCGCCGACGGGGGTGGGGAGGGCCTCCGAGCAGCGCGCGAGGGCCCGCGCGAGCCGCTCGGATGCGAGGTGCTCGGCGAGCACGCTGACCTCGCCGCAGGCCCAGCGGCGCCCGAGCTCGGTGAGCGCGAGGCCGATGAGGTCGGCGACCTGCCACCAGGCGCCTTGCGCCTCGCGCTCGGTCAACAGGGCGCCGTGGAGGCTGTAGGTGCCGCACTCGAGCAGGTGCCGGGTCCAGGTTGCGACCTGGTCGCTGGCGGTGGGTCCGGCCTCGCCGTCGAGGGCGATATGACCGGCCTGGATCGCCCGGGCGAAGCGCTCGACGTCGTCGCGCAGGAAGCGGCGGTGATGGCCGGCGGTGCGGACACACTTCAACAGCCCGAGGTCGGCCCAGCGCTTGACCGAGGTCGGCCCGACGCCCAGGAATTGAGCGGCGCTCGCCGTCGAGATGTACTGAGTGCCGGTGGATCGGAGGCGCGTCGACATCGCAACCTTGAAGGCGAGCGGACGGGAGCGGCTTGCTTACCCGGCCAAACCGACTATACCCGGGCCTCGCTGGAGGGCAACCATCGATGCAGATCGTGATCACGGGCGCGACAGGCCTGGTCGGGCGCAGGTTGGTCGAGCGGCTCAAGGCGCGCGGGCACGGGCTGCGGGCCTGGGTGCGCTCGCCGGCCAGCGCGGCGCGAACGCTCGGCCCGGAGGTCGAACTGGTCGACGCCAGCGGGGGTAGCTCCGCCATGCGCGTGGCGATCGCCGACGCCGACGCGATCGTCAACCTCGCCGGTGAGCCGGTCGTCGGGCGCCGCTGGAGCGCGGCGCAGAAGCAGGCGCTGCGCGCGAGCCGGATCGGCGTCACCGACCTCATCGTCGACGCGATCGCGGCCGCCCCGCGCCCGCGGGTGCTCGTGTCGACCTCGGCGGTCGGCTACTACGGCGACACCGGCGCGCGAGAGGTCGACGAGGACAGCCCGCCGGGGACCGACTTCCTGGCCGCGCTCTCGATCGATTGGGAGGCGGCTGCGCTGCGCGCCGAGGCCCATCGCACGCGGGTGTGCATCGTGCGGATCGGCCTGGTGCTCGGCCGCGACGGCGGCGTGCTCGGGACCATGATGCCGCCGTTTCGCCTCGGCCTCGGCGGGCCGATCGGCAGCGGCGAGCAGTACTTCCCGTGGGTGCACATCGACGACCTGGTCGGCATGCAGATCGCGGCGCTCGAGCGCGAGGACATCCAGGGGCCGCTGCTCGCGGTGGCCCCGGGGATCGTCACCAATCGCGAGTTCGCGGCGGCGCTGGGCCGCGCGCTGCATCGACCGGCGGTGCTGCGGGTGCCGGGCTTCGCCCTGCGCCTCGCGCTCGGCGAGTCGGCCACCGCGCTGCTCGCCGGCCAGCGGGCGGTCCCCAGGCGGACCCAGGCGCTCGGCCTGACCTTCCAGTTCCCCGAGCTCGGCCCGGCCCTCGCCGACCTGCTCCGCTGAGCCGGCCAGCGACCGCGCGCTCGGGTCGGCGTGGTATAAGCGCGGGCGCATGTCCGCGCTCGAGCGATCGAGCCCATGATCTTCAGGACATGTCCCTCGCTCTGCTCCCTCTCACACGGCTCGCGGTCGCGGCGAGCGCTCGAACCTGGAGGTCTACGATGGACGGTGGCACGCTGATCGCCGAGGTGTTGCGCAAGCACGGGGTGCGCTTCCTGTTCACGCTGTGCGGCGGGCACATCTCGCCGATCCTGGTCGGCGCCAAGCAGGCGGGGATCCGCGTGATCGACGTCCGCCACGAGGTCAACGCGGTGTTCGCCGCCGACGCGGTCGCCCGCCTCACCGGCGTGCCAGGGGTCGTCGCGGTCACGGCCGGCCCAGGCCTGACCAACACGATCACCGCGGTCAAGAACGCCCAGCTCGCGCAGTCGCCGGTGATCATCCTCGGCGGCGCGACGGCGACGGTGCTCAAGGGCCGCGGCGCGCTCCAGGACATCGACCAGCTGGCCCTGATGCGGCCGCACGTGAAATGGGCGGTCAGCGTCTCGCGGGTCAGGGAGCTGGCGCCGACGCTCCAGCGGGCCTTCGCCGTCGCGCAGGCGGACGTGCCCGGGCCGGTGTTCGTCGAGTGCCCGGTCGACCTGCTCTACGCCCCGGAGGTCGTCAAGAGCTGGTACTCGGCGAAGTCGCGGCCCGGCCGCTCGCCGACGCTGCAGGAGCGGGCGCTCTCGGCGTACCTCGACCTTCACACCTGGCGCATGTTCGCCGGCGCCGCGCAGGTCCGGGTCGCGGCGCCGCGGCCGGTCGCCCCGCCCGCGCCCGATCCCCTGGGCGTGCGCGACGCAGCCAAGGAACTGTCCGCCGCGAGGCGGCCGGTGCTGGTGATCGGCAGCCAGGCGATGGCGCTGTCCGGCGAGGTCCGGGCGGTGGCCGGCGCCGTCGAGGCGCTCGGCGTCCCCACGTACCTCTCGGGCATGGCGCGCGGCCTGCTCGGCGCCGGGCATCGCTTGCAGATGCGACACGGCCGCAAGGCCGCGCTCAAGGACGCCGACCTGGTGATCCTCGCCGGCGTGCCCTGCGACTTCCGCCTCGACTACGGCGCGCACATCGGCCGCAAGGCGGTGTACATCGCCGCCAACCGCAGCGAGGAGGAGATGGACCGCAACCGGCGCCCGCAGATCGCGGTCCCGGGCGACGGCGGTCGTTTCCTGCAGGCGCTGGCCCAGGCGAGCCGCGGCCGGCCGGGGGAGGGCCGCGCGGAGTGGATCGCCAAGCTGCGGGCCGCCGACGACCGCCGCGACGCCGAAATTGCCGAGCAAGCCGGCGCGGCGCAGCTGTCCAAAGAGACAGACACGCCGACGGTCAATCCGCTCGACGTGTTTCGCCGGCTCGAGGCGAGCCTGCCGGACAACAGCGTGCTGGTCGCCGATGGCGGTGACTTCGTGGCGACCGCGTCGTACATCCTGCGCCCGCGCGGGCCGCTGTCGTGGCTCGACCCCGGGGTGTTCGGCACCCTCGGCGTCGGGGCCGGCTTCGCGCTCGGGGCCAAGCTGGTGCGCCCGGAGGCGGAGACGTGGATCATCTACGGCGATGGTTCGGTCGGCTACAGCCTCGCGGAGTTCGACACCTTCGTGCGCCACAAGATCCCGGTGATCGGCCTGGTCGGCAACGATGCATCGTGGGCGCAGATCGCCCGCGAGCAGGTCGAGATCCTCGGCGACGCGGTCGGCACCGAGCTGCGGCGCACGGACTATCACGCGGCGGCCGCCGGGCTCGGCGCGGTCGGCCTCGAGCTGCGTCACACCGACCGCATCGACGCGGTGTTCAGCGAGGCCCGCGCGGCGGCGAAGGCCGGACAGCCGGTGCTGATCAACGCCCACCTGCGCGGCACGGACTTCCGCAAGGGGTCCATCTCAATGTGAAGGGCTTCCCTCGACCCTCCCGTGCAACGACCCCGGTTCGCGGGTTTGTCGAGGTCGGATGGGCTTGTCCGAACTCAGGGCCCGGACAGGACGATCGTCAGCGGGTCATCGCCGGTGAAGGTGCCGGCGACCAGGTCGTCGCGGCCGTCGGCGTTCAGGTCCACCAGCGAGAGCTCGGCGATCAGGCTCGGGAAGGCGACCCGCGCGCCGCTCTCGAAGCTGCCGTCGCCGAGGCCGCGAAACAGCTCGATGTCGTCCTCGGTGATCACCGCGAGGTCGACGTGGCCGTCGTCGTCGAGCTGCCCGAGCTTGAAGGTCTGCCAGGCGGTGCCGACGAGCTCGGTCCGCGGACCCTCCTCGAGGTCGTCGCCCGCGGACAGGAACGAGACCAGCTGGCCGCGCGCGCGCTCGCCTGTCAGCAGGTCGAGGTCGTCGTCGCCGTCGAGGTCGCTCAGCGCCAGTCCGGCCGGTCGTATGCTGGTGGCGAGCACCGCGGGCGCGGCGAAGCTGGCCGCGCCGACGTAGTGGGTGCGCACGAGGGCGCCGCCGCGCTCGGCCTCGGCGAACACGACCTCGAAGCGGCCGCTGCGCTCGAGGCGCCCGGCGACCATCATTCCAGGACTCAGGTCGGGGAAGGAGGCGACGGGCTGCGGCGTCAGGAAGGCCGGCGCGAAGGTGTTGCCGTCGATCGCCTGGGCGAAGCTCAGGGTCGGCACGTTGTCCGTGTTGAGGCCGAGGACCAGCAGGTCGCGCAGACCGTCGCCGTCGACATCGGCGATGACGGCCTGCCGCACGACCACGCCGACGGGGACCTCGATCGCGGGGGTGAAGTCGGCGGCACCGGTCGCGCGAAACACCACCAGCGACTGGGTGCAGCTCGCAAACACGAGGTCGAGGCGCCCGTCGCCGTCGAGGTCACCTGCGATCGGGTATGCGCTGCAGCCGGTGACCGGGGCGGTGCGCGGCTCGCCGAGGTCGCCCTCACCGTCGCCGAGGAGCAGCCGTCCGCTGACCCCGGTGGCATCGGTGCCGAGCACGATGATGTCCGGGTGCTCGTCGTCGTCGAAGCGACCGGCGCGCATCGCCAGCGGCGTGTCGATCCCCGGGTCCACGCCGAGTCGCTTCGCGCGGAAGCACAGCTCGCCCGGGTCGCGGCGATCGTCGCCACACTCGGGCTCGTCGCAGCAGCACGACAGCGGCCACGACAGCAAGGCGAGCACGATCGGCGCACGTGGCACAGCGGGTCATGTTAGCGGGGGCGCCGCACCCTGACCAGCACGATAGTCCGCCCGCCCCCACGGCGGAGCGCCCGGGCCCGGGAGCGGCCGCCACGCGAAGGACGGGCGGTGCGCCGCCTCGTAGACAAGGGCCCGACCAGAGGTCGGGCCCGGCGCTTCGTTCATCGGCCTGAGCTGCGGTCGTGGCGACCGTGGCCCAGATGGCCCAGATGGCCCAGATGGCCCAGATGGCCCAGATGGCCGCGTCGTTCTCAGCCGCGCGCGTTCATCGGCACGTAGTCGCGGAGCTCGATGCCGGTGTAGATCTGGCGCGGACGGGCGATCTTCTGCTCCGGGTCGACCAGCATCTCCTGCCACTGCGCCAGCCAGCCGGAGGCGCGGGGGATGGCGAACAGGACCGGGAACATCTCCACGGGGAAGCCCATCGCCTGGTAGATGAGGCCCGAGTAGAAGTCGACGTTCGGGTAGAGCTTGCGCTTGACGAAGTAGTCCTCGTTGAGCGCGATGGTCTCGAGCTCGATGGCGATCTCGAGCAGCGGGTTCTTGCCGGTGACCTCGAAGACGTCGTGCGCGAGCTTCTTGATGACCTTGGCGCGCGGGTCGTAGTTCTTGTACACGCGGTGGCCGAAGCCCATGAGGCGGCCCTTGCCGTCCTTCACGCTCTTGACGAAGTCGGGGACGTTCTTGACGTCGCCGATCTGGCGCAGCATGCGGAGCACGGCCTCGTTGGCGCCGCCGTGCAGCGGGCCGTAGAGGGCGGCGGAGGCCGCCGCGAGGGTCGAGTAGGGGTCGGTCTCGGCCGAGCCGACCGCGCGCGCGGCGTTGGTCGAGCAGTTCTGCTCGTGGTCGGCGTGGAGGATGAAGAGGATGTCGAGGGCGCGCGAGAGCACCGGGTTCGGCTTGAAGCGCGGCTCAGCCATGCGAAACAGCATGTTGAGGAAGTTGCCGGTGTAGCTGAGCTCGTTGTCCGGGTAGACGTAGGGGCGGCCGACGCTGTGGCGGTGGGCCCAGGCGGCGATCGTCGGCATCTTGGCGATGATCTTGACGATGTGCTCGTGGCGGACCTTGGGGTCGCGGACGTTCTTGGACTCGGGATAGAAGGTGCTGAGCGCACCGAGCATCGAGACCATCTTGCCCATCGCGTGGGCGTCGTAGCGGAAGCCCTTCATCGCCTCGCGCAGGAACTCGTGCACGTAGGTGTGATTGGTGACCTCGTCGGTCCACTTCTCGAGCTGGACCTGATTCGGGAGCTCACCGTTGAGCAGCAGGTACGCGACCTCGAGGTAGGTCGAGCTCTCGGCCAGCTGCTCGATGGGATAGCCGCGATAGCGCAGGATGCCCTTGTCGCCGTCGATCAGCGTGATCGCCGAGCGGCACGACGCGGTGTTCATGAACGCCGGGTCGTAGGTCATCAGCCCGAAGTCGTCCTCGGACGTTCTGATCTGTCGCAGCGCGTCGGCGCGGATGGTCCCGTCCTGGATGGGGAGCTCGTAGGTCTTGCCGGTTCGGTTGTCGGTGATCGTCAGGGTGTCGGCCATAAAAGCCTCCAGAGTGAAGCGCGATGCGAGGATGGCAGGTCAGGGTGAGGCGAGCGTCGGGACAAAGACATGCCAGTGATCCACGGCGCGATCGTCCGGGGCCCAGCCGCCCACGAGGAAGGTAGCACCGGTCGCCAGCAAAACGGAATGGCCGCCGCGCACCCGGGTCGAGGCCGAGACCTGCGACTCGACGGTCAGCGCGCTTCGGTCGATACGCAGCCACTGGGCCCCGGATTGGGCGTAGATCGCGGCGTCGTCCGCGAACAGGCGCGGATCGGGGGCGGCCTCGCCGAGAAAGTCCGGCAGGAGCTCGAGGGACGGGACCAGGTTTGCGGCGGATGACGGGAAATTGAGGACGATCGCGTCCCGGGTCGCGCCGCCCAGGCACAACACGCGGACACGATCGGCCTCCTTCGCCGCCGCGCCGCGATCGAGCTGGGCGCAGGCCAGGCCGGTCCAGGCCTGCGCGGGGCCGAAGCTCACGGGCGCAGCGTCGGGGTCGGCGGGCACGAACTGGGCGAGGCTCGCCGTCTCGTCGTCGCCGCCGACCAGGACCACGCCCTCGCCGGCGTCGCCGTCGTCGCGCAGCAGGAACAGCGCCGCGGCCCCGCGACGCGGGCTGTCGAGCTGCTGGGGGAGCGTGGTGACGGCGTGGGCGCCCGCCTCGTCGGGCACCAGGTCGAGCTCGATCACGCTGCGCTGCTCGCCGCCGCCGAACACGAGCAGGCGCTCGAGGTCGGCGCTCGGCAAGTGAGCGGCGCCGGGGCGAGGGGCAGCGGCGGGTGCGGGCTCGGCGAGCGTGGCGGTCGACCACAGGTCGTCGCCGGGCTCGTAGCGGAAGGCTCGCAACTGCTCGGCCCAGGCGACGCGCCAGACCCCGCCGGCGCCGTCGGGCACGAGCGCGCCGTCACTCGCGTCGGGGAGGCCGCCCGCTGGATCGAGGGTCGCGCCGATCTCGGTCGCGAGGTCGAAGCTGTTGAACAGGCCGGTGCCGCCGTCGCTGTTGACCAGCAGCATGCCGCGGCCGACGGCGGGGCAGGCGAGCACCGCGGGATCCGGGCTGGTGATCGCGCCCGGGAAGGTCGAAAGCGCGCCGGGCGGGGACACGTAGAGCGCGAGCTCGGCCGGCGGCGCCGACAGCACGAAGGGCGCGCTGCGACCCCACGCCAGCAGATCTGGCCCTTGGGCCAGGTAGAGGGTCAGCGTGCTGGTGCGGTCGTCCGGCTCGAGCTGCAGCTCGAGGCTGAAGTCGGGGCCGGCGATGTCGTAGGCGACGTCGAGGTCCTGCGGGCTGAGGCGCAGCACCGCGTTGTCGGCGCGGGCGAGGTCGAGGTCGTCGGGGAGGACGACCCTGATCGGGAAGTCGAGCGTGCTCTCGCAGGCGGGCGCGAGCAGCAGGAGCGCCAGACCAAGGCCGAGGCGGGCGCGCAGATCGGCCGCGCCGAGGCCGGCGATGCGGAGGGTCTTGCGCTTGCCGGTGGCGCCGCGGAGGACCTGCACGGCGCCGCGCGGGACCTCGAGGGTCTCGGCGAGCAGGTCGACGAGCGCCTCGTTGGCGGCCCCGTCGACCGGCGGCGCGGCGAGCTGGATCTTCAGGCGGCCGTCGTGCGGGCCGACGATGCGGCTCCGGGAGGCGCGCGGGACCACCTGGACGTCGAGCTCGCTGCTCGGCGCGTCGCCGGGGCCGTCGCGCACGGGGCTGCCGGGCTCGCGGGCGCTCACGAGTTCGCCTCCGTGAGCCACAGGCGGCGGCTCGCGGCCTCGATCGCGGTCTCACCGACCACGGCGCCGCCGCGGAGCAGGAGGGCGCGGCGGTAGAGGTTGACGGTCGTGCACACGTGAGCGGGGAGGAGGATGAGCAGATCGCCGAGGGCGGGGACCTCGTCGTCGTCGGCTGCATCGTCGACGTCGATGCGGACGACGAGGTGCTCCTCGCTGGCGGCGCTCGGGTGCAGGCCCGGGAAGCCGAGCACGCGATTGCTGCTCGCCGGGCGATCGGGGGCGAGGGCCTTGGAGCCGGCGTCGAGGGTCAGTCGACCGGGGGCGCGGCTGACCACCCGGGCGGCGACGTAGGCCGCCTGCTGTAACCCGAGGTCGGCCGCGGCGGCGTGGCTGCGCAGGTCGGAGAGCACGATGGTGCCCGGCGAGACCTGATGCCGCCACGGTCCGCCGGCGAGGCCGGGGTGGGCGAGCGCGAGGGCGTAGCTGTGCGTCCCCGAGGTGACGATCTCCAGCTGGCGCGGGCCGGAGTGCTGGTCGACGACGTCGAGGTCGGCCGCGGTGAGCTCGCGGGCCAGGTCGCAGAGCCGGTCGTAGATGGCGAAGGCGGCGGCCTGCTCGCCCCACTCGAGGTGACCCTCGTAGCCGTGCAGGCCGGCGACCTCGAGGCCGGGCATGCGCGCCAGCTCCAGCGCGGCCGCGGCCCAGGCCGCCGGCGAGGCGCCGGTGCGCCCCATGCCGACGTCGACGTCGAGGTGGACGCGCAGCGGCGGCCCGGCGGGCAGGGCGTAGGTGAGGAGCTCGGCGTGCTCGGGGGAGTCGAGCAGGAACTGCACGCGGGCGCGGGGGCTGGCGGCGGCGCGGGCGAGGGCGGCGCGCAGGCCGTCGGGGTGCTGCGGGTACGCGAGGAGCACATCGATCGCCACGGCGAGGCGATCGGCTGTCTCGAGCGCCAGGTCCAGCTCGTCGAGCGTGGCGACCTTGCAGCGCGTGATCCCGGCGTGGAGGAGGCGCTCGAGCACCGCGGCCGACTTGAAGGTCTTGATGTGGGGGCGCCAGCGGTCGGCGCCGCAGCGGTCGCGCATCGCCGCGATGTTGTGGTCGACGGCGTCGAGGTCGAGGAGCAGCGCCGGCATGGCGAGGCGGCGCTGGTGCGGGGCGAGGGCAGCCGCGAGGGTGTGCCAGGCGAGGTCCAAGGGTGCCCCGGTGTAGCATCGGGGCGGCGCCTGCAACAGCCGATTCGCAGCCTCGCGGCCGGTGCCGCCCCGGGCTGCGACGCGCCGGGGCCCCGGCGCGTGGTACGGGCGCGTGCCAGGCGATCCCCTGTCGCGGCCGTGAGGCGAGGTCCGGGCGCGCGCAGACCGGCTGCGGCGACCCAGGACCTGTGGATCCGTGGACCGGTGGACCGGTGGACCGGTGCAGCGGCGGCTCCGGCGGCGTCGACGACTTCGTCGGCCTCGGGGGCGGTGGTCGCCGGTGAGGCCTGCGGTCGGCAGTCCGCACCCGCACGGGTCCATGACCGCAGGTCGGTCGCTGCCCGGGCAGCGCTCGTGATGTAGGTGCATTGAGTTCCGCGCGCGCGTGTGCTTAGTCTGCCCTCATGCGTACATGTCGATGGATTGTCTCTCGCGGGCTCTCGGTGGCCCTTGGCTTAACGTTGATGGGGTGCAGCGATGAATCGCCCGGTCAAACAAACTTCAGCGGCTCGCAGACGGACGGGCAGACGACCGCGCCGGGCACGGGCACGGGCACGGGCACGGACACCGTCGCCCCGACGACCGGCACGGAGCCGACGGGCAGCGGCGGCGTGACCGACAGCGGCGCGACCATCGATCCGCCGACTAGCACGACGGGCGAGCCCGGGACGACCGTCGACCCCTCGACCGGTGACGGCACGACCGGCGACGATACGACCGGCGACGGTACGACGGGCGATGGCACGACCGGCGACGGCACGACCGGCGGCGCCTGCCTCGAGACCGTGCCGGATCCGGCCTGCGCCGGCGATGCCGGGCTGATCTTCGTGTCGACGCCGCCGACCGGCGGCAGCGATCTCAACAGCGGCACCAGCAAGGAGGATCCGGTGGCGACGCTGGCCCATGCGATGTCGCTCGCGGCCATGTGCCCGGACCTCTGCGACATCGTCGTCAGCGCCGGCACCTACCAGAAGACGATCACGCTGACCTCGGGCATCAGCATCTACGGCGGCTACGTCCCGAAGACCTTCGTCTACGATCTGGCGGCGAACGTCACCATCATCGACGGCACCGAGGATCGGGCGGTGATCGCCCAGGGCCTGACCCTCAGCACCCTGCTGAGCGGCTTCACGATCAAGGGCAAGAGCTTCGCCGGCGAGGGCAAGTCGACCTATGCGGTGTGGGTCAAGGACGTCGCCGACGACCTGCTGCAGATCGACAAGTGTACGATCCAGGCCGGCGCGGCCGGCGTGGGCGTCGACGGAGCGGACGGCACCAAGGGCGCCGACGGCGGCCTCGGCGGGGCCGCGAACGGCTCGAACGGCGGCACGGGCGGGGCCTCGAGCTGCGGCGCGACCGGTGGTACGGGCGGCAAGGCGGGCGACTGCTTCAGCGAGCCCGGCGGCAACGGCCAGGCCGGCGGCGACCAGACCGAGGGCGGCATGGGCGGCACCGCGGGCAAGAGCGAGTGCAGCGGCAACATCATCAGCGGCTGCAACGACAAGGGCGGCGTGGGCCTGGCGGGCCAGGTCGGTGGCGCCGGTGATGCCGGGCTCGCTGGCCTCGCTGGCGCGAACCCGGACGGCACCTTCGACGTCAACGGCTTCTGGGCCGGCAACGGCGGGCTGCCCGGGGCGCGGGGCAAGCACGGGCGCGGCGGCGGCGGCGGCGG
>Ga0209480_10001886_pt1 | contig 14840 bp, 12 predicted proteins | sample JI61114C2DNA_FD_187501 | JGI IMG/M metagenome (GOLD analysis project Ga0209480, IMG submission 187501) | Wastewater effluent complex algal communities from Wisconsin, to seasonally profile nutrient transformation and Carbon sequestration -... | ecosystem: Engineered > WWTP > Effluent > Algae...
CGCTCCGGACAAACCGGCGGCATAGAAACAGTTTGTCACTAAAAGTGTGGGAACCGCTAATAGCCGTTCCCAATGCACTTCGTAGCTCCCACAAGTATTTCCGGCCACACCTTGGTGTGAATTACCAGGCGGGTCAAGCCGGGGCGAATTGTTTGTATCCTCATTGGATAGCCTGATTGTCTAAACTTTGGGCTGGCCACCAACGTTTTACACCCTGTTGGAAAATTGGATGCAACTTTTTTGCCTTCACCCCCCTCTTCAACATACCTTCGCTGCCGAAAATCCACCATTTTTCCCATGGCAACCCCCAATTTGCGTTCCAAGGCGCTCTCCGACGTGCTCGGCCGCCTGCCCAAGCATGTGCCGCGCCCGAGCAGCCGCATCAGCGACTATTTCGGGAGCAACGTCTTCAATGAAGGCGCCATGCGCATGTTCCTTACTGAAGATGCTTACCGCGCCGTGCGACAGGCCATCGACAAAGGCACGCGTATTGACAGGAAGCTCGCCGACCAAGTCGCCAGCGGCATGAAGGAATGGGCCGCCAGCAAAGGCGCCACGCATTACACGCACTGGTTCCAGCCGCTCAATGGGTCCAGCGCGGAAAAGCACGATGCCTTCTTCGAGCCTCTGGGCGATGGTCGCAGCATCGAGCGCTTCGACGGCGGCATGTTGGTGCAGCAGGAGCCCGACGCAAGCAGCTTCCCCAGCGGCGGCATCCGCAATACGTTCGAAGCACGTGGATATACCGCCTGGGACCCGGGAAGCCCCGCCTTCCTGATCAACCAGACACTCTGCATCCCCACCATTTTCGTGAGCTACACCGGCGAGGCATTGGATTTTAAGACCCCGTTGCTGCGATCCGTGCGCGCGCTTGACGAGGCCGCAACCGCCGTGTGCCAGTATTTCGACAAGAACGTCCAGAAAGTGATCGCCACCTTGGGTTGGGAGCAGGAGTACTTCCTCATCGATGAATCGTTCTACTTCGCCCGGCCGGACATCATGATGGCCGGACGCGCATTGTTCGGCCACGGGCCGGCCCGCGGGCAACAGCTGGAAGACCATTACTTCGGCAGCATCCCCGAGCGCACCGTCGCCTACATGCGCGAGTTTGAGACCGAAGCCCTGAAGCTCGGCATCCCCGTAAAAACACGCCACAACGAAGTGGCTCCCAATCAATTCGAGTGCGCCCCGGTGTTTGAGGAGATGAACCTCGCCGTGGACCACAACATGCTGTTGATGGACGTGATGGAAAAAACGGCGCGCAACCACGATATGCGCGTGCTTTTCCATGAAAAGCCCTACGCCGGCGTGAACGGAAGTGGCAAGCACAACAACTGGAGCCTCGCCACGGATACCGGCGTGAACCTGCTGCGGCCAGCCAAAACGCCCAAAGAGAACATCCAGTTCCTCACTTTTTTCGTGAGCACGATCGCCGCTGTGCAGGCCCATGCGGACGTGCTGCGGGCCAGCATCGCCACAGCAAACAACGATCACCGCTTGGGCGCGAACGAAGCCCCGCCCGCCATCATCAGCGTCTTCATCGGAGAATACCTTACCGGACTGTTGGACGAGCTGGAGAAAAACATAAAAGCCAGTATGAGCCCCGCCAGCAAGACCGAGCTGAAGCTGGACATTGGCCGCATTCCGCAGGTGCTGTTGGACAACACGGACCGAAACCGCACTTCCCCCGTGGCCTTTACGGGCAACAAATTCGAGTTCCGGGCGGTGGGTTCCAGCGCCAATTGCGCCGGCCCCATGACGGTGTTGAACACCATCGTCGCAGCCGAACTCCGCCAATTCAAGAAATCCGCCGATGCCTTGATCAAAAAGGGCGTGAAGAAGGATGAGGCCATTCTGCGTACGATCCGCGACCTGATCGTGCGCAGCAAGGCGATCCGCTTTGAGGGCAACGGCTATGGCGATGCATGGAAAGCGGAGGCCAAAAAGCGCGGCCTCTCCAACCGCACCGACACACCGCGCGCTCTGGATGCCTGGAGCGAAAAGGACACCAAGCAGCTTTTTGCCGACATGGGCGTGCTTTCCGCCAAAGAACTGGAAGCCCGGCACGAGATCGAACTCCACAGCTATACCCTGAAGGTGCAGATCGAATCCCGCGTGTGCGCGGACATGGCCGTGAACCACCTGCTGCCCGCTGCTGTGCATTACCAAAACCGCTTGATCGTGAACGTGCGTGGCTTACGCGAGGTACTGGGCGCGAAGGACGGCGCGAAGGCGTCTGCCACCCAGCTCACGCTCATCACCGAGATCAGCAGCCATATTGAACGCATCAAAACCTTGAGCGATGAGATGACCGAGGCACGTAAAAAGGCAAACGTCATTGCCGACCCTCGCACCAAGGCCATAGCCTATTGCGATACGGTGCGGCCTTTCCTGGACCAGATCCGCTACCACGCCAACAAGCTGGAACTGCTGGTGGACGATGAGCTGTGGCCCTTGCCAAAAATGCGGGAGCTGCTATTTACGCGCTAATGGCATCCAATGGCCATGTCCGTTCATGCCTTTGCCACAGTCCAAGCGCGGCTGATCGGTGCAATAAGCGGAACATTTTCGCGGATCAGTATTGTGAAATGCGGACTTTGCTTATTTTCGCCCGGCTCCTTTGCACGGGGCGACACACACCAATCCGATGAAGAGCATGAGGAAGTTGATGGCCTGCGCAATGTTCATTTTGGCAGCCGCAAGCGGTGCCATGGCGCAAAGCAAGCAGGCCGAAGAGGCCGATGACGCCTTCAAAAAGGGCTTTTTCTACAACTCGATCGAGCTGTATAAAAAGGCTTATACCACAGAAAAACAGGCCAGCGAGAAAGCCGTGTTGATCTACAAGGTGGCAGAGGCCTATCGCGCATTGGGCGACGCGGAAAATGCCGAGGTGTGGTACGAAAAGGCCAACAAGGCCCAGTATCCGGACCCCATTACCTACTACCGCATCGGTGAGGCGCTGAAAGAGCAGGGCAAATACGCCGATGCCATCGTGGCTTACAACAAGTACAAGGAGAAGAATCCCGGTGACATGCGTGCGGATGCCAGCTTGGCCTCCTGCAAACAGGCCCAAGCTTGGGAAGAGGCCCCTTCGCGCTATAAAGTGGACCCCGAAGTGCTCCTCAATAGCACCGAATATGACTTCAGCGCCGCTTTCAGCGACATGAAGAACAGCGACGTGGTATTCGCCAGCAGCCGCCCCGCTTCCACCGGTACCGAGACCGATGGCATCGTTGGGGAGAGCTTTACCGACCTTTTTAGCAGCAGCCGCGACAAGCTCGGCAAATGGAGCGAGCCCGTGCGACTCCCACCCGCAGTGAACACACCTGCCCACGAAGGCAGTGCCACGTTCAATTCGAAGCGTAACATGATGTACTTCACCCGGTGTCCGCACGAGAAGAAAAAGGCCTTCGGTTGCGATATCTGGATGACCAAAAAAGTGGGCAACGATTACAGCGCTCCTGAAATGCTCAACCTGCGCCCGCAGCAGGATAAGAACGACACTTCCATCGTTACCATCGGGCACCCTACGCTCTCCAAGGATGATGGCATGCTCGTCTTTAGCAGCAACATGAAAGGTGGCCAAGGCGGAAAGGATCTTTGGAAAGTGATGTTGGGCGCGGGCGGATTGCCCACCGGACAGATCGCCAACCTCGGTAAGGACATCAATACGCCCAAGGACGAGATGTTCCCCTTCCTGCGTGACAACGGCAACCTCTACTTCGCCAGCAACGCACCCGGCGGCATGGGCGGAATGGACATCTACATGGCCGAAAAAACAGGCGATGGCACATGGGGCCACATGGAGAACCTGAAGTACCCGGTGAACAGCAGCGGCGACGACTTCAGCATCATCTTTGATGGCGCGGAAGAGCGCGGTTACTTCACCAGCGACCGCCCCGGCGGAAAAGGTGAGGACGACATCTGGCGCTTCTATGTGCCCGACATGGTGTTCGCACTGCAAGGTACCGCCGTGGACAAGGAGACCGGAGAACCCCTGACTGACGCCAAGATCGAAGTGGTGGGAACTGATGGCTCCAGCTTCACCACGTTGGCTGACGCGGATGGCAAATTCAGCTTTGAGGAAAATGGCAAGGACCGCTACATCAAGGAGAACACCAGCTACACCGTGCGCGCCACCAAGGACAACTATCTAGTTGTAAACGACCAGATCACGACCGTGGGCCTTACGGAAAGCACAACCTTCGTGAAGGAATACCTGCTGCAGCCCGTGAATCCGGACAAGGCGATCGCCTTGCCGGAAGTACAGTTCGATCTCGGCAGCGCCGCCCTCCGTCCCGAAGGAAAGGACTCGCTGCAGACCCTGTACCAAACTTTGGTTGATAACCCTACGATCATCATTGAGCTGGCTGCCCACACGGACAGCCGCGGCAGCGACAAAGCAAACATTACATTGAGCCAGAACCGTGCTCAAAGCTGCGTGAACTACTTGGTAAGCAAAGGCATCGACCCTGCTCGCATGGTGGCCAAAGGCTACGGCGAAACCCGCCTCCGCATTACCGACGCTGAGATCGCCAAAATGGCTACTACAGAGGAAAAGGAAGCGGCACACCAGAAGAACCGCCGTGTGGAATTTACTGTGAAAAGCTTCGGGTATGTGCCCACAGAAGGTGCGCCGGGCTCCAACTAACACCGTTGATAACGAAAAAGGCATCCCGGTTTCGGGGTGCCTTTTTTCTTGACCGGAATGGAAGATAAATCCCGTTATGCCCAACGCGGTGTAAGCAGTGCCAAGGAGGACGTGCATGCGGCCATCGCCGGGCTGGACAAGGGACTCTTTCCTCGCGCGTTCTGCAAAATCTCCCCCGATATACTCACGGGAAGCAGTGAACACGCCGTGGTGATGCACGCCGATGGTGCCGGTACCAAGAGCGCATTGGCCTACGCATACTGGCGTGAAACCGGTGATCTTTCCGTGTGGAAAGGCATCGCCCAAGATGCCGTGGTGATGAACCTCGACGACCTGCTGTGTGTAGGCGCCGTGGACAAAATCTTGTTGAGCAGCACCATCGGCCGCAACAAACGCTTGGTTCCCGGTGAAGTGGTGAAGGCCATCATCAACGGCACAGAGGAACTGCTGCAGCAGCTGCGCGACCTCGGCATCGGGATAGATAGCACAGGCGGGGAAACCGCCGATGTGGGCGATCTGGTGCGCACCCTTATCGTAGACAGCACCGTGGTATGCCGCATGCGCCGTGACCAAGTGGTGGACAATGCCCGCATACAGGCCGGGGACGTGGTGGTGGCGCTTGCGAGTTCCGGCCAGGCCACCTATGAGGATGCCTACAACAGCGGCATCGGCAGCAATGGCCTCACCAGCGCGCGGCACGACGTGTTCGCCAAGGCTATCGCCGAACGCTATCCGGAGACTTTCGATCCTGGAACGCCAAGTGAATTGGTCTACTGCGGACAGGCCCAACTCACGGACCCATTGCCCGGCACGCCGCTCGATTTCGGCAGGGCCGTGCTTTCGCCCACGCGCACCTACGCGCCCGTGGTACGCGCGGTCCTCGTGGAAATGCGCGCCGATGTACACGGCATGGTGCATTGCAGCGGCGGCGCCCAGGCCAAAGTGCTGCACTTCATTGAAAAATTGCGTGTGGTGAAGAACGATTTATTCCCTGTGCCGCCGCTGTTCGCCGCCATTCAGCGCATGAGCGGAACGCCGTGGAAGGAAATGCACACCGTGTTCAACATGGGCCACCGCATGGAATTCTACGTTCCTGAGGCAAGAGCGGAGGCCATCATCAACATCGCGAAAAGCTTCCGCATCGATGCCAAGGTGATCGGCCATGTGGAGGCCGCGCCCAAAGCGGAAGTGTTGCTTACCGCACCGGACGGAATACACTGCTACCCTTGATCCATTCGCAATCGCTCTCGACGAGCGATGCAACTTCACCATGAGCGAGCTCCTCACCAAATTAGCATCCCTGCACGAACGGCGTGAAGAGGTGGGCAAGCAATTGGCCGATCCCGCCGTGATCGCGGACCGCAAGCGCTTCGTTGAAATGAACCGCACCTACCGCGAACTGGAACCGGTGGATGAAGCCTACGAACGCTTCAAACGATTGCAGGATGACCTTGCCGGCGCGGAAGAAATGCTGCGCTCCGAAAAGGATGCGGAGCTGGTGGCCATGGCGCGCACCGAACGTGATGAATCGCGCGAGAAAATTGCCGCGATGGAGGAGGAGGTCCGTATTCTGCTTACGCCGAAAGACCCCAACGACGAACGCAATTGCACAATGGAGATCCGCGCCGGGACCGGCGGCGATGAAGCCGGCATTTTCGCGGGTGACCTCTTGCGCATGTACCTGCGTTTCTGTGATGCCCAAGGCTGGAAGGCCGAAATTGCCGACCAAAGTGACAACAGCGCAGGCGGTGTGAAAGAAGCCGTGGTGAACGTGGAAGCGAATGGTGCTTATGGCGTGTTGAAATTCGAGGCCGGCGTTCATCGCGTGCAGCGCGTGCCCCGCACTGAGGCCAGCGGGCGCATCCACACCAGCGCCGCCACCGTGGCCGTATTGCCCCAAGCAGACGAGCAAGATGTGGAGGTGAAGGACAGCGACGTGAAAATGGAAACCTCGCGCAGTGGCGGAGCTGGCGGGCAGAACGTGAACAAGGTGGAGACGAAGGTGCGCCTCACGCATATCCCCACAGGCCTTGTCGTGATGTGCCAGACCGAACGGAACCAGCTCGGCAACCGCATGAAGGCCATGCAGATGCTGCGCAACAAGCTTTACGACGAACAAGTGCGCGCTGCGGATGAAGCCCAAAGCGCCCACCGCAAAAGTCAAGTGGCCAGTGGAGATCGCAGCGCGAAGATCCGCACGTACAACTATCCCCAAAGCCGCATCACGGACCACCGCATCGAGCTTACTGTACACAACCTCACCGAGGTAATGGACGGTGCGTTGCTCCCCATCATTGAAGCACTGCAGCTCGCCGACCGGGCCGAAAAACTTCGCGAAAGCTCAGCTGCTTGAACAGCTGATGCAAGAAGAGGTTTCAGTTTTCCAAATGCTATTGCGTCCTTTGCACGCCTCCTTGAAGATCACATCCGTCCAATGACCCGCGAAGAACTCGTCCGCGCCGTCCGCACCAAGCGGAGCCTGCTGTGCGTGGGCCTGGATACGGAGGAAAACATGCTTCCGGAGCCGTTCCGGTCTTTGCACCATCCCGTGCGTGCTTTTAATCACGCCATCATCGAAGCCACCCACGATCTGGCCGTGGCCTACAAGCTCAACCTCGCATTCTACGAAGCCCGCGGCACCGAGGGCTGGCAAGATCTGGAAAGCGCAGTAGCCCTGATCAACCGGGTGGGTGGATGCTTCACCATCGCGGATGCCAAACGCGGCGACATCGGCAACACGGCCCGGAAATATGCGGAGGCCTTCTTTACGAACCTCGGCTTCGACGCCATCACGCTTTCACCCTACATGGGCCGCGACAGCATTACGCCGTTCCTGGGCCAGCGTGGCAAATGGGCCATCGTACTGGGCGCCACGAGCAATGAAGGAGCGGAAGATTTCCAGTTCCTGAAAGTGGGCGAAAACAAGCAACCGCTTTATGCCAAGGTGATCGCGGATGTGGCCCGTTGGGGCACGCCGAACGACCTGATGTTCGTGGTGGGAGGCACCCGCCCCGATGTGCTGAAGGCCGCGCGCGCCGCAGCTCCAGGGCATTTCTTTCTCGTGCCCGGCATCGGTGCCCAAGGAGGAAACCTGAACGCCGTGCTCGATGCGGCCATCACTTCGGATGGCGGCGTGCTCATCAACAGTTCGCGCGGCATTTTGCAGGCCGGCAATGGGGATGATGCCGTGGCCATGGCCCGCAAAGCCGCCCAAACCCTGCAACGGGAAATGGAAACCGCGTTGCGGAGGAGGGGCGTGGTGTAGGGGCGATGCATGCAGCGCCCAAACACCACGACCTTACACCACGGAACGGCATTATCTTATCGGCGGAGAAAGGACGAAAAAGCCGTCAAGATGGAGCGCGCCGGTCATGTTTTGGAATACACGGAGGTCACGGAAAGCAGCGCCAGCGATGTGTTGTTGGACCCCGCGTTCCCTTACGGCGAGGAATTGCTGCAATCCTTGTGGGAGGCCGGGCTGTATGATGCCAAAGACCTGCGTACTACCGATGGGCAGCCTTTGGAAGTGCTGAAGGCCGGGCGCATCCAACAGAACAGCGGCCCCGACCTGCGCGATGCCTTGGTGCGCATCGATGGGCAGCTTTGGGCCGGTACCGTGGAAATACACCTGCGGGCCAGTGCATGGGATGCGCACGGCCACCAGCATGATCCCGCTTACAACAACGTGGTGCTGCACGCCGTGCACACCCACGATGCCGATGTCCGCACTGAAAACGGCACTTTGCCGCCCACCGTGGAGCTGCGTCACCGCCTGGACCCGCGCCACATTGCGCTGCACCATGAACTGATGACCGGCCAAGGCTGGGTGCCCTGCGCGGCGCACATCGGGCGCGTGGACAACAGCCGCACGGGGCCTTGGTTGGAGCGCTTGCTGATCGAGCGTTTGGAGCGCCGCACACTGGAAACGGAAGCGCTCTTCCGCCAGCTCGGATGTGATCCAGCGGAAACCTTCCATCATCTTTTGCTGCGTGCGTTGGGCGCACCGGTGAACACGGAGGCCTTTGCCATGCTGGCCCACGCACTGCCGTTGCGCCTCCTGCTGAAGCACCGTGCCGACCCGTCGCGCTTGGAAGCATTGCTGTTCGGACAGGCCGGGTTGTTGCCGGAAATTCCCGAAGAAGAACATCCACGGCGATTGGTGGAAGAATACCGCATTTTGGCCGGGTTGCACGGCCTGCGTCCCATGCCTGCCGCGGCTTGGAAGTTCGGGCGCATGCGGCCCGCCTCGTTCCCCACAGTGCGTTTGGCACAATTGGCCGTGTTGTTGGCGCAGATCGGGCCTGCATACGGAGACCTGCTGGAAACCGATGATCCTGCCGTGCTACGCGAACTGCTTGGCGTGGAGGCCACCGGCTTTTGGAATGAGCATTTCAACTTCGGCCCAGCCACCAAACCCGCTCGGAAACGGATAGCCGAAGAGACAGCGGACCGGCTGGTGCTCAATGCCGTGGTGCCGTTCCTGTTCACCATGGGCCGGGTGCGCGGCGATGATGCCTTGGTGGATCGCGCCATGCGGTTGCTGGAGCGGCTTCCCGCCGAAACGAACAACATCACTTCCGGATTTGAAAAACTGGGCCTGCCAGCCGCAAACGCCGGGCGCGGCCAAGCCCTGATCGAGCTGAAAACCCGCCATTGCCAAGAACGGAAATGCCTGAATTGCCACATCGGTTCACACCTGCAGAAAGTGGTCGGGAGGGTTGAAGGGCAACCGTGAAAAGTTCCACACGGCATTTACACCCGCCTGCCAGTTTCGTATTTTGCGCCCTTCGGCACCGCCCGCCAACCATGATCGAGCACGCAAAAACCTTTTTGGAGCACAAAGCCTTCGGCGTGTGCGAATGGTGGGCGCACAAGCTCAACATCAAGACCGAGCAGGTGCGCCTCAGCTTCATCTACTTGGGCTTTGTAACCGCCGGACTAAACGTGGTGGCGTACTTGGTGATGGCGTTCGTGCTGGAGCATAAGGAGCGCATCAAGCGGCCCTTGGCCAAGCGCAGTACCGTGTGGGAATTGTGAACGCACCGGATGACCAACAACGACATCCTGAAAAAGCTGCGCGTGGCATTAAAGCTCCGTGATGACGAGATCGTAAAGATCCTGGCCTTGGTGGATTTCCGTACGACCACCTCTGAACTCGGCGCTTTCTTCCGTGCGGAAGACCACCCGAACTACAAAGAGGCGGGTGACCAGTTGCTGCGGAATTTCCTCAATGGATTGGTGATCCATTTGCGCGGACCACGGCCACAGAAAAAGGAATAGCTGTGGCGCGCGGATTCGCGCCCCTGCCTTAGTTTCGCCCACATGAAGGTGCTTCTTACCGGCAGCAACGGCTTGTTGGGTCAAAAACTGGTGGAAGCATTGCGCGTGGATCCCGCAATGGAGTTGTTGGCCACCTCACGCGGGCCGGACCGAAGTGCAGCGCCCCTTGGACCGAAATACCTGCCGCTGGACATCACCGATGCAAGTGCTGTAGATGCGGTCTTCGATGCATTTTCGCCGGAAGTGGTGATCCACACAGCCGCCATGACCAACGTGGATGCTTGCGAATTGGATCCCGCTGCCTGCACCTTGCAGAACGTCACCGCCACGAAGAACCTGCTGAGCGCAGCGATACGGCACGACAGCCATTTCATTTTCCTTAGCACCGATTTCATTTTTGACGGAAAAGCCGGGCCTTACAAAGAGGACGATGTTCCTGCGCCGCTGAGTATCTACGGCCATTCCAAGTTGGACGGGGAGAAGCTCGTGCAGGCCGCCGGATTGAAAAAATGGGCCATTGCGCGCACCATCATCGTGTACGGTCATGCTGCCGGTTTGAGCCGGGGCAATGCCGTTTCATGGGCTAAGGGCGCGCTGGAAAAAGGCGAGCCGATGCGCGTGGTGGACGACCAATACCGCATGCCAACATTGGCTGAAGACTTGGCCGACGGCTGCATCCGCATCGCGAAGCGCGGCGCAACCGGCATCTACCACCTCAGCGGCCCGGACGGCATGACGATCTTGGAACTGGTGCAACGCGTAGCCACCTTCTTCAAGCTGGATCCAAGTCCAGTACAAGCCGTGAAAAGTGATTCCCTCGGCCAACCCGCCAAACGACCGCCGGTAACGGGCTTTATTCTGGACAAAGCCCGACGCGACCTCGGCTACGCCCCGCGTACGTTTGAGCAAGGACTGGCCGTGTTGAAAGAACAGTGGGCGGCGAAGCATTGAACCATGCTAAGGCCGAACCCTAATTTTAAGGAACGGCTGAGGGATACATTCCACATGCACCGTGGCGAGCGGCGCGGGCTGTTGATACTCGCCGCGCTGTGCATGCTCGCCATGTGCTGGGTAACGTGGGAACAATGGCTGAGGCCGCGGTTTGTTGAAGATCCATCAACGCTGCAAGTGGTGTGGGCCACGCTGAGCGACACCACGGATGCAGGTTCCGCCTATGCCACGCACCGGTCTTTCGAAGACGTGAAGCCGTTCAACTTCGACCCCAACACCAACACCGCCGAACAATGGGCCGCGCTGGGATTGAGCGAGCGCCAAGCCGCCAGCATCATGCGCTACGTGGAGCGCGGCGGGAAATTCCGGAGCAAGGCCGATCTCGCGAAAATGCGCGTGGTGGACCCGGAGCTTTTCGCACTGTGGGAGCCGTTCGTGCAATTGCCGGACCAAGGAGAACGCACCCCATACGCGGACCGCGACCATGTGCAATGGCCTAAAAGAGACAGCGCTTGGCAGAAATATCCGCCCCGTGAGCCGCGCGCACCAAGGGAAAAAGTGGAATTGAACACCGCCGATACATTGGCGTTGACAGCATTACCCGGCATCGGTCCGGCCTTTGCGCGCGGCATTACCAAGTACCGCGACCGACTTGGCGGTTTCACCAGCATGGACCAATTGGCCGAGGTGTGGGTGCTGAAGGACAAGCCCGATGCCGTGGAGCGTATCCGCGAGCTGGTGGTGCTGGACCCGGCGCTTGCCCGACACATTTCGATAAACAGTTGCACCGCCGATGACCTGGGCGCACACCCGTACGTGGGCTGGAAACTTGCAAAAGCTATCGTGGCCTACCGCACACTGCACGGGCCTTACTTGGACGCGGAATCGCTGAAAGGATGTGTACTGGTTACCGACAGTACGGTGCAGCGCATAGGGCCCTACCTTGATTTCCGGTGATCTTGAACAGTTGATCCTCGCGATTATTTGATGGGGTAAACGAATCTGTACCCAAGCACCCCAATGGGTGATTCACCCAAGCAGACCATATGTTGTAATCATCCGTGTTCATCTGTGTCATCTGTGTTCATCCGTGTTCATCCGTGGTTCCATGGCATTTAGGCATCACGCCTATAGGCGTGCGCTCTAAATCCGATATACTTGCCCTTATGGCACCTTAATCGCGGTTGCCGTAAACTTGCGATCCTTTCAACACCCTATCCCGCTTCACACCCAACACTTTTCCTCTCCATGGAATTCAACGAGAACGAGAACAGCAAATTGATCGTGCAAAGCGTGCGCGATCTCGTGGAACGTGAAGTACGCCCGAGTTTGATGGATTGGGATGAGCGCCAACACATGCCGATCGACCTCTTCAAGAAACAGTTCGGCCCCGCCGGCATGCTGGGGGTTTTGGTGCCGGAAGAGTACGGTGGTGCCGGATTTGGTTACCATGAATACGTGGATACCATCGTGGAGGTGGCGCGGGTTTGCGGCAGCGTGGGCCTAAGCGTAGCCGCGCACAATTCGCTTTGCACGGGCCACATCATGTACTTCGCCAACGCGGAACAGAAAAAGCGTTGGCTACCGAAATTGGCTACCGGTGAATGGCTCGGCGCATGGGCGCTCACCGAGGCGGGCACCGGCAGCGATGCCATGCGCATGGCCACCACGGCCCGCAAGGAAGGCAAGGAGTGGGTGATCAACGGTACGAAGAACTGGATCACGCACGGCATCAGCAGTGACGTGATGGTGGTGATCGCCCGCACCGGCGAACTGCTGGACAGTAAGGGTATGACCGCCTTCGTGGTGGAGCGTGGCACCAAGGGCCTCAAGGCCGGCAAAAAAGAAAACAAGCTGGGCATGCGCGCCAGCGAAACAGCCGAAGTGATCTTTGAGGATTGCCGCATTCCGGAGGAGAACATGCTCGGCAAGGAAGGTGAAGGATTCAAACAGGCCATGAAAGTTCTGGACGGCGGCCGCATCAGCATCGCGGCGCTTTCACTTGGCATTGCAAAAGGCGCACTGGACGCCAGCGTAGCGTATTCCAAGGAGCGTCACCAGTTCGGTAAGCCCATCTCGGAATTCCAGGCCATCAGTTTCAAGATCGCCGACATGGCCACGCGCATCGAAGCAGCGGAACTGTTGATCCGCCAAGCCTCGGACCTGAAGAACAGGGGACTGCCCATGACCAAGGAAAGCGCCATGGCGAAATACTACGCCAGCGAGGTGAGCGTGTACGCTGCCACGGAAAGCGTGCAGATCTTCGGGGGCTACGGCTACACCAAGGATTTCCCCGTAGAGAAATTCTACCGCGATAGCAAGCTCTGCACCATCGGTGAAGGCACCAGCGAGATCCAAAAACTGGTGATCAGCCGGGAAATCCTTCGCTAAGCGTCACTTTTTAGATTGTCGATCACGCAGCAGGCGTACCCAATACGTGCATGAGCTTTCGATAGGCCGCATCATGTGCTGCCTTGCTGAAGTGCTCCAGTGCCAACGCGCGCATGTGCATGCGCGTGTCGGCGTCCGTGCGATGCAAGTCGGGAATGTCTGTGCCCGCGCCTACGCAAGTGCCGGCGCATTCGCGCAATACGAAGCCGCCGTAGTCGCCAATGTGCGGAGATATGAGGACTGGAAGACCTGCCAACAAGTATTCTGCGAACTTGGTGGGGGAGGCTACCCGGTTGGTGATGCTGTCCTCGCGAACCAACAGACCGTGATCACACGCTGCTAACAATGCGGGCACGTCGGCAGCATCCACCCAACGGCGCAATACACGGCCCGGGAATTTTGCAGCTAACGCGTCGATGCCGAAGGCCGAGCGGCTCAGGAATAAAACTTTCACGAGCGGCTGCTCCATCAAGACAGCGCCCAGTATTTCTTCCAACAGGCTGAAGGATTGCCATCCGGCAACGGAACCTGCATACACCAGCACCACGTCTTCCGCCGACAAGCCTAAAGCTTCCCGGTCCGTAAGCGAGCTGCCTGCATCCTGCGCGGCTGCGGTGCCCAGCGTGCAAGGCACTACCACATGTTCCAACGACCGGTATCCGAATTGTTTCTGCCAGTTCGCTACCAACGCGTTACTGACGGCCAGGCGGATGTCGCTTTTTTCCAAGGCCTCCTTTTCCGTGGGCCGCACTTGGGCGATCAAGGCATCATCGTCCACGATGCGGTATTCCTCCCACTCGGCGCCATAAGCACCGCGAGCATCAAAGCCCACCTTGCCCACCAAGCCGCGATCGCGCATCCGCAAGGCCATCCACGTGGCGAAAGGGCCGCGGGCCATAATTCCCGATGGCCGCAACATCCGGCATGCCCATGCAAGGATGTGCGAGTTCATCCGCCAGCGTTGCATGGTGGGTACCATAGGCAACACCAGCACTGTTGGCGCATGCTTTTTAATCGCTTTACGCGTCTTCCAAAAGCTGCGCGGGCTTACCAACGCTAACAGTCGCACGCGCTCTTCGCCCAAGCTGTTCAGGTGGGCCACCACGTCCGTAACCTGGCTCCAGTAGATGCCGGACGGCTGGTCGTTATAGGTAAGATAGAGGACCACGGGTTGGAGCTTTGTGCTTACAATTTTGCGAGCACGTCGAACACGCGTTCGGTGGCGTGCCCGTCCCAAAGCGGGAGCACTTCTCCGCGTGTGGCGCGGCCTTCGGAGATCTCCGTTATCGCGGAGCGCAACGCGTCCAAGTCGAAATCGATCAAGCGGTTGCTGCCCATGGTGATGGTGATGGGCCGCTCGGTATTCGGCCGCAACGTGAGGCAAGGCACACGCCGGTATGTGGTTTCCTCCTGGATGCCGCCGCTGTCGGTGATGACGAAGGCCGATGTGGCCACTAGTTTCTGGAAGTTGAAGTAGTCCAACGGGCCGGTAATGCGCAGGTTTGGCAAGGCGTTCAGCCGGTCCATCAACTTGTTTTCGCGCAGCTTGGCGGTGGTGCGCGGATGA
>Ga0209480_10001887_pt1 | contig 14839 bp, 13 predicted proteins | sample JI61114C2DNA_FD_187501 | JGI IMG/M metagenome (GOLD analysis project Ga0209480, IMG submission 187501) | Wastewater effluent complex algal communities from Wisconsin, to seasonally profile nutrient transformation and Carbon sequestration -... | ecosystem: Engineered > WWTP > Effluent > Algae...
CGCGAAGCCGCACTGAAGGAACTGAAAAGCGGTGCCAAAGGCATCGTGCCTGGCGATGTCGCCGCCAGCAGTTTGATCGAGCGAGTCATGACGCATGACCTCGAAGATCGAATGCCGCCGAAGGCCAAGAAGCCACTCAAAGCCTCCGAGATCGAGCTGCTGAAAGCCTGGATCAAAGACGGCGCGAAGTTTGACCAGCACTGGGCCTACAAGCCTGTCGTTCAACCGAAGGTCGAAGGCAGCGGACATCCCATCGACACCTTTGTTCACGCCAAGCTCGCGGAGAAGAAGATCGCTCCCTCGCCCGAGGCGGATCGACACACCTTGATCAAGCGTGTGCATTACGATGTACTCGGCCTGCCTCCGACGATCTCAGAGGTGGATGCCTTTCTCGCGGACAAATCGCCCAAAGCCTACGAGGCAATGGTGGATCGAGCTTTGTCGAGCCCGCACTACGGCGAACGCTGGGGCCGCCACTGGCTGGATGCCGCACGCTACGCCGACTCCGATGGTTATGAAAAAGACCGCGCGCGTCCCGATGCCTGGCGGTATCGAGACTGGGTGATCCGCGCGGTGAATGACGACCTGCCTTTTGATCAATTCACCATCGAGCAGATAGCCGGCGATCTCCTGCCGGATGCCACGCCGGAGCAGATCGTCGCCACCGCTTTTCATCGGCAAACGCTGACGAACACCGAAGGCGGCACGGATCAGGAGCAGTTCCGCATCGAGGCCGTCATGGACCGCACCGAGACCACGGGTGCCGTCTGGCTCGGGCTCACCGTCGGCTGTGCTCGCTGCCACACGCACAAGTACGATCAGATCACCCACAAGGAGTACTACCAACTCTTCGCCTACTACAACAATGGCGACGAAGTGACGAAGCAGGTGCCGACCTCCCCCGAAGCCTGGAGCGAGTATGTCAAAGCCAATGGCGATGCCGCGAAGAAGCTCGTGCCACTGCAAAAACAGCTCGATACCGCCAAAGCCGCCCTGCCCACGAAGCTGCCCGAGTGGGAAAAAGGCGTGCAGGCAAGACTCGCCGAAGCTCGCAAGCTCAAGACCAAGGCCAGCTATACTCCGCTGGACATCACCAGCCTCGAAGCCAAGTCGAAAACCAAGTTCAAGAAGCTCCCCGACGGCTCCCAACTCGCCACTGGCAAGGCGCCGAAGACCGACGCCTACACGCTCGAACTCGCGACCACGACTCATCCGCTCATCTCCGTGAAACTGGAAGTGCTGCCGGATGATTTCCTGCCCTCCAAAGGCCCAGGCCGCAGCAACAACGGCAATTTTGTGCTCAGTGAGTTCAAGCTGCTTCGTGGTCCAAATCTCGCCAAAGCCATCGAAGTGCCGCTTCACTCCCCGAAGGCCGACTTTGAGCAAAAAGGCTTCGCTGCTGGTGCGACTCTGGATGGCAACGGTGCCACCGGCTGGGCCGTCAATGGCCAGACTGGCAAGCCGCACCACCTCACCTTCCAGCTCATCGAACCGCTGAAAGCAGGCGAGAAGCTCTTCGTCCGGCTCGATCAAAACTACACGAAAAACACCGAGCACACCCTGGGCCGCTTCCGACTTCTCGGCAGTAGTGAAGTCACTGAGGAAAGCATCGCCCCGGCGGATGTGGTGAAGATTTTGGGTGAAGAACCCAAGCGTCGAAACCCCGTCGTCATCATGCCGCTCTGGGCCTGGCTGGAGAAGGTCGATCCCGATGTCGTCGCGGCTGCGAAAGCGCTCGAAGACGCCAAAGCCAAATTGCCCAAGCCTCCGCTCATGGACACGCGAGTCATCGCTCAACGCAGCACCAGCCCACGATCCACCCATCTGTTGCATCGCGGCGATTTCCTCCAGCCTGCGGAGGAAGTGAAGCCCGGCACGCTCGCCGTATTGCCGAAGAACTCCGGCAGCACACGCCTCGACTTCGCCAAGTGGCTCGTGAGCGCTGAGAACCCGCTGACGCCGCGTGTCACCGTGAACCACATTTGGGGCAAACTCTTCGGCGAAGGCCTCGTCACCACCGCTGCCGACTTCGGCGTGCGTGGAGCCAAACCGACGCATCCAGAGCTGCTCGACTACCTCGCCGCCGAGTTTATGAAGCAGGGTTGGAGCCGCAAAAAGCTCCTCCGCCTCATCCTGACCTCCGCCACCTACAAGCAGGAGTCCAAACACCGTGCTGAGATGCTGGAGATTGACCCCAAGAACACGCTTCTCTGGCGTCAAAACCGGCTCCGAGTCGAAGGCGAAATCGTGCGCGACCTCACGCTCGCCGCCGCTGGATTGCTCAGCCCGAAGATCGGCGGCCCCAGTGTCTTCCCGCCCATGCCTGCCGACGTCGCCGCGCTCAGCTATGCCGGGAATTTTTCCTGGAAGACCAGCCCCGGCCCAGATCGCTATCGTCGCGGCCTTTACACCTTCTTTAAACGCACCGCACCGCATCCCGACCTGACCACCTTTGACTGCCCCGACGCCAACACCACCAACGTCAAACGCACCGTCTCCAACACTCCGCTTCAAGCCCTCACCACCCTGAATGCCGAGGCCTACGCCGAAGCCGCCCAAGCCCTCGCCAAAAACGTGCTGCAAGCCTCCAAGGATGACGCCACACGTCTCAACCAAGCCCTGCGACTCTGCATCACCCGCCCCGCAAGCGACCGCGAACTCAAAGCCCTGCGCAGCCTCCTGGAAGAATCCCGCACCTACTATCGCGCCCACCCCGAAGAAGCCAAAACCGCCCTCGCCTCTCACACCGCCCCCGGTATCCCCACCGAAGAAAACGCCGCCTGGGTGGCCGTGGCACGCATCATTCTGAACATGGATGAATTCATCACCCGCGAATAACAACATGAACCCCATCGAACACCAGATCCTGCAAACCCGCCGTGAGTTTCTGACCACGAGTGCCAATGGCGTCGGCATGATGGGCCTCGGGGCGCTGCTGGCGCAGGAGGGCATCCTGACGGCGGACACGGTGGCGAATGCGGACCCGCTTCAGCCGCGCGAACCGCATTTCCCGGCGAAGGCGAAGAACTGCATCTTCATCTTCATGGAGGGCGGGCCGAGCCAGATGGATCTTTTCGATCCGAAGCCGAAGCTGAACGAACTCAACGGTCAGCCGCTGCCAGACAGCATGACGAAGAACGTTCGCTTTGCCTTCATCCGCAAAGAAACCGCGCGGCTGATGGGATCGAAGCGAGTCTTTAAAAAGCACGGCCAGAGCGGCATGGAGTTCAGCGATCTGCTCCCCAACATGGCGCGACATGCCGATGACTGGCTCATGATCCGCTCGCTGCACACGGATCAGTTCAATCACCATCCCGGCCAGCTCGTGCTGCACTGCGGACGTGCTCAGTTTGGCCTGCCGACCATCGGTTCATGGCTCAATTACGGTCTCGGCAGCATGTCGAAGAACCTGCCCGGTTACGTCGTGCTCAGCGCCGGACGCGGCACCAGTGGTGGAGCTTCCCTTTGGCAGAGTGGTTTCCTGCCATCGTCCTATGCAGGCGTGCTTTTCCGCAATCAGGGCGAGCCTGTTTTGAATCTGAAAAACCCGCCCGGCATCCCCATGGCGCTGCAACGCAAAGGTCTCGATGCCTTGATGGAGCTGAATCAGAGCCGCTACGATCAGTTCCGCGATCCCGAGATCGCCAGCCGCATCGCTGCGTATGAGCTGGCCTTCCGAATGCAGGCCGCCGCGCCCGAGCTGATCGACATCAGAGATGAGGATGCCAAGACCCTGGAGATGTATGGCGTGAACCGCGCCGATCCAAACATCAAAGCCTCACGCGGCGGCGGCCCCGGCCAATACAAAGCTTTCGCTACGAACTGCCTGCTCGCCCGCCGACTCGTCGAGCGCGGTGTGCGCTTCGTCAGCATCATGCACGCCTCGTGGGATCATCACTCGAACCTCGACAATGAGCTCGCCTACAACGCCGGCATGGCAGATCAACCCATCGCAGCACTTTTGACCGACCTCAAACAGCGCGGTCTGCTGGATGACACCATGATCGTCTTCGGCAGCGAGTTCGGCCGCACGCCTCTCGGCGAAAACCGAGGCGGCAATCCCGATGCCACGGGCCGCGATCATCATCCCTTCGCCTTCACCATGCTCGCTGCGGGCGGTGGACTCAAAGGCGGCCTGACGTATGGCGAGACCGACGAGATCGGCTGGGGCATCGTGCGTGATCCCGTCGATCTCCACGACTTCCACGCCACGATGCTGAACCAGTTCGGTTTTGACCATCTCAAGCTCACGCATCGCTTCAGCGGCCGTGATTTCCGGCTCACGGATGTCTCTGGAAGGGTGATCAAAGAGTGGATCGCTTAACTCTCACGGCTTCTTCGCCCACGCAGGTGTGCCGAACCAGTCGTGCATCTCTTTTTCAAAGGGGACGATGATTTCAGGTGGCTCGGGTGTGGTGCCACGATCTCCGGTTTCGGTGATCCAGGTGTCGAGGGCGGCGCGGAGGCGGGTGAGGGCTTCACGATGCTCGGGCTGCGTGGATTGCGAGAGGTCGTGGATCTCGTGCGGATCGGCCTGCGTGTCGAAAAGCTCCTCGCAGGGACCGGCGTGCTGCATGAGAGCAAGCGGCGGGCCGGTGAGTTTGCCTTCGGTGTGCAGTTGGCGCATGAGCGGCTGGATGGGGAAGCATTTTTCTTTGTAGCGATTCAGCGAGGCAAAGGTCGGGCCGGTGGTGAAGGTGCGGACGTAGTGAAAGCGCTCGTCATGCACGCTGCGGATTCGCTGCACGGCCTCATCAATGCGGTCGCGTGCGGCGAAGGCGAAGCGGCGTGGTGCGTCGATGCGATCTCCGAGGAAGACGCGGCCCTGCATGAGCGGCGGACGCGGGATGCCAGCGAGAGCGAGCGTGGTGGCGGTGACGTCGATGAGGCTGAGGATGCGGTCATCGACGCTGCCGGGCTTCCACTGCGACGGCGCGGGATGATTCTTCGGCCACTGGATGATCATGGGCACTCGCAGGCCATTGTCATAGCACCAATGAATGCCGCGTGGCTCCAGGCGGCCATTGTCGCCGAAGAAGATGATGATGGTGTCGTCCTCCAGGCCGTCGGCGCGGAGCTGGGCGAGCACTTTGCCAAAGCGCAGGTCCATGCCGGAGACGGAGTTCAGGTAACGTGCCCACTCCTGCTGCACGACCGGATGATCCGGGTAGTAAGGCGGTGGCGTGACGTTTTCCGGCGTCGCATGCTTCACATGGATGTCCTCGCCCACCCACTTCACGCGCTCTTTCTCGGCGCTTTTGCGGTCGTAGATGTCGTATTCGTTTTCCTCAGCATTCACGACTGCGAAGAAGGGCTGCCGAGACTTCAGCGCGCTCCAGTCCTGCGAGTTCTCATCGTAGATGGGGCCTTCGTTGACGAAGTTGAGGTCCAGCTTGCCTGTGCCCACGCTTTCGCCGTCGGCGGTTTTGATATTGGCCGTGAAGTAGCCCGCATCGCGCAGGCGCTGCGTTACAGGTCGTACGCCTGCTGGAAGGCGAAAGTCATCGCTGCGATGCGAGCGCATCGGGTGCGTGTCCGTCGTGGTCTGATACATCCCGGTGAAAAAGGCCGAGCGACTCGGCGCACAGGCCGGATTCGTCGAAAACACCCGCGTGTAGCGCACGCCACGCGCCGCGAGCTGGTCGAGATGAGGCGTGTGGACGTTTTTCGCGCCGTAACAGCCGAGATCGTGGCTCAAGTTCTCGCCGATGAGCCAGAGGATGTTGGGCTGCTTCGCGGCTAATGACGAATGAATAAGTACGAATGACGAAAGGATGAGAAGAGAGGCTCTCATGGGTTTGGATCACTTCTTTTTGTTCTTCTTCCCATCGGCCTTCTTCGGCCCGGCTTTCCAGGCGTAGTGCTCGTTTGGCGTGTGGCTGCTTTTCATGAGCTGAGACATCTCGGCGGCGATCTCGGGATGTTGCGCGGCCACGTCGGTCGTTTCGGCGGGATCGGAGTCGAGGTTGTAGAGTTCGACGGTCTTTGTGGGATCTTGGAGAACCTTTCGACGCACGGCCTTCCACGGTCCGCGACGCACCGCCTGCTGGCCGCCACCGCTGTAGGATTCCCAGTAGAGATGCGTGTGCGCCTTCTGCTCGGCGGCACGTCCGGTGAGCAGCGGAGCCATGGAGATGCCATCGAGTCCGGTGGGAGCATTTACGCCTGCGAGTTCGGCAAAAGTGGGCAGCATGTCCCAATGTGCCGAGATGTGGTCAGACTCCGTGCCAGGCGCGATGGAGCCGGGCCGCCACGCGATGAACGGGCAGCGGATGCCGCCCTCATACATCTCGAACTTGATGCCACGCAGCGGCCCATTGCCATCAAAGAACTGCGGATCAGCGCCACCGGCGGAGGTGGGGCCGTTGTCGCTGGAGAAAATGACCAGCGTGTCCTTGGCGATGCCGAGTTCGGTCAGCAGATCGAGCACGCGGCCCACATCGCGATCCAGACGGCTCACCATGCCAGCGAAGGTCGCGTGAGGGCGCTCCTCGTGGCGGTAATGCTGGCCGCCGGGTATGCCGTAGGGTTCGGTTTCCTCGATCTTGCCGATGTAGGGCGCTTTGGAGTCATCCGGCACATCGAGATCCACATGCGGAGTCGTGTAGGCCATGTAGAGAAAGAAGGGCGCGTCCTTTTCATGCTGCAGCTTGATGAAATCGAGGCCCTCCTGCGTGAAGAGATCGTGGCTGTAGTGCGTGCGCTTTTCGGGATTGTCGGGGTAGAGCACCTTCTCACGATTCCGCCAAAGAAAGGGAGGGTAGTAGTGATGCGCGTCGGTTTGATCGAGATAACCGAACCAATGATCAAAACCCTGATCGTTCGGGATGCCGGTGCTTCCTTCATTGCCACAGCCCCACTTGCCGATCACGCCCGTGGTGTAGCCTGCCTGCTTCAGTACTTCCGCGCTCGTCACATCCTCCGGCAGCAGCGCAGGCTCCGCCATGCCGCTGGGGCGGAGATGCGAGCCGTTGTTTCGAATGCGCGTATGCCCGGTGTGCAAGCCGGTGAGCAGTGACGAACGCGTCGGCGCGCACATGCACGAGCCGGAGTAATGCTGCGTGAGTTTCAGTCCCTCCGCCCTCATGCGGTCGATGCGCGGCGTCTGGATGATCTTCCCGCCATAGCAGCCGAGATCGCCGTAGCCGAGATCATCCGCGAGGATGTAGATGATGTTTGGTTTGGCCGAAAATGACGCATGCGGAATGACGAATAACGAAAGCAGCAGGAGTGCGATGTGGCGGAGCATGAGCAGGTAAACATGGGCCTGTCAGGCATTCTATCGGCGGTGAACAATCACAGGGATGTCTGCACCTGTTTCCCAGCCAAGCTGCTTGGTTCTAGCGGATCATCGAGAAGGCCGTGTCACGCACTGCCATGTAGGGCAGTTGCTTCAAATCGGAACTTGGGGCGCGGAGGACCCGAACGGTGGGCTGGGGTGGCGCCCATGTTGACGGGTCGGTGGGACCGAAGAGGAGCAGGCTGGGGACTCCACAGGCGGCGGCGAGGTGGGAGATGCCACTGTCGTGACCGAGGAAGAGATCGCAGGTGTGGAGATGATCGACGAGGTCGGTGAGCGGGAGGTTTTGCCAGCGAGTGAAAGGGATGTCTCGCGGCAGGGTGCCTCGCTCGGCCTCGGCTTCGCCGATGATGAAGACGATCTCGATCTGCGGATGAACGGCAGTGATTTCTTCGGCGAGGCGGAGCCAGTTTTCGGCGGGCCAGTTTTTCGTGGTGGAGCCGCTCCCGGGATGGATGGCGAGGCGTCGAGTGACCTTCCCCGTTCGTTCTAAAAAGGTCGGTCTGCGCCACTCGGGCTCCTCCAGAAACATGGCGAGCTTTTCGAGAGGCTTGGCGAGCTGCTGTGAGGCGTGGCCTTGTCCTGGGATGATGAGCTGCGGGAAGTCGATGAGGGATTTCACGCCGAGCTTCTCCATGTTTTCACGAAGGATGCCATCGGGGTCGAAAAGGTAGCTGACGATGAGGTTGAAGCTTCGGAAGTAGTCGGCGAGTGCGGGGTCGAGCGCGGCACCTTTGGCATAGAGCATGGCCATGCGACGATCACCCAGCGGGAGGGTGGCCTCGGCGAGGCCTGTTTTGACGGCTAGTTCGACGATGCCGGAGTAGCCCATGACCTCAATGTGAACCTGCGGGATGTTTTCCCGCAGCAAACGAATGGCTGGCAGAGAGACGATGAAATCGCCAATGGCACCGCCACGGATCACAAGCACGCGAGGTCGTGCGGGCTCCATGCTTTAATAAGTGGTCACGGCCAGCAGGAGCAGCGCGGCACCGTAGGCCACTCCGGCCCAGATGGCGGCGCCGTAGCGGCCTTCTTTGGCAAGAAGCCAGTTCACCCAGTCACGCATGAGGTAGGGCATGCCGATGAAGTACATGCCGACGATGATCCACACATAGGCCAGAGTGGGCAGCAAAAGGCGGGTAAGCTGTGGCTGTAAAAAAGCGGAGGCCAGCACGGGGCCAGAGACGAGCAACATGAGGCAGCCTAGCGCACGCACGGCGAGGAACTCGCGTACATAAATGAGCACGGCGACGAAGCCGATGGGGACGAGGGTGAGGAACCACTTCCGCAGGAAGAAGAACTCACCCATGTCCATGTTTGCCAGGACGATCATGCCCCAGATGAAGTCGATGGTGAGCAGCGCTGCGCCCCAGCCGTAATGACGCGGGAAGGCGCGCATGAATGCCTTGGCTTTGTCCGCATTTTTCCAGGCCCAGAGATGGGCTGCGAGCAGTGCCAGACCGATCACGATACCCACGGGCTTCATCGGCAGGCCTCCGGTGGGGGCCAGGTGGTAGAGGTAGTCGTGGAGTTCTTTCAACATGCGGGTCGGGGCGGGCGGCGCGCAGACTGGAACAGGGGCGCGGAATGCGCAAACGGGAGTTGCCCGTCTGCGTGTCCGCGCCTACCTCGGGCGGCTCACATGGAGTTGTCCGATCAAGCCGCCTGGTATGTCATCCACACGCGTCCGAAGTGCGAGCATCTGGCCGCAGGTCTGATGCTCGGGCTGCCCGACGTGGAGACCTACTGCCCTCGCATCAAATTTCAGCGCAACACCAAGCGCGGGAAGGTGTGGTTCGTGGAGGCTCTGTTTCCGAGCTACTTCTTCGCGCGCTTCGTGCCGGCGGTGTCCATCCGTGCGGTGAAGCACTCGCAGAATGTCATCCGGGTGGTGGATTTCGGCGGGCAGATGTCTCCCGTGGCGGATTCGGTGATCCAGATGATCCGGGAAGAGATGGACGGGCAGGTCATCAAAGAGATCCACATCGGCGTGAAGGTGGGCGATGTGGTGGAGCTGACGGATGGACCGATGCGCGGGCTGAAGGGCATCGTAAACAGCGTGCTCAGCGGTGACGATCGCGTGAAAATACTAATGGAGTTCCTGGGACGCGAAAGCCTTGTCGAGGTGAAGACCTCGCAGATTCTCACCGAGCATGCACCGCGTGAGGTGATGGGCGGCCGATGAATTTAAAACAACAAGGCATGAGGTGATGAGCCTCATGCCTTGCGCCACGGTTTGGGTAGGATGCAGCCAAGGGCACTGCATCACAGTTTTTCAAATGCCATCAGGGCGTTTCCCCGGAGGTGGGGCATCGCGCGCACCTTCGGGGCGGCGATTGTCATCACGAGAGCTTTCACGAGGAGGACCACCGCCATCACGCCGCACAGAACTGCGGATATCTTCCATCTCGCGGAGCTTGGTGCGGTAGGGCTCGGGCACGGCGGCGCGTTCGTCTTCGGTGTTCACCGGCCAGGTTTTCTCTTCGCCGTCCTTCGGCTTCACGCTGAAGACGGCGCGCTCGCCATCTTTCCGCAGGCTGTAGATGCCGGTCTCGTCGCTGCGGGTGATGCTCGCGCTTTCATGGCTTTCACGATGCTCGATGCGACGTGTCTCACCTTCGCCGCGAGGTGGGCTGTCTGGGCGGCGACTGTCGCCATCACGGGGCGGGCCACCACGACCACCTTCGGGACGGCGGTCTCCTTCGCGGCGCGGACCGTCAAACATGGGGGGAGGTGGCACGTTGCCGCGTCTGCCGTCACGAGCCCAGTCCTGCATCTGCTCTTGGTATTCGCGCACACGGCGCTGGAACTGCTCGGCCTGCTCACGCAACTCCTCAGTGTTTCCAAACGGTGAACCGCCACCACCGCCGAACCACTGCATCCCGGGTGGCGGGAATCCGCCGCGGTTACGTTCGGTTTCGATGCGGGCCATGCGCTCGCCGATCTTCACGCTGATCTGCTTTTGTTCGCCGCTGGTGATGACGGAGAGGTTCACGGTGTCATCCTTCTTTTTGCTGCGCACGAGCGTCTGGAGCTGCTCCATGTTCACGAGCTTTTGATCCTCGAAGTTCACCAGCACGTCATGCTCCTTCAGTCCGGCGGCATGAGCGGGCGAGTCGGGCATGACCTCGGCCACTTGCAGGCCAAAGCCTTCCGCGAGGGCGAATTGCGCGCGCAGCTCTCGGCTCACGGGGCCGGTGAGGACGCCGAGATAGGCCACGGGCTTTTCAAGCGCGCGCTCGGGTTCGCGGACGGGATTCATATCGCCACGCGGACGCTCCGGTGGCGTGGCAGGTTTCTCCTGCGCGAGAGCAGGCAGATTGATGAAGGCCAGGAGGCCGGTCATCAGCATCAGGGCGGTGGTTTGGATTTTCATGGGTTTGGGGGCGGTGGATTATTGGAAGGAGACTGGCAGGACGACGCTGTCCTCGCGTGGCATCTCGACGGTGATGTGAGCTCCATCGCGCGGGTCGATCCAGGCGTGGCGCTCCAGCGAGACGATTTTCATGTGCTGCTCGGGCAGACGGGAGGTTTCGTTGTAGCGGATGCCTTCGTCCTGTGTGTCCACGACCTCACGGATGGTGCTCACGGGCATCACGGAAGGCGAGCTGGCCAGAGCAAAAGCAGACTCGCCCGGACTGGCAGAGTTGGTTTGGCCGAGACTCATGATGGTGACCGCTGCAGCAGCACCGAGCGTGGTCCACATCATCGGCGGCAGCCAGCGTGGAGCGCGGCGTGCCGGGCGCAGTGCCCAGCGCATGTCCTGCTCCAGTTCGCGGTCCACACGCTGAGCCAGCGCGGCGCTGGGGCGTGCGGGTGTCAGGGAGGCAAGGAGGGATTCGAGTTCGTTTTCGTTCATGGCAGCGAGGGTTGAAAGTTTAGAAGATTCGCGGGTGGGCTTGGTTCGCCGATGAGGTCGTCTTTGAGGGGTTCGAGATGCTTTTGCAGATTACCGAGCGCGTAGCGGTAGCGACCGGCGACGGTGTTGATGGAGATGCCGAGAGCTGTGGCGATTTCCTGGAAGGTCAGCCCGCCCCAGAGCTTCAGTGTCACGACCTCGCGCTGTTCTTCATTCAGCTTTGCGAGCGCATCGGTGACGATGGCGGCGGCTTCTTTCTTTTCAGGTGGGACATCAAAGGTGGGCGTGTTTTCTCCATCGATCGCGATCTCGGATGCAGCTTCGCGCTTGGCACGGCGAGTGTCACTGCGGCGGAGATCGAGGGCGATGGTGCGGACGGCGGCGTAAAGCAGGGGGATGTTGTCTTTGTCTCCATCCGGGAAGCGCCGCCACCAGCGGACGAAGGCCATCTGCACCACGTCCTCCGCATCGGATGGACTGGGAGTGAGTTGGCGCGCATACAGCACCAGATTCGGGGCGATCTGGTCGAAGCAGCGTTTCCAATCAAAGTCAGCGGAGGCCATGGCGGGGCGGGGGAGAAGTAGAGACACCCGCTTAACGCCGGGTGGCGAAAATTTTGTGTGCCCTGCATCGGAAAACTCTCCATCATCTGCGCACGTCATGAACTACCCGCTTTCCTTCCGCTTTAAGCTGCTTGCCCTCTCCCCGCAGATCTACGTCACCGATGCCGCTGGAAATGAAGTCTGTTATGTGAAGCAGAAGCTCTTCCGCCTGCGCGAGAAAGTGGAAGTCCACACCGACAGCACCCGCCAGCAACTCCTCTGCACCATCGAGGCGGATCGCATCATTGACTGGTCCGCCAAATACACCTTCCGGGACGCCTCCGGTCGCGAGCTCGGAGCCATCGGGCGCCGTGGCATGAGGTCCATCTGGAGTGCTCATTACGATATCTTCGCGCCAGGCACTTCCGAGCCGCTCTTCTCCATCCGCGAAGAGAACCCCTTCGCGAAGCTGATCGACGGATTCATCAGCGAGATCCCCCTCGTCGGCTTCATCAGCAGCTATCTCTTCCACCCGAAGTATCTCGCCGCCCGCACCGATGGCACGCCCGTCATGCGCCTGACGAAACAAGCCGCCTTCTTCGAGGGCCGTTTCGCCCTCGAACAACTCGGCGAAGCCAGCGAAGGTGAACAGACCGCCATCATGCTCGGCTATCTGATGATGAACCTGCTGGAGCGCAGCCGCGGGTGATCCACCTTTCCAGAAACTCATGGTTTCCGGGAAAGCGTGTTAAGCCTTCTCGCTTGGCCCAATTCAGCGCCTGAGTGAACGACATGTCGAGCACCGCACGATGCGTCGGCTCCTTCTCCGCGATCTCGGCGAGTGTTTTGAGACCCGCGCACATTCGCCTTCGTCTGGCCAAACGAGGCCTGCTTCGAGATCGAGAACTTCATGATGCTCGACCCGAGTTCCGCGATGAGCTTCGCGCTTTCCAGCAAGAGCTCGTCCTGCGTGAACTGATACCGCCCGCCGATGGCCTGCGTGCCGAGGAGCATGTTGGGCGGCTGCGCGGGGAAAGCGGAGAGCAGAGGGCAAAGAGCGAAGAGGATGAGGCGCATGGTGGGCTGGCTAAGATTCATCGAGCACGGCCAGCTCGCTGAGCAGCGTGGTGGCGTAGGTGCCTTTGGGCAGGGCGAATGTCAGCTCGAGGTCGCCGTTTTCGAGGGCGGTGAAGCTGGGTTGTTCGGGGCGCAGGCGCATGACGCGGCGCTCCTGGCGCAGCCCGGCGGCTTCGAGGCCGGTGGTGAGCCCGGGGTGCTCGGCGGCGAGGGCGGCTTCGAGTTCGCGCACTTCGCCGATGCTTTGCAGATCGCCCACGCCCCAGAGCGGCGCGGTGAGTTCGCACACGCCTTGCTGGAAGCGCTGCGCTTCATCACCGCGATGTTTTTCGGGCAAAAGGATGGTGCCGTTGTCGGCGAAGCCATAGACCTCGCCGCTCAGGGCGCGATCCCAGGTGCCTGCGGTCATGCGGGCGGCGATGACGGCATTGAAAAGGTGGCTGCGTGCCGCCGAGAGCAAAATGCCGCGCAGCAAGCGGTCGGGGCTGAAGTCGCCGCGAAACATGGCGAGCGCTTTTTCGACGTTGCGGCCCTCGTTGCCAAAACGCTGGGTGCCGAAGTAGTTCGGCGCACCACGCTCGACAATGCGCTGCCAGCGCTCCGCCGCGAGCGCGGTGTCGAAGTCGGGCTCGCGCAGGCGAATGGTGAAGCGATTGCCGAGATGGATGCCGCGACGCAGTTTGCGCGTATTTCGTGTGATGCGCAGCACGCGCAGGCCCTCCGACTCCAGCGCCGCCGCCTCCGGCGAAGGCTGCCCCGGCATGTGCAGGCTGAACCACTGCCGCGTGACGGCGTGGCGATCCTTCAAGCCACAATGGCTGACCAAACGATGCCGCAGGCCCAGCGCGTCCGCCAGTCGTGCGGCGGCGGTGTTGCTGTCGAGATCGCGCTTTTCCACCCAGACGAGGCAGTGCTCGCCCACGCCGGAGGGTTCAAAGCCGAGCACTTCCTCCACGACGAAGTCCTCCGGCACCGACTTGAACCGCACACGCCCCAAAGGGCCGCCGTGGAGGTGGGGAAGGTGATCGGGATCAAAGGGCATGTGGTGCGTGTCTTTGGACTACTTCACCTCCACCACATCCGTCACGTCGAGCTGGATGAACTGGCCATTGAAGGGCTTCGGCGCTGGCGCGATTTCGGGCACGACGAGCTTGGAGAAATTGGTGATCATGTGCCCATTCTGGCCGTCGCCATGGAGGGTGAGGGTGGCACCGCCTTCGATCTCGATGGTGGCGGTGTAGTCGATGGTGAAGATGCGGTGGCCCACCTTGTCATCGCGGTTGAAAAAGAAGTGCTGTGCGGGCGACGAGACGCTGAGCTGGTAGATGTTGTAGGTCTTGTTGTTCGGCACGCCGCCGATGTAAAAGCGCTCGCCCACCTGCTGGCCGTCCTTGTACATCATCGGCTCCACCACGCCGCGCACGCGCAGGGTGACTTTGTAGCGCTTACCTGCCTCGCCGCCGAATTTCTTCACGTCGGTGAATTTGTCATTCGTGGCCGGATCATCGGTCATGCGTGCCGAGATGCCGTCCGCGCCGGGTTTGGGATTCTCCGGCATGGGGTCTTTGCAGGGGAATTCAAAGCGGTAGCCGTTGAGGGCGGTAGCGACTGCTTTCAAGTCATCAGCAGCGTGGGCATGGACGGTGAACAGAGCGGTGGCGAAAAGGCAGGTGACAAAGCGGAGGCGATTCATGGTGGTTGGAAGCTGAGGCCATGATCAACGGAGATCATGGAGCGGATTTGCGGTTATCGCCGAGTTCCTGCGATGTGGCGAGGGGAGTCTCGAAGAGGCATCACAGCCGCCCGTTCAGGATCAACGCATGGCCGCATTCGTGAATCTCAATAAGACGCCACTCATCTCAAGAGTCGGGCAAAACCTGCTTAAATTATCAAATCCGAGATGGGAAATTCAGAAACCGAGGTCGGATTTCAGGAATCCGACCTCGGATTTCGAAAATCCGACATGGGTGCGAGGCCACACCAAGATGGGTGTGAGGTCACACCAAGGTGGGTGCGAGGCCACACCAAGGTGGGTGCGAGGCCACACCGTGATGGGTG